>Ga0137418_10002728_pt1 | contig 16147 bp, 9 predicted proteins | sample CZODoug3_1_2_16f_FD_122242 | JGI IMG/M metagenome (GOLD analysis project Ga0137418, IMG submission 122242) | Vadose zone soil fungal communities from Angelo Coast Range Reserve, California, USA - CZODoug3_1_2_16fungal (Hybrid Assembly) | ecosystem: Environmental > Terrestrial > Soil > Vadose... | reverse complement strand
TCGCTGACTTGCTGCTGGTTGAGCCAGTACTGGCCCTTGGTCGGCGAATCGAGGCAGCCAATGAGGTTCATGAGCGTGGATTTGCCCGAGCCCGACGGTCCCATGATGGCGACGTATTCGTTGCGCTCGATGCGCAAGTTGACGCCGCGCAGGGCATGCACCTGCTCCGAACCCATTTCGTAGGTCTTCCACAGGTCGTCCGTGAAAATCATGGAAGACGCCGGCGGTGCGGCGATTCCCTGGGAACTGGTGCTCGGTGAACTCATGTGGATGACCTCAGCGGTTGCCATGCGGTGCTCCTGTTCTTTTTATCACGCCCAGGTTCTTGGACGTGACAGGTGGGAAGTTGTTACCCCCCTGCCCACCGGTGTGCGATCAGTTTTCGTTCCAGTTCGTCATTCCAACTTCGTTCAAGCTACGTCCGCGGGCTAGAGTACCCACGCTACACGAACTCTCGCCCGCGCTACACGTGCCTCATGAAGCTTCTTCTTCTTTCTTGGGTGCTGCGTTGTCGATCTTGACTCCGACGCCTTGGCGAAGGGTGCGGAGCACTTTGTAGCTGCCGGTTACGATTTCGTCGCCTTCCTGCAATCCGCCTTTCACTTCAATGTCAGTGGCGCCGGCGATGCCGGTTTCGACGGGTACAAATTTGGATTTTTTCTCGCGGATTACGAAGACGCCTTGCATCTCGTTTTTCTTGTCCCGCATGGCAGCGCTAATCGGTTCCTTCTTGTCTTTCTCGTCCACCAAGTCTGACGGGTCGCGCATGGTCAGGGCTTGGATGGGAATGGTGAGAGCCCTGGAGCTGGTCGCTGTAGTGATTTTCGCCGTGGTGGACAGGCCGGGCCGCAGATTTGGCGGCGGGTTGCTGAGTGTGACGGTGACCTTGAAATCCTTTGCCTCCTGGCTGGAGCCGGTACTCTGCGTGGTCGCAACGCCGGTGGAGCGCACGAGCGCGTTGTCGCCGATTTCGGTGACGGTGGCTTTGAAGGTCTGGCGCGGAAAGGCATCGATGGTGACGTCGGCGGATTGGCCGAGGCGGACGTTGACGATGTCGGTTTCGTCGACGCGAACTTCGGCGGTAATGACGGACATGTCGGCGACCGTCATGAGCGTGCTGCCGGGAGAGTTCTGGATGCCGATGACGACGGTTTCGCCTTCGCGGACGGGCAGGTTGGTGACGATGCCGTCGAAAGGCGCGGCGTAAGTGGTCTTGTCCAGGACGTCGGCGGCGCGAGTGAGATTGGCCTTGGTTTGAGTAATGTGTTTGTCGGCGGAATCCTGCTGTGCTTTGGCTTGCGCCACGCGGGCTCTGGCCTGCTCGAGGCCAGCGACGGCGGTTTCCCAAGCGGCTTTCTTGATGTCGTAGTCGGCTTTGGCGATGAGCGCGGCCTTGAACATGCCCTGAGCGCGATCCCATTCGAGTCCAGCGCGATCGAGGTCGGATTGGGCGCGCTTCAGGTCGGCGGCGGAAGTCTTGTAGGCGGCGTCGGCGGCGACGTAGTCGGTCTCTGAGGCTCCGACCGAGGCGCGCGTCGCGGCCAGATCGGCGGACGACTGGACGTTCTCGAGCTGCGCCAGCAACTGGCCCTTCTTCACCAAAGCCCCTTCCTTCACATAAAGGTGCGTGATCTTGCCGAAGGCGTTTGCGCCCACGTTGACGTAAGTCTTGGGCTTAATTTCGCCCGAGGCGGTGACGACCGAGGAGATATCCTGGCGAACAACCTTGCCGGTTTGGACGGTAACGATGCCTTTTCGGCTGCCCGCGACGGTGGCCCCAACAATGATAAGGAGGACCACAGCGGCAGCTATGCCGATCAGTACCTTCTTCCAGGTCTTCATACACCTTCCTGTAGTACGGAGCTAGGGGGAGCCAAGTTCCGGGAATCTTGGGGCGGGGGCCCTGTTTTTGCTATTTGGTGTCGCGGATGCCTCAGCGATCCGTTGTCGCTGATATCGCCCTATATTCTAACCTACCTGTTTTTTACGTATCTGGGCGGGGGTCGCGCCGAAATTACGTCAGCGTTTCATGCCTTGCACCGGCGAAAAAGCAGGTCCCCTTCGACAGGCTCAGGGCAGGCTCTCCACTTCGGTGGGGATGACAACCTAATAATCTTTATTCGCGCGTAGGGATGACAACCTTTGAATTCCCGAACGAGCACGCGAGATTGAAGGTTGGGTTATGCTCTAACGGATTCCGCGACTCCACTTGGAGAATTTTGATGACGAACTCTTTCGGCAATTTGATGCGTTCGGTTCGATCCATGATTGGAATTGGTATCGTCCTTTCCGGCTTTGCCTTAGCGCAGGATGTGACTTCGCTCTACAGCGATCTCCATTGGCGGATGATCGGCCCATTTCGTGGCGGCCGTACTGTAGCGGGGGCGGGGATACCGTCGCAGCCGTGTGTGTTTTTTATTGGCGTGAACAACGGGGGCGTGTGGAAGACGAACGATTGCGGGAATACCTGGCAGCCGATTTTCGAGGGGCAGACGCAATCGATTGGAGCGCTGGCGGTGGCGCCGTCGAATCCGGACATTCTTTATGTTGGCAGTGGTGAGGGGCTGCGGCGGCCGGATTTGTCGATTGGCGACGGGATTTACAAATCTACGGACGGCGGCAAGACCTGGATGCATCTCGGACTGCGCGACGGGCAGCAGATAGGGTCGATTCTTGTCGATCCCAAGAATCCTGACCGGTTGTTTGTGGCTGTGCTGGGGCATCCGTATGGCCCGAGCGCGGAACGAGGGATTTTCCGGTCCTTGGATGGCGGCCGGAGTTTTATGAAAGTTTTATTTAAGAATGACGACGTAGGGGGGATTGATCTTGCGTTTGATCCGCGCGACAGTAGCAAGATTTATGCGTCGCTGTGGGTCTCGCGGCGGCCGCCGTGGACGGTGGGAGGGAACTATGAAGGGCCCGGTAGCGGGTTGTACAAGTCGGAAGACGGGGGCGAGAATTGGCGCGAACTGACGAAAGGTTTCCCCTCGAAGCACGGGCGGATCAGTGTTGCGATTGCGCCATCGGATCCGGACCGCATGTATAGCACCGTGGATGTGAGCGATGCGGGCGGCGTGTATCGCTCCGACGACGCCGGGGAAAGCTGGACACTGGTCAACGAAGAGGAGCGGGTCAGCAGCCGCAACTCTGATTTTGCGTGGCTTCGCGTGCACCCGAAAGATCGGGATACGATCTTTCTCAGCAATACTTCCACTTACAAATCCATCGACAGTGGCAAGAATTTTACGGCCATCAAAGGCGCGCCTGGGGGCGACGACTATCATTCGACTTGGATAAATCCTGACAATCCCGACATTATGCTGCTCACCTCCGACCAGGGCGCTGTGGTCACAGTGAATGGCGGCCAGACGTGGAGCTCCTGGTACAACCAGCCCACGGCGCAGATTTATCACGTGGCGACGGACAATCAATTTCCGTATTGGGTTTATGGATCGCAGCAGGAGAGCGGGTCTGTGGGCATTACCAGCCGCAGCGATTATGGGGCGATTACGTTTCGGGACTGGCATCCGGTTGGCATTGAGGAGTACGGCTATGTTGCGCCAGACCCGCTGCATCCGGATATTTTGTACGGCGGCAAGTTCACGAAATTTGACAGGCGGACCGGGCAGATTCAGGACGTCAGCCCCTGGGTGATCCGCACGGGCAAGTACCGGCTGAACCGCTCACAGCCCGTGATGTTTTCTCCGGTGGATCCGCACATTCTGTATTTCGCTTCCGACGTGTTGTTTAAGACGACCAACGGAGGGCATAGCTGGGAGGAAATTAGTCCCGATCTTACGCGATCCGATCCGGGCGTGCCGGCATCGCTCGGCGCTTTTGTCGAGGACGATCCGTGGAAGGGAAAACATCGCGGGGTGATTTATTCGCTGGCGCCATCACCTAAAGATGTGAACTTGATCTGGGCTGGTACCGATGACGGGCTGGTTCATATAACGCGGGATGGCGGCAAGCATTGGCGGAATGTTTCTCCCCCGGAACTGACGCCGTGGAGCAAGATTTCGCAGATCGATGCCGGCCACTTCGATGCCCAGACGGCGTACGTTTCCGTGAACCGCTTTCGCCTTGATGACCTGCACGCGTACATCTACCGCACGCATGACGGCGGCAAGACCTGGAAGAAAATTACAGAAGGCATTCCGGATGACGCGGCGGTGAATGCTGTCCGCGAAGATCCCAAGCACGCCGGATTGCTTTTCGCCAGCACGGAGCGCGAGATGTGGGTGTCGTTCGATGATGGGGATCACTGGCATTCGCTGCAGCTCAATCTGCCGTACACGTCGATGCGGGATTTTGTCATCCATGGGGACGACATTGTTGTGGGCACCCACGGGCGGTCGTTCTGGATTCTGGACGACATCACGCCGCTTCGTCAGGTTCACGAGGGTGATGCTGGTGAGAGTAGGTTCTTTCAACCCCAGGTGGCTACGCGTATCCAGCGCAGCACGAACCCGGATACGCCCTTGCCGCCGGAAACGCCGATGGGGCAGAACCCTCCCGACGGAGCGGTTCTGGATTATGTATTGAAGGATTCGGCGAAGCTTGTAACGCTGGAGATTCTTGACGCGGCGGGCAAGGTGGTTCGACGCTTTGCTAGCGACGATAAGCCAGAACCCTTTGACGCCAAAGTAATCAATGTTCCCACTTATTGGGTTCGGCAGGTGCCGGTAGTTTCCGGCGCCGCGGGAATGCATCGCTGGGTCTGGGACCTGCGCTATCCGAAGCCTAAGTCGTTTGAGCGCGATTACCCTATCTCCGCTATTCCGCACGACACGCCTGCCGGGCCTCTTGGGCCTTTTGTCGTTCCGGGCGAGTACACGGTTCGCCTCACGGTGGACGGGGTTTCGACGACAAAGAAGCTGAAGGTCCGAATGGACCCGCGGGTTCTTGCCACGATGGCCGACCTTCAGGCGATGTTGGCGGCGGAGCAGCGGGCTGCGGCGGATCTCAACGCCAACTATGACGCGCTTCAGCAGATCCGCGCGCTGCGGAAGCAACTGAAGGCGATCAAGGATTCGGGGCCGGAGGCCGTGCGAGGGACCGCAGTCCAATTGGAGGACCAGCTTGGAAAGCTTGAGAGCGGGACTGCCGGCAAAACGCCTGCGCCGGGTGTGAGTGCAGCGCGTGGGGTGGCGACCGTGCATTCGTGGCTCAACCAGGTTTATGGCACTCTCGACAGCGCGGACGCGGCGCCTACCGTGCAAGCGCTTGCCATGTTGAGCGAAGTGGAGAAGGTTATGGCTCAGCAGCTCAATGAAATCAAGCAGATACAAGCGGGGCCGCTCGTTCATCTGAATCAGAAGCTTCGTCAGGTTGGGACTAAGGAAATCAGCCAGAGCTACGATGTGGAAACGGCGGCGCCTCAAGGCGCGGAGAGGTCAGAGGAGTAGGCGGCCCAATTTGGGCCGGAAGCATCGGCTGCCGCGCTCTCACGTGGACGGCGAGGGCGACCATCCTTAACCTTAAATGTGACGCGAGGCTTGTCCTCCAGCCTTACTGTGCCTTCCAACCTGCCTTGCTGGACGGGCATCCAATCCCAAACACTGGGCATCCAACGCCCAGCAGACCCAGAAGCGCCACGCCGAGAGCGCCGGATTCCGGGTCATTCGGATTCCTTGGGCTTGCTTGATGCCTAGCGAATCCCTACAATCGCTGGGAGGTTCGTGTGCCCCCAAGGAGCTTCCGTCCCATGCAGTTTTCCGTTTTGCGCCCCCGCTCCCTGAGCCTGCTCCTGTTCCTCTCGATTTTCCTTGTGTTCACTTTCCCAGGATGGGCACAGACTAAGACCGATCCCAAAGCGAACTCCGACAGCGCACAAGCCGACGACGCCACACAAGACCCAGCCACGGAACCTCAGAAGGATTCCGGGGTTGATCCCTTGAAGCGGCCTCTCACTGAGAAGCAGCGACGGGAGAATTCGAAGTCCCTGAAGGTCGAACTGAGTAAGGTCTACAAGAAGTGGCTTTCGGAAGATGTGTCGTACATTATCTCCGACGAAGAACGGGACGCCTTTAAGCGCCTGAGCAATGATGAGGAGCGGGACAACTTCATCGAGCAATTCTGGCTGCGCCGGGATCCTACGCCGGACACGGTGGAAAACGAGTTTAAGGAAGAGCACTACGAGCGCATCGCCTACGCCAACGAACACTTTCCGGCGGGCGTTCCGGGATGGAAAACCGACCGCGGCAAGATGTACATCATGTATGGGAAGCCCGACGAGATTGAGGCCCATCCCTCCGGTGGCTCCTATGACCGGCCCCAGGATGAGGGCGGCGGTCAGACCTCGACGTTCCCGTTCGAAACTTGGCGCTATCGCTATCTGGAAGACATCGGTCAGGAAATCATAATTGAGTTCGTCGATACCTGCATGTGCGGCGAGTATCACATGACGCTCGACCGCTCCGAAAAAGACGCACTGCTCTATACGCCCAATGCCGGACTGACACAGTCGGAGCAAATGGGGATGTCGAGCAAGGCTAGCCGCTTCAGTGGCGGCGGTCTCGAGCGCCTAGGAACAGGGCCTTTCATGCAGGACAACCAGACCAAGCAGTTTGACCGCCTGGAGCAGTTTGCCAAACTGCAGAAGCCGCCGGCGGTGAAGTTCAAGGATCTGGACGAAGTGGTGCGGCATAAGATTCACGTCAACCTGATGCCCTTTGACGTGCGCACGGATTTTGTCCGGATCACGGCCGAGACGATTCTGGTTCCGGTTACGATCCAGCTCAAGAACAAGGACATTACGTTCATCGATAAAGATGGCGTTCAGCGCGGGACCGTGAATATTCTCGGACGGGCTACCACGATTGGCGGGCGGATTGTCCAGACCTTTGAGGACACAGTTCAGGTGGATGTACCTTCCGAGTTGCTGCCCAAGACGATCGAGAACGCCTCGGTTTACTGGAAGGCCCTTCCGCTTCGGCCGGGCAAGTACCGCCTGGATGTGGTGGTGAAAGACGTCAACGGCGACCGCACCGGCAGCTGGAATCACGGGTTGGATGTTCCGGAGTACAACGAAGAGAAGCTGGCTACTTCTTCTCTGATTTTGGCGGACCAGATGGAGCCGGTACCGGCCAAGACCGCAGGTACAGGAAACTTTGTGATTGGAATGACGAAGGTTCGCCCGCGCGTGGCTCCGAGCGACGGCAAGCCAGTGATTTTTAAGCGGAACCAGCGCCTGAATTTCTGGATGCAAGTGTACAATCTGTCGGTTGACGATAAGACGCATAAACCTTCGGCCACGGTGGAATACGATGTGGTCGATGCAGCGACGAATAAGCCCGTCATCCATTCCGTTGAGAAAACGGAACAGATGGGCAATATCGGCGAGCAAGTGACGTTGCAGAAGACGCTTTCGGCCAGCAGTCTGCAGCCGGGCGTTTATCGCATGAACATTAAGGTAAATGACAACCTCTCCAAGCAGGCGCTCGATCCGTCGGTGACGTTTTCCATCGAATAGGGCGCAGGCTGGTCCCCCCGGAGGCCGGTGGCATGTTGCGGAAGTTGAGCTGCTTCGCAGCCGTTCTGGTATTGGCGCTGCCGGGTATGGCAGCCAGCCGCACCAGTTCGCTTTCCGGCATTATTCGCTCGACAGACGGGACGCCGCAGATGGGCGCGGTGGTGGAAGTTTTCGCGTCGGCCACTCGCACGCTAACGACCTTCACGGATGGTAACGGGTATTACAGCGTTCTGGGCTTGCGGCCCGGCGTCTACAATCTTCGCGTTTCCGCGCCGTCGTTTCTGCCCGCTTTTCGAGAGAAAGTGGATTTGCGCTTTGGGATTGCTTCGGTTGTAAATCTGACGCTCACGACGATTTTTGCCAGCTTCGATGTCGTCCCGCGAACGGATTTGACGCAGAGCGATGACTGGCAGTGGACGCTTCGGTCGGTGGCTCGGCGGCCTATACTTCGCGCGATTGATCCGAGGAAATTGGATCCAGGGAAGACAGATCGCGGGAGGATGGAATCTGGAAGGACGGACCCGGGCGTAACTGCCGAACGTCGTGAGCCTGTGATGAAGGCGGGTGTGTCGTTTGTGGCGGGTTCCGACTCGCAGGGCTACGGCGGCGATGGCGACGCTACGACGGAATTTTCCTTCGAGCACAGCTTGTTTTCGTCGGGCATGTTTGACTTCGACGGCAACGTCGGCTACGGGCAGACATCGCCGGCAGCGGTGCTTCGCGCCCGTTACTCTCAGGAATTGTCTGACGGTTCAAGGCCGGAAGTTTCCTTTACGGCTCGCCGGTCAACTCCTCCCGATCCTGCCCTTCGCGGGACTGCGTTGAGCACCTTCAGCTTGCGGGTTGCCGATTCCATGAATCTGGCGGACGTGATCGAGCTCAAGTTTGGCAGCGAACTGCAGACCTTGCAATTCATCAAGCGGACCAGCGCTTTGCTGCCGTTTGGTTCGGCAGAAGTGCACCTTGGATCCAACACCGTGGCTGCTTATCGCTATGCATCTTCGTCTCCGGTGAGCCGGCTGGCGAGCGAGCGCGAGGCCTTGCCCATCGAGCCAATGCAGGTTGGACCGAGAGTTTCTGTAAACGGATTCTCCGCCGAGTTGCAGCGTGGTGCGCATCACGAGCTTTCGCTGGCGCACCGCGCGGGCAAGAACAACGTGATGCTGGCGGTGTATCGGGACCGGCTGCGCAATCCGGCTCTGACGGGTGTCGGCGCACCTGCGGGCGAAAGCGGAGAAGTGTTGGCCGACCCTTATTCGGAAACCTTTACCTACCAGGGTGCGGACTACCGCGCCGAGGGCGTGCGCGCGGTGTACGAGCGAAAGTTGCCCGACAGCTACGAAGCTACGCTCGACTACGCCTACGGTGGGGCGCTGGAATTTGATCGACTGCCGGCCAATCTGGAGTCTTCGCGAGATTCCATGCACACGACGATGCGGCATGCGATTGCAGGGGGCTTCAGCGGCGTGCTTCCCACTTGCCACACGAAGTGGACTGCATCTTACAAATGGACTAGCGGGCATGCGCTCACCCCGGTGGATTCGTTCAACGCCTCGCCGGGGCAGATCGACCCGTTCCTGAACCTGGTGCTGCGGCAACCGATCCCGCGCATGGGACTGTTGCCAGCACACATGGAAGCGGTTCTCGATCTGCACAACCTGCTGGCCGAGGGGTATGTCCCGGTGATGGGACAGGATCACCGGACTGTGTACCTGGTGCAATCCGCCCGCTCAGTGCGGGGCGGAGTGGCGATTACGTTCTAGGACCCCTCAAATAGCGCTATCTCAAACCCGAAAGCTTCGTAGGACCCCGAATCACGAAGCGATCCGTTTTATGGAATCCGCCTACGTCTTTGCGGATAATCTCAACATGAGATCCATTTAGATCGTCTTAGAAGCTGCAAACAAAAAGGTTATCTGCCGTTCGCCATGCAAAGTTCTTGGCAAGCTTCGTGCAGCCTTGAACAGTTTTCAGTGCCACTGAGCCAAGCCTACCAACGCCGAAATCCCAGGAGACTGTGCGAATGAGACTACGACTGCTGAGTTGTCTATTGCTGCTGACGGCCGCCATATCCGCGCAAACGTTTCGTGGAACGATTCTGGGGACAGTGACCGATGCCTCAGGGGCAGTTGTCTCGGGCGCGCAAGTCGCAGTCCGCAACGCGAACACGGGGCTTGAGCGCGTGACGTTGACCAGCGCGGATGGCAGCTATTCGGTGCCGGAATTGCCCATTGGCAGTTATGACGTGACGATCAAGCAAACGGGGTTTCAGGCGACAGTGACGAAGGGAGTGGCAGTTGATGTCGCATCGGAACGGCGTGTAGATGCCGCCCTAAAAGCGGGTGAAATCAGCCAAAGCGTTGAGGTTTCGGGAGAGTCGCTTCCGTTGGTGGAAACGAGCTCGGCAGAACTCGGTGGCGTGCTTACTTCCAAGACCATTGAAAACCTTCCGGTCAACGGGCGCGATTACACCAAGTTGATTTACCTGAACCCAGGTGTCGCAGGGTCACCGGACCAGATATCGGATTCCCCAGGATCGTACGGAACGTTTTCCATGAACGGATCTCGCGGCCGTGCCAATAACTTCCTGCTCGACGGCACCGATATGAACGACGGATATCGTAATGATCCTGCGATCAACGAAGCCGGCGTCTTCGGAGATCCGGCAACGATTCTCCCCCTCGACGCCGTCGCAGAGTTGAGCGTCCATTCCAATTACGAAGCGGAGTTTGGCCGCAACAGCGGGGCCGTGATCAACACGGTGACCAAGAGCGGCACGAATGCCTTGCATGGCTCCGCCTTCGATTATCTGCGTACCGCCAAGCTTGGAGCGCGAAATTATTTCAATCTTTCGACTACCCCGAAGAATGGGTTTCACAACAACCAGTTTGGCGGTTCGCTGGGCGGGCCGGTGATCAAAGATAAGACCTTTTTTTATGGTGCCTACGAGGGGCAACGGGAGACTGGACAGCAGGCCGGGACCACGTGCGTGCCGGACCCTGGACAAATCGCTTTTGACGAAGCCCAGATTACCGCTGGAGGAGGCACGCCGAACGCCATCACGACCGCAATTTTGGCAAAGCACGGATGGCCGACACCGAACATTGCTACAGGCGTGACACCGGGTTCGGGTTCTGGACTGGACACGGGGTGCAATGGCGTCGACAACCTTGCTATCGCCACAAATTTTCGCAATCGTGTCGACAGCATGATCGGAAAGATCGACCAAAACATCAAGTCGGATACATTGACGGGACGCTACTTTTTTGGGGACAGCGATCAGAGCTTTCCTTTCGCGCAGCTTGCCGGCGGATTGTTGCCTGGATTCAATACGGTGACTCCGACCCGCGTGCAGTTGGTGGCCATTTCCTATGTGAAGGCAGTGAATGTTTCACAGGTGAACGAAATACGCCTGGGATGGAATCGCTTCGCGGAAGGATTCTTTCCTGAAGATCAATCGTTCAATGCGACTTCGATTGGACTGGATACTGGTGCGGGTAGTTACGAAGGCGGCCTGCCTGCCATTGGCGTAACAGGTTTTTCGCAGATTGGCGCAACCAACAGTGTTCCGCGCAACCGCGTCGACAGCAACTGGCATTTTGTCGATGACTACTCCTGGAAAAAGGGCAAGCATGATTTGAAGTTTGGGTACGAATTCCGACGCACAACGATCCTACAAAAGTTCGAGCCGCGGTTCCGTGGTTTTTTGAGTTTTCCTGATTTGACGACTTTCCTCGAGGGTACGCCGGATGACGGCTTCCAGAACACTGGAAACACTGTGAGGCACTCGTTTCAGAACAGCCACGGATTTTTCATCCAGGACGGCTACCGAGCCACAACGCGGTTGACACTCAACTATGGCATGCGCTGGGATTATTTCGGCGTGGTAGGGGAAAAGAACCACTTGCTGTACAGGTTCGATCCTGCAGCTCAAGGCGGCGCAGGCGATAACGCGCAGACCAATCTCCTTTACGGGAAAGACTTCAATAACTTTGCTCCAAGACTCGCGTTTGCCTACGATCTGACGGGCAAAGGTCAAACCGTGGTTCGCGGCGGTTGGGGATTGTTTTATGACGCCTTTGCGCAAGACATTTTTCTAGGCCACGCGCCATGGAACTGTTCTTTCTGTCCGGGGCCCGCTTATCCCGGCATCGGAACGAATGCGGTTCAGAAGGGCGTAATTACCGCAGGTGCTGCCTTGGATCCGAATACGCCTGTGTTCAGCGGGTTCGCTCCTTACGGAGATTTCTTTGCCACCGATCCCCATTTGCGCACGCCTTACACGCAGAACTTCAATCTCAACGTACAGCAGGAGTTGGGGAAAAAGGCCTCCCTGCAAGTTGGGTACGTCGGAACTCGTGGGACCAAGTTATTCCGTTTTCGCGACATTAACCAACCCACGCAAGCACAGATCACGGCAGCGGATTTGGGATGCAGTTGCATCAACGATTACAGCGTGCCCCGCCAATACAGTAACTTCTTCTACTTGAATATGGAAGAATCCAAGGCGAGTTCCACCTATCACGCTCTCCAGACCAGTTTTCATGCTAATGCCTGGCATGGTTTGACGACCCAGGCTAACTTTGTGTGGTCCCATGCGATTGACGACGCCAGCGACAGCGAGGATTTCATTCCTAACCAGGCACAGCCGCAGGACAGTACAAATCCTCACCTGAACCGCGGCAATTCGAGTTTCGATATTCGCAGGCGGTTTACGTGGAACTTTGCTTATGAATTTCCTCACGTGGGGGGCGCGCTAGGCAAACTCAAGAACGGCTGGAGCGTGAACGGCGTCCTCAGTCTCCAGGACGGCCAGCCTTTCCAGCTTAATTACAACTTTGAAGGCGATTATTCCGGGGCAGGCGAGGGCTTCGACCGTCCGGATATAGTTGGTCCGATTCACTACAGCAGTGATCCCAACAAGTTCCTGGACCTGAGTGCGTTCGCGGCACCCTGCACTTTCGTGAGCACTCCGGTGGATGGCACGGACTTTGATTGCGTTCCCGGTACCCGTCACTTTGGAAACCTGGGTCGCAATTCTCTGCGGGGTCCCGCTTTCAAAGAGCTCAACTTCAGTTTCTCGAAGAGGACTTCGATCACAGAGCGACTGAACTTGGTTCTCGAAGCCGACCTTTTCAACATCCTCAACCACCCCAACTTCTCCAACCCGACCTTGCCGAACTTTATCGCCGATGCGGGAACACCGAATATTGACTCCGGGCAGGGTCCCGTTGGACGACAGAACGGAGCCTACTCCCTAGCGGCAACCGGTGATGTGGGCATTGGCAACCCGTTCTTGGGAAGTGGTGGTCCGCGAGGGGTGCAGTTTGCTGCGAAGATCATTTTCTAGTTCGTGGCAATTCGCACTGGTATCAGTTTTTTGCTTGGCGGAGGATCCTTCTTTGTCTGTCAAATAAGTTAGCCGAGCGCCGCCAACGAAGATTGACCGGTGCCGTCGGCCTGAACTGCTTCGATTTCGGTGCAAGACGCGGGAGCGAGGTTACATTTTGACGGGTGTATTGCGGTCTTCTTAGCCATGCCCTTTTGGGATTTGCAATTGCGTAAGTGCCAGTGCCATAATGGCATCCGTTCTTGGCCGAACTGCCAGTCATCTGGCAGACCCCCCGCGTGCTAGCAGGCTAGTCATGACCGACAAGCTGAACCGTGGTGTTGTGGAAATCCTCACCCCAATTGGGCCGCGTTATCTGCGGCTTACCTTCTGGCAACGGCTTTATTTCGTGTGGATGTTTCGAAATTTTTCTACTCTTCCGCAGCAAGTTCTTAGCCGTATTGGAATTCACATGATCGAAGGCCTGTGTGCGCGGCAGGCATTTGTGCGTTTCGGGAATGGACCGGACGAGGCGCCGGTGATTGGTACGGTGGAGCGCTACCAGGTGAAACTGGTAGGCGAAGAGGCGCTGCCGCCGCGCAGGCCTGCGATTCGGATTACGGAAGATCCGGCGATTCCGCCTTTCGCGGCGGACGCCTCGCGAAAGTCGTAACGCTTACTAAGTTTCCCGCGGGAGGTTATGCAGGGACTGCATAGCCCGTTTCTGGAAGCTTGATTCAAATGAAAGGCCGTGGCGTTTGCTACGGCCTGATTTCATTTTGGGATCAAGCCATGGAACTGAGCCGGCTGAAGTGGGCGGCAAGCTCCCAGACATCAATGCTTCGGATTCGCGGCGTCTGGTGATTTGTCATCGGGTTTCTTGGGGTCGGGGGCTGCGCCAGGGGCGGCATCGTCTGCCGGATCTGCGGCGGGCGTGGCGGGCAGCGTGCTGGCACAAGGGTCGCCGGACCGAGCGGGCTTGCGGTACAGCCGGGCCGGGTGTGGGCGGGCAAGCTCGCACTGCTGAATCGCTGCCCGTTGACGCGGTGGAATCAAGGCATCGCGTTCCTGGTTGGCGGACTTACGCACCTGCGCAACCTTATCGAGCTTTTGTTGGTGAGACAGCGAGGCATCCGTGCACGCAGCCCCTATTTGTGTCCGCGTGTTCCCGCGGATCACGGCGATCTTCTCCATCGTCTCCGGAGTGACACCCGCCTGTTGCCAACAGGACTTTTGGCGTCGGCGCCCCGCGATGTGTGGTATCCGTTGCAGCGAAGACCGCGGGGCCGAGGGCGTAGCTTGGACGGGGGTGCTTGCGGCAGGGACGGCCGGAGCGGGAGGGGCTTGAGGGTAAGCGGGAAGGCTCGCACACAGCGAAGCCAGCAATAGCGTCATCCAGTTCGACCAACAGTTCGACCAAGTTCCGCTTGGGAAAATCGTTCTACGGCGCATGGAATAATCTCTCCTCCTTCACTCTTCGATTGGCTGGGGTTGGACTAGCTTTAGAAACCCGAGCGACGAAAGAAGTCGCTACTCGGGAATTGTGCATTCGCCCCAAAGCATTCGAGCATTGCTGCCCGAATGTGATCTTTGTTACACTCATGAGGTTACGTCAAGCGTAATGCCGGGATGCAGTAACTTATCTGGCGCATTTCAGCCCTCGTTCCCAGCGCCCAGCGCCAAGGAGCAGCACTCAGGGGCGCGTAGCTCAACTGGCAGAGCATTCGGCTCTTAACCGACAGGTTGAAGGTTCGATTCCTTCCGCGCCCACCATTTTTCAATCAGTTAGCTTGGCTTCCGTGCCGTTCCCGTGCCGTTAAGCGCAAGTCCCACAATCTTACCGTGGGCTTCCGCCATGTCTGCCGTCACCGCGTCCCCGTAAATGTTCATCGTGGTGCGGATGTCGGCGTGTCGCATGAGCTGTTGCTGCACACCCACCGCCGTGCCCACAGAGCCGAGCCAAGTACGGAACGTGTGCCGGAGGACGTGCGTGCCAAGGCCGCCGATGTCTGCCGCCTTCGCCGCCTTCTGATACACGCGCCACACTTGGTCATAGGACCACGGCAACCGGCCAAGCTGCACCGGCGAAGCAAAAATCCAATCCTCCGGCGTGGGGAATCGGGTTGCTTGTTTCCAGGTTTGCAACGTGGTGAGAAGTTCACCGGCAATGACAAGTTGCTTGCGGGACTCCGCCGTCTTCACATCGTCCACGTTCTGACAGACAATGCCCCGCTCAACCAACAGCTTGCCGTTGAGCCAATCCACGTCCGTCCACTTCAACGCTAGGCACTCGCTGATGCGAAGCCCCAAGCAACAGCACAGCAACGCCATAAGCCGGAACGGCTCGGGTAAATGCTGTGTGAAGTTTTGGAACTCCGCCACCGTGAGGCTCCGGGGCTTGCTGACTCGTTTGGATGCACCCTTGATTCTCACCAACTCCATCGGGTTGCGCCGGTCCCTTGCAACATCACCGCTCCAGGCGGCAAAGTCCCAAAGGTTCCGAAGCACACCCCGAACGTGTGTCTTGCTCTTGGGTGCGAGTGACAGAGATTCAAGCCACAGCTCCACCGGGCGCGGCTCCAGGTCCGTGACTAGCCCCGCACCCCACTTTGGCAGGATGTGGTTGCTAATCCAAACCTCATAGGACCGCTTGGTGTCGGTGCGCGTTGGCATTCTCTCCGTTCTGTAGCGTTCTACTAATGCCGCCACCGTGGGTGCGCCGGAGGTTTTAGGTTTAGGTTGAGGCAGTAGCCGGAACTCTTGTGCTGCGTTCCATGCCGCCGTCTTGGTTGGGAAACTGCCGAGCGTCTTGCTATGACGGCGGCCATCGGCCCACCAAAAGAACTGCCATTTCTTACTACGCCGGTCCTTGACCACGGAGCCGGTTGTCGCTTTGCTACGTCGCATCGAATGACTCTCCATTCTCTGCGGCAGAGGGCGCGGCCATCATAGCAGCATCCAACTCACTGGCACGGAAACGCCACGTGCAACGCAGCGTCCCCGACAAGCGATGTGCGGGAATGCGACCGGATTTGGCCCACTCCAAGATCGTTCGGTGCGCTACCTTCAGGTACACTGCAGCCTCACGCGCCGTGAGCCACTCGGATTGGGTAAAAGTATTCATATTTTGAATTCCCGCGCAAATTGACTCAATTTGTTTCCCACGAGTTTTTCCAAGATCAGAGAGGGTTCTTCGTCGAGGTCTTCCGCCAAGACGTATTCCGTGAGGCTGGACTGCCAGACACGTTTGTACAGTTCAACCACTCACGATCCGTGAAGAACGTCGTGCGTGGTCTTCACTTTCAGTGGGACCCTCCCATGGGGAAGCTCATGCGCGTGACGCA
>Ga0137418_10002727_pt1 | contig 16150 bp, 13 predicted proteins | sample CZODoug3_1_2_16f_FD_122242 | JGI IMG/M metagenome (GOLD analysis project Ga0137418, IMG submission 122242) | Vadose zone soil fungal communities from Angelo Coast Range Reserve, California, USA - CZODoug3_1_2_16fungal (Hybrid Assembly) | ecosystem: Environmental > Terrestrial > Soil > Vadose... | reverse complement strand
AGGGTGGGCCGCAGCAGCGGCAGCGTGATGTGCCAGAACGCTTGCCGCGGCGAGGCGCCGTCGAGGTGGGCGGCCTCGTAGGGCTCGCGCGGCAGGCTGGCGAGGCCGGCGAGCGCGATGAGCATGATCAGCGGCGTCCACTGCCACACGTCCACCAGCGCCAGCGCATAGAGCGCCGTCTGGCTCGAGTACGTCCAGCGGAACGGCGAGAGGCCGACGAGCGAGACGAGGTAGTTCGCCACGCCGAGGGTCGGGTGATACATCATCACGAACACGAGCGCGATGGCGGTGGGCGTCGCCACCATCGGCAGGATGGCCAGCGTGCGCAGCAGTCCCCGTCCCCAGAATTCTCGATTGAAGAGCAGGGCCATGGCCACGCCGAGCAGTGTCTCCGCCGCGACGGCCACGACGGTGAACCAGATGGTCCGCGCCACGGCCTCCCGGAATCGCGCGTCGCCCAGGAGGATCTTGCCGTAGTTCGCGAGCCCGATGAAGCGCGGGCGGGTCAGGCTGGAGGCGAACCACTCGTGCAGGCTCATCCACCCCGTGTAGACGATCGGGTAGACGATGATCACGGCGACCAGCAGCACGGCCGGCGCCGGGAACAGCCACCTTGCGTGATGGTGTGCGCTAGCTCTCAGTCCGATTGAGCAGGTCCTGAAAGTCCTTCTGCGCCTGCGCGAGCACCTGGGCGGCGGGCGCCCCCTCGATCCCCTTCTGGATGGCGACGCCGATGATGTCGCGGTACTCGGTGACGCCGACGATCTCCGGCAGTCCCTGGCGGCCGATCTTGAGCGAGGCCTGATAGGCCTGATACCAGTCGGCGGGCATCTTCGGCTTGGCCTTCACGTCCGGACTGTCCCAGGTCGAGGTGCGCCCCACGCCGACGCCGGCCATGAGCTCACGCACCATGTTCGTCTTGTTCGTCGCCCACTGGGTGAAGAGGTAGGCGGCTTCCTTGTTGCCGCTCTGGGAGGAGACGGCCATGCCGGTGATGTAGATCGGCGAGAAGTGACCGCCCGGTCCGGACGGCAGCACCGCGTAGCCCACCTTGCCGACCACCTTCGACTTCGCGGCGTCCTCGAACTGGCTCGCGAAGTTGACGCCGTCCATGTAGATGGCGACCTGCCCCTGCATGAACGACGCGGAGCACTCGTACCAGTTGAAGTTCACGACGCCGGGCGGCCCGTATTGGCGGAGCAGCCCCGCGTACATCTCGAGCGCGGCCACCTGCTCCTTGCTGTCGAGCGCGGCCTTGCCGTCCTTCAGATAGGTGCCGCCCATCGGGAACAGGATGCTCGGATACTGCGTGGCGTTGGCGTTCTTGAGCCCGCGCAGCACGATGCCGTACGTGCCGGGCGGGGCGTGGAGCTTCTTCACGAGCGGCTCGAGATCGGCGAGCGTCCTGGGCGGCGTCAACCCTTTCGGGCCGAAGAGATCCTTGCGGTAGAAGAACACGTTGGCGTCGACGAAGGCCGCCAGCGCCGAGATGCTTCCGTCAGGCTGGGTCACGCCGGCGCGGGCGCCCGGGGTGAAGTCGTTCCAGTCGAAGTCGGGACTGGTCAGCGACGGATCGGCGAGGAACTTGTTCAGCGGGTGGTACCACCCCGCCTTCCAGAAGCGCTTCTTCTCGACGTGCAGCGAGGTGAAGAACGCGTCGATCCCGCCCGAGTTCGCCGTCATCTCCACGGTCATCTTCTGGCGCGCCTGGATCTCGGGCAACGTCTCCCACTTGACCTTCATCCCCGAGAGCGACTCGAACTCGGGAATGTTCTTCTCGAGCACCTCGATGAACGGGTGCTTCGTCAGGAGAAGGAACAGCTCCTTGCCCTGAAAGCGCTTCCAGTTGAAGCCCTGCGCCCGGGCCGGCGTCCACACGAAGGGCCCGGCGGCGGCGCCGGCGGCCATCGCCTTCAAGAACGTGCGACGGGAGAATGGGCGAGCGGCCATGCGTGGTCTCCTCTCGTGTGATCGGCTCTGCGTGTCGACTCGCCGCGCGCTCACCGGAGCGCGGGCAGCACGTCGCGGGCGAGGATCTCCAGACTGCGCGCTTCCAGCTCGGGCGGGATGCGGCCGCCGGGATTCAGCTCGGCCACGATCCCGTCCAGTCCGAGCTCGTCACGCAGATGCCGCAGACGCTCGATCACACCGCGCGCGGTGCCGAAGGCCACCTTCTTCGCGAGGATGTCCTCGTACGAGAGGCTGGCCATCCGCTCGGCCTGGAATCGGCGCCGGTCGGCGGGCCCGGCGCCCGCCCGTCCGACCGCGGCCCGCGCGAGCTCGGTCTGGCGCGCGAAGAACGACGTGAGGCTCTCGCGTGGCTCCTCAACGGCTCCCTGCTCGGTCGTCGAGGCGTAGACCGGGATGCGGAGGTAGACGCTCGGCTGTCCGGGATGGCCGGCGTCGCGCCACGCCTGGCGGTACGGCGCAAGCTGCGCCTGCAGATCGGGGATCTCCGTGGTGCGCAGGCCGACGAAGATGGGCAGGCCCATCCGGCCGGCCGCGGGAAACGTCTCGTCGCTGGTGGTGGCCATGCGGATGGGCGGGTGCGGCACCTGGTACGGACGCGGCGTGACGATCGCGTTGTCGACCCGATAGAACTCGCCCTCGTAGCTGAACGGCTCGCCCTTCCATCCCTGGCGGATGATCTCCAGCGCCTCGCGGAACCGCGCCTGGCTCTCACCGTAGGGCACGCCATAGATGTCGTAGGTCCGGACCACTCCGCTGCGGCCGATGCCGAACTCGAAGCGGCCTTCACTGATGTGATCGACGGTGGCGACCTCTTCGGCGATGCGCAGGGGATGGTTCAGCGGAAGGACCTGGACGGCCGTCCCCACGCGCAGCCGGCGGGTACGGCTCGCGATCGCGCTCGCCACCTGGAGCGAGGAGGAGATCACCGAGCGCGTCGGGGTGAAGTGGATCTCGCCGAGCCAGACGCAGTCGATGCCCAGGGCGTCGGCCCGCTCCGCCAGCTCGAAGACGTCGCGGAAGGCCGAGGTCTGGCTCGCCCCCTGACGCATCTCCTCGACGAAGAGCCCGAAGTGCACGGCCCTAGAATACCTCCACGCCGGCGAGCTGCAGCTCCTGGGCGCGGTGGCAGGCGACGAAGCGGGCGGGCGCGATCTCCTGCCACGCCGGCGCCTGGGCCCGGCACACGTCGATCGCGTACGGGCAGCGGGGATGAAAGTAGCAGCCGCTGGGAGGCGAGGCGGGATTCGCCACCTCGCCCTGCAGCACGATGCGCCGCGAGCGCGTGCGGGGATCGGGCTCCGGAACGGCGGACAGCAGCGCCGCCGTGTACGGATGCTTGGGCGCGCTGAACAGCGCCTCGGTCTCCGCCAGCTCCACCATGCGTCCGACGTACATCACGGCCACGCGGTTGCTGACGTGGCGAACGACGCTCAGGTCGTGGGCCACGAACAGATAGGTCAGCTGGAACTCGGCCTGCAGGTCGATCAAGAGATTCAGGATCTGGGCCTGGACGGAGACGTCCAGCGCGGACACCGGCTCGTCGGCGACCACCAGGCGCGGCTGCAGGGCCAGCGCGCGCGCGATGCCGATGCGCTGGCGCTCGCCGCCGCTGAAGGCGTGGGGGAACCGCCGCATGTACTCGGGACGAAGTCCCACCCGGCGCAGCAGGTCCGCCACCCGCGCCTCACGCTCGCGCCGGCTCCTCATGCCGTGCACCAGCAGCGGCTCGCCGACCAGGTCGAGCAGCGTCATGCGCGGATTGAGCGAGGTGAACGGATCCTGGAAGATCATCTGCATCTCGCGACGCAGCGCCCGCAGCTGGGAGGGACGCAGGCGGCCCATCTCGATCTCCGCGCCGTCCGCGGCCCGGACGAAGATCTCGCCCGCCGTGGGCTCGATGGCTCTCAGGATGCAGCGTGCGGTGGTGGTCTTGCCGCACCCGCTCTCGCCGACGAGACCCAGCGTCTCGCCCTCGTCGATGTGAAAGTCGATGCCGTCGACGGCGCGGACGTGGCCCACCGTCTTCTTCCAGAAGCCCTTGCGGATCGGAAAGAGCTTCCGCAAGCCCGCGACCCGCAGCAGCGTCTTCGGCGCAATCACTCGTAGAGGAAGCAGCTCACGGCGTGGTGGTCGCCGACGGGCCGCAGGCTCGGCGTGCGTCGATCGCACGTGCCGGCCATGAAGCTTTCACAGCGCGGGTGAAAGGGACACCCCGTCGGCCGGTCGTAGGGATGCGGCACGGCGCCCGCGATCGGCGTCAGGCGCTCCCGCGAGCGCACGCGCATGCGGGGGATGGAGCGCAGGAGCGCCCGCGTATACGGATGGCGCGGGGCGTGGAAGATCGCGTCGACGGGCGCCTGCTCGACCACGCGGCCCAGGTACATCACCGCCACGTCGGTGGCCATCTCGGCCACCACGCCGAGGTCGTGGGTGATGAGCATGATGGCCATGCCGTCTTCGTGCTGCAGCTGGCGCATCAGCTCGAGGATCTGCGTCTGGGTGGTCACGTCGAGGGCGGTCGTGGGCTCGTCGGCGATCAGCAGCGTCGGATGGCAGGACAGCGCCATCGCGATCATGGCGCGCTGGCGCAGGCCGCCGCTCAGCTGATTGGACAGCTGGTCCACGCGCTGCTCCGGCGACGGCACGCCGACTCGCCGCAGCATCTCGATCGCCTTGTCGCGCGCCTCGCGGCGGCCGACCGGCTGGTGGAGCAGGATCGCCTCGACGATCTGGCTGCCGACGCTGTGCACGGGGCTGAACGAGGACATCGGCTCCTGAAAGATCAGCGCGATCTCCGCGCCGCGGATCGCGCGCATCTCCGCCCCGTTCGCCTCGAGCTTCGCGAGATCGACGACCTCGGCCGCCACGCCGTTCGTCGGCCGCCGACGGAACCGGATCTCGCCCTCCACGATCCGCCCCGGCCGATCAACAATCCGCAAGATCGATCGCGCCGTCACACTCTTCCCACACCCGCTCTCCCCCACGATCCCGAGCGTCCCCCCCGCCGCCACATCAAAGCTCACCCCATCCACCGCCCTCACCAACCCCTCGTCCTGCTGGAAATACGTCTTCAAATCCCGAACCGACAGTAGTGTTTGCCCCGGGACCGTCATCTGGTCCGCTTCGAGCGCCGGCTCCGCCGGCGCCATCCGGTTCGAGCGCCGGCTTTGCCGGCGCAACGATGCTGGGGGGAGGCACCGAGGAGCACGCCGTCAGGCGTGCGACGAGGGTCGGAAGGGGGGCGAAGCCCCCCTCCGAGATTAATATGGATCCGCCGCATCGCGCAGTCCATCGCCCAGGAAGTTGAAGGCCATCACGACGATGATGACGGGCACGGCCGGCAGCATCAGCCACGGCGAGATCGCCACCGTCTGGACGTTCTGCGCGTGTTGCAGCAGGACGCCCCAGCTGATCGCAGGCGGGCGCAGGCCCAGGCCCAGGAAGCTCAGCGCCGTCTCGCTGATGATCATCGCGGGCAGGGCCAGCGTGGTGGCGGCGATGATGTGGCTCATGAACGCCGGCACCATGTGCACGAAGATCGTCCGCATCTCGCTGCAGCCGACCAGGCGCGCCGAGACGACGAAGTCCTCCTCGCGCAGGGCCAGGAAGCGTCCGCGCACGACGCGCGCCAGCTCCGTCCATCCCAGCAGCGAGATGATGATGGTGATCGCGAAGTAGATCTGGAGGACCGACCACTCGCGCGGCAGCGCCGCCGCCAGCCCCATCCACAGGGGGATGGTCGGGATCGACCTCAATATCTCGATCACGCGCTGGATCAGCGTGTCGGTCATCCCGCCGTAGAAGCCCGAGAGCCCACCCAGCACCACGCCCAGCACGAGGCTCGCCGCCACCCCGAACAGCCCGATGGTGAGCGAGATGCGCGTGCCGTACATCAGCCGCGAGAAGAGATCGCGGCCCTGCACGTCGGTGCCCAGCACGAAGATCGCTCGCGAGGCGTCGAGGCCGGGCTCGACGCCGATGAGGTGCCGCGTCGTGGGGATCAGGCCGAGGAACCGATACTCGAAGCCCTCGGCGAAGAACCGGAGCGGGATCTTCTCGCCGGGATCAGCGCGATAGACGCGCTTGAAGCTCTGCGGATCGCGCGCGCCCTTGACGGCATAGACGTGGGGGTTGAAGCGCCCGCCGTCGAGCCAGTGGATCGACTGCGGGGGCATCAGCGAGCGCTGCGCCTCGGACGCGTTGGGATCGGCGTAGGCGAGGAAGTCGGCGCCGACGACGATGCCGTAGAAGCCGAGAACGACGATGCCGCTGGCCACGGCCAGGCGGTGCTTGCGGAAGCGCCACCACATGAGCTGCCACTGCGAGGCGACGAAGACGCGCTGGTCCTCCACCGGCAGGACGAGGGTGGCCATCAGGTGTCCTCGAGCCGGATGCGCGGGTCGATCCAGACGAGCACGATGTCGGAGATGAGCGTGCCGATCACCGTCATCACGCCGAGGAGGAGCACGATGGTGCCGGCGAGAAACATATCCTGTGCGATGAGAGCCTTCAGCAGCAGCGGACCGACGGTCGGTAAGCCGAGGACGAGAGAGACGATGATGCTGCCCGATACGATATAGGGCAACGTGTAGCCGATCGTGCTCGCGAACGGGTTGAGGGCCACGCGCACGGGATATCTGAGAATCACGCGGGCCTCGGACAGGCCCTTGGAGCGCGCCGTCACCACGTACGGCTTGCGCAGCTCGTCCAGCAGATTCGCGCGCATGATCCGGATCTGCTGCGCCGTCCCCGCCAGGCCCAGGATGAGGGCGGGGATCGGCAGGTGCTTGGCCAGATCCCAGGCACGCGCGGCGCTCCACGGCGCGTCCTGGAACTCCGGCGAGAACAGCCCGCCGATGTGGGCGTTGAACAGGATGAAGCCGAGATAGAGCAGCACCAGCGCGAGCAGGAAGTTGGGGACGGCGAGGCCGATGAAGCCCACGAACGTCGCCACGTAGTCGCCGACGGAGTACTGTCGGACGGCGGAATAGATCCCGATCGGCAGCGCCAGCGCCCAGGTGAGGATCAGCGCGGACACGGAGACCACCACCGTCAGCCACAGGCGCTCGCCGATGACCTCGGTGACGGGCCGACGCCACTCCATCGACATGCCGAAGTTGCCCTGCGCGATCAGCCTCACCCACTTGTAGTACTGGACGTAGATGGGCTGGCCGAGGCCGTACTGGATCCTCAGATTCTGCGCTTCCTCGTCGGTGACGACGCTGCCCATCGACGCCATCTGGGCGATGTAGGAGGTGACGTAGTCACCCGGCGGGAGCTGGATGATGGCGAAGGATAGGACGGAGATCGCCCAGACGGTGAAGACCGCGAGGAGGGCGCGACGTCCGATGTAAGCCAGCAACGCCGCGTCCCTCTCCGGCCTACTTCCAGTAGAACGTCACCGGCCGCGAGATCGTCGGCGTCTTGCCGTCCGGGCTGTTGTACTGGCGCGACGGGATGTTGCCCATGTTGGTCTTGACCACGCGCACACCCATGGACGCCGGGCCCATGCCGATCACGCCGATGATGTAGACCTCCTCGGCGGTGATCTTCCAGACATCCTTGCCGAGCTGGATCCGCTCCTTCTCGGGCACGCCGTAGGCGCGCTTGAACTTCGCCATCAGCTCCTTCATGCGCGCGGGCGGCTCTTTCCCCTGCGTGCCCGCGGACTGGAACCATTTGGCATAGAGCGGCCCCGAGGAGGCGACGACGGCGATGGTGTCGAAGGGAAACACGTGCGTCGGGAACGTGAAGAGATGCTCGCTCCCGTCGTTGTTCCAGGCGCCGAGCTGCTGCTCGTTGGCGGCGGTGCGCTGCAGGGCGAGGCTCCGCTCCACTTCCTGCACGACGAGATCGATCCCGATCTTCTTCCACTGCTCGCGGATCATCTCGGCGATCTGCGTGAACTGTAAGAATTGGCCGCCGAGCGTCATGATCTCGAGGCGCAACCGTCCCTTGCCGTCGGTGCGCAGCCGGAAGCCCTCGGCGTCCTTCTTGGCCAACCCGACCTTGTCGAGCATCTCGTTGGCCTTCTTGAGGTCCAGCGTCGCCCAGAGCTTGCGGTACTCGGGACCGGGGTTGTACTTGTTGTTGTCCGCGGGTACCACGGAGCTCGGCGTGCCCGTCCCCAGCCAGAACGTCTCGTTGAGCTGGTCGCGGTCGATCCCCAGGGCCAGCGCGCGCCGGAAGTCCGTCGTGTTCATCCACTTCGCGATCTCGGGGTCGGCTTCGTAGCTCAGGTTGAACTTGATGATCATGTCGCCGCCGTAGTCGCCCGGATCGAGGTAGAGCTTGTAGCCGCCCTTGGCCTGGTTCTCGATGAACACCGGCACCTTGGCGAGGTCGAGGTGTCGGGCCTGGAAGTCGTACTCGCCGGCGATCGCGCGCAGGTTGATGACCTCGAGATTCTCGGCGAGCGTCAGCACCACGCGGTCGATGTAGGGAAGCTGGTTGCCCGCCGGGTCCACGAAGACGCTGTAGGGATTCCGCTCCAGCGTCCACGTGGGCGTGTTGATGGGCGTCACGGTCTTCCACGGCGTGATGACCGGCAGCTCCGGATTGAGCGACCAATCGCTCCTGTTGAAGAACATCCGAACCCAGCTGTCGAACTTCGCGTCCTTGGCCTTCTTCTCGACTTCCGCCTGGCCGGCGTACTTCGGGTGGAACTGCTTCAGGTAGTGGGCCGGCGCGTAGCCGCCGAGCCCGAACGCGCCGCGCCACGCCTGGCCCGCGAGATCCGTGGAACCGGCCAGCACGTCGGGAAGCATGTAGTACGGCTCGGGGAACTTGAATTTCACGGTGTACGTGTCGACCTTCTCGAGGACGCCTTGCTTGCCGTTGATCGCCATCGCCGCGGAGGGCGTCGGCACCAGATCCTTGTTCCGGTAGATGTCCTCGAACCAGAACACGAAATCGTCCGCCGTGAACGGCTTGCCGTCGCTCCACTTCATGCCGCGGCGCAGGTGCAGGACGAGCGTCCGCCCGCCGTCCTGCATCTCGTAGCCCTTGGCGATGTTCGGCGTGACCTTGTCGCCCGTGTAGTCCCAGAACAGCAGGTGGTCTGGACCCGAGCAGCAGCGATAACCGTTCCAGAAGTCGGCCGGCCCCGTGAAGCCCCCGCGCCACGTGCCGCCGTACTTGCCGATCTCGTGCAGCGGCTTGATGACCAGCGGGTCCTGCCCGATGCGCTCGGCCACCGGCGGCAGCTTGCCCGCCTTGACCTGCTCCGCCAGCTGGGGCGCCTCCCTGAACGTCCGGGGGAACTTCGCAGCGTCGGTGACGACCTCGGGGCCTTCCAGCTTGCCGATGAGGGTGCTCTTGCTCTGCGCCAGCGCCCCCGCGGCGGCGACGATGCCGACCGCGGCCACCGCCAGAGCGATCGTGCGTCGGGATCGGAGCATGCGCATGACGCGTTCCCCCTTCACTCGGGATCGACGTGGGGCGCGATCTTACCGCAAAGAGGACCGTATCGGCCATGGCCGTTGACCACGCCCGGGGAAACGGATACCTTCCGCACCACTTTGGTGAACAGCGGCCTCCCCGCGGACCTCAGCCGGCGTCATCTTCTGCAGCTCGGCGGCGCAGCCATCGCCGCCCACGCGCTCGTCCCGGAGGTCGTGGCGGCACAGGAGGCGCCACGACGCGGCGGCGTCTTCCGGCTCCGCGGTGAGGAGCCCACCAGCGGGCTGGATCCGCACCTCGTCGTCAATCACCACCGCATCGCGACGAACCTGTCGTTCACGCACAGCCGGCTCGTCAAGGTCAAGGCGGGGCCGTCCGTGGTGCCGGGGACCCAGCCGCTCGAGCCCGACCTGGCCGAGTCCTGGTCGCAGCCGAACGACCGGACGTACGTCTTCAAGCTCCGCAAGGGCGTGCGGTGGCACCCGAAGCCACCGGTGAACGGCCGCGAGCTGACTGCCGACGACGTGAAGTACACCTATGACCGCTTCCTGCAGCTCAAGGGCAATCCGAACCGCTCGACGCTGAGTCCCGTCGAGCGGATCGACGTCCTCGACCGCTCGACGGTCAAATTCACGCTCACGGAGCCGTTCGGCTGGTTCCTCGACTACCTCGCCAACACCGTCACCTGGATCGTGGCGCGCGAGGCCGTCGAGCACTTCGGCGATCTCCGTCGGGCCGAAGCCTGCATCGGCACCGGCCCCTGGCTGCTGGAGCGCTACGAGCCGAACACCCGGCTGACGTTCGTGCGGCACAAGGATTACTTCGTTCCCGGCTTGCCGTATGCGGACGCAGTCGAAGTCACCGTGGACGAGGACCCCTCGTCGCGACTGGCGAGCTGGCTCGCCGGCCGCTACGACTTCGCGCCCGAGTACGGGCAGTGCGTGCGCCGCGTGGATCTGCCCGTCGCGCGCCAGCGAAAGCCGGGCCTTCGCACCCAGGACTTCGTCGTGCTCTTCGGCGCCATTACGGCCATGAAGCTCGACCGGGAGCCGTTTCGTGACGTGCGTGTCCGCCGCGCGCTCGCGATGGCGCTGGATTGGAAGCAGATTCTGGAGACCAATGCCTGGTCGGCCGGCCACGGGGTGCCGAACCCGGCCATCCCCGCCGCGCTACGCGAGTGGGCCATTCCCATCGATCAGCTCACGCCGCTCGGACGGCGCATCTACGGGCGTGACGTCGCGGAGGCCAAGCGGCTCCTGGCCGAGGCCGGCTTCTCCGCAGGCTTCAAGACGCCGGTCGAAGCGACAATGGGATGGAGCCCGGACTACGTCGACGAGCTGCAGGTCACGATGCAGAGCTGGAAGGAAGCCGGCATCGACGCCGAGCTGAAGAACAAGGAGTTCGGCGCCTTCGTGTCCACGACGATCTTCGGCAAGTTCGACAAGCTCATGCACAGCCTTCGTGGCGGTAGCCCGATCGCCGATGTCTCGCTGCAGGTGACCCACATCCCCGGCGAGCCGCTGAACGCCTCGGGCGTCGACGATCCCAAGCTGACGGAGATGATCCGCCTGCAGCGGCGCACGCTCGACGTCGCCAAGCGTCGCGAGATCGTGTACGACATCCAGCGCTATCTCGCCGAGCAGATCTACTACGCGTACGGCCCCTCGGTGAGCGCGGTGGCCGCGTGGGACCCACGCGTGAAGAACTTCGCGCCGAACATCGGGCACGACTACGGCGGACGGCTCATGACAGCGTGGTTGAGCGGCTGAGCGCCTGCGCTTTCTCGCTGTCGAGACCGGGCGTGCTAGACTCCGCGCATTCCGGTGCCCGAGAGGGAGGGTCTTGCCGATGAGCCGTCATCTCAGCGTGTCCGTGGCGCTGGCCGCTTTCGTCCTGGTGGGCGGTGCGCTGGCGGGCTTCGCCGCCGATCCGCCGATCCCGATCGGCGTGTCGGTGGCCCAGACCGGTCCGGTCGCGCTCGCCGGTCAGGAGCAGGTGCTCGGCGCGCAGATCGCCGAGGAGTTCTTCAACAAGCACGGCGGCGTGAACGGCCGTCCGATCAAGCTGGTGTTCCAGGACGGCGGCAGTGACGAGCCGACGTCCATCAACGCCTTCCAGAACTTGATCAACGTGGCCAAGGTCGTCGGGATCATGGGCCCGAGCCTGTCGCAGCAGGCGTTCGCCGCCGATCCGTTCGCCGTCCGTGCGAAGGTCCCCGTCATCGGTCCCTCCAACACCGCCAAGGGCATCCCGCAGATCGGGGAGTTCGTCTCGCGCGTGTCGGCGCCCGTCGCCATCGTGGCCCCCAACGCCGTCAAGGCCGCGATGGAGATCGACAAGAATCTCAAGAAGGTCGCGGTGCTGTACGCCCAGAACGACGCGTTCAACAAGTCGGAGACGGAGACGTTCCAGCAGGCGGTGAAGGATCTCAAGCTCGACCTGGCGACCGTGCAGACCTTCCAGACGACCGACACCGACTTCACCGCCCAGGTGACGAACGTGCTGAACGTCAAGCCGGACCTCGTGATCATCTCCGGCCTGCAGGTGGACGGGGCCAATCTCGTGAAGCAGCTGCGCGACCTGGGTTACAAGGGGCTGATCGTCGGCGGCAACGGCGTGAACACCGCGGCCATCTTTCCCATCTGCAAGGCCAAGTGCGACGGGATCCTGATCGCGCAGGCCTACAGCCCGGCGTACAAGAGCCGGGTGAATGACGAGTTCAAGGCCGTCTACAAGGACAAGCAGAAGAAGGACCCGCCGCAGTTCAGCGCCCAGGCTTTCACCGGCATCCAGGTGTTCGTGGAAGCGCTGCGCGCGCTCGACAAGAAGTCACCGATCGCAAAGATGGACCTGGCCACCCTGCGCGTCGAGCTGAACCGGCAGCTCATCTCCGGCACCTACGACACGCCGCTGGGCGAGATCTCGTTCTCGACGGGGCCGGGCATGGGCGGGGAGATCGTGCAGAAGCAGGCGTACGTGGCGCAGATCAAGATGGACCCCGACGGCGCCAAGGGCACGTTCGTCTTCGTGAAGTAGCCCGCGGCTGCGCGGCCCGTGAACCGGACGCTGCTGCTGCAGCAGGTGTTGAACGGGCTGGCCATCGGCAGCGTGTACGCCATCTTCGCGCTGGGCTACACGCTGATCTTCTCCGTGCTCCGCATCATCAACTTCACCCACGGCGCCATCTTCACCCTCGGGGCGTACGCGACCTACGCGCTGACGGGGTCGCAGTTCGGCATCAACGGGCTGCTGGCCGGGGCCACGCTGCCGTTCCGGCTGCCCTTCGTGCTGGCCCTGCTCGGCGGATCGGTCGTCGCGGCGATCTGCGGCGTGATCGTCGAGCGCCTGGCCTTCCGGCCACTGCGCGCGCGGGGCGCCGATCCGCTGCTCACCCTCGTCTCCAGCCTCGGGGTGGCGGTGGCCCTGGTGAACGTCACGCAGTATCTCTTCGGCGCCGAGCCGTATTCCTATCCCGATCCGCTCGAGGCGCTGCCCCCCGCGGTGAACTTCGGCACCGCGAGCGCGCCGGTCCTCGTGCGCACGGTCCAGGTGGTCATCTTCGGCGTCTCGATGGTGGTGCTGGTGCTGCTGACGTACCTCATGAATGCCACGCGCACGGGCAAGGCGTTGCGCGCCGTGGCCGAGGACACCACGACCTCCAGCCTGCTCGGGATCGACACCGACCGGCTCGTCTTGCTGACGTTCGTCATCAGCGGCTTCCTCGGCGGCGTGACGGGCACGCTCATCGGTCTCAGCGTCGGCATCGCCGGTCCGTACTTCGGCATCGCCTTCGGGCTCAAGGGCCTGGCCGTGATCGTGCTCGGCGGGCTCGGCGACATCCCGGGCGCCGTGGTCGGCGGCCTGCTGATCGGGCTCGCCGAGGCCTTCGTGCCGGCGCAGTACATCGCCTACCGCGAGGCGGTGCCGTTCGCGCTCCTGTTCATCGTGCTGCTCGTGAGACCTCAGGGGTTGCTCGGCCGCGCGCAGGTGCAGAAGGTCTAGGACTCGGTGGCGACGTTTTTCGCGACCTACGATTTCCTGCTCGTCTCGATGGTCCTCGCCGCCGTCCTCGCGCTCACGCTCTACCTGCCGCTGATGGCGGGGCAGCTCTCGGTGGCGAGCCCAGGGTTCTACGCCCTCGGCGGGTACATCGCGGCCATCCTGTCCACCAAGGTCTTTCATCCCGGCCCCGGGCTCTATCCCGTCTCGCTGGTGGTGCTCGAGATGGCGGTGGCGGCGGTGGCCTCGGGCCTCCTCGGCCTGGTCGTCGGCGTGCCGGCGCTGCGGCTGCGCGGCATCTTCCTGGCGCTGGCCACCATCGCGTTCGTGCAGATCCTGGGTGTGGTGGCCCTGAACCTCGAGGTGACCGGCGGCGCCATCGGGATCTTCGGCATCCCGCAACCGTTTTCGAGCCAGCTGCAGTACATGTGGCTCGCCATCCCGCTGCTCCTGCTCTCGATGCTGTTCGTCGCCCGGCTGGAGCGGACCCGGACGGGGCGCGCGCTGATCGCGCTGCGTGAGGACGAGCTGGCCGCCGCCGCCATGGGCGTGAACCCGACGTACCACAAGGTCCTCGCGTTCACGACGAGCGCCGTGCTGGCCGGCGCCGTCGGCGCCGTGAGCGCGCACTTCATCAACACGTGGAACTCGCGGCAGGGGACGTTCGACACGAGCGTGAACCTCATGGCCTTCGTGCTCGTCGGCGGCTCGCGCACGTTCGTCGGTCCCGTCGTGGGCGGGCTCGTCCTCACCGCGCTGCCGGAAGCGTTGCGCGGCGTCGCCGACGTCGGCGGGCTTCCGCCCTGGCTCGCCCAGTTCCTCCGCGACGGCCGACTCATCATCTTCGGCGTCCTCATCGCGATCGGCACGGTGTTCTTCCCGCACGGGCTCATCACCCCCGGCCTCCTGCGCCGCCTCGGCGGCCGGCGCCGGGCCCGCGCCGCATGAGCGTCGCGCCCGCGACGGCGCGCGACGACCCGGCCCTGCTCGTGGTGGACGGCGCGACGTGCCGCTTCGGCGGCGTCCTCGCCGTCAACGCGGTCTCGTTCTCGGTGTCGCGCGGCGAGCTGTTCGGGCTCATCGGGCCCAACGGAGCCGGCAAGACCACGCTGTTCAATCTCATCACGGGCCTGACGGCGCCGACGGGCGGCCACGTCCGTTATCAGGACACGGACATCACCGGGCTGCCGCCCCACCGGGTGGCGGCGTGCGGCATCGCGCGCACGTTCCAGAACGTGCGGCTCTTCGGCGAGCTGTCCGCGCTCGACAACGTGATGATCGCGCGCCACGTGCGGACGCGCAGCGGGCTCGTGAGCGGTGTGCTCGGGCTGCGCCGGGCGCGGCAGGAGGAGCGCGAGACGCGCGAGCGCGCGGCGGCGCTGCTCGCCCTCGTCGGCCTCGCCGGGCGGCCCGAGGAGCGCGCCCGCAACTTCTCCTACGGCGACCAGCGGCGGCTGGAGATCGCCCGCGCGCTCGCGCTCGAGCCCGAGCTGCTCCTGCTCGACGAGCCGGCGGCGGGCATGAACAAGGGTGAGAAGCGCGCGCTGAGCGAGCTGATCCGCACCGTCCGCGCCCGCCTGCGCCTGACGATCTTGTTGATCGAGCACCACGTGCCGCTGGTCATGGACCTGTGCGACCGCATCGCCGTGCTCAACTTCGGCCAGCTCATCGCGCTGGGCGCGCCGGCGGACGTGCAGAAGGACCCGGCGGTGATCGAGGCCTACCTGGGCGACGAGGCGTGAGCCCCGCCGTCGCCGGTGCCCCGCTGCTCGAGGTCGACGACCTCTCCATCCGCTACGGCCGCGTGCAGGCGCTCGAGCACGTGAGTCTCGAGGTGCACCCCGGCGAGGTGGTCGCCCTGATCGGCGCCAACGGCGCCGGCAAGAGCACGACCCTGCGCTCGATCTCGCGGATCATCCCCATCCATCGCGGCCGCATCGCCTTCGCGGCGCGCGACATCAGCGGCGCCCGTCCGAGCGACGTGGTCCGCCTGGGCGTCGCCCAGGTCCCCGAAGGCCGGCGCATGCTCGCCCGCCAGAGCGTGCTCGACAACCTCCTGCTCGGCGCCTACACGCGCTCGGACGACGCCGGGATCCAGCAGGACCTCGAGCAGCAGTTCGCGCGCTTCCCGCGCCTGGGCGAGCGCCGCCGCCAGATGGCCGGCACGCTGAGCGGCGGCGAGCAGCAGATGCTGGCGATCGCCCGGGCGCTGATGAGCCGGCCCCGCCTGCTGCTGCTCGACGAGCCCTCGCTGGGGCTGGCGCCGCTGATCGTGCGCGCCATCTTCGACATCATCCGCGACCTGCACGCGGCCGGCGTCACCATCCTGCTCGTCGAGCAGAACGCCAGCCTCGCGCTGCAGATCGCGGACCGGGCGTACGTGCTGGAGGCCGGACGCCTGACCATCGCCGGGCCCGCGGCCGAGCTGCTGACCGACGAGCGGGTGCGGCGCGCTTATCTGGGGTAGGACCGCAGGCGCGCCCGCTACGAGCCTGTCGGAGTATCGAGGGGTGTCACGGCTTGGCCGGGCGCCCCGAGCGTGTGGGGTTTAGAGGAGCGACCCGGCTGGGCCGGGGCGCTCCGAACGTTGGGGGTCGAGCCGCGCCACGGGTTGGCCGGGCGCCCCGAGCGTGTGGGGTTTAGAGGAGCGACCCGGCTGGGCCGGGGCGCTCCGAACGTTGGGGGTCGAGCCGCGCCACGGGTTGGCCGGGCGCCCCGAGCGTGTGGGGTTTAGAGGAGCGACCCGGCTGGGCCGGGGCGCTCCGAACGTTGGGGGTCG
>Ga0137418_10002726_pt1 | contig 16157 bp, 12 predicted proteins | sample CZODoug3_1_2_16f_FD_122242 | JGI IMG/M metagenome (GOLD analysis project Ga0137418, IMG submission 122242) | Vadose zone soil fungal communities from Angelo Coast Range Reserve, California, USA - CZODoug3_1_2_16fungal (Hybrid Assembly) | ecosystem: Environmental > Terrestrial > Soil > Vadose... | reverse complement strand
TACGCCTGCGGCGCCGTGCTGAACACGTCACACTGCTCCCGCGCCGTAACGTAGAACAATTGCGTTTGCGGATCGTAGGTTGGCGACATCCAGTTCGTCGCCCCGGCCGCGCCCGGACACACGCGATTCCCTTCCAACGTCGGCGAGGCGTCCTTTCGCGCAAGGGGAACGCCGCTCGCGTCCTTCGAATCGCTCCAGGTTACTCTTGCAAAAGGGTTCGCGAACACGAGCTTTCCATTGCTGCGATCGATCAAATAAAAAAACCCGTTGCGATTCGCTTGCAGGATTAGGTGCCGGTCGCCCTGGTCAACCATGACAGGCACCTGCGTGGCGTCATAGTCATGGTCATCGTGCTTGGAAAACTGAAAATACCATTTGAGTTTTCCCGTCTCCGGATCGAGAGCGAGCAAGGAATTACTGTAGAGATTGTCGCCCGCGCGCCCTTCGCCGCGATTCGAAGGCGAAGGATTGCCGGTGGTCCAAAAAGTAGTATTGGTCGCGGGATCGTAAGTCCCCGTAATCCACGCCGGCGCGCCTCCGATTTTCCACGAGTCGCCTTCCCACGTTTCATGTCCCGGCTCGCCCGGACCAGGGACAGTGTAGAAGCGCCATTTGCGTTCGCCGGTCCCGGCATCGTACGCGTCAATGAATCCACGAATCCCATATTCCCCGCCCGACACTCCGATGATCACAAGATTCTTGATCGCCAGCGGCGCGAGCGTGATGCTGTAACCCTTGCGGTACTCCACGGCCGTGACGTCCCACACGACGCTCCCGGTCTTTGCATCCAGCGCGATAACATGCGCATCGAGGGTGCCAAGAAAAACTTTGTCGCCCAAAATGGCCAGCCCGCGATTCGCGCGCCCGCAGCACGGGCGAATGTCGGCCGGCAGGGCACGTTGATATTGCCAGATCGGCCGCCCCGAGCGCGCGTCCAGCGCAAAAGCGCGATTATCCTGTCCGGTACCATAGAGGACGCCGTCCACAACCAGCGGCGTCGTTTCGAATTTCCCGCCCGCCATCGTCTGGTATGCCCACTTGGGAACGAGCATCCCCGCATTCGAAGTATTGATCTGCTCCAGCGCGCTGAACCGCCGCCCCGGGTAATCGCCGGAGTACATCAGCCAGTTCTGCGGCTCTCTCGCCGAATCCAGCAGCCGCTGCGGCGTCACCTGCGCGCGAGCCGAGGGCGCAGCGCAAGCAGCGATAGTCAACAAAACGAATGCCGCGCCCATCCCCACGGTCATTCCGAGCGAAGCGAGGAATCTCTCTTCGATTGCCCTGTTCATCGATTCGCGTTTCATTGCGCACCCACCGCAAGCAGATACGCGATCACATCCTCCAGATCTTTATCGCTCAATGTTTTCTGATCGTAAGCCGGCATCAGCGATTCGCGGCTCTTCTCCAATGATCGCAGTTTGTCTTTTTCGAAAAGGTGCAGCTGTTCGCGCGTGTCCATCATTTGCAGCGTGAAATGGTCTTCGTTCAGCACCACTCCCAGGAACTTCGTTCCGTCCGCGGTGACCACCGTGACGGTCTCGTATTCTTGCGAAAATTCTTTCATCGCCTCGGAAATGCCCTGCGCCAGCCGCCGGCTAGGACTGCGCATAGACTCCACCAGATAGTCGGTCGAGCGCGCCGAACCCGTCGTGCTGAGGTCGGGACCGAGCCGCCCGCCCTTCCCCTGAATCATGTGGCACGTGGAGCACGCTGCGCTGCCATAAAAAAGTTCTTTGCCGTGCGCCGCATTTCCCGCAGGTTGCGCAGGAGCCTTCACCTGCACGCTGCGGATGTAGCTGATCACTTGCCAGATTTCTTCTTCCGTCATGCCCACGCCTTGCTGCGTCGCCCCATTCGGCGGCATGGCCGTGCCGGGAACGCCTTCGTTAATCGTTCGAAACAAGTCGGCGTCGGAATTTCCGTGGTGCTTCTGCGCGCGGCTTAGATCAGGTCCCCGGCCGCCGCCCCGCGCGCCCAACCCGTGGCAAAACGCGCAGTTCGCCCGGAATTGCGATTCGCCCAGCTTCGCCGCCTTCGCATCTCCAGCAAAAGGATTCTTGTCCTGCGCGCGGAGCGCCACAGCCGCTGCCGCACAAGCACCCAGCACGGCGCACCCGAAGAAGAGAGGTAAGCTCCATCGTCGCGGCAAAAATACACGTCGCCGAAAATTTATTCTAGGTATGCACATTTTTTCGCCGTGCCCCCTTGGATTGGTAGACGTTGGACTGAGCAGCGATTGCGTTTCATTCGAATGAGGCTGGATTCGCGGCCAATATACCATTCGTTGCGACCAAGCGGGTGAACTTCACGGAATTTTAATAGACGCGGCGGCGCAGCCCATCGCTCGAACAGCACATTGCGATTCGCATCTGCCTCCGATAGAATCCCGCGCGTTGGTACTCATGAGCGACTCTCCCGCCAAGCCGCGCATCGCCCTTGGTTTCGATCACGCCGGATTCCCCATCAAAGAAACTATCCGAAAATATCTCGAAGCCGCGGTTATGCCGTCGATGACCAGGTACCTCCTCGGAAGAATCCGTGGACTATCCCGATTACGGAAGAGCCGTAGGCGAAAGCGTGGCTTCAAAAAAAGCCGATTTAGGCATCGCGATATGCGGCTCCGGCATCGGGATTTCCATCGCCGCCAACAAAGTCCCCCGGCATTCGCGCCGCCTTGGCCCATGACGTAATGACCGCGCGCCTCGCCCGCGAACACCACGATGCCAACGTCCTCGCCCTAAGCGGCCGTGTCGTCACTGGCGAAGCCGCCCTGGAAATGGTGCAAACCTTCCTGACTACCGCCTATCTCGGCGGCCGCCACCAGCGCCGCATCGACAAGATCTCCCGACTCGAGCGCGATACGCATTCGTAGATCGCGGCCCGCTCGTCAGTGCGGTCGGGGGATTCCTGACGCTTTAGACCGGGCGCATACCTGACACTTTCTGGTCGCCACTTCCCAGCGCCTCACAATGGCACAGCCACTCCTTTCTTGGCTGCGCAGGCTTCGGCGCGACCTGCTTCGTCGCTCTGTAGTTTCTGTGCCATCCCCAGTCAGCTCTACCCCTTTGTTTTCTTCTTTTTGCAACTTGCTTAATACTAGTACCATATTTATACTTGACAAATCATATAATCCATGCTAGCGTGGGTCGCGATCTTCAGCACCGATTCACGGCGAGTCACACAGTGCCGTCACGGGACGAAAATCCCGTCACCGCAACTCCTTTTATTCCCCGCACTTACAGACCGTGACGCCTGTAACTCCTGTAGAATCCGCTCTTACGAAAACTGCCGTGTGTCAACGCAATATCCCATCTACCCTCCTACGCCCCTGTTCTCGTCTCCCGCATTCCGTACCTTCTTCCAAGTTCCGTATCCCGTAACTCCTTTGCTTGCCACTCTTACGAAAACTGCCGGGGGTGTGTACCAACAATTCCCACTCTGGAACTCGTTTCCTTACGAATCAGGAAATTCGCTTTCCTTCACCCCATCCGATAAAATCTCCTCACTGCCCACACCCAGCCGGCAAGGCCCGGGCAAACGAGGAATCACTATGAGTAAGACCACGGCCGCCAACGACCGCATGAATCGCCCGCTGGATTCCGTCGATCCGCAAATCGCCAGTCTCCTCCGCGACGAAGCCAGGCGCCAAGCCACCGGCCTCGAGCTCATTCCCTCGGAGAATCTCGTCTCCGAAGCCGTCCTCGAAGCCATGGGCTCCATCTTCACCAACAAGTACGCCGAAGGCTACCCTGGAAAGCGCTACTACGGCGGTTGCGAGTACGCCGACAAAGTCGAGCAACTAGCCATCGATCGTGCCAAAGAGCTCTTCGGCGCGGATCATGCCAACGTTCAAGCGCATTCCGGCACATCCGCCAACGTGGCCGTCTATATGTCCACCCTGCAGAAGGACGACGTCGTTCTCGGAATGAATCTCTCGCACGGCGGCCACCTGACACACGGGCATCCGCTGAATTTCTCCGGCCGGATGTACAAATTCGTGGCCTACGGAGTGAAAAAGGAAGACGAGCGCATCGACTACGACGAAATTGAGAAGCTTGCCGCCGAGCACAAACCCAAGATGATCGTAGCGGGCGCAAGCGCCTATTCGCGGATCATCGATTTCGAGCGCATTGCCAAAGCCGCAAAGTCGGTAGGCGCGCTCTTTTTTGTGGACATGGCGCACATCGCCGGACTCGTCGCCGCAGGCATACATCCCAGCCCCGTGCCGCACGCGGATATCGTCTCGACGACGACGCACAAAACGCTGCGCGGACCGCGAGGCGGCTTGGTCCTGTGCAAAGCGGCATTTGCCAAGGAACTGGACAAGCTGACCTTCCCCGGGACCCAGGGCGGTCCGCTGGTGCACACCATCGCCGCAAAGGCGGTGTGCTTGAAGGAAGCGATGGAGCCGTCTTTCAAGGAATACCAGAAGCAGGTGGTGGCCAACACCAAAGCCATGGCCGCGGCCGTCGCCAAGCACGGGTTTCGCATCGTCACGGGCGGCACGGACAACCATCTGTTCCTGATCGAAGTGCACTCGCGCGGCATCACGGGAACGGACGCCGAAAAAGCCCTCGACCGCGCAGGCATCACCGTCAACAAGAATTCAATCCCGTTCGATCCCCTGCCCCCGATGAAGGGTGGCGGTATCCGCCTGGGCAGCCCTTCCGTCACCACGCGCGGCATGCACGAACCGGAGATGGAGCAGATCGGCGCCTGGATCGCGGAAATCCTCTCGAACATCGGCAATGCCGAGGTCGAGCAGCGCGTGCGCAAACAAGTCGCGGAACTTGCCGCGAAATTCCCGATTTATGAGGCGCGTCTCCGAGGCGGTCCAGCTCGAACCGAACACGCACACGTATAGTCCATCGCGAAATCCTATCAGCCCAGCATGAATATCTTCAAAGCAACGGCCGATTTCGAGCACTGGTTGGCCGGGCAACTCCCGATCATTCGCCAGGATCTCGCCCTCAAACACCAGCACACAGCGGAAGCCGCCTTTCCTTTCTTCCGCGCCACTTTCTACCGCTGGCTGCAACTCTGGCCGGAGCTTTGCGTCATTTGGCAAAGGCCCCGGCCGTATTGGGTGTGGGCGATCTGCACATTGAAAACTTTGGGACGTGGCGGAATAAAGAAGGACGCTTGATTTGGGGCGTGAACGATCTGGATGAAGCATGGCCGGCGCCATACACGCTGGATTTGGTTCGCTTAACCACCAGCGTTTATGTCGCGATCGAGGAAGAACACCTGAACCTTACAAAGCGAGTGGCTGCCGAGGCAATCGAAGAGGGCAATCGTGACGCCCTGGCCGTGGGCGGCAAAGCCTTTATCCTGGCGGAAGAGCATCGCTGGCTGCGCTTGCTGGCCCTCGGCAAGCTCCGCGACCCAGTGCAATTCTGGAATAAGCTCGAGCATCTGGCGCCGTACACCGCCAAGCCACCGGAAGATGTGCGTAAGCTGCTGGAGAGTTCGCTTCCATCGGCGCGGGAAGGCTATCTATTGAAAAGAAGGATCGCAGGACTGGGAAGCCTCGGGCACCCCGGATTCTCGCCTTGTCCAGATGGCGGGGAGCGTTCATCTCCCGGGAAGCGAAGGCCATTCGGCTTTCGGCATGGGTTTGGGCCAAGAAAGCCTGTTCCACGGAAATTTATTGCGACAAACTCGTGCAGCGTTCCATTCGCGTGCCGGATCCCTGTGTGCGCTTCCATGGCCGCTGGGTGGTAAGACGTCTGGCGCCGGACTGCTCGCGAATCGAGCTCGCTTCCGTGTCGAAGGATCGCGACGAAGCGCGGCTGCTTTATTCGATGGGCTGGGAAACGGCCAATATGCACTTCGCCACCCCGCAAGCGATCGCCAAGGTGAAGCATGACCTTGCATCACGGCGGGGCCGCTGGCTCCATAAAGCCGCAAAGACCATGCTGGCAGCAACCAAGAAAGATTGGAAAAAGTGGCAGCACGATTGGAAGCGTTCCGCGTCGCGTTAGACGCTCGCGGAAGACCTGTCCTCATTTATGACGCTCCAACTCCAGTGCCGCTGGCCCAAGACTGTACTCTGGGTCAGTAGCTTCTGAATAAGACTGCGAGTAACTTCAAGAAGTACTGGAATGGGAAGCCTACTCGCTACCGTGTTACTCGCTGTTTCGCTCTTGGCTTGGCTGGGCGAGACATTTTTTCTTGATGGTTCGCAACTGAGGTTGGCGCGATTCTCCAGCGCGCCGCGCGGAATCTTCCCAATTCGCCGAAAATTCTATTCTGCTGCGACTGTCACGCGCCCGGTTTCCCATCGGGCCGCATGGCGGCGGATAAGGTAAGCCTATGATGGATACGGAAGCCTTCCGGGAATTCAAGACCGGATTGACACTGCTGCGAGACAATTACGCCATAAAGGCTCTGCCGCATATGCGACGCGCCGTGGATCTGGACAAGAACAATCCCTATTACATGTCCTACCTGGGTGTGGTGCTGGCGCGCTCGGAAGGAAAATGGGGCGAAGCGGAACGGCTATGCGACTCTGCGGTTCGAATGAAGAGAAACCAGGCACAGCTCTATTTGAATCTGGCTGAAGTGTATGCCACTGCTGGACGGCGGGACGACGCCGTGGACGCTTTGCAGACTGGGCTGAAATTTGCGCGCCGCGATATCCGGCTGACCATTGCGATGAACAAACTGACTGCACGCCGGGCTCCCGTCCTGAGTTTTCTCGGCCGGAGACACCCGCTTAACCGGCAGCTGGGAATATTAAGGCACCGCGCCATGCGGATGTTCGCGCAGACGACTTAAATCAATCTCTCCACCCCCAAACACAAGAGCGGGCGTCCCGATTTCCCCCAGGGCGCCCGTTCTTGCTTTCATCGACTCAGTGGAATGGCTAGGCACGCAACCTAGACTAACGAGAGTTGGCGGCGCCAAAGTTATAAGAGTGTTGGATTCCCATTTCCATGAGGATCTTGATCCCGATGCCGAACATGCCGGTCGGGAGAACGTCCCTTCGAACGACTTCCGCGAGGTATTCGCGGGCCATGGAAGCGGGATCTTGTGAGTAGGGCATGGTCACGAAGAGTCGCATGCCAACTTCATAGCCAGGTTCACTGGACTGAAAGAAAATACCGGAGCGGGAAACGCTGACCGAGCCGCGCATGTCTTCAAAGTGGTCTTTTTCCGGGTCGGAAGGACGGACGCGCATGAGCTGCGTAATCTTGCAGCGGCGGCTGCCGCGGCGCTCCGTATGTGAAAACGGCTGTTTGGGGGAAGTTCCTGTTGGGACTTTTTTCGTCATCGGATCGTGCTGGATCGCCAAGGGTAAACCATCTTTCCGGAGAAGCGCTGCGCTCCATCCGAGAAGAGTGTAATCCGAGGACGACAACTAATCCTATAGTGGAAACGTACCTGGAAGAAGTAGGACGTTCCAAGAAAATGGTAGTACGGAAGTACTAGAAAAGGAAGGGAAGGAGTGTGGAAAAGGAGCGATAGAGCATTCCTAAGAAGGGAGAAAGGAGTCCAAAATTGAGTTGGGAGGCTGATTTGGTAGCAATTCGAGACCGAGGAGAGGAATGTAATGGATGAGAACCTAGACGGTTCATTTGTTGGGGGTTTACAGCGGCTCATGAGAATTGGGGGCGGATCGAGGCACGGTTGCAGAATTGCAAAGGTGAGGCGTACGCGTGGGGTTCCAACAAATCACCGATCACGACGATCGGTGCAGGCATGAGAGCTGAGACTCATGGAGGACATCCCACTATGAATGCAGGTGCGCGCCAGATTTTGCATGTAACAGAGCAAGCCATGAGAAAGCCGGACAAGCATCGCGGCGGAGGAAAGCGCCGCGCGTGCGAATGACAGTACAGCGGCTGGAGCAAGACCACGCGTCTTTGTGGCCGCGGAGAACCGTCTGCTGAGAGAAGCACTCTCGCGGATGCTGGTTAAGAGCGGGGAGATCGATGTGGTTGGAACGGACATGGAGGAACCATTCCGGGCGGAAGACTTGCTTGAGGAAGAAACGGACGTCCTCCTCCTGTCATCTCGTGGAATCAGAAACGAAGATCTAACCGCGGTTCGAAAAGTACGGACGACCGCTCCCAAGGTGCGAATTCTTCTGATTGGTGTGACGGGGGAGAGCAAGCAGAGTTTCTGCAGTGCGTGCGGGCGGGAGTTCGCGGGTACCTGCCGCGAGACGCTTCAGCAGAGGAAGTGGTGGAAGGCGTGCGAGCGCTGCAAGGAGGCGAAGCGATCTGTCCTGGCAGGCTGTGCGCAACATTGTTCCGCTATTTCGAACGAGAAGCGACCTCCTTCCCTTTTGCGAGCGTGCGCCAGCGGCTGGGATTAACGCGGCGCGAACAGCAGCTGATTCCGCTGATTGCCGAAGGGCTCACGAACAAGGAGATCGCCAATCGCTTTTGTCTCTCGGAGCAAACGGTGAAAAACCACTTGTATCGAATGAAGCTGAAGATCGCGGCAGAGGGCCGCCTGGGCATCGTGCAGGTGTGCCGAACAGAGGGATTCATGCCGTAGTTTTCAGTTTTCAGTTGTTAGTTCTTAGAACTCTCCCGACTCCATCATATGTGGAAAACCAAGAATTCATTAGCCCCAAACTCAAAACGGAAACCGTACGGTCAATATGGTATTGTGATTGAACGTGTGGAAGTGTGTCGCCGCGATCTGAATATCACCACCCACCGCCAATCCAACCCGTCTCCAGAGGCGGAATTTTCCCACCATCAATCCGGGAGATAGGAAAACCTGATTGTTCCCGGCAAACGGTCCATTCGGGAAAAATGTCGTATTGACCTGATGCGCGTCCAGTGATCCCTCGCAGGGGCGTCGAATCAGTTCGCCCTCATCAGAACGTGCAGTTCGCCGGGAATTCCGCGTCAGCCTCAAGAACAATCGTTGTGCAATGGACTCGGCGCTGGCGGGCCCGCGACGCAAGGGATCGCGCTGAGATATTCGTAGATGGCGCGCAGGTCATGGTCCGTTAGGTGGCTGAGACCGGGCCAGGGCATTGTCTGGAGAAGGTCTGCGCGGAACGGGGCTGGAATGCAGCTGGTGTTAACGACTCCTGTTGGACAGGCTGGATGGAGGTTATCCAAGTCCACGCCCGTCCTCATGATCTGAACAAATTCCGAAAACGTGTGGCCTCCTACGGGCAGTCCGGTCTTATCTGGTGTCAGGTTGCGGGAGATAATGTGCGCGGCGCCTGGTGCTATTGCGCCAAAATCTCTACCGCCACCAAAGTAGGTCGCCGGATTGATTACCGCCGTCTGGCCAAAGTACGGATTGCTGCCCGGCAGGAATTGAGTGATCGCCGGGCCGGCGCCGTGGCACTCATTGCAGGGGACATGTGCGTTGACGATATAGCTGCCCAGTCCGACGAGAGCCCGGTTTTTCCCCTCCAGATTCAGCGGGACGGGTGCTATCTCTAATCCACGATGGATCCTTGATTCGTTGCGGTCGTCATCATCATCGTCAGTAGCTCTTACGCGCGGGGAACTGCTCAACATTCCCGCAAGTAGGATCGCGGCGACTGATGCGGCAGCTGCCGCGGGCTTGGCAAATTTCCTCGGTGTCATGCTACTTGTCCTTTCTGGTAATTTTCCGTATTGGGGTCGTGGTGCTGCAAACCATCTGGTATCCACCCTGTGGCGTCACGCTCGGATCACCGGCCAAACCGAGCCACAGCGACAGACAGTCGCTTGTTGATTGGCCAATGTCCGATTAACGATGGGACAGGTTGGTGGGCACCGTCAAACGGCAATGCGCAGAATTGCAGCCGTTCCCCTATTTGCCGTCGAATGCAGTGTCTTGCCGTCGCAGGCCGCGGACGTTACAATCGGGTTCCCCGGGCTCGCGACAATCGCGGACCAATCAGGAGAGCGCGATGAGCGAACCATTCCCTGGCACACCGCCATCCGTGGGACCTCCCGAAGACCGGCTGGATTCGTGGAAGGAAATCGCGGCATACCTCAACCGCGATGTGACGACCGCCCAGCGCTGGGAGAAGCGGGAGGGGATGCCCGTTCACCGGCACCTGCATGACAGGATGGGCTCGGTCTACGCGTTTCGGGCGGAGTTGGACACGTGGGCGCACAGTCGGAATCTTCCAGCAGCGCAGGAGAACGGGAGCAATGTCCCCTCGCCCAATCCCCCCGCCCTTCCGCCGCGCTCGGCGAGATGGACCTCTCTAACCAGATGGACGATCGTCTTGCCGCTGGCGGCGGGGGCCGCTTTGGCGATTGGCGCAAGCCTCTGGCTTCAGAGGACGGAGTACTTCTGGCGAAGCCCCATCGCTGACGCACGATTTCAGACAGTCACGGAATTCGATGGAGTGGAGCAGGCCGCTGCGGTGTCACGCGACGGTCATTTCGTGGCGTTTCTGTCGGACCGGGACGGACAGATGGACGTCTGGGTTACGCAGGTCGGTTCTGGGCAATTTCACAACTTGACCCGCGGAAGTGCGCCGGAACTCGTCAATCCTTCGGTGCGCGCCCTGGGGTTCTCGCCCGATAGCTCTTTCGTCACGTTTTGGGTTCGCAAGCAAGACGGCTCGAGCGGAGGCGACATCAGCATCTGGGCGGTGCCAACGCTGGGCGGACAGCCGAGGCCATACCTTGAAGGCGTGGCCGAGTTCGACTGGTCGCGCGACGGCTCCCGACTCGCGTACCACACGCCCGGACCCGGAGACCCGCTGTTCGTGTCAGACGGCAGCCGGCGATCGGAGGGTCGGCCCATCTTCACTGCACCTGCCGGGCTCCACTGTCACTTTCCGTTGTGGGCGCCCGACACGGCGTTCATCTACTTCGTCCAGGGTTCCCTGCCAGACAAATTGGACATCTGGCGCATCAGTCCAGCCGGTGGGATCCCTGAACGGATCACGTCACACCATGGGCGCGTGAGTCATCCGGTCCTATTGGATCGGCGGACGCTGATGTACCTCGCTAGCGATCCCGATGGTTCGGGGCCTTGGCTTTATAGCGTGGACGTCGAGCGCCGCATTCCCCACCGGCTGACCTCTGGCCTTGACCGGTACACGTCGCTGGCGGCCAGCGCTGACGGTCGGCGGCTGGTTGTCGCGCTCGCAAGTCCGAAGAGAACACTCTGGCGCCTGCGGCTGGCTGATTCACCCGCCGAGGCGCCGGCGGCGGCTCGAATCTCGCTGACGACCAGCACGGGGTTCTCGCCACGACTGGGTCCAAATTATCTTCTGTATGTTTCTGCGACCGGCACGAGCGAGAGTATCCGGAAGGCCGCCAACGGGACGGACACGGAGTTGTGGAGTGGTCCGGGAGCGCGAGTCTTTGGCGGCCCGGCGATCTCCCCCGATGGAAAGTATGTCGCATTCTCGGTCCGGCAACACGGGCAGACGCTCTTGCACGTGATGCAGGCCGACGGCACGAACGCGCGGATTGTGGCCGATTCGCTCGACCTGCAGGGCGCTCCAGCATGGGCGCCCGACGGCCAATCGATCACCTCGGCGGCGGACGACCACGGCGTCCCACACCTTTTCCGCGTGCCAGTCGACGGTCGCTCCCCCGCTCCTCTTGTCCAGGAGTACTCGGTCGATCCCGCGTGGGCGCCCGACGGCCGCTTCGTTGTCTACTCGGGACCCGACATCGGCACTACGTTTTCCGTAAAAGCCGTCACGGCCGAGGCCGCAGCGCATCCCCTGCCGACCCTGTCCCTGACTCGGGGGGCTCGACACCTGGCCTTCCTGCCTGGGGGACGGGCGCTCGTGCTCTTGCGAGGAGAGATCCAACATAAGAATCTCTGGCTCATCGACCTGGAGACGGGCGCCGAGCGGCAGTTGACCAACTTCAGTCCCGACTTCGACATTCGCGACTTCGACATCTCCCCAGACGGCCGTGAAGTTGTTCTCGAACGAGTGCAGGAGCGCGCGGATGTAGTGCTGCTGGATCTCCCCCGACCATAATCCGAGTCCAACGCGGCGCGATCGGCGCGCTCCGAATATCGGGCTGCGCGTATCATGTGACCGCCGCTTTTGTGGAGGGGCCGCAAGGCGTTGGGGTGGTTTTCCGGCTGCGCGGCGAAAGGCAAAATTGGGCGCTGCGCTACTCTTGGCGTAGCGCGCTCATTGGGTCTATCCGGCTCGCACGACGCGCCGGTAGAAAACTCGCGAACAGCGCAGCTGCGACCAGGAGGGGAATCATGATGGCGAAAGTCGATGGCTCGGTGGGCCGCATTCCGTCTACCGTGTGCATCAACAGGCGCCCTGCTGCCAAAGCGGCAAGAATGCCCACACCAACGCCGGCGAAAATCATTCCGAGGCTCTGCCGAAGCACAAGCCGCATGACATCGCGGGCGCTAGCCCCGAGCGCTATGCGGACGCCGAATTCCGGGACGCGCTGGCCCGTCAAGTAGGCCAGTACACCATAAATGCCGATGCACGCCAGCAGCAAAGCTAATCCAGCGAATATGCCGAACAAGAGCAAAAGGAAGCGTTGCCGGGCCAGCGAGGCGCTTACGAGCTGCTCCATGGTACGGATTTCATATAGGACTTGATCGCCGGCCGCGCCACGCAATTGCTGCCCCAACGGCTGGACGACCTTCAACGGTGGAATTGTCGTTCGCGCGGCAATCGACATGATTGACGAAAAGAAATGCAGCAACGGGGAGGGCACCTGAGCAAAGGGGTAGTACATTTGATCGCGCACTCGCGATTGATCGTCGCCGGCCAAGCCCCAATGGCGAACATGGCCAACTATGCCCACTATCAGAACGGGGCTGGGACTCATGGCGGGAATCCAGATGCGCTTGCCGACTGCGTCCTTCGTGCCGAAGGCATGTTGGGCGAGATTTTCGTCAATCACGACCACCGGTTCGCTACCGATACGATCGTGTTCATTGAAGAAGCGACCCTGGCGCAGCGGAATGCCCATCACTTTCAAGTAGTCTGGCGATACGCAGGACGCCAGCGCGACGGGCTCGTGGTTCGGTGGCGGGGGCGTGGCGGTGGTCCAGTAAGGGAGGGAGTTTTCTCCTTCGCGCATGGGGATAATATCGGCCAACGTGACCGAGTCAACGCCCGGGACGCGCCGGGCACGATCGAGTACGTCCTGCCAGGCCTCGCGGACCTGCTCGGGATTCCCCAGCGTGGCGGGAGAAAGCGCGAAGCGCGCGGCGATTACGTCGTGCACGTTGAAACCGGGATCGAGGGATGAGAGTGCGAGCAACGTGTGCCCAAGCATTCCGGCCGAGACCAGTAGCACCACGGCGAGGGCGATCTCAGAGATTACAAATGCGCTATGCAAGCGGCGCGAGCTTCCGGCAATGCTTCGCGCGCCAGCGCGGAGCATTTGTTCCACGCCGCGCACGGGAACCCGCAGAGCCGGCGCCAGCCCGAAAAGAAGGCCGCTCAAAAGCGAGGCACCCACGGCGAAAACAAGTACGCGCCAGTCCAGGTGGACCTCTTGCGCACGCGGCAAGCTGCCTGGCCAAAACGCAACAAATGGGTGAATGCTGACGAATGCGAGTACTACGCCGAGCACGCCTCCGCCAAGGCCTAAGATTGCGCTTTCTGTAAGGCATTGACGCGCCAGGCGGCTGCGCCCAGCTCCCAGTGCTACACGCATGGCAAGCTCCCGCTCGCGTGAAACCGCGCGCGCCAGCAGGAGACTCGCCACATTCACGCAGGTGATGAGCAGCACGAGGCCGACCGCGTACAGGAGCAGCCAGAGCGTCGAGCCGACATCTCCGACCAGCTCCTTTTGCAGCGGGTAGGCGATCATGCTGAGCCCCGTATTCGACTTCGGATATTCCTCGGCCAGATGCCGCGCAATCAGCGCCAGCTCAGCCCGGCCCTCGGCCAATCCAAACCCGGGCCGCAGACGTCCTAGGACCCGCAGGAAACGTGCCCTGCGATTCTGCATTCGCGGGTCAGTGTTTTGCCTTGGCTCCAGCGGAGTGAACACGTCCGCCTCTCCATCCAACTGGAAGCCCACGGGCGCAATGCCGACCACGGTATATGGTTTGCCGTCATAAACGAGTGACTTGCCGATGGCGCTGGGTTCACCGCCAAAGTCGCGCTGCCACAATCCATAGCTGATAATCGCGACAGGCGCTGCGCCCGGGCGGTCTTCATCGGGCCGAAATGCGCGGCCTTGTACAGGAGAGATACCAAGCGTGGAGAATAACTCCGCGGAGATCTGCCGCCCGTTCACGTACTCAGCTTCTCCGGGCTCACTGATGGTGCCCCCGCCATAAGTCCACGCCGCCAAGGCCAGCGTTAGGCTCTCGCGCTTGGCGTCGCCGAAATCGAGATTGGAAAAGCCCCAAAGCTCGCCAATTTGTTCCGTGAATACGCGCAAAGTGACCAGTCTGTCGGGTTCCGGGTAAGACAGCGGCCTTAGCAGAACACTGTTGACCACCGCGAACATGACGGTTGTGGCCCCGATGCCTAGTGCCAGTAACAGGAGCGCAATCGCCGTGAATCCGGGCTTTTGCCGGAATGTGCGAAGAGCATAGCGGGTGTCCTGCAGCAAATCTTCCAGCCATCGTGTGCCGCGCGCGTCGCGGCACTTCTCCTTGACCTGTTCCGGACCGCCGAGAGCAAGCCTGGCTTGTCGTTGTGCTTCGTTCGGAGAGTGACCTTGTGCGATCAGCTCGCTCGCGTGTTGGTCAAGATGGAAGCGTAGTTCCTTTTCGAGTTGTTCTTCCATTTTCCTTCGGCGCCACAGGCGCTGCCACCACGTCATTTCGCACCTCCCTCAGACAGTTTGAGGACGAGCCCGACGGCTTCAATCAATCGCTGCCAGCTCGCGGCTTCCGTTTCCAGTTGCGTCCGCCCTTTGCGCGTCAGGCGATAGAACTTCGCCTCGCGCCCACTCTCCGTTTCCTCCCAATCCGCAGCAAGAAGACCGCGGTTTTCGAGCCGGTGCAACGCCGGATAAAGCGAGCCCTGCGGAACCTGGACCACACCGCGCGACACCTGCTCCAGGCGTTGCGCGATCGCGTATCCGTGCACCGCGCCGAGCGCGACAACTTTCAGAATCAACAAGTCCAGGGTGCCTTGCGGGAGATCGGATTTCTCTGGCATAGCATACCTCCGCCTCCTACCTATCTAACACAGGACCTGTAGAAGTGCAAGGTATGCGCCGGTCCAACCCCCGTGGAAATTGTGGAAGGGTCGCGGCGCACCCGGAAGAAGTCTTGTTCCTTTCTACGCAGCAGGGCACCAGTAAGCGAGGACCACGCGCTTAGATAAGAGAAGCATAGTTCGAGTCCGGGGCCGAGGATGACTTCCCTGCTCGGTTTGTGCGATTCTTCTTCCGCACAGAAGTGCGAGGACGGAGAGGGATGCTGAAAAAGTTCAAGGATTTGACGGAAAAGGAGATTCTGGCGATCGCCATCGGCGCGGAAGAGGAAGACGGGAGGATTTACGGGGAGTTTGCGGACGCGCTGCGGGACGAGTATCCCGCAACGGCAGAAATGTTTGAAGAGATGCGTGAAGAAGAGGTGGGACACCGCGACCGTTTATTTGAGATGTTCCGGCAGCGGTTCGGGGAACGCATTCCGCTGATCCGGCGGGAAAACGTGAAGGGATTCTTGCAAAGGAGGCCGGTATGGCTGGTCCGGCCGCTGGGCGTGAAAGTAGCCAGGAAACAAGCGGAATTGATGGAAATGGAGGCGAGCCGGTTCTACGCGCGAGCGGCAAGCAGGACGACGGACGTGTCGACGCGGGAATTGCTGAACAAGCTTGGGGATGAGGAGAGAAAACACGAGCGGACGGCGGGTGAACTGGAAGAAAAACATCTTACGGCGAGCGCAAAAGCCACGGAGGATGAATCACACCGCAAACTGTTCCTGCTGCAGGTGGTGCAACCGGGTTTGGCCGGTTTGATGGATGGCTCGGTATCGACGCTGGCGCCACTGTTCGCAGCGGCCTTCGCTTCGCATAAGAGCTGGGAAGCGTTCCTGGTGGGACTGGCAGCTTCGATCGGCGCTGGAATTTCAATGGCTTTCTCGGAGGGGCTTTCCGACGACGGATCGCTGACGGGGCGCGGGTCTCCGTGGCTGCGCGGTGGGGTGACCGGGTTGATGACCACGGCGGGCGGAATTGGGCATACGCTTCCCTTCCTGATCAGCAATTTTCATGTCGCTATGCTGGTTGCGGTGATCATTGTGGCGGTCGAGCTGATGGTCATCAG
>Ga0137418_10002724_pt1 | contig 16160 bp, 12 predicted proteins | sample CZODoug3_1_2_16f_FD_122242 | JGI IMG/M metagenome (GOLD analysis project Ga0137418, IMG submission 122242) | Vadose zone soil fungal communities from Angelo Coast Range Reserve, California, USA - CZODoug3_1_2_16fungal (Hybrid Assembly) | ecosystem: Environmental > Terrestrial > Soil > Vadose... | reverse complement strand
CGCCGCATGCTCGACGCCGATGAAGCTGATGACGTGACGCAGGACGTCTTCATCCGCGCGTGGCAAAAGCTGTCGACGTTCCGGGGGGAGTCAGCGTTCGGGACGTGGCTGCACCGGCTGGCGGTCAACGTGGTCCTGGCCCGTCGCAAGAGCGTCGGGATCGAGCGCGGCCGGTTCATCAATGAAGAGGAGCCGCTCCACGGCCTCTCGAGCAGACCGGCGACGCCGGAGCTATCGATGGATTTCGAGGAAGCGCTGGCAAGTCTTCCTGCGGGAGCTAGGCAGGTGTTCGTGTTGCATGACGTGGAGGGGTATCGCCACGAAGAGATCGCGCGTATGCTCGGCGTCGTGCCGGGCACATCGAAATCGCAGCTGCATCACGCGCGGATGGCGCTGCGGAGGCACTTGGACCGATGAACGATCAGTGGACAAACCGGCTTTCGGAGTATCTCGACGGTGAGCTCGACAGCAGCGAGCGCTCCGCCCTAGAGGCGCACCTCGCGACCTGCGGTCAGTGCTACGCCACGCTCGGCGAGCTGCAGCAGGTGGTCGCGCGCGCCAAGTCGCTCGAGGATCGGCCGCCAACGAAGGATCTGTGGGTCGGGATTCGTGCGGGGCTGACCCAAGAGAGTGAGGCTCGGCTGACCCCGGGCCGCCGGCCCGGGGTGAGCCGGCGCTTCTCCTTCACCGTGCCCCAGCTCCTCGCGGCGAGCATCGCTCTGGTCCTCCTGTCGGGGGGCAGCGCATGGCTGGCCCTGCGGCAGGGGCCGACGAACACTCCCGAGCCTATCGCCGTGACCCGACCGGCAGGCACGCGGGTTGCCAGTTGGACCGGCTCCACCGACATCGCCATCGGCGAGCTGGAGACCGCGCTGACGCAGAATGAAAAGCAGCTCGATTCGACGACCGTGCGCATCGTGCGGAAAAACCTGGCCATCATCAATCGGGCGATCGCCGAGGCGCGCATTGCGCTGCGGAACGACCCCGGCAACGCATACCTGAACCTTCATCTCGCCGACACGATGCGGCGCAAGGTGGAGCTGCTGCGGCGTGTCAACGACATGGCCTCGGCCCGGTCCTAGGAGGAACAGACATGTTTGCAACGCTGGCCGCCGCGATGCTGGTCACGCTGGCACCGCAAAGACAATCCGATACGAGCATCGCCGTGCCGGCCGGCGCCAGCCTTTCGGTCAACAATTTCGGGGGCGGGATCACCGTCCACGGCTGGAGCGAGAATCGCGTCAAAGTGCACGCCGAAACCGGCCGCCGGGGACGGGTCGAAGTCTCGCTGGTCGGGAACACGGTGGTCGTCAAGGCGAGTAGCCGCGAAGGCGCTCCGTCGGTGATGGATTTCGACATTACCGTCCCCCAGTCCATGGCCCTCAGCCTGAGCGGCACCTATGCGGACATCACGGTCGACGGCGTGCAGGGACCGATCAGCGCCGAGACGGTGAATGGCGAGGTCAACGTGCGCGGCGGCAAGGGCAACATCACGCTGCATTCGATCCAGGGCACCGTGACACTCGCGGACGCCTCGGGACGTATCGAGGTGAACTCCGTGAACGAAGACGTCGAGCTGACCAACGTCAGCGGTGAAATCAAGCTCGAAACCACGAATGGCAACGTGATGATGACGGGAATCCAGTCGTCGAGTGTCGATGCCGGGACGATCAACGGCGACGTGGTCTACGAGGGGACCGTCAAGGATGGCGGATCTTACAGCTTCGCGTCGCACAACGGGGACATCTCGGTCTCCATACCGGAGGGCGCCAACGTCACCGTGACTACTGCGACGGCGAATGGCGACATCGATGCCAGCTTTGCGCTCCCGCTCACCAACACGACCGGGAAGCATCGCAAGACGTTCAAGATCGGCTCCGGGAGCGCGCGGATGGAGCTGGAGTCGTTCCAGGGCGACATCAACATGCGCCGTCCCCAGGAGATGCGGGAGCGGATCGATCGCAAACACAAGAATCACGATGAAAACGACAATGACAACGACAACGACAGCGACACGAGCTTCAGCTTTCATTTCGACCTGAACAATGTCGCGACGTACGCCGCGCGCTACGCGCACGAGTATGCGCCGAAGTACGCGCAGGCGTACGCTCCCCTGTACGCGCGCACGTATGCGCGTGCCTATAGTCGCGCGTATCGCCACTCGCCTGCATCGGCCGACACTACCTCGCACTGAGCGGAGGATCACCATGCGAACCCTACTGACCGTGGCTGTGCTGTGCTGCCTGGCACTCGCCACGGCAGGTGCACAAGATTTCAACTGGCACGGCCGGATCGCCGCCGGGAAGCGACTCGAAGTGAAGGGCGTGAACGGCGACGTGCGGGCGGTGCTGGCCAGCGGCGCCGAAGCGGTCGTGAACGCCCGCAAGCACGCGCGGCGCTCCGATCCCGACGAGGTGGAGATCAAGGTCGTCGAGTCCGATGCAGGTATCACGATCTGCGCGGTGTATCCCACGCCCGCGCGCGCGCGCCGCGAGAACACCTGCGAGCCTGGCGATCACTGGAGCTCCAGCACCGACAACAACGACGTGACGGTCGATTTCGAAGTCCAGGTTCCGGCAGGCATCGAGTTCAACGGCCAGACCGTGAACGGGGAGATGTCGGCCGAGGGATTGAAGGGCGATGTGCGGGCGAGCACGGTGAATGGCAGCGTGCGCGTGACCACGACCGGCCTCGCTGAAGCGTCAACCGTGAACGGCTCCGTGTACGCCCAGATGGGACGGGCGGACTGGACCAACGATCTCGAGTTCAGCACCGTGAACGGCGGAATTACCCTCATTCTGCCTGGGAAGCTCGACACCGACATTCGGGCCAACACCGTGAACGGCGACATCGAGACCGACTGGCCGCTCATGGTCTCCGGGCGTTTCAGCAACCGGCGGCTGCACGGCACGATCGGCGCCGGCGGGCGGGGGCTCAACCTGAGCACGGTGAATGGGGAAATCAGGTTGAAGAAGGGCACTTAATCGTACCTGCTCGCAGTCGTTCGGTACCAAACTCATAAGCATCCGGCATCACCTTGACCCCCTCGTAGTCAGAGGGGGTTTTGGTGTTGCGGGACATTCTCGCCCGCGCCACGCAGATCGAGAGTCTTCGCGAGCTGTTCGGCGCGCTCGGCTATGAAACCGCCTGGGAGCCCGTGCCGGTGCGGGCGTGGCTGGGCGAGACCGCCAACGTCGATCGCGCGGCGCTGATCGCGCGCCACGGCGCGTTTCGCGTCTTTGCCCTCGAAGCTCCGGCTCCCGAGGAAGCAGCGCGCGCAGCGGCACGGCGACTCTCCGCCGGAGCCGAGCGCGGCCTCGCCTGCGCGTTGGGCGGTCAGCCGCTGCAGCTCGTTTGCGCGGCCGGCCCTGTGGGAATACGCATGGCGAGGATTCCCCTCACGAACCCGTCCGGCTCGGCGTTGGCCACGCTGGAGCGGCTCGCGCCGGCAAAGGGAGAATCGGCGCTCGCGCTCTCGTTACGAATCGGTGAGGTGCTCGCGAGCGAAGGCGTCACACCGCGGTTCTTTCGCGCCTTTCGACATACGCTCGACCGGCTCACCGACCGGCTCACGATGCCGCGGTCGCGCGTGGATCGTCACGCGCTCACACTCACGGCACTCACGCGGGTGCTATTCCTCTATTTCATCCAGTCCAAGGGTTGGCTGAACGGTGATACGCGGTACGTCGCGCGTTTGCTCGATCGCGCGCTCTCCGCCCGGCGCCACTTTCATCGGTCCTTTCTCCACGCGCTCTGTTTTGGCGCGTTGAACCGGCCACCCGCGGAGCGGGGCGCCGCGGCTCGGGGCTTAGGCAAGATCCCATTCCTCAACGGCGGACTGTTCGAGCCCTCGGCGCTCGAACGGCGGCACGGCCCCGCCGTCTGGAGCAACACCGAGTGGCGCGACGCGTTCGACGAGTTGTTCGAGCGATTTCACTTCTCGGTCCGCGAGCACGATGCCGGAGAATTCGTCGCACCCGACATGCTCGGCCGGGTGTTCGAAGGCGTGATGGACCCCGATGAACGGTCCACGAGCGGGAGCTACTACACGCCCGCCTTTCTTGTTCGCGAAATGGTTCGCGCGGGACTCGAAGCCACCCTCACCAACCGGTTCGGCATTCCTCCCAGTGCCGCCGCACGGTGGGTGCACGAAGGCGTTGCCCCGCGCCCCGCGCCCGACCTGAGCGGGCTCACCATCCTCGACCCGGCGGCCGGATCGGGCGCATTCCTGCTGGGAGCGCTCGACGAGGTGGTGAGCCTCAGACGCGCTGCCGGAGACGGGCCGGCTCTCACCGTAAAGCGCGACGTCCTGGCGCGCTCGTTGTTCGGTGTCGACCTCACACCGACAGCCGTGCGCCTCACCGAGCTGCGTCTGTGGTTGGCGCTCGTCGCCGAGGAGGACGGTGCTGACGTGACCCGGGTAGCGCCGCTGCCCAACCTCGATGGGCATGTGCTTCAGGGCGACGCGCTGCTCGACCCGTTGACGATGGCGGCGTCGCTCGGCGGCCGCGCCTTCCGCGGCAATGCCGCCGAGGTCCGACGACTCGCCGCCGCGCGCCGCACGCACTTTCACCTTGCGGGTGCGGTGAAACGTGCAGCACAGGCGGAGTTGATCCGCGCTGAGACGGCGCTCGCGCGGAGACTCCTGGACGACGGCTGCGCCACGCTCGAAGCGGCGATTGCCGAGCTGCTCAACGCCGGTCGCAACCGCGATCTGTTCGGACGAAGGCGCGGCCTCGACCTCGAGCAACGACTGCGGCTGGGACGTCTCCGGCAGAGCCTGCGTGAGCTGCGCGCCGCGCGCCGAAGGCTGCGATTGGAAAGCGCGGCCCCGTTCTTCTCTTTCGAATCCCACTTCGCAGACGTGATGGCGCAAGGTGGGTTCGACCTCGTGACTGGGAACCCGCCGTGGGTGCGCGCCGAGCGGCTGGCGCCACGCGTGCGCGAAACGCTGGCAGCGCGCTACTCCTGCTGGCGTCCTGTTGCAACTCGCGGCTTTGCCCACCTGCCCGATCTTGCCGTTGCTTTCACCGAACGCGCATTCGAGCTCACCCGCCCGGGCGGCGTCGTTGCGTTGCTCGTTCCCGCCAAGCTCGCGACCAGCGGCTACGCAGAGTCGTTGCGCCGGAGGCTGACTCAACACGCGCGCATCGAGCGCGCGTCGCCCCTGCCGGAGCCGGTCGCCCACATGTTCCACGCGGCAGTCTACCCGATGGCCCTGGTTGCAACACGGGCCGACCCCACGGGGGCGGAGCTGACAGCCACTAGCCTCGGCCCGAAGCCCGCTGCACCCACGGTCCCACAACGCCAGCTCCAGAACGGCGGACCATGGATCCTCACGCCGGGTGCGGCGCGGGTCAGCCGGCGGCTGGGCACGCAGTTCCCAACCGTCGGTGATCGCTGGACGCCGCAGCTCGGCGTCAAGACGGGCGCTGACGACCTCTTCCTTCTCGACCGCGAGTGTTCCGGAACGCGGCCGGCCATTCGCGGGCGCGACATCGCCGCGTGGCGCTGCCGGCCGCGCCGCTACCTGCTCTGGACGCACGGCGCCGATGGCCAGCCGCTCGCGCGATTGCCGCGCGCGATCACTGAGCAGCTCTCTCGCCACGAGGAGCGATTGCGCCGGCGTGCCGACTACAAAGCCGGGCCACCGTGGCAGCTGTTTCGAACCGGCCTCGGGCTCGCCGCGCATCGCGTGATATGGCCCGATTTGGGCCGTCGCCTCGCCGCGGCGGTGCCGGCCGCGGAGCTCGTGCCGCTCAACACGGTCTACGGCATCGCCACACGTGACGCGGCGGACGCCGCGGCACTGGCCGCCCTGTTCAATTCCATCTGGCTCACCGCGCTCGCGCGCCTCGTCGCCGATCCCGCCCGCGGTGGTTTTCGCCGCTTCAACGCCCGCGTGGTGCGCGGCCTACCGGTACCGGCCCAGCAGTCGCCGGTGTGGGCAGAGCTTGCTCGCCGCGGCGAATGCTGCGAGAGCGCCGACGATCTCGTCGCCGATGCCTTCCAACTCGATGCCGCCGACCGTCGCGCGCTGGCCGCGGATCCTCTCTGAGCACCTCGTCCCGGTCGCCGAACCCCTCACCGTCGCCCTCGCACCGGGAGGGCCGGGAGGGCCGGGGGGGGCGGGGGGGGCGGGCGAAACATCGCCGCGCGCAGTGGTCGCCAGCGCGGCGCGGGCGCTGCTCGACGGGGCTCCACTGGCGGCGATCACGCCGTCGTCCACCTGGCCCGCCTGGCTCGCGCCGCACCAAGTCCCCGCCGCGGAGCGACTGACCGCGATCATTGCACGCCACGGCGGCGCTCTGCTCGCGGACGAGGTGGGCCTGGGGAAGTCGTACGTCGCGCTAGCGGTTGCCCTAGGCCGTGGCCAGCCATTCACCCTGGTTGTTCCAGCCGTGCTCGTATCTCAATGGCGCGACCTGTTGGATCGATTCGCGGTGGGGCAGATCCCAGTCATCACACATGAGTGCCTGAGTACACGCGGTAGCACATTGCCGCCCGTTGCCGCCCATTGCCGCCTTGTTGTAGTCGACGAAGCCCACCGTTTCCGGAATCCCGACACGAACCGGTACCGCGCGCTCGCCCGACTCGTCGTCGGCAGCCGGGTGCTGCTGGTGACCGCCACCCCGATTCACAACTCCGTCGCCGATCTGCTCCACGTCCTGCGGCTCTTCCTTCGAGATCATGCGCTCGCGGCGTTGGGCCTGCCGTCGTTGCGGAATGCCGCCCGTCGGGAAGCCGATCGATCGCTCGCGTATGCGGCAGTGGCCCGCGTCATCGTGGCGCGCTCCCGAGAGCGTGTGCGCTCGGGATACGACGGCGGACCAGTGAGCATGGTGTTCCCGCGCTCGACGACCGAAACGGTCCGCGCCGGACCAGCATCGGAAGTGTTGCTCGCCGATCTTGTCGCCGGCGTCGCGCGGCTCCGCGCCGGCGGCGGGGCGGCTCCGCTGCTCCGTCTGATGTTGCTAAGGCGCCTCGGATCGAGTCTGGCCGCCTTCCGGGCCGCGCTGACGCGCCACGATGCCTACCTCGATCTCGCCACCCGCGCGGCGACGGAAGGCCGGGCGCTGACACCCCGGGAGTTCCAGCACTGCTTTCCGCGCGCCCCTGAATCTGATATTCAGCTGGTCCTGTTTCCGCTGCTCCTCGAGCATGGTGGCGGGGGGGGCGGGAGCGCCACGCCGTTCGTTGACGATCGCCGCATCCTTGCGAGATTGCGTGCGCTGCTGGCACGCGCACCGGCAGTCGATCCGAAAGCGGACGCGCTGGAGGCGTTGCTCACGGCTCGAGCGGTGAAGACCATCGTCTTCACCGATGCCCAGCCCACCGCGCGATATCTGCTGCAACGGCTGCGTCACCGACGCGTGGCGGCAGTGTTTGGGCATGTCGGCCGCTTGGCATCCGGAGAAGCGGCGCGGCTGGAGGTGCTGCGGGCCTTCGCTCCCCGCGCGCAGGGAGGCGCCCGACCGGCTGCCGCGATGGACACTGATCTGCTCATCGCGACTGACCTCTTGAGCGAAGGGCTCAACCTCCAGGATGCCCAACGTGTCGTGCACTACGACCTGCCCTGGAGCCCTGCGCGTTTGGCGCAGCGCGTCGGCCGGATCGACCGGCTTGGCTCCTCACATGCCTCGATCACGACGGTCACGTTTCTCCCGTCTCTTCCGCTCGCCCGCGCGCTCACGATCGAGGAGCGCCTTGCAAGAAAGGTTGGGGATCAGCAGGCGGCCGGCGGCAACGGCCGCCTGGACTGGTGCGATCAACTGGCGCCGCTTGCATCATCAGCCTGCACCGCGCCGATCGGCGCCTGCGCAGCCGTTGTGGGAGAGCGGGTCGAGACAGTTCTCGTGGTCCGCATCGGGAGACTGGTGGAGGCGATCGTTGTCCAGGAGGACACGGCACGGACGAATCCCGCCGGCGCTGCGCGAATCCTGTCCGCCGCTGGCAGGACACCGTCCGGGCATGTCGATCACGTGCTGCTACAGCGGGCCCTCGACACCGCCGCGCCCCTGATCAGATCGCGACTGGCGGCCGTTCAGGATGCGCGCTGGCGCGCGAGCGACAGGGACCGTTTCGCGCGGCGGCTCATCCCGTGGGTCCTCTCGGCCGCGCGACGGGCCGCGCGACGCGGCGACGGCGGCCAGCTCGCGGCCCTCGACGCGCTAGTCTCACGACTGGCGTCGGGAATGACGGCGGGAGAAGAGCTGCTGTTGGAGGACTTGATGTCGCGGCCTGAGCCGCTGTTGGTTCGGGATCTGCTGGCGTGGCATCATGCGCTGCCACCTGCTGGCGCTGGAGATGCACCGATCAACGTTGAGCTGGTGGCGGGGCTGATGGTTATCCCTGCATCGTCACCCTCTCAGTGAAGCCGCTCGTGCAAAACAGCGCTCGCCAACACACAATCGGCGGTTGTGGAATCATCGTCCTCCACATAGCTGTAGATTCCCCGTGTGACTCTCACGACGTTCCTGTTCGACCTCGATGGCACGATCATCGATTCGATCGACCTGATCCTGCGCTCCTACCGCCACACCATGGCGCAGCACCGCGCCAACGAGCCAATGCCGCCCGACGACATGTGGATCCAGGGCCTCGGTACGCCGCTGTGGGCGCAGTTCGGGCAGATCACCGATGATAAAGAAGAGATCGAGGCGATGGTGCAGACCTACCGCACGTACAACCTCACGCACCACGACGCCCTGGTACAACCGTACGAAGGTATCGTCGACGAAATACGGCGCCTGAAGCAGCACCGGAAGCGACTCGGCGTCGTCACGAGCAAGCTGCGCGACGGCGCGATGCGCGGTCTCCGTGTCTCCGGACTCGAACAGACATTCGATCTCGTCGTCGGCTGCGACGACGTCACCCACTCCAAACCACACCCCGAGCCCGTCCTCAAAGCCATTGCCAAGCTCGGCGTGACGGCCGCCGAAACGGTGTTCGTCGGCGATTCGCGGCACGACATGGAATCGGGCCGCGCGGCTGGCGTAAAGATCGCCGCCGTGCTGTGGGGCCCGTTCGACCGGGCGCACCTCGAAGATCTGGCCCCCGACTACTGGCTGGAGAAACCCCACGACTTGCGCGAGCTTTACGAGCCATGAGCCCTAAATTCGTCCCCTTCGAGCTGGAACGCTGGCAGAGCACCTGGGAAAACCGGGTGCGCTTCAACCTCTCTGAATCCGGCGTCCATCCACTCTCGATCCAGGAGTTGCTCGGGCTGGCCGCGGCCTCCGCCGTACCACTGCTCGAGGTGCGACTCGGTTACGCGCAGTCCAACGGCTCCGATCTGCTGCGGGAGCGCATTGCGGCGCTCTATCCCGGCGCCGCACTCGACCAGGTGCTCGTCACGACCGGCAGCTCCGAAGCGAACTTCGTGACGTGCTGGCGGCTGCTCGAGCCCGGCGACAAGGTCGCGGTCATGATGCCGAATTACCTGCAGACCTGGGGACTGGCGCAGAACTTCGGCGCGCAGGCGAAGGCGTTTCAGCTCCATGAGAAAGAAGGATGGGAGCCTTACGCCGAGGAGATTCGCACCGCTATCGCGCCCGGGACGAAGCTCGTGGTCGTCACCAACCCGCATAATCCGACCGGGCACGTACTGGGCGATGCGTCGCGCAAGGCCATCCTCGATCGCGCCGCGGAAGTGGGCGCCTGGATCCTGGCGGACGAGGTGTACCAGGGCGCGGAGCGCGACGGCAAGACGACGCAGTCGTTCTGGGGCTCGGGGTACGACAAGCTGATCATCGTGAACGGCCTGTCGAAGGCGTACGGCCTCCCGGGCCTCCGCATCGGCTGGATCGTCTCAACGGCGGCGTTCGGCCAGGAGGCATGGGCCCGGCACGATTACACGACGATCGGTCCATCGGGCGCGTCGGATCACCTCGGCGCGCTCGCTCTGGACCCGCATGTGCGCGAGAAGCTCATCGACCGCACCCGGCGCATTCTGCACGCGAACTTTCCCGTGATGGAAACGTGGCTCAAGGCGTTCGGCGACACCTTCACCTGGCATGCCCCGCACGCGGGCGCGATCTGTTGGGCCCGCTACCGCGGCGCGATCCCGGCCCTGGAGGTCGTCGAGAAGCTGCGCGCGCAGCACAGCGTGCTGCTCTGTCCCGGCGACCACTTCGGCATGCCGGGGTTCCTGCGATTCGGCTATGGAGGCGACCTCAAGCATCTCCAGGAAGCCCTCGCCGAAACCGAACGCGGCCTGCGGAGGCTGTTCTCCGACTGATATGAGCACCTCAACACTCATACGAGCACCGCAGGACAATAGTGAAGTAGGGGCGATCAAGCTGGCGGGGCCGGAGGAAGTCCGGGCGGCCCTCGACGCCAACGTCACCGCCGCGCGGGAGTGCCGCGAGATGCCCGCGTACGCCCGTGCAGCCGCATTGCGGAGAGTCGCCGACGGACTGGAAGCCGCTCGCGCCGAGTTCGCCCGAACGCTGGCGCTCGAGGCCGGCAAGCCGATCGCGCAGGCCAAAACCGAGATCGACCGCGCGATCTTCGTGTTTCGCGACGCCGCCGAGGAGGCCACGCGCATCCAGGGAGAGGTGCTCCCCGCCGACGCCGTTCCTGCGGGAACCGGGCGGATCGCGATCACCCGGCGCTTCCCGCTGTCGCCCATTGCCGCCATTACACCGTTCAACTTTCCGGTGCTGCTGGCCGCCCACAAAATCGCCCCCGCAATGGCCTGCGGCGCGACGATCACGCTCAAACCGCCGCCGCAGGATCCGCTGACGACGCTCCGCCTCGGCGAGCTGGTCAAGGCGTCTGGTTATCCGGACGGCGCCGTCAACATCGTCCCGTGCCATGTCGAAGTCGCCCAAATCCTCATCGAGGATCCACGCGTGCGTCTCATCACGTTCACCGGCAGCGCCAAGGCCGGCTGGGCCATTCGCGCGAAGGCCGGCACGAAACGCGTGGCGCTCGAGCTGGGCGGCAACGCGGCGGTCATCGTCGAGCCGGATGCCGACCTCACGTGGGCCGCAGCGCGCTGCGCGATCGGCGGCTTTACGTACGCCGGTCAGTCCTGCATTTCGACTCAGCGCATTTACGTGCACGAGCGCGTCTACCAGGCGTTCCTCGACCTGCTGCTCGAGAAGGTGAAGCAGCTCAAAGTCGGCGACGTCCTCGACGATCACACCGACGTCGGTCCGATGATCTCGGCCGACGCAGCCGAGCGCGTCGAGCGCTGGATCGCGGAAGCCGTGGGGGCCGGTGCCAAGGTGGAGTTGGGAGGCACACGCAGCGGCGTGTTCCTGCAGCCGACCGTCCTGACGCACACTACTGCCGAGATGAAGGTGAACTGCGAAGAGGTCTTCGCGCCGCTCGTCACCGTGACCCCATACAAGAATCTGAACGACGCGATCTCGTGGGCGAACGCGTCGCCGTACGGGCTCCAGGCGGGTGTGTTTACGACGAATCTGCAGACGATGTTCAAGCTGCATGCCGAGCTCGACGTCGGCGCCGTGAACGGCAACGATATTCCCGGCTTCCGCGTCGATCGGCTGCCCTACGGCGGCGCCAAGGCGTCGGGCCTGGGCCGCGAGGGCGTGCGCTACGCGATCGAGGAGATGACCGAGCGCCGGGTCCTGACGCTCAAGGTCGACTAGCTAGACCACCGCCCGCAGCAGCAGGTAGCTGAGCCCGCCGATGCCGGCCGCGGCCGGAATCGTCGCGACCCATGCCCACACGATCCTTCCGGCGACGCCCCACCGCACGGCGGAGAAGCGCTGCACGGCGCCCACGCCCGTGATCGCTCCCGTAATCGTATGTGTGGTGCTCACCGGGATCCCGAAATGTGACGACACGAACAGCGTGATCGCGCCGGCCGTCTCGGCGCAGAAGCCGCCGAACGGCGTCAGCTTCGTGATCCGCTGTCCCATCGTCTTCACGATGCGCCAGCCGCCCGCCATCGTCCCCAGCCCAATTGCGGCCCCAGCGGCCACAATGACCCACGGGGGAATTTGATTGGGATCGGTGAGGTGAAACGCCTGGATCGGGAAATTCACGAACAGCGCCTGGCTCGACACCAGGAGTGCGACGATGATGCCCATCGTCTTCTGCGCATCGTTGGTTCCGTGCCCCAGCGAATACGCGGCAGCAGACACGAGCTGCAATACGCGGAACGTCTTATCGACTCTGCGTGGCAGCGATCGTCGCAGGATCCAGGAGAGCGCCACCGTGAGCAGCAGCGCGAGCATGAACCCCATCACCGGCGCAACCACGATGAAGATCAGCGTCTTGGTCCAGCCGCTGGCGATGATCGCCGCGAATCCCGCTTTCGCCACCGCTGCTCCCGCGTACCCTCCGATCAGCGCGTGAGAAGAGGAGGTCGGCAGGCCGAGCCACCACGTGACGAGATCCCAAACGATCGCCCCGATCAGACCGCCGAGGACCACCGTGGAATCGACGACATTGAGGTCGATGAGTCCCTTGCCGACCGTTTTCGCGATCGCCGTTCCGAAGACGAATGCTGCCACGAAGTTCCAGAATGCGGCCCAAACGACCGCGGCACTCGGCGACAGGACGCGCGTCGAAACGACGGTGGCGATCGAGTTGGCGGCGTCGTGAAATCCATTGATAAAATCGAAGATCAGGGCAACGAACAGAATCGCCAGCACGAACCAGACGGAGGCGCCCATCAGGCGTGCTTGATCGTGATGGACTCGACCACGTTCGCCACGTCTTCGGCCTGGTCGAGCGTGCCCTCCAGATTGTCGTAGATCTCTTTCCACTTGATCAGCTCGATCGCGTCGCGCTCCTTCTCGAACAGCTGGCCGAGCGCTTCATGATAAATCGAGTCGCCTTCCTCCTCGAGCTGTTTCGCCTCCACGGCGTATTTCATTACGTCGTTGCCCTTTTTGAGCCGGCTCACCGCCTCCCACAGCACGTCCATCATCCGCCTCAACACGTCGACCAGTCGCAGCACGCCCTGCGGCGCGACGCCGAGCCGAAAGATCTGCGTGCGCCGGGCAGTCCCGTCCATCGCGTCCATGACGTCATCGAGATCGGACGCGAGCTGGTGAATGTCTTCGCGATCGAGCGGCGTGATAAACGTGCGGTCGAGCCGGTTGACGACTTCGTGCGTCACCTGATCGGCTTCATGCTCCAGCCGTTTGATCGCTTCGACATGGGGCGTGCGGCGGTCTGGCGCCGCCTGGAAGAGCTGCCGCAAATGCTCCACGGCTTCTTTGTTGCGAGTGGCGACTTCGGTGAACAGATCGAAAAACTCTTCTTCGCGCGGCAGGAGACGCACGGTATCTCCGGTGGCGTGGTGGACCGCAAAGATAGCGGCCCGTGGGAACGACAACTAGGTTATGAGCCTCATGACTGCTACTCCGGTTCAGCCTCCCCCCCAGCGGGTCGAGTTCGTCAAGGCGATTTCCCGCCTCGACGCCACGGCGCTCGTCGTCGGATCGATGATCGGGTCCGGCATCTTCATCGTGTCGGCCGATATCCTCCGACAGGTGCATTCACCGGGCCTGCTCCTCGCCGTATGGCTGCTCTCGGGTGTGGTGACCCTGCTCGGCGCGCTGTCGTATGGGGAGCTCGCGGCCATGTTCCCGAAGGCGGGCGGCAACTACGTCTACCTTCGCGAAGGTATCTCGCCGCTGTTCGGCTACCTCTACGGCTGGACCCTGTTCGTCGTGATTCAGACCGGCACGATCGCCGCGGTGGCCGTGGCGTTCGCGCGTTTCACATCGGTGCTCTTTCCCGCCCTCACACCCGACGTCTTCCTGGGCACGACGCTGCACTTTCCGGCGCCAAGCGGGGCCATCGCGGTCGGCCTATCGGCGCAGCGCATCTTTGCGATCGCCTCGATTGTGCTGCTCACGTGGATCAACGTACGAGGCGTGCGGACGGCGGCGTTCATCCAGACTACGCTGACCGCGATCAAGACCGCCACGCTGGCGGGTCTGATACTCTTGGGGTTCACGATCGGGCGGAACGCCGAGGCTATTGCCGCCAATTTCGGGGCGAACTTCTGGGCCGGCGGTGGCTTGTCGCTCGCCGTCCTGCCTGTGGTCGGCGGGGCCATGGTGGGGTCGCTGTTCTCGATGGACGCGTGGAACAACGTGGGGTTCGCGTCCGGCGAGCTCAAGAATCCCGAGAAGGATGTGCCGTTCGCGATGGCGGCCGGCGTGTTGACCGTGACGACCCTGTACGTCCTGGCCAACGTCGCGTACCTGCTCGTGCTATCTGCGGATACCATTGCACATGCGCCGCAGGACCGCGTGGGGACAGCCGCGATGCAGGCGATTCTTGGATCGCCTGGCCTCTATGTCATGGCCGTCGCGATCATGATCTCGACGTTCGGCTGCAATAACGGGCTGATTCTCTCCGGCGCGCGCGTGTACTACGCGATGGCGCAGGACAATCTGTTCTTCAAATCTGCGGCGAACCTGCATCCCACGTTTCGCACGCCGGCGCTCGCGCTTATCGTGCAGGCGATTTGGACGTGCGTGCTGTGTCTTTCGGGGACATACGGTCAGCTGCTCAACTTCGTAATCTTTGCCGCGGTCGTGTTCTATGCGGTAACCGCGGTCGGCCTGTTCCGTTTGCGGCAGCGGCGGCCGGACATTCCACGGCCAGTCAAAGCGCCGGGGTATCCGGTACTACCAGCCCTGTACGTGGTGCTCACGGGCCTGATTGCGGTCGACCTGCTGGTTCAGGACGCGACCCGCACCTATGCGTTTTTGGGACTGATCTTGGTGCTGCTCGGCGTGCCCGTGTACTTCACCTGGAGGCGCCTCGCGAAGCCGATGTAGTCGGAGTTGCTGAGCACGATCTTCGGGTTATATTCGGGGTGTATGGCGGTGCGCAAACCCCGGGAAGCCCCTCCCAAGACTCCTCCCTGTCCTGACTGCGGCGCCAAAACCGTGCACCAATCCGGCTGCGTTGTCTGTCTCCAGTGCGGCTGGGCGCGCTGTGGCTAACCAACTCCCGCTTTTACCGCCCGACCGCCCGTCGGCCCATCCGCCCATCGTTCTCGACGAGCGCCTCCGCGGCACCAGGTTCGTTTCGTTGACCCCCAAGCGGGTGCTGAACCCGCCCAGCGCGACGGGCATGGACTACTGGTCGCTGAATCCATACGTCGGCTGCGAGTTCGGTTGCAGTTACTGCTACGCGCGCTACGCGCATCGCTACGTCGTCGAGCGCGCGCACGACGCCGGCAAGTTGACCGACGCCGAGTTCTCCGATTACCGCGGCGCGCATGGGTGGGAGGCGTTCGAGCGGCGGATCTTCGTCAAGGAACAGGTCGTCGGCGCACTCGACGCCGATCTCAAGCGCGTCCCGCTCGGCGAATGCATCGTCATCGGGACGGCGACCGATCCCTATCAGCCGGCCGAGCGCCGGTTCCGCGTCACGCGGGCGGTGCTGCAACGCCTGACCCGCTGTGAAGGACTGTCGTTCGGCATCATCACCAAGAGTCCGCTGATCGCCCGCGACTGCGACCTCCTGGTCCGGCTGCAGGAGCGCAACGAGCTCCAGGTTCACCTGTCGCTGATCACGGCGGACGCGCGCCTGGCGCGCAAGCTCGAGGCGCGCTCTCCCGTCCCCGCCGCGCGGCTCCGCGCCTTGCGGAAGCTGGTGGATGCCGGCGTCAACGCCGGACTCATCGTCGCACCGGTGCTTCCCGGCATCACCGACGACATCGCCCATCTCGACACGCTGTTCGCCGCGGCCCGCGCGGCAGGCGCGCACTTCATTCACGCCGGCGCGTTACGCCTGTACGCCGCGGTGCGCGACCGCTTCCTGCCTCTACTCGGCGAGCATTTTCCGGAGCTGGTGCCGCGGTATCAGAGGGCGTACGCGCGCCAGGCGGGTGCACCGCGAGAGTACGCGCGCGCCCTTTCGCGGCGCATCGAGAAGTTGCGACACAAGCACGGATTCAAGAATCACAGCGGGATGATCGACCGCTACCGCCCGGCGAAGATGCCGGTGCAGGGCGAGCTCGAGCTACGTGGGAGCCTGCCTTAATAGACTCGTGGCGCGGACAGCCCCTCCGACTCCGCCCACATCCGCGCAACCGCCCGGATCGTCCCCGGCGCGTTCCCCTCCGCGCGGTTGTTCGCGAGAATGAACGCGTCGACGCGCCGCCGGTGCGCCTCGCTCACCAGACGCACAAGATCGTGACGTAACTCAGG
>Ga0137418_10002723_pt1 | contig 16161 bp, 25 predicted proteins | sample CZODoug3_1_2_16f_FD_122242 | JGI IMG/M metagenome (GOLD analysis project Ga0137418, IMG submission 122242) | Vadose zone soil fungal communities from Angelo Coast Range Reserve, California, USA - CZODoug3_1_2_16fungal (Hybrid Assembly) | ecosystem: Environmental > Terrestrial > Soil > Vadose... | reverse complement strand
GATCGGCCGCCATGGCGCGAAGTAGCGGTGATTGGTCAGCGGCCAGAAGAGGGCCACGCCGCGTCCGCCGTTGGTGAAGGCATCGAGCAGCGGATGGGAGAGGGCGCAGGCGAAGACGAACCCGAACGTGCGCGCGTCGCGCCGGGTGACGAGCGTGAGCAGCGCCGCCGTGACGAAAGCAAAGGCGATCGAATGCGTGAAGCCGCGATGTCCCCAGAAGTCGCCATACTGGATACCAAACCGAAACCCGATCACATCAACATCGGGAATAACTGAGCAGATAGCACCAGCGACCCACACGCGCTTTGGCGTTTGCGGTCGGTAGAAGCAAGTTCCGATACTCAGGGCAGCGACTGCATGCGAGAATGCAGATGCCATCTGAAATTACCAGCCCTCTCCAGCAACTTCATGCTGGATGCTAGCCATCGTCTGAAACATCTCGTATATCCCGGTCACTGCTCCATCCAGCATTCTCATCATCTAGTGTGCTTCCTCTCCCAAGGAAATGACGTTGAAGTGAAAATGCTCCGGCAAGTTGGCATTGCCATTTCGGTCAATTGGGTATCGGAAAGCGAACGAAATTGGGTCTATTTCTTCGAAAGCGAAGATCAGCTTTTCAATCTCTTCAAATGTGCCGAACCGCACCTCGGATGTTTTCTGCTCGAGCCATCCTGCCTCTTTAAAGATGCGCTTCACAGGAGGCAGTAGGTCTTTGAACCGATGGGTTGCGAATAGATTATCGGTGTTGATGTGCTCCCCACTCTGGAGTCTGACGAGTCCAGCACTCCAAAGAATAATTGCTTTTAAATACAACTCGATTGAATGGCGATAGAGGAAGACAACGGGACAAGCGTCTACGTCGCTGTACCAATTTCGCTGCTTAAAGTTCTCAACGAGAGTATCGGCAGCGTCGCGATACGCGAGAGCGTAAACTGTACGCTCGCCCTTTGGATAAGAAGTGAAGTTCAGGACAACATTGCCATGCAGTGCAGTTTGCTGAAAGCGATCCCAAGTTGTCGCCATGCTACGAGCTTAGAACATACCTTGCATTTGCACCAGAATCGACCTTTGGCGGAGACACAAGCCGCAGGCTCAGAAGGGATAGATGCAGGCTAGCAGCCGAACCTTCGAAACAGGGGGCGAAAGGCGGCATAAAAGGGGATCAAATTCGACCCCTTCCGAACCACCCGACCTAAGAGCCCGCACGTTCGACTTCCCCCCGTGCTCACGTATCCTTTTCTGAATACCGGAGGCTAGAATGAGCCTTTTTCGTGTTGCTACCCTCCTTGTCATGTGTGGCATCGCCCTCTCTGCTGTCGGGAAATCTGGAACGCCACAGAACTCAGCAACGAAGGAATCCGCCCAGCCGGATGGCATTCCCAAGTCCATCGCGGAAAGCGTCAGCGGCACGCTCCAGTTTGCGGAAGGGAATTTTATCGGACTCGCTGAAGCCATGCCGGAAGACAAGTATTCCTACATCCCCGCAGTCGGCAAGTTCGATGGCGTCCGCAGCTTCGGGGAACAAGTGAAGCACGTCGCCTGCGCCCAGTTCGCCTTCTTCAACGAATTTGAGGGCAAGAAACCGCCCGAAGACTGCGAAAAGGGTGGCCACGATCCGGCGAAAACCAAAGCCGAGTTGATTAAGTATCTCAAGGACTCCTTCGACTACTCGAACCGCGTCCTCGCCACGCTCACGGCAAACAATGCGCTCGACCGTGTCGAAGGTCGTTACGCCGGACCGAACACCAAACTAGGCATCTCTGTCGTTGCTGTCTGGCACATCACCGACCACTACGGACAGCTTGTCGAGTACCTGCGCTTGAATGGTATTGTCCCGCCGATGACGCAGAAATACGGGGTGAAGGTTCGGTGACTCGTTGTTCGACGCCAACTCTGACCTTCCCATCCTGAAGCAAGCCCAAGCCGAGTACGCGAAGCTGCGATAGCCACTATGCTGGTTCTCCTTTGCGAACTTAAATGCAGGCGCGAGTTTGAGGTTAAAACACGCAACCGCTCCTAACGGCGGTTGTGTGCCAGCTGCACGCTCCATAGAATGATCGCAATGATGGCCTCACCAAAGTGCGTTATGCTGCTTTCCTGCTTCGCAGTTGCCTTGGGGGTTGTGACGGATAGTATGGCGCAGGCTCGCCCGCCGCAAATTCTGGAGGTTTCTCGCGACTACCTGAAGCCGGATGCTGTAGCTGCGAATCGCAAGCTTGAGAGACGCGCTGAAGACCTCTGTCGAACGCTCGGCTTTACTCATCCTTATCTGACCATCGAGTCTGTCTCCGGACCTGCGGAGATGTGGTACCTCAATGGGTTCGACTCGGAAGCCGAAGTGGAGAAGCTCAGGCGGGAGTATCAGCAGAATACGAAATTACTGGCGGCTCTGGGCGACATTACTCGGCAAAAGGTGCCGCTTAAGCGTTTGGAGTCCACCGACGAATTTGTGAACTATCGTCCCGATTTGAGTCGTGGCGATCCGTGGATCATCGGTCGGGGACAGTTCTTTGTAATCGTATTGTTCGATCGCGATCCGCCGATGAATGGCACGGTTTTTGAAATGAAGGACGGCAGCAGGATGCTGGTGCGCGCGACGCAAACTTTGTCCGACGCCCGCTTCCTCGCCGCGTCGGGAGGTCCAAAGGCGAGAATTTTTCGGTCATATTTCTATTTTCGACCACAAGGTATGTGAGGAGGCAATCATCATGGCTGCGCAGCCGCAATCGCTGCACGGTGGGGCCAAATCAGGTTGCCAAAAGCAAATCCCTCTTTTCGTTCAAGGTGTTGCTTAACGCCGCTATACTAGCCTCGCGATGACCACCGAAGGCAGTTACCGTGTGGCTGCGACCAGCGACATCGACTGCCTGTTGCAGTTGATGCTGGGCTTGCAGCAGGATGATCCGTGGTCGGTTCCTTTCCGCGAAGAAGTAGTCCGAGAGAGCTTGCGCGAACTGCTTGTTAATCCTTCTGTGGGGCGTGTCTTCTTAATTTGCGATGCTGACTCCTGTGTGGGCTATGTCGTGCTCTCGTTCGACTTCAGCCTCGAATACGGCGGCAGGAACGCTTGGATCGACGAGTTATTTATCCGACCAGAGTTGCGTGGCAAGGGCATTGGCTCAAAGGCACTGGACTTCGCAGTCCAAGTTGCCCGCGAGTGTGGCGCGAAGGTGCTGCATTTGGAAGTGAACCGAGGAAATCCAGCGATTGACCTGTATCGGCGGGATGGCTTCGAAGACCACAACCGCTCCCTGCTCTCGAAGTGGCTTACCCGAAAGAACGAGCAGAATCCCTAACGATCACATCAATAAGCCGAGTACGCGAAACTGTAATAGCTGTTCGGGCTATCATCTTCTTGCGGATAAATCGCACGCGCCCATGCCAAGAAGCACAATTAACTTCGATACGGTGCGCAAGATCGGCTTAACGCTGCCGGGCGTCGAGGCGAGCACAGCATGGGGCGCACCTGCACTCAAGGTTCGCGGAAAACTCTTGGCGTGCGTGCCTACGCATCGCACGGCTGAGCCGAATTCGCTTGTGGTTCGTGTTGATTTTGATGATCGTGCCGAACTGCTCGCCGCCGCTCCCGATATTTGCTACGTGACCGACCACTATCTCGGCTACACTGCCGTGCTGGTTCGCCTGTCCCGCGTCACACCCGATGTCCTGCGGGACTTGCTTGGCATGGCTCACAAGTTTGTGACCGCCGACACGGCACGGCGTTCGCCATCGCGACACCGCCGCAAGCCTGTGTAATTCTGGCTGGCTTCCGAGCAATCCGAGAGCGACAGACCTCATATTGCGTTGGGGAGAGGAACCATGACCGTCGCATCCACTACGAGCGTTAACGTCAAGCAGCCGGTGCCCTTTTTCGGCGTGATCAACATGGAAGCCTCGCTGCGATTCTATGTTGACGGACTTGGCTTCAAAATGAAGCACTGGTGGATTCCGAATCGTGAGGAGGACAAGCCAGACAGTAGGATTCGTTGGTCCTGGCTTGAGCTTGGCGAAGCCGCAATCATGCTTCAGGAGTTCTTGCCGGAACGGCAACCGAAGGAGAAGCCGGGCACTGGGACATCGGTGTGTTTCATGTGCGAAGACGCGCTGGCACTCTATCGCGAGTTCAAATCACATGGAATTCAGACGCGGCACCGTCCATTCGTGGGCAACCGTCTCTGGGTAGTGCCACTCACCGATCCTGACGGCTACCGCATTGACTTCGAAAGCCCAACCGATGCGCCGGAGGAAAGCGAACTAGCAGAATAGCAGCGGAAACATAGGAGGCGACGATGAAGCGAGAACGGGCGCTCAAGATCGTGCTCGTAGTCGTGGGATTGCTCTTTTGCGCTGCCATTTATCCGTTGATGCTGATGGCGAAGCAAGACCCTGCGTTGGCGATGATGATGAGCCTTTACGTTACGCTTGGCGTTTTTCTACTGCTCCCCTCGCCTCGCGCAAGCCCTCAGCGCACCGCAGCCCGATCGCCTTCACGGCGTGGTCGAGCTTTGCGCACGCGGCGCTCATGGCTGCGCAGGCATTTCTCAACTTGATCCCACGCAGAGAACTGGTGGGCGTGGTTGTGTTCATTCTCATTGGTATAGCCCTAATCGTGCTGGCTCCGGCGAAGTCAGTCGAGCGGGTATCGGCAGCCGTTGCGTAGGCAACGCGCTACCATGTGGTAATTGTGTCCACCGACAGGAGGGCAACATGAGGCGAGAACGGGTGCTGAAAGTTGTGTTGGTATTGGTGGGGCTGCTCTTTACTGCTGGCGTTTATCCCCTGATCGGCTCTTTACTGCATCCGGCTGATTCGGATACTGGCGATACGATGATGCTTAGCCTCTATGTCGCGCTCGGCATTTTCCTGCTCATAGCGGTGCGGAATCCATCGGCGAATCGCAGCCTGATCGCCTTCGCAGCATGGTCAAGCTTCGCGCATGCCGTGGCAATGTCGATACTGGGACTCGAAATTCCTAGCCAACGCGCAGGATTTCTTATCGGATCGGCTGTGCTTGTCGTCATCGGCCTAGCCTTGATCTCGCTGGCTCCGTCGAAACAGCCAGCCGACCGAGCTTCTGCCGTGGTGGCGTAGAGCGTGCATGCTGCAGCTTTCGTTCGCCGGAGCAGGAACCGAGCGGGCATCGCGTTAGCGCTCGTGGGTCCCCACTTCATCAGATCGTAAAAGCTCGTGAAGAGTCTCGTCTCGTCTGACACGGGCTTATCAAGCCACCAGTTGTAGGTTCGAGCGGTTCGGCCTGGCTGTACGATGTGCTCAAGCCGCACGTGCACGAACTCGTGGTCTGCAATCCGCGTCGCAATGCTTTATTGAAAGAGGCCAGCAAGAGTGACAAGGTGCATGCGCGCAAGCTGGCCGAACTGTTGCGCGCCGGAATGGTGCGACCGGTCTACCACGGAGAAAATGGACTGCAAACTCTGCGCGAGTTGGTGCGTAGTTATCAGACGATCAGCAAAGATGTGAGGCGGGTGATGAATCGGCTCAAGGCGCTGTATCGAAGCTGGGGCATTCCCTGTGCAGGTACACGGGTCTATGCCCCGCGTGATCGAGAGCAATGGCTGAACAAGATTGCGCACGCCGGCGTGCGCCGCCGCGCAGAGCTGTTTTATCAACATCTGGATGGACTGCAGGTTTTGCGGCGCCAGGTACGAAGTGAGTTTTTGGTTGAGAGCCGGAAGCATAAGGCCGTGAAAGTCTTACGCTAGATTCCCTGTATCGGCCCGATTCGGGCGGCCCTGTTGCTGGCCCTGATGCAGACACCGCATCGCTTCCGAAGTAAGCGGCAACTCTGGACCTATAGTGGTCTGGGGGTGGAGACGCACGACAGCGCGCAACATTGTTATGTGGACGGACGACTGCAACGTTCCAAGAAGCCGCAGCAAGTTCGTGGTTTGAATCAAAATCATAACCATGAGATGAAGGAGATCTTTAAAAGTACGGCCACGAGTGCCAGTCGTTGTGGCGGACCGTTTGGCGATTTCTACGCGGGTTTGCTGGCCAAGGGGGAGAAGCCGGAGATGGCTCGTCTGACGCTCGCACGCAAGATCGCGGCCATTACCTTGACACTTTGGAAGAAGGGAGGACGTTTCGACGCAGAACATCTGAAAGCGCAAGCAGCTTGATCGTCAAAGAGAACCCCCAGGCAATTTCCCAGGGTTTCGCGACCCCGTGGTAGCGGATCGGTTCTTGCCACGCTCGGGTTCGAGGGAGAGTATCTAGTAAGTTGTTAGGCGGGTCTGTGTGCCTGTAATTCAGCACCGAGTCTCCGTTTCAATCCTATGCCCCCTCGTACGGCCCAAAAATACTTGAGCGTTGCGGGTAGCACGCAGTCGCAAGACCGGCCTGCAGTTAAAAGGTTTGCACGATCGACCGCTTTATTTGCTTGAGGTCACAGGGGTGCTCTCGTTGTTCAAAACCTCTGGCATAGAGGCTCGCTCCATTCAGAAGGCGCAGTGATGGCAACCCTAACCGAGAGCGTCGGCAAGAAGACCCTCGACCACCTTGACGATGTGGGAGGTTTCAGTATTGAGGCTGAAGGGCAGAGCGCGAACGGAAGACCGAGGACAGAGTGGCGAAAAGTGCCGTAAGAAGAATGAGCATTAGAGAAGAGAATGAAAGAAGTATAATTCCCGTCCGCTCAGACATTTCGAGGTTTTCGAGAGGCACACTTCCCTCTGCTCGCAGCCGAAAATTTGAAAGAGTTAATGACTGCTGCATGTAACAACGAACTCCGCCAGCGCAAACAAAATGCGTTATGGGCGAGCTATGTGGAACGTCGTGCGGCCCTGTTCTGGTTCACGGCGTTTGGATCGGGCAGCATGGATAGGGAAGCGAGGAGTACGAACATTCCATCGCCCCGTACCACGGCCCGCCGCAAGTTTAACGCCTGCATGAGAACAGAATTCCTGGCAGGAACAGGACAACGAATCACTTTTGCCGGCAACAGAAAGCCAAAACGACTAGAAGCTGCGGAGAACTTTCATAAGACTCTCAATCTTCCGGGCCCGGGAGTTCCTGCCTGATTTGAGATTGTGCTCAATGCACAACCCGGAGAAAAAAACCATTACCATCTCTGCAAGGGACTCGGGGTCCATTTTTGATCCTTCTGCTTCGATGTTTTTTACGAGAACGCGTTTGAGTGCTGCCCGGTTTCGCGCCACGATTGCATGCGCTTTGTCTGGCAAGATCCCAAATTCACGCATAGAACTGACAGAAAAGCACCCCTTCTGCTCCTCCTTATTGTGAGGCCCGACTTTGAGAAATGTCTCAATGTTCTTCCATCCCAGAGGCTTCTCAGTCAACAGTCCTCTTTTTCCCTGGGTTGCAAGGTAATATCGAAGACATTCGACGAAAAGATCTTCCTTGTCTCGGAATTCCGAATACAGTCCGGACTTGTTTACACCGGTGGCTCGTTCCAGGTCCTCGAGGCTCGTGTCGGAAAACCCTCGCTGCCAGAAGACAGGTATAGCCTTCTCCAGCACTTGCTCTCGACTAAAGTTCTTCCGGCGCCCCATAAGCGTATTATCTGGTAACGAACTAAATAGTTCAATATTCTTGCATGCTGGGTGCGTCGCTCGCCAACTCTGCATCTAATAGTTGCAGAGGTAGAAACTATGACGCCGTGGAGGTTGATAGGAATTGCAAGCGTATTGATGTCTGCAGCTCTCGCTGTGCCCGCTTGGGGCGCAGACCCAGCTCAGCCAGGAAATGCAAGAGCGAATGCAGCACGTCCAGGAAGTTTGAACTACGTCGAGGGCCAGGCTTCGATTGAAGGGCAAAACCTGGGTCCGGAAGCGATTGGGAAGAAAGAATTGAATCCTGGTCAGTCGCTAGAAACGCAAGCAGGCAAGGTGGAGCTTCTACTGACGCCGGGCGTCTTTTTCAGACTCGGCGACAATAGTTCCGTAACGATGATTTCACCCGGCTTGATCGATACGGAACTCCGCTTGAACAAAGGGGAAGCCACCGTGGAGGTCGCCGCGCTGCACCCGGAAAACAACGTTGTCATCGCGGAGGACGGCGCGAAGGCTCGCCTTATGCAGACCGGCTTCTACGACTTTGACGCGGACCGCAATATCGTTCGCGTTTACCAGGGCCAAGCCGATGTCGAAGTGAATGGCCAGGAGATCGAGGTGAAGAAGGAACATCAGCTCGCCTTCAAGGCTGGCGGGTCGATGAAGTCAGAGAAGTTCGACAAGGAACAAGTCCAAGACGATCTGTATCGCTGGAGCAGCCTGCGGTCTTCTTATTTAGCGGAAGCCAACGTCGATGGGGCGTCGCAAGTCTACCAAGTGGGTAATTGGTACGGGACTGGTTGGGACTGGGATCCGTATTATGGCGCTTATACGTTCATTCCAGGGGACGGAATCTTCTACAGCCCATTCGGTTGGGGTTTTTATTCACCGTTTGACGTGGGTTTCGCGCCGTTTTTCTTCTTCGGCCACTTCGACCACGATTTTGATCGAGACTTTCGTCATTTTGGCGATCGGGACCACGATAGGGACCACTTTGCCGATAGGGGGCACGCTGATAGGGAGCACTTTGGTGAGCGGGAGCATCACGAAGATCACTATTACGATCACTTCGATCACGGCGCTTACCACGGGCCTGGCCATTCCGACCACAGCGGCTTCGCCGGTGGTGGTGTAGTGGCGTCAGGCTCCCACGGGGGGTTCCATGGAGGCGAAGGATTCCACGGAGGACATAGCGGCGAAGCCTTCCATGGAGGAGGCCGCTCTATTGGCTCGCACGGAATGGGAGGTGTTCAGGGTGGAGGCGGCTTCCATGGTGGAGGTGAGGGGCATGCTGGAGGCGGCGGAGGCGGCGGTCACCACTGAGCGCTGAACCGCTGCCGGGACATGGCGCCGGGCGGGGCGCAAGTTTACATTTCACGTACCCAGCGAAGTCGAAAGCCCTCATACGGCAGCTCGACGCGACGTGTAAGAAGACAACGGATTCGACGTAAAACAGGGTTGGTCCCGGCTGGTGGTGGCCACGCGAGCAGCATTTGCAGAGGCATCGACGTCAACGAGACAAGCGAACTCAGGCGGTTTCGGCAGCAACCTGCGAGGACCGGATCGAACAATAAATGCCTCGGTAAATCCGCTCTGGTGAACCGAAACGCTTTCGGTCCTACCCGGATCATTTCTCTTCAGGAAGAATGAGCCGGGATTCGATGGACAATATATGGTACGGGAGCAAAGTTTGGAAGACATCGAACGACTTCACCGACCGTCGTGCGTAATGCTGCGACCACGACCGTCGCATGATTAGACGCTTGCGACTGGTGGCGCAAGCCGGCCGCCGCCGAAGGAGCTACTGGCGCGATCGATCTCTGCGAAGAACACCATGATATCGTTCGGATCAGTGCCGGCACCGTCGAGCGCTTCGACTAAGGCTGCCAACAGACGCGTCTTCCTGTCGGCGTCAGTCCCGGACGACACAAGGACTTCGATCATCAGCATCTTCTCCGTACGGGGTTTCGGCAAACCAGGATAGTTGAGATCGACTTTCAGGTCGGCCTGCTCAAGACAAAAAAACGTTGGAACATGTCGTCGTCGGGATATCCTGCCTTGACGCTTGCTTCATGTATGGCACGAGGGATCGCATTTTTTTCGTCAGCGGCTCTGCCCACTTTCATCGTCACGGTGAACAATGGCATGAGAGTCTCCCAATGATGAAGGATGGCCGAGCCGGGCATTCCGGCCTGACCGAGCGACCGATCCTGAATGAACCATCCGCAGCCAAACATTAATTTGTCTGAACGACTTCCAAATAGCCCGCAACCATCCGAATTGACGGGCATGAGGCAAAAACTCTGGGCGGCCCCTGGCGGACGCGACCGTGCGAGCGCCGCGAATGCGCAGACCGAAAATGGCGCAAACCGCTCCGATTAGGTTGTACACTCTTTCTTGCTGTCTATGCCGCTCATCGTCATCGAGTTCATGAGGAGTCACATTCGTCCATAGAGTTCGCTTGGCTCAAGTCAGACCATGACGGCACCTCCCGCAACGTCCAAAATGACGCCCGTGATCCAAGCCGCTTCGCCGGAAACAAGATACAGCGCTGCCCGCGCCACGTCCTCGGGGGTCCCCAATCGTTTTAGCGGATGCATGTCCGCCATCGCTTTCTGCTGAGCTTCAGGTATCCGTTGTCGATTCCGTTCCGTAAGGATTGTCTCGGGCGCTATACAATTCACTCGAATACCGTGAGGGCCAGTTTGAGCCGCGACATCCTGAGTCAGAATTTGTATGCCTGCCTTAGCAGCAGAGTATGGAATAGGTGCTTGGGGATGAGGCCTGCGACCGGCAGACGAGGAAATCGTCACGATGGCCCCGGATTGTCTTTGTTTCATGCTCGGCAGAATGCTCTTGAGCGTGAGGAAGGTTGCTGTTAGATTGCCGTTCACAGAAGCGTGCCAACCTTCCTCGCTTGTTTCTTCCAGCGGACCGGGCATAGTGAAACTCCCGCCTGCATTCGCGACGAGGATATCGATAGGTCCGAACTCTTGTTCAACCTGCCGCCGCATCGCTTCGATCTCGCCGAACTTCGTGACGTCGGCAAGCACGTGCATTGCCGTGCCGCTGCCGCGCTCGATGTCGGCTCTCACCGCTAGTAAAGCCGCCGTGTCTCTCCCATGCACGGCTACTTTTGCACCCTGTTGCGCGAATAGTCGAGCGATCGCTGCGCCGATTCCGCGGCTCGCACCGGTGATCAGCGCAACCTTGCCTGATAGTAAACTCATGGCTTCCCCCCTTTCGAACTGAAGTACCGACTTCAGCGCGCCGACGCTGGCGCTGCGTTTTGTAAGGAACGATGCCGCCACGGTCCGCAGCACATGCCAGTTCGACCCGAGACTTTGCCCATGCCAGACGCAATAAACAGGCCGACAGCGCAACCGGCAACCAAAGCGAATACGGACGGCCACAAACTTGGTTTCGCTGTCATGAGGAACACGATCCCAAAAGCCAACCCCGAGCGGAGTCCATAAGAGAGCGTCACCAATTCGTCATTCGCCCGGGCGGATAGTGCCTCGAATGCTGCGTCCGCTTTGCCAAGCGTCCTCCTTAGCTGATTTATTTTCCGGCCAGTGATGAGCCCACCGACGAACATGATAGCGAGCGTGTCGATTAGGGCGCCCCGGAATCCAGAATGTTCCGCCTCCGTACTTGGAGGCCAAGTACAAGCCGCCCAGCAAAATGCCGCCAAAAGACGGAATAAAAATCCAGCGCAAAAGGTTGAATGCCCGAATAAACAATTGCAACTGCTCGGCATCTTGGGCAACGCGGAAGCGAAGGGAAACAAAACCCTCCAGAGCGAGTCCGACGAATAATCCCATCGCCGATACAACATGGATGAACAGAACGAACGAGTATAGAGTCATGGCTTAGCTTCTCCCTTCTTTTCGTAAAGAATTCTGCGATACGTTTCGAGGATGTAACGGTGGCTCGCGATGAGCGTTTGGCAATCTGCCACCGAAAGCCTGCCGCAGAGATCGGCAAAGAAATGTTGCCGATACTTTTTGACTTTCGCCACGGCCCCGTGTCCTTGCTTCGTCAGTGAGAGATGCACCACGCGGTCGTCTTCCGCAGAGCGTCTTCGTACCAGGTACCCCTTTCGGTGCAGCCCGCCGGCCACTCTGGTCAGCGTACCCGGCGTCACGCCGAGTTTTGTGGAGAGCTTCGACATCGGTGTCGGAGCGGCAAGGAAATCCAACGTGAAGAGGATTTTGAGCTGCTGGGGCGTTAGCACCCCTGCTGACTTGGGCAGAGTGTGGCCGAGGAGGGTCAGCTGCTGCATCATTTGCTCGAAGACGCCGGCGAGTTCCGCTCCAGAGGAGCTCCGGGCATCGGCCGGTGCTGAGGTTGCGGTGTTCATGGATTTAGTTGTAGTATACAATAGTTGTATATATCAAGTACAGTTGAGGTTGGTAGCCATTCCCGAGGACCCAGCCCAGCTTTACCCGGTTTTTGAGGAGCTTTCCAAACTGGTCCGGGCCAACGAGTTTGCATGGAGAAAAGCTATGACGAACAAGAGACCACAAGAGCCCTCGTCCAAGGAACGAAGTAGATATCCAAGCGCTTATCGAGAGATGGGCTAAAGCGGTTCGCGAAGGGAACAAGGCGGGGGTTCGCGCGGACCATGACTCCGAGATGTTGATGTTCGATGTGCCGCCTCCATTGTTGTCGCGAGGACTGGATGCCACCGATTAGGAGGACGCCGCGGGTTTCGAGCGATCACGTAATTTATCCAAGGCGCCCGCCAAGAACGGGCAAGAGCAATGAATTGTTCGGAACCCCGTCACCGTGGCCGCGTCCATTTCGAGGTTTTACGAGGGAGTAGAGCCATGAAGACCGTCAGCAGGTCGTTGCCGTTTCTCTTGTTGAGCGCGCTGCTCCTGGCCTTGATCGGATGCAGTGGCAGTGCCAGAAGCATGGGTCCGCAAATGTCGACCTCGTCGGTGCAATTCAAGGTCGGGGACGATCGCGGGATTCTGGACTCTGCCCTTACTGTGGGCCACCACTCCGTCCATCTCGTTCCCGTCAACGTTCCCTGGGAGGATCGCGACGCCATCCTGGGTATCCTCTCCGGGGTTGCTCCCGAGGTTGTTGTGCTCTCGGCGAGCTTTCAGGACGAGGTCAGGGTCATGCGAACGCGATCTCGTTGGCCCCCCACAGTGGGGGTGGTACCGGCCATCGCGGCTGGCTTGGGTGATTTTTCCGCTGAACTTGAGCAGGTAGCGAACGGAGTCGTCGGCCCCAGCCAGTGGGAACCTGGTGGGATCTTCCCAGACACTGTCGGCCCCGGTTCAGACTGGTTTCTGGATAGCTTTCAGCGGAAATTTGGCCAAGCCCCTAACTATATCGCTGCGGGAAGTTTCGCTGGGGGATTGGTTTTATCGGAATGCATCCAGCTTTGCTCTTCCCTGGTTAACGAGAAGGTACGAGACGCAGCGGCTGATCTGGATTGCAATACGTTTTACGGGAGATTTCACATCGAACTCTCGAACCGGAATACAGACCGGCCACAATGCGTTGCTTATCCGCTGGCATGAAGGACACAGAATAGTCGTGCTGTCGTGACCTAAGTGTGCGCCCAGCGCCCATCAGCGGTCGCCCTAGCTGCTGATCACCGGCCCAGCGGTTTAGGGCTGGGTCAGGACTCGACCAGCGTATTCGAACCGTTCCTCTGTTACGCCGCGCAGTGTATCGTCAGTCGCTTGCGATTCGCAAATCTCGAAGACGGACTCCAGTTGGGTGAGTCTCAACACCTCCCGCACTTGCCTGGCGGGATTCACCAGCTTGAGGTAGATACCCGCTGCCTGCAGAGAAACCAATAGACCAAATCCCGCAGCGTCGATCGCATCAACCCCTGCCAGATCGAGAATGAGAGTCCGCTCATGCTGCTGAACGGCTGCACACAATATGGCAGTCTCTTCACCGCGCACAATTCTCCCCGCACACCGGAGAGTTACCACGTCACCTAGATGCTCAATCGTCACGGTCAGCATGGTCTAATCTCCCGAAACTTGCCGCGCGCAGCGGCAGGCCGTATATGATAGCGAACAAAAAGCGAATATACAACCATTAAGAAACACCCTGCCAATGTGGGGGTGGACTTGTTTCTTCTTACGCCTTGGGCCCTGCGGTGGCCGGTCCGAATGAACCGCAACGACCGCGCATGCCCTGACGGAACTTCTCGCGTTCCTCGGGAGTCATCTGTTCCCATCGTTCCATCATGCGGCGCCGCCAGTACAGGTGCGGGCCCGGTCGGCCCCGGAATCCACCAAAGAGGATCTTGCTAAGAACCAAAACACCGACCGCTTGCCAGAAATTGATCAGATGCCAGCCGAACAAAGCCGGCATCAGCCAGTTCCATAGGCGCATGACCACAAAGCCAAACACCGTGATGAATAGCACCCCAAAGAGCACGAACTTGAGTCCTCGCATAATTCGATTTTTTCTCATTTCTTGTCCTCATGTTTCCTTAAATTCGTCGTAGATGGACTGGAGCCGCTGCCGGAGATGCAACACTGCGTAGTGCTTGCGCGAAAGCAGCGTGTTTACACTCACACCAGCTTGTGCGGCGAGCTCTTTGAAGCTATACCCCATCAGCTCATGAGCGACGAAAACATCGCGCTGCTCGTCCGGCAGTTCTCCCAGAGCAGCCTCCAGCTCCTCGAGCAGTACGCTTCTCGCGTATTCCGACTCCGGGCCCGCATCCGGCGAGGGCAGCAAGTCTTCCCATCGGAGTGCCTGGCCATCTTCAGTCTGGACCGCCTGTTCACTGGCCGGCACCTCTGGTTTCTTTTTACGGAACAGATCCGTGATGCGATTGCGGGCCACCTTGAACAACCAGGCTGTGACCTGCTCTATCGGCTTCATCAATCGGTATGCTTCTATGAGTTCGTAGAACACGTCCTGCAGGACGTCTTCAGCGTCATCTTGGTCGGCCACGCGTTTCCGGATGAAATTGCGCAGCCGAGACTGCTCCCGTTCGATCGCCTCAGAGATCCGCTGGTCTTGCTCCGCCATCGCCCACTGTTTTCTCAGCGCCGCGTCCATCTACCCTTGTAGACGAATGAGCGAGGCAAATATTTTAGATGGGGTGTGAAAGTGTGTATTCCTAAGCCAAGATCTTGGCAGAGTACGGTTTGAGCGCTTCTTGGATCTGCTCGTACCAGGTTTGCTCAAATCGAGATCCGAATCGAAGTCGGATAGCCCAGCAAGGCTGAAAATTGAGTGCTCCTGAGCCAGTTCGACGAATCAGCATCCGGTCAAGCGAACAGCTAAGCCCTTGCGCTCCGTTGGTGCGCCCCCAAATAGGTGGCTGGAAGCTCCGTTGCGGCCGGTTCTACCCTCCTGAGCCAGTTCGACGAATCAGCATCCGGTCAAGCGAACAGCTAAGCCTTTGCTCTCCGTTGGTGCGCCCCCCAAATAGGTGGTTGGAAGCTCCGTGGCGGCCGGTTCTACCTCCGAGGCGTGGGCTGATTTCGGTTCGCCGGTTGCGGTCTTTCCTGCAAGTGCTGCTGCTGCTGGACGTGTCTTTGCTCCAATTGCTGGGTCTGTTGCCGGTGCCTTTGTTCCATCTGCTGATTTCTCGCTTCATTGGCCTGCTGTTGCGCCATCCGGTGGTGGTCCTGCTCCTGTTTCTGCTGGAGTCTCTGGTGCTCCTGTTGCTGCTTCGCGTACAGCTTTTCCTGCTGTTGTTGGTATTTCTGATCGAGTCTCGCGTTTCCCGTGTTCTGAGGGGCAGGGCGTGGATGGGGTGCGAGATCCTTTGCGTGAAACGCAGCTGGGGGACGGGGAACGCTGGTCCCTGGTCGCGGAACTGATGCATTGCCGCGGGGCTGTTCAGCAGCACGATTGGCTTCTGGGTGATACGGCGCTCCTGCTTCTTTGGCTGGTACGACTCCACGGTCGTGAAATGCTGCCGGCCGGGGAGTAGCTGCGACGGGGGGCCTTCCGTGGTTTGCCGAGGCCCGAAGTTCCGGATTGGCTCGTGCCGCTTGCACGTGTTGAGTTTGAGCGCCTACTGGCGGGATGTGTCTCTCACGCTGCGCAGCCTCTTCCTCCCGCGTCGGACGCGCATCGATACCACCGTTGCCGCCGTTGTAGCTGATGCGATTCACGGTCCTGTTGTTGATCACGGTCGTGTTGTAAACGTTGCGTATGTTGGTCACGTTCACATTGTTCACCGAGCGATTGTAGAAAAAACGGTCGTGGTCCCACCGCCCGCCTTCATATCCATTGCCGAAGTAGCCGAAGCCATAATTGATCCCGCCATAGAAACCGACTCGCGGACCCCAATAGCCTTCATGGAACAGAAATCTGTCGCTGCCCCAGCCCCAATAACCCGGGGTCCAGAGGAAACCGGGTTCCGGGGCTAGCACCCATGTACCGGGCACCCAGTAGTAGTCACCATAGTCGTAATCGTAGGCCCAATAGCCGGGCGTCCAGATATAACCCTCGGCGGGGCAAAGGGGTTGTTCGTACACCGGCAGGGCAGGGGGTCCGATCCTGATCGATATGCTCACTTGCGCAAACACTGCTGCCGACAAGGCGAGCACGACAAGCGCGAATAATAAGGAACGAAAGGAGGGGAGAATACGCATTTTCTGTTTCCTCTTGCCCATCATCCTTCGCT
>Ga0137418_10002722_pt1 | contig 16167 bp, 13 predicted proteins | sample CZODoug3_1_2_16f_FD_122242 | JGI IMG/M metagenome (GOLD analysis project Ga0137418, IMG submission 122242) | Vadose zone soil fungal communities from Angelo Coast Range Reserve, California, USA - CZODoug3_1_2_16fungal (Hybrid Assembly) | ecosystem: Environmental > Terrestrial > Soil > Vadose... | reverse complement strand
CTTCCTGTCTATCTCAATGTTCTCTCCGGTCGCGGCGTCCACGTCGTCACCGTCAATGACTACCTCGCTAAGCGCGACGCCGAGTGGATGGGCAAGATCTACACCTTCCTCGGACTTACCGTGGGCGTCATCGTGCACGACCTCGACGACGAGGAGCGCCGCGCCGCGTATGCCGCCGACGTCACGTACGGCACCAACAACGAGTACGGCTTCGACTACCTACGCGACAACATGAAGTTCGATCTGGGCGACTGCGTGCAGCGCGGCCACCACTTCGCCATCGTCGACGAAGTCGATTCCATCCTCATCGACGAGGCTCGCACGCCGCTGATCATTTCCGGCTCCAGCGAGCAGACTACGGATAAATACGACCGCGTCAATCGCATCATTCCCAGTCTCGAACGCGGTGAGGAAATCCAGAAATCTCTCGACGAAAAAGTCTGGACCGGCGATTACACGGTCGACGAGAAACACCGCACCATCACGGTCACCGATGAAGGTTGGGAGAAGGTGGAAAAGCTTCTCGGCATCGGCAATATAGCCGACCCCGATAACTGGGATCTGAAGCACCACGTCGAAACCGCGATCAAAGCCCACGCGCTCTACCGCCGTGATGTTGACTACGTCGTGAAAGACGGCGAAGTCATCATCGTGGATACCTTTACCGGCCGCCTCATGCCAGGCCGCCGCTGGTCCGATGGCTTGCACCAAGGCATTGAAGCCAAGGAAGGCGTCAAGGTCGAAAACGAAAACCAGACCCTCGCGACGATTACCTTCCAGAACTATTTCCGCATGTACAAGAAACTCGCCGGCATGACCGGCACGGCGGAAACTGAAGCTCCTGAGTTCGACAAAATCTACAAACTCGAAGTCGTTGTCATTCCCACCAACCGGAAAATGTCCCGGCTAGAAAATCCCGATATCGTCTATCGCACCGAAAAGGAAAAATATTCCGCCGCTGCTGACGAAGTCCAGCAACTTCACGATCAGGGCCGGCCGATCCTGGTGGGTACGACGTCGATTGAGAAGTCGGAGGCCCTCTCCGACCTACTGAAGCGCCGGGGAGTGCGCCACGTCGTTCTCAATGCCAAGTTCCACGAGCGCGAAGCCGAAATCGTGGCGCAGGCCGGCCGTAAAGGCGCCGTCACCATCGCTACCAACATGGCCGGCCGCGGTACGGATATTCTCCTGGGTGGCAATGCTGAGTTCCTAGCGAAGCAGGAATGCGTTAAGAAGGGTTTCGCCCAGCCGGTCCGCGAAGCCCAAGGCCAGGTCATCACCGCTGTCGACGATGAAAAAGATTTCCTTTTCTATTACCAGGGCAGCGAATATGTAGTGCCCAAAGCCCAGTGGGAAGACGCTCTGCGGCAGCACGAGGCCGCTACTACGCAAGAGCACAAGGAAGTCGTCGAAGTCGGCGGTCTGCATATTCTGGGAACCGAACGCCACGAGTCCCGCCGTATCGACAACCAGCTCCGTGGCCGCTCCGGTCGCCAGGGAGATCCCGGTTCCTCCCGCTTCTACCTCTCGCTGGAAGACGATCTCATGCGCATCTTCGCCAAGGAGTGGGTCTCCACGCTCTTGCAACGCCTGGGCATGGAAGAAGGCGTACCCATCGAGTCGAAGATGATTTCGCGCCGTATTGAAGCCGCGCAAAAGGCCGTCGAATCGCAAAACTTCGAATCCCGCAAGCATGTCCTCGAATACGACGACGTCATGAACAAGCAGCGCACCGCCGTTTACGGCCTGCGCCGCCAGTTGCTTGAAGGCGTCGATCAAAAAGAACTCATCATCGAAGACTACGTTTCCGGCATTCTCGGCAACCTCATCGAGCAGCACTGCCCGCCGAAGGCCCACGTCGACATGTGGGACCTCAAGGGCATGCAAGAGGCCATCTTCACCCGCTTCGGCGTGGACATCACCGCGGAAGGCGTCCACATGGAGAGCCTCAACCGTACCGAACTGGGCGACACGATTTTCCAAAAGCTCAAAGACCGCTACGAGGCCAAGGAAAAACTACTCGGCGCCGATGCCATGCGCTACCACGAGCGCATGATCATGTTCAGCGTTATCGACCAGCTCTGGAAAGACCACCTCCTCAACATGGACCACCTCAAGGAGGGCATCGGTCTGCGCGGATACGCCCAGCACGATCCGCTGGTGGAATACAAACGCGAATCCTTCGATATGTTCGAAGAAATGATGCAGCGCTTTCAGGAAGACACGGTCCGCTACTTGTACCTCATGCAGATCATTGAACGGCCGCAGTCACCGCCAGCCGCGGGTTCCCCCGAGGGAGGAGTTCCGGACGCACGACGCCCGCAAGGCGGCGGAAACGGTAGGCCCCCTCGCGGTGTCTCCACTTCCGTCGACGAAATCGAACACGAGTTTCAGCGCAAGAAGAAGCGCGAATTGCAGCAAGCCAAGATGGCAGGGGGTGGCGCTGAGCAAGCTCCCGTCCAGCAGGTCGTTCGCTCCAGCGCTAAGGTTGGTCGTAACGACCCATGCCCTTGTGGCTCCGGAAAGAAGTTCAAGAAATGCCATGGGGCGAGCGAGTGACGAGGTTTCTGGGTAGCAGGGCCCGATTTTCAACAAAGAAATGTCCCTTCGAGAGGTTCGGTGATGAAAACCGAGGAATCCCTCCCGGCATCACAGTGGTAAGCTAAAGCAAAGTACTCAGGGGGCGTAAGCATGAACGGAGACGAGAAGGGGCGGATCACCGTAAGTTACTTGCTGGTCTGCGCATTTCTTGCTGTAGTGCCCGCCACGATCGTTGCCCAATCGCCCGGTTCCGGCGCCATGCTCGCCGCACGCGGTAACGTAGCCGTCAATGGTCGTGTGGTCGGAACTTCGCAGGCCCTCCTGCCCGGTGACCTGACCGTCACGCAAAAAGACTCGGGCGGAAACCTGACTCAGACCGGTACGAACGCCATGCTCGGCCCCGAGACCGCCTTGCGCTATGAAGGCGAGTATGCAGTCCTCGAGCGCGGCGGAGTCAGTGCCAACACGCAAGGCGGGTTCGCGGTCCAGGCCGGTTGCTGGACGATCAAACCGCAAATGTGGAATCAGTGGACCGAGTTCGCCATCAGCTACGCTAGCGCCGGCGAGGTTCTGATTCAGGCTCGCGGCGGTGATGTCCGGGTCTACGGGCGTGTTCAGAAAGCCCGCGACAAGAAAGATAAGACCGCCGATGTCGCATCCGAGGCGGATCGTAATCGCGACGTTAACGGCGCGCCCGTCGGTACTTCTTCAGGAACCCAGGATCCACAACCTGAGCGTGGCGAAGTTCTCCGCGCAGGCCAGGAAATGCGCCGTGAAGCTTGCCCGGCAGGCGAGCAGCAATCGAGGCGGCGCCCCGGCGGCGGAGCTGCCAGTGCTGCGACGACCGGCCCTCTCAACTCGACCGCCGCCCTCTACGGCGGTGCGGCCGCAGCCGGCGTGGTAACGGTCCTGTTTCTCGTGCACCATGACGAACCCGCCAGCCCCAAGAACCCATAACCTTAGCTTGTATGATTCTCATGCCCCGAAATGGGTTGATCATCCCGACTGCGGGACGGGATGATCTGCTGTGACGCCTGAGGACTCGTCGACTGCGGAAGCCCACACCATTGGCCTGTGCGCCACATGTATACATGTGCAGCGCATTCAGTCGGATCGTGGATCACTCTTCTTCCTCTGCCAACTTGCGCTCACCGACCACCACTTCCGGAAATATCCCAGACTCCCCGTATTGAAGTGCGAAGGCTACCAAGTCTCCGAATCGAAAGAATAAAAAGGCCGGAGCCTTGGGTGGCTCCGGCTTCTCAGGTAGAGTGGCCCGGTAAAGTCTTGGTTTGAACAGCGCGTGCGACAAGGGCTTGGCTGGAGCCCAGCTAGGAGGCGCTACGCCTCGGGTGCAACGTCATGTCCCGCACTTGTCCGAGGATGCTTGTCATCTGCATCCCGTTGAGCTTGTTGAGGAAAGGCACCATTTCTGCAATGAACGGGTCTTCGATCAACTCCCGAATCTCCTCGTCCCGATTCCGTTCCCCGCCAGTCAGCAGGTCCGGTACCGTGATGCACAGTGCTTTTGCCAGCCGTTCGAGAGACGAAAGCGTTGGACAAGCCTTCTCGTTCTCGATCTTCGACACATACGTCCGGGGCACGGACATGCGCGCGGCCAGTTGCCGCTGACTCATGCCGCCACGGAGGCGGAAGGAGCGAATGGAGGACGCGAGCCTCAGGTGGCCTGGAACGTTCTCCAGGGGCGGCACCAGCGTCGGCATGGGGGTGACAGGCGCAAGTACCTCCTCATCTTCATCGAGCGAAGTGTGGCACCGGCGGCATAGGTCGTTGGATGTGCGGAATTGCACAAGTTGACAACTATCGCAGCGCACCACTTCCCGTGAGTCTACGGGAGACAGTATCGTGGCCATTCAGGTTTTGGGAGACCAGAGCGCTGCGCGTCGTGACGCTAACGTGCAGATAACACGTAGCTTGCGGGAGGGGACGGCGGAAGTCAAGAACAAATGCAGTGGATAAATAGCACGAAACTCCCATACAACCCGTAGGCAAACCGAACCCAGCCGACGTAAATCCGAAGAAAGAAGGGCATTTTCAGGCCAAAAGGCGAGAGGGGATGGGGGTAACTATGTGGGTGCTCCCTGCTGAGAAACAGGCGCGCTTGCCGTCGAGGCCGGCCTGCGCACCCAGGCCCGAAACGGCCGTGACGGATGAAGAGGGTGCGGCAACAGAATTGGGCCTCGATGGGGCCCGCAGTTCCAAGCCTTGGGGCTATGGCCGAAAACGTAATTTTTTCGAGTGGTCACCTTTCCAGGGATCCAGGTCCGTCGTCTCTCGACGCCGCCACCCGACGAACACCGTTAAGGTATAGAATGGCCGCGAATCGATCCCACGCACGCGACGCCGACCGACCCTTTGCAGTGCGGAGATTTGGAATTTGCTCATGAATGAGGCTCGTTCAGGAACGGGAACTTTTCCTTGCGCTTCCCGTCGCTTTTTAACAGCCCGTCCCCAGTATGCCCCGAGGACGTGTCCAGGCAACGGAGCGCGCGTCCTGCGGCATCGAATAAGAGAAAGGGAACGTACAGCTTTCGGGAGGTTTTATGTTTCGAAAATGGTTTAGAAATTCGCGGCGAGTTCGTCGTGGAGCGAGCGTTGCGATGGCAGCAGTCATGTGTCTCACGCTGGCCAAGGCGCAGCAGGGCGCACAGGCTTCGGACAAGGCGGTGCAGCGCATCACGAAGGAAGTGCGGCACGAGTTGCTGATGCTGCCGTATCTGGACGTTTTCGACAACCTCGCCTTCAAGGTGGATGGCTACAATGTGACGCTGTTGGGCTCGGTGACGCGGCCTACCCTGAAGTCGGACGCGGAGAAGGTGGTGAAGGGAATTGAAGGCGTCGAGAAAGTAGACAATCAGATTGAGGTGCTCCCGCCCTCGCCCATGGATGACCGGCTGCGGCTGCGGCTGTACCGGGCAATTTATGGGTATCCGGGGTTGGAAAGGTACGCGATGCCGGTGAACAAGCCGATCCGGATTATTGTGAACGGTGGGCACGTGAAGCTCGAAGGCGTGGTAGACAGTGAGGCGGACAAGAACGTGGCCGGGATTCAGGCCAAGTCTGTGCCCGGGATCTTCTCGGTGGATAACAACCTGCAGGTGGTGAAATAGGGCGTCGTGGTGAGGTAGAAATCGCTTGCACAGGTCGCGAAAGAAGAACCGCGGCACCCGCGTCGGTACGCTTCAGTTTTGCGCCGGGATGGTATTCTCGAGTTCCGCCCTTTGCTGAGGAGAGAACTCTGTGTCTTCTGATCCGCAACGCCAACTGATTCGCCATCTGCTTGCCACGCTGGCCTACCGTACCGCGAAAGCGCTGCGTGGAGCACCCGAAGGGTTTGCCGATTATCAAGCGCCCGGCGGCGTGAAAACGCCGGTTCGCGTCCTCGCGCACATGGGTGACTTGATGGAGTGGGCGCTGCGCATGGCGCAAGGTAACAGAGAGTGGCGCGAGGTATTGCCGCTGCCGCTGGACCAGGAAAGCCAGCGATTCTTCGGATCGTTGAAGGGGCTGGACGATTTCCTGGCGTCGGATGCGCCGCTGCAATCGCTGGAGCGCTTGCTGCAAGGGCCGATCGTAGATGCGATCACGCACGCGGGACAGTTAGCCATGTTGCGCAGACAAGCGGGTGCGCCGATCCGAGCCGAGGCGTATTTTATTTCGGAGATCTCGCTGGGACGGGTGGGTGCGGATCAGGCTCCGGCAAAGCGGGAACTGTAGAAGCGCACGTAAAAAGAAGCGCGCGTTCTCTCAAGTTGCGTTCATCTCAGTCATGCTGGCCGACACAGTACCGATCAATCAGCCGCGTTGACCTGGGAGGCCACCGCGCCGCCTCAGGAATGGCGAGCGATGGTCATCGATGGGAACGGCTTGATCGATGGGAACGACTCGATATCGCGCAGACCTGGGCGGCCGTTGCGGTGTTCGCCCTCTTCCTGGCGGATTTGTTACGGCGCAGTGCCAGGTTCAGGCTTCGAAACGTGCAAAGTCGATAGGCCCATTCGCGGGCGGGTGCCCGCGCCCACGAGCTTATTCTAAATCCTCAACCTTGATGCGCAGCGATTTCAGGAACTTCTGGTCCTGATCGTCGAGAGTAAGCGAGGAATTGGTGCGCATGGTGACCGAGGTCGTTTCGCTCTCGCCACCCTTTTCGCCTTGCTTGGTGAGGCCGATTGTGGCTTCGAGTACGAGGAAAATATCGTAGCCACCGTCCTTGATGCGGGAGACGACATCGGAAATTTGATCGGAGTCGGCAAGGGATTCATTGATGGCTTCCCCGAGATCCTTCATGAGCCGCTTCAATTGTTGATCCATGTGCTTGCCCTTTCCTGAATCACGATAGGGATCACCTGTCAGTTGGATGCGGGAGCCCGAACCCTCGTTCCGCCCGGGGCGCGGAAACAAGTGGTTTATTGTAGCCCGGAGCTTGCTAAAATTCACCTATGGGAAGTGTCTCCACCGCAAGAAAAGTTGCTTGGGCGGTCCAGGCGGTGGCGGGGCAGGCCAGGAGAAGCCGCGTGGCTGGAGCCTTGCTCTCGGGCGTGCGGGCGACGGCGGCCTCGGTTGGCAAGGTGCTGCACGTACTCTGGCTGGAAGTAACTGGATTTATTTTCTTGTGTTTAGGGCTGATCGGCGCGGGCGCGGGGCTGCGTGAATACCACAAATACGGGCTCGGCTCGGGCAATCCGAGCAAGATTTGGGCGGCCGGCATTTTCGCCGTGCTCTTCGGCTATTTTGGGATTACGTCGTTTTGGCGGGCACGAAGGAAGCGGGCCTAAGGAATCTAAATGGCGGAGAACTCTGCCCGAAAGCTGCCCCTGCAAACCGTGTATTCGCCTGCCGACCTGACCGGCTTCGACCCGCAAAGTCAGCTCGGCCACCCGGGACAATATCCCTTCACTCGCGGCGTGCAGCCGACGATGTACCGCGGCCGCTTGTGGACCATGCGCCAGTACGCAGGAATGGGCGACGCCCGCGAATCGAACCAGCGCTACAAGTACCTGCTGGCCCATGGGACGACCGGACTTTCGGTAGCCTTCGATCTGCCCACGCAGATCGGCATGGATTCCGACCACGTGCTGGCGATGGGGGAAGTGGGCAAGGTTGGTGTCGCGATTGATTCCATTGAGGACATGCAAAGGCTGTTCGATGGGATTGATCTAACGAAGATCTCGACCTCGATGACGATCAATGCGACGGCGTCGATTCTGTTGGCGCTGTATGTAGCCGTGGCGCGACGGCAGGGTGCTGATATCCGGCTGCTTTCGGGGACGGTGCAGAACGACGTGCTGAAGGAATACATTGCGCGCGGGACGTATATTTATCCCCCGTCGCAGGCCATGCGCATCATTACCGACATGTTTGCCTGGACCAACCAGAATGTTCCAGAGTGGAACACAATTTCAATTTCCGGATACCACATGCGGGAAGCGGGATCGACGGCAGTGCAGGAAGTGGCGTTTACCCTGGCCGACGGGATTGCCTATGTGGAGGCGGCTCTGAAGGCCGGATTGGATGTGGAGAAATTCGCGCCGCGGCTTTCCTTCTTTTTTAATGCGCACAATGATTTCCTCGAAGAAGTAGCCAAGTTTCGCTGCGCCCGGCGCATGTGGGCCCGCATTATGCGGGAGAAATTCAAGGCCAGGAGTCCCAAGGCTTGGGTGCTGCGTTTTCACGCGCAGACGGCCGGTTCCACGCTGACGGCGCAGCAGCCGGAAAATAACATCGTCCGCACCGCGTTGCAGGCCATGGCGGCCGTGCTGGGGGGGACGCAATCGTTGCACACGAATTCCTTCGACGAAGCTCTGGCACTGCCAACCGAAGAAGCAGCGCGCATTGCCTTGCGTACGCAGCAGATTGTTGGCTACGAAACGGGCGTTGCGAATACAGTCGATCCGCTCGCGGGGTCTTACTTCATCGAGTCTCTCACCAGCCAAATCGAGGATGGGGCTCGGACGTATTTGGACAAGATCGAAGCTCTGGGCGGGATGCTCAAAGCCATTGAGCGCGGATATGTGCAGCAGGAGATCCAGAGCGCGGCGTATGAGTATCAGAAGGCAGTCGATCACGGCGATGCAGTGGTCGTAGGTGTCAACCGCTTCGTGGCCGGGGAGGAAAAGCCTGTCCCGCTGCAACGCATTGATGAAGCGCTGGAGCCGAAGCAGGTCGAACGCTTGCGGGCATTGCGCGCCCGGCGTGACCAGAAACCCTGGCAGGAGGCGCTTCAACGAGTCGAGGAAGCGGCCCGCTCGGGACAGAATTTGATGCCGCGAATCTTAACGGCAGTGGAGGCGTTCGCGACTGTGGGCGAAATTTCCGATACCATGCGCCGCGTGTTCGGAGAATATGAAGAAGCGGTGGTCGTCTAGCTGCCCGGTCGCGCCTCGACCTGGTAGTCGCAGGCTTCGCGGCAGGCCTCGCAATAGAGCAGGCCGTCGCCACACAGCCGCACTCCCTCAAGGCTGCAGCACAGGCAACAACACTTGGTGCAAAGGCATTTCTCTTCCGTGCAGTCGCACTGCTGGCAGGTGAAGCGCGAGTTCGCGGTGGCCATGCGTAAAATTTAACGCCAGGCGGCGCCGAATGCCAATCTCCGTGGGCCGATCACTCGTGTCTTTCGTAACCCGCCGTTGCGGCCCGGCGTTTTCCTCAACCTCGCGTTGACCATGGAAAAATGCGCGTGATACGGTTGTAGGATCGCATCCGGCAGTCGAGTCTGCTACCTGCCGCGAGTCGAGTCTGCTCCCTGATCGAGGTCTTTTTTGTCGGTTGTCGAGAGTGCTCCTACAATCCGGAAGACAGCACTGAATACCATCCACCGCAAAATGGGCGCAAAAATGGTGGCTTTCAACGGCTGGGATATGCCGGTGGAATATCCGGCCACGGGCGGACTCGTCGCCGAGCACATGGCGGTGCGGACGGGCGTGGGGGTGTTTGACGTCAGCCATATGGGCGACATCCGCCTGGCGGGCCCCCAGGCGCTGGCGGCGGTGCAGCACGTCAGCATGAATGATGCTTCGCGGCTGGCCGTCGGCCAGGCGCAGTATTCGGCGCTCCTCTACCCCCAGGGCACGTTTGTCGACGACGTGATCGTTCACCGTCTGGGGGAGGACGATTACTTGCTGGTGATTAACGCGGGCACGCGAGAGAAAGACTTTGCTTGGGTACGGGACAACACGGGGCCATTCGATTGCCGCGCCACGGACTTGAGCGACGCCTACACGCAGCTTGCGATTCAGGGTCCGAAGGCGCATTTGCTCATGGCCAAACTGACCGATGCCAACTTGGTGATCGTGAAAAGCTATTGGTTCACGCACGGCACGGTGTGCGGTTTCGAGAACGTTCTCATCGGACGCACGGGCTACACCGGCGAAGACGGCTTCGAGATTTACCTTCCTTCTGACGAGGCCACGAGTGCGATGGTTTGGAACGCGGTCCTCGAAGCGGGTAAGGAATGGGGCGTGATTCCCTGCGGCCTGGGCGCGCGCAACACGTTGCGGCTGGAAGCCAAGATGCCGCTTTACGATCACGAAATCTCCGACACCATCAACGTTTGGGAAGCGGGCCTGGACCGCTATTGCAAGGTGGAGAAACCGGAGTTTATTGGCCGCGAGGCTCTGCTGCAAGCCAGAGCGGCGGGACCAGATAAGGTACTCGCAGGCCTTCAGATGACGGGTCGCGGCATCGCCCGCGACGGTTACCGCGTGCTCGACCTGCAGGGTGCGGAAATTGGTTACGCCACCAGCGGTTCTCCCGCACCATTTCTGAAAAAGAACATTGCGCTGGTGTACGTTCCTCCAGCGTTTGCCGCAGTCGGAACGGACGTGCGCGTCGAAGTTCGGGGTCAGGGCGTGGCTGCTCAGATTGTGGCGACGCCGTTTTACAAGAGGCCGAAGGTTTAGAACGCCGGGCGCTTGCGCCCGATCTCCCGCAAGGGCAATTTGAGGACACGATGGCTTATCCCGACGATCGCAAGTACACCCGAGAGCACGAGTGGGTAATGGCAAACGGCACCTCGGCCTCCATCGGCATCACGCAATACGCGCAAGACTCACTCGGCGACATCGTATTCGTCGACCTGCCCAAAATAGGTTCCGACATCGCCCGGGGTAAGACGTTTGGATCGGTCGAGTCGGTGAAGGCGGTGTCGGACCTGTTTGCACCCGCCTCGGGAACCGTGACGGCGGTGAATGAAGAACTGGCAACTGCGCCGGAGAAGATCAACCAGGATGCGCATGCCGCTTGGATGTTGAAGATCACGCTGAGCGCTCCGAACGAGCTCGCCAGCTTGCTCTCTGCCGCCGACTACGAGAAGTTTGTAGCCGAAGAGGCCGCGAAGTAGGGGCACGCCCCCCGCCACCGCAGGTGGTTTGCTTCCCAGCACAATTTGCGGCGAATTTCGCCGTTCGGGACGCTGGGCGGCGCTCTGCATCGGCGAGGCGGCCAACATCGTCTAAACTATTCTTATGCGTTATCTTCCTAAGTCTCCCGGCGACCGCGAGGCCATGTTGCGCACCATCGGCGCCGGCTCTATCGACGATCTTTTTTCCCCCATCCCCGCCGAGTACCGCCTGCAGCGCGATCTCAAGATTCCCCGCCAGATGGCGGAGTCGGAGATCGTGGACTGGTTTCAGCAGCGGGCGCGAGAGAACGGCGAGGGCTATACGGTGTTCCTCGGCGCAGGCGCTTACAACCACTACCGGCCTGTGATCATCGACGCACTCGTTTCTCGGGGTGAATTTCTGACCGCCTATACGCCCTATCAAGCGGAAATTTCGCAGGGAACGTTGCAGGCAATTTTCGAATTCCAGAGCATGATCTGTGAACTCACCGGCATGGAAGTCGCCAACGCTTCGATGTATGACGGTTCTACGGCGGCCGCGGAAGCCATCATGATGGCCGTGCGTGTTACCGGACGCAACTCCGCCGTCATGGCTCGCAGCGTGCATCCTGAGTACCAGGAGGTCGTCAAGACCTACGCCACACACCAGGGCCTGCCATTGAGCACGGTCAGTTTTGCCGAAAACGGCCGCGTGGACTTGCACGCACTCGAACAGGCGATTACCGGAGACACGGCCTGCGTCCTCATTCAGTCTCCGAATTTCTTCGGAACCATTGAAGACGCTCCCGCCATTGCTGACCTGGTTCATAGCAAAGGCGCTCTTCTCGTCGTTTCGATCGCCGAGGCCGTCTCTCTGGGCATTGTCATGCCGCCCGTGGATGCCGACATCGTCGCCATGGAAGCGCAGTCCTTCGGCGTGCCCCTGGGCTTCGGGGGCCCCTACTGCGGCGTGCTTGCCACGCGCGAGAAGTTCGTCCGTCAGCTGCCGGGTCGCCTGGCTGGACAGACCACAGACAAGAACGGCAACCGCGGTTTCGTCCTGACACTGGCCACGCGCGAGCAGCATATCCGGCGGGAAAAGGCCACTTCGAACATTTGTACGAACCAGGCCCTGGTCGCCTTGATGGCCAATATCTTCATGACGGTCTACGGTCGAGTGGGCCTGCGTGAGCTGGCCAAACAAAATCTCGCGAAGGCCGCTTACGCGGCCGACCACTTCGGCAGGGAAGCGAACGTGCTCTTTGCCGGCGCGCCGCGCTTCCACGAGTTCGTGGTGCAGACGGCAGAGGATCCCGCCGTCATCAACAGCCGCTTGCTGGGGCACAAAATTGTCGGTGGTTTTCCCTTGCAACGTATCTATCCGGAACTCGGCAATGCCTCGCTCTGGTGTTGCACGGAGCTGACCACGCGCAGCGCCATCGACACGGTCTGCGGTTTGCTCTCCGAATACGAAGAAACTGCCAAGACCAACGAACCCCGCATGCAGGAGGTGGCGCAGTGAGCATCACGAAGGCAACGCGCCACGTCAATCAAAACGAAGGCCTCATCTTCGAGAAGTCCTCGCCCGGCAAAGCTGCGTGGAAACTGCCTCCGCTCGACGTCCCAGAAGTGGATGTGGATGCCATGCTCGGCTTGTCCGCCCGCCAAGACCTTGGAGAAATGCCGGAAGTGAGCGAAATCGAGATCATTCGCCACTTCACCCGGCTTTCCACGTGGAACTACGCCATCGATCTGGGCATGTATCCCCTGGGGTCGTGCACAATGAAGTACAACCCCCGAGTGAATGAGGTCGTCGTTCGTCTCGATCGCCTGGCCAACGCACATCCCTATGCGCCCGAGAAAATCTCGCAGGGCGCCATGCGAATTCTCCGCGTGTTAAGCGATGCTCTCATTGAGATCACCGGCATGGATACGATCACCCTGCAACCCGCCGCCGGCGCGCAGGGCGAAATGACGGGTCTGCTCATGGTCCGCGCCTATCATCAGGCTCAAGGCAATGCTCGCAAGAAAGTTCTGATCCCGGATTCGGCTCACGGAACCAATCCTGCCACGGCGGCCATGGTCGACTACGCGGTCGAGAACCTCAAGTCCAACGGGCGCGGAACCGTCGATGTCTCGGCCCTCGCTTCGCAAATGAACGAAGACGTTGCCGCGCTCATGCTCACGAACCCCAATACACTCGGCGTATTCGAGGAGGAGATCCATAAGATTGCCGACATTCTCCACGCCAAAGGCGGCCTGCTCTACATGGATGGCGCCAACATGAACGCGCTGGTGGGCAAAGCCCGGCCGGGCGACTTTGGCGTCGATCTGATGCACTTGAACCTGCACAAAACCTTCTCCACGCCCCACGGCGGCGGCGGCCCGGGGTCCGGCCCGGTGGCCTGCAAACAGATTCTCGAGCCCTTTCTGCCGTCACCGGTTCTGATTGCGAAGGCGGACGGCACGCTCGGATTTGACTACGAGCGCAAACAGTCGGTCGGGCGCGTGCGCGCGTTCTATGGGAATTTCGGTATGTTCGTGCGCGCGCTTGCCTACATCTTCGCGAACGGGCCGGATGGGTTGCGCCAGACGACGGAAGACGCTGTGCTGAACGCTAACTATATTCGCAAAGGGCTGACGGGCACCTATGACCTGCCCTACTCCACTCCGTCCATGCACGAGGTCGTCTTCAGCGACAAGTTGCAGAACAAAAACGGTATCAAGACCATGGATCTGGCCAAGCGCCTGATCGACTACGGTTTTCACCCCTACACCACGGCGTTTCCCTTGATCGTCCCCGGCGCCCTGATGATCGAGCCTACGGAAAGCGAATCGAAGGAAGAACTCGATCTATTCGTAGAAGCCATGAAGAGTATTGCGCAGGAAGCCCAGCAGGAGCCGCAAACCATTCTCGACGCACCCCATAACACCCGCATTTCCCGCCTGGATGAGACCGCTGCTGCCCGCAAGCCTGTTTTGCGCTGGAAGCGCTAGACCGGATAGCGCTAGAACCGGATAATTTTGCGCGGACCCTTGCCAGCACGAGTCTTGCGTGGGTTATTTGCCGGCTCGCATGCCGCCCTTACCGGCTTTCCGCCGACCCCGGGTGGCGATCCGCGCCTTCCGTTCCAGTTGGACGTTGTGCGCTTGCACAATCGCCGCGATCAAACCAGGAAACCGCTCCTGAATCTCGGCGCAGCGCGACGTGTTGTGCATCTCCACGCCCCGCCGTTCGCCCCGAATCAAACCCGCCTCTCTCAGCGCTTTGAAGTGCTGGGAGAGGGTTGATTTCGGGATCGTCTTTTCGCTAACCTTCAGAAAGTTCGAGCAATTCAGCGAACCCACAGAGCCAACGATGTCGGCATAGATGGCCACGCGCACCGGATCCGAGAGCGCATGGAGAATGCCCTCGACCGTAACGTCTTCGATGGCGGGATGCACCAAAGGCCTCATGGCTTGATCCTACGCGCGGCCGCCTCGTTGTTCAATAGTCCCTAAGTACTGAACTAATGAATCCTGGAGCCACGGCCGGCCATCCTATGCAGCGGCAGATTTTATGCCGACAATTCTTCAAGGAGTCCATATGAGCAAGCTGAAGGGTAAGGTTGCAGTGGTTACGGGAGCATCCAAAGGGATCGGCGCGGCCATCGCCAAGTCGTTAGCCGCCGAAGGAGCGTCGGTCGTCGTGAACTACGCCTCCGGCAAGGCTGGCGCGGAAAAAGTTGTGGCCGCCATTACCGCAGCCGGTGGCAAGGCCGTCGCTGTCGGGGGGGACGTTGCGAAGGCCGCGGAGGCTCAGGGTATTATCGACGCTGCCATCAAGAACTACGGTCGCCTTGACATCCTGGTCAACAACTCCGGTGTCTATGAGTTCACGCCCATTGAAGCCTTTACGGAAGACTCATTCCACCGGATGTTCAACATCAATGTGCTGGGTCTGCTGCTGACCACGCAGGCCGCAGTCAAACATCTCGGCGAAGGCGCCAGCATCATCAACATCGGTTCTGCCGTCAGCCGTATTACTCCCCCACAGAGCGCAGTGTATACCGGCACCAAAGGGGCTGTTGACGCCATCACCGGTGTTCTGGCACGGGAACTTGGACCAAGAAAGATCCGCGTCAACACCATCAACCCGGGAATGGTCGAAACCGAAGGTACGGTCAGCGCGGGCTTTATCGGTTCTGACTTCGAGAAAGCCCTGGTCTCCCAAGTCCCTCTAGGCCGCACCGGTAGAGTCGGTGATATCGCGCCTTTGGCGGTCTTCCTTGCTTCGGACGATTCGGCTTGGCTGACGGGCGAACAGCTTCTCGCCAGCGGCGGCCTCCGGTAAGTTGTGTTTCTCGAGTGCGGACGCGCTTGTCCGCTGCCCTTCGATGCTGACCGAGTTGTTCGGCGGAATCAAGTCCAGGTCAAGGGCGGCGGACGGCAGTGTCGCAGTCCCCACGTTGCCAGAAGCTGGAGAGAGCTCACCTAACAGGACAATTGATTTCGCGACAGCTTCAGTCCATTCAGATTCCCGAGCACCGTGACCGCAATGGAGTCACCCTGGAAGAATTCCCGCGCTTGCTCGAGCAGTTCCTCCGAGGTGACTTCTTCGATCAGGCTGATGAGGTCATCGATCCCGTAGAAGCGGTCGAAGTACATTTCCTGCCGCGCCAGGTTGGACATGCAGGACATGCTCGACTCTAAGCTGAGAACCAGACTGCCTTTGAGCTGATCTTTTGCCCGGCGCAATTCGTCCGACGGGATCTTCTCCGCTTTGAGCTTGCGGAATTCCGCCACTACCGATTCCACCAGCTTCACCGCCGACTCGCGCGATGTGCCGGCATACACCGACAGGCACCCGGTGTCGCGATAGGGATTCAGGTCGCTGTAGATGGAATACGCCAGCCCTTGCTTCTCGCGAATGTTCTGGAAGAGCCGCGAACTCATCCCGCCGCCCAGCACCGTGTTGAGCACATAGCAAACAAAGCGCTTCTCGTGCGCGATGGGATAGGCCGGCACGCCTACACACAGTTGCACTTGCTCCAGCGCCTTCTTGTTGCGCATTGTGATTCGCGGAACGATCTTCGGCGCGGTGCCGACATGGCCGTTCGAGCCAGCCTTCATGCCCTCGAAATGCTTGCGAATCATGTCCAGGAACTGGTTGTGCTTCAGATTTCCCGCGGCGGCAATGATCATGTTGCCGGGATAAAAGCGCTGCCCGTAGAACTCGGAAACCACGGGCTGTTCAAAGCCCTTGACGGTTTCTTTCGTCCCTATGATCGGCTTGCCCAGCGGATGGT
>Ga0137418_10002721_pt1 | contig 16171 bp, 10 predicted proteins | sample CZODoug3_1_2_16f_FD_122242 | JGI IMG/M metagenome (GOLD analysis project Ga0137418, IMG submission 122242) | Vadose zone soil fungal communities from Angelo Coast Range Reserve, California, USA - CZODoug3_1_2_16fungal (Hybrid Assembly) | ecosystem: Environmental > Terrestrial > Soil > Vadose... | reverse complement strand
AACGCCGGCCGATCAGAAAATGACGTTGATTACATTTCTGCCTACGGCCCGGGCCATCCTGTTCTCGACGCAGCCGAAGTGCGTTATATCAAGGAAGTCTTTGGCGAGCGCGCCTATTCAATTCCGATCAGTTCGATCAAAGGCGTAACTGGAAATCCTCTCGCAGCTGGTGGGCCACTGCAGGTTGCCGCTTGCGCCCTAAGCTTTCGGGATCAGATCATTCCACCGACAGCAAATTACGAGCTGCCCGATCCAGACTGCGATTTAGATTTCGTGCCACGCCCGAGAAAAGCAAAATTGGATTCCATCCTGTTGAACGTCCGCGGGCTGGGGGGTAGCGCAAGCTCACTGGTGGTTTCACGAAATCATAAGCGATGATCGGCTCAACGGTGGCAATCCTTACTGCGGTGCTCATCCAGCTCGCTCTTGGAGGAACTGTCTTTTTGGCGAATCGACAGCGTAAATCAAACCAAGCATTTTTACTCCTGTCGCTGGCTGCGACTACGTGGCTGGGCAGCTTGTATTATATACTAACGGCGACTCAACTGCGTGCCGCTGAAGTTGGAATTCGAGAGGCATCCGTTGCCGGAATCCTAATTCTCGCAATGCTGAATTTGCTGCGACTGTCGCTCGGTCGGCAACAAACCTGGCGCGCTATTCTGAGTCAGTCGAAGCTTTGGCTAATCTTAACGGCTGGTATAATCGTTTTATGCCAGACGCGGTTTTTCCTCCAGGAAACGCGATTCACGCGAGTTGGAAATCAACTGACTCCAATTCCGGTCTACGGTACCGGAGTCTATCTTTATGTAGGCTACTTTGTTCTAGCCATCGCAGTCCTGGCGCTCAGTGTATGGCGAGATTTGCGCAAAACGACCGGTGCCGCGCGCACTGAGCTGGCATTCATCCTCATCGGTGGCCTTGCTGCTGTCATAGTCTCATTGCCCCTCTCTCTGGTTTTGGGCGGCTTTTTTAAACCCTCGCAACTCTCTTGGTTTGCGCCGTTTCGCGTCGTTTTTTTCAGTATCGTCGTTGCTTACGGCATCGCGACTCGGAAAATGATGGAGGTTGGGGTGCTGCTGCGCAGATTGATTTCGTACTCGCTCCTCGCGGCCTATCTGCTCACGCTCTACGCGCTGGTGTGGTGGCTCGTCATAACTGCGCTGCAATCATCGACCTCAAACGCCCACACCATTGCACACGTAACCGCGGCGGTTGTGATCGCCTTTGCCATGGCCCCTGCTCGCGGCATTTCGCAGCGCCTGGCCGAACGTCTCTTCATCGGCTCTCACCAACTCGATTTTCGCGCGACTGTGAGCAAAGCGGCAAAAATTTTGACGTCCGTCACGACACTGCGCGATTTGCTAGATCGCTTCGCCAATACTGTCGCCGAGGCGGTTGGCGCCGATCGGGTTTTCATCCTACTTCCGGACAAGCAGGGATTCTCGCAGCAGTATCCGATGGTCGAGCCCGGATCGCGTTATTGTTTGGAGCTAACGCGCGACCAGGCGACGATCACGGAGCTGGAGTCGAATCGCGAGCCGATCGTATTGGATGAGCTGCATCGTGCCCGCCCAACGCCGCAACTTCAGCGAGTGATGCGGCAATTGGATTCACTCCAAGTTGCGCTGGCCATGGGAATTTTCACGCGGGATCATCTGGCCGGGGTGTTACTGCTCGGCGCGCGAAAATCCGGCCGCATCTATGGCGCGACCGAGCAAGGCGCACTCCAGGTTTTGTGCGGGCAACTCGCAGTCGCAATTGAAAACGCTGAACTCTTCACCGAAGTCCAGAACGCCAAGATCTACAACGAAACGCTACTCGAGAATCTGACCAGCGGCGTTATCGCCGCTGGCACGGACGATCGGGTGACCGTTTTCAACAATGAGGCTGGCGAAATCTCCGGCTTGAATCCGCACGAGATGCTTGACTGCTCGTTGAGCGCGCTTCCGCTCGACCTGGCGGAACCGCTGATAACGACGTTGCGGACGGGAGAGAGTCAATACAATCGCGAAATCGTTATGCGAGTCGAAAACGGCGATGTGATCATTCGGGCCAGCACGTCGATTTTTCACGGGCAAGATCAAGAAGTACTGGGCGCGCTGATGGTGTTGACCGACATTACGGCGATCAAGCGTCTCGAACTGCAGATCCGCCGGAGCGACCGGCTTGCCAGTCTCGGAACCCTTTCGGCGGGAATGGCGCATGAGATCAAGAACCCGCTCGTCTCGCTCAAAACTTTCGCCCAGCTTCTTCCTGAGCGGTACCAGGATTCCGATTTCCGCGACACGTTTTCAAATTTAATCGGACACGAGATCGATCGAATCGATTCGCTGGTGAATCAGTTGCTCCGTTTTGCGCGACCGGCCAAACCAATTCTGAAACCGTTGCACGCGCACGAGATTCTTGAAAAAGCGCTCACGCTCGTTGGTCACCGACTTTATCAGAAAGACATCAAATTGAATCGCTCCTGGCAGGCGGACGTAGATACGATCCACGGCGATGCTGATCAGCTGGAGCAGGTTTTTCTCAACTTCTTTTTAAACGCGATGGATGCGATGAAAACGCATGGCGAATTGTCAGTGAAGACCGAAATTCGCTCGAACGAACAATGGATGAGCCCCCTTGGCTCTGCCAATGGCGAGAGCAACAGTAATGGACAGGCGCGCGAGGCGTTGCTCATTACCATTCGCGACAGCGGAGAAGGGATTCGGGCCGAAGATATTCCGCACGTCTTCGATCCGTTCTTCACCACCAAAGACTACGGAACGGGACTAGGCCTATCGGTCGTGCACGGAATCGTTCAGGAGCACGGCGGGCAGATCGAGGTCGAGAGCGAGCTGGACAAGGGCACGGCGTTTCATATTGCGCTTCCGTTAGTGCGGTTTGACAGCAAGGTGGCTGCCGCATGACGCCCGCGCCGGTCTGCATCATATATACGCAGGATGCCGAGCTCGTTCGCAGGGCGAGAGCATTTTTGCGCACGATGGCTCAAGTGCGGCACGTGAGCGACCCAGATCGCCTCGAGCCTGTTCTGCAGCAAGTGGGCCCGTCCGTCTTAATGATGGATTTGCGATCAAAAGAATGCCGCGAATTAATCGATCAAATCCAGAGTGAACGGTCCGATATTTTGATCATCGCATTCGGCGTTGCTCAATCTGAGACGTTGCGCGAAGCCGAACAGGTTGGAATATACGCCGCTGAAGAGATCGGCTTAGAACGGCGCCGTTTTCAAGCGCTTCTCGGGCGCGCGTTCGATTATTTGAAAGTTTCACAGGAAAACCGCGATTTGCGTGAAACATCGACGCTGACGCCGGATGTTTCCCGGAAAGCTGAAGCGGCACATCAATCGATTGACGCGACCAGGACGTTGCCGTTGCTGCGATTCCCTCGGGTCCTTCGTCGTCTGGACAATATGGACACGCTGGTGGCGGCGGTGGTGGAAGCCCTAGCTGATGCAGCCGGCGTGAGCCGGGTAGGACTCTTTTCGCAAACTCGCCAAGGAGATGTGTATCGCCTGCGTGCCGGCCTTCATTGCTTGCCCGAAACCGAAGAATTGGAATTCGAAAAGCGTGACACGCTGGTGCGCTGGTTTGAGTTACATGCGCATCTCATTTCCCGCGCCAATCTTGCTCGAACACCAGATCAGCGAGAGCGAAACGTGATGAGGCGCGCGCTCGACATGTTCGGCGCCGAAGCGATCGTGCCCCTTTACGCGCGCGGCTGCATCATCGGCTGGGTTTTCTTCGGCCACCGTGTGACCGGGCAGCTTTTCGACGATCGCGACTTGGAAGGTCTCACGATGCTGGCCGAGCACGTTTCCACCATTCTTGAAAATGCGCTTCTCTATGAAGAAGCAACCGTCCAAAAAACGCTGGCAGAAACGCTCCTGAAATCAATTCCGCCCGGCATCGTCGCCATCGACGTGGACGCGACTGTTCGTTGGTTTAATCCGCCTGCCGAAAAAATTCTCGGTTTGTCCGGTGCGGACACTTTGAGTAAACCGGTGGAAGCGGTCGGCACCAGGCTCGCCGGCTTTCTGCGCGAAACATTGGAAGCAAAGACGCCGCTGCCACCGCAGCAGTGGATCGACAATAAGACCCGGAAATCGCTTTCTGTCGAAACGCGTCAAATCGCGGACAACGGTGCGCCCCTCGGCGCGGTCGCGGTAATCCAAGATTTGACCGTTCAGGAAACTTTGCGCGAGAAACAAGCGTTGCTCGATCGAGCAACGTTCTGGACCGACCTGGCCGCGAGCATGTCCCACGAAATTCGTAATCCGCTCGTCGCGATCAAGACTTTTGCCCAACTCTTGCCGGAGCGTTTCGATGACGCGGATTTTCGCAAGCAGTTCAATAAGATCGTGGTCAATGAAATCGATCGGCTCGATAAAATTATTACGCAAATCAACAACTTCGCGCATCCACCCGAGCTGGTGCTCAAGCCAATCGATATCCGCTCCCCGGTCAAAAAGGGCGTTGAAATTGCCCGGTCGCGTTATGGCATCAACGGCAAAGTGGAATTGGAAACTTCATTGCCCAGTAATCTGCCGCGGGTGTTGGGAGATGAAACAGCGCTGGCGGAAGCCTTCGCCCACCTTCTGGCCAACGCCGCCGAAGCCAGCGCGGACCGGAGCAAACCGCGCATTACCCTCTCGGCAAAACCCGTCCGGGAAGGACGACATTCGGCCGCCGTCGTCGTCACGGTCCAGGACAACGGCACCGGCATCGCGCCGGAAATAAAAGAGAAGATCTTTTCACCGTTTTGCACGACCAAACCGCGCGGAATGGGTCTCGGTTTGCCAATTGTGAAGCGGACTGTGTTTGATCATCATGGACGGGTAGAAGTCGATTCGACGTCAAAAGGAACACAGGTCAGTGTGCTCTTACCGGCAACGGGCGGATCCGATTAACAAAAATTCGAGTTGCGATTTGCGGCCCGCGATTTGAGTCTTCGCAAAAGCAAACCAGCACTTTTCCACCTTTATGATCGTCACCACCGCTCAACTCTACAAGGTCGCCTACGGCAAATTTGCTGTCGGCGCTTACAACATCAACAACATGGAACAATGCCTCGGACTTTTCCGCGGCAACGTGCAAAGCAAGGCGCCGTTTATCATCCAACTTTCAAAGGGCGCGCGGAAGTACGCCGACAAGCGAATGCTGGAAGCGATCATTCGCACAGCCGAAGGAATGTTTCCGGAGGCAATCTTCGCCGTGCACCTCGATCACGGCGACGAAGAAGCATGTTACGATTGCATCGCGTCCGGGTTCTACAGTTCGGTCATGATTGACGCCAGCGGGGAGCCGTTCGAGAAAAATGTTGAGATCACTAAGCGGGTCGTGGACAAAGCCCATCCCGAAGGCATCAGCGTTGAAGCCGAGCTCGGCAGACTTGGCGGCGTCGAAGAAGACATCAAGGTGGATGAAGGCCACGCCTGTCTGACCAATCCCGACGAAGCGGTTGAATTTATTAAACAAACGAAATGTGACTCGCTTGCTGCCGCGATCGGAACGAGCCATGGGGCTTACAAGTTTAAAGGGCAACAGTCCCTCCACTTTGATGTGATTGAGGGAATTCGCGACAAGGTGAAGCAAGCTGGCCTTCCCCCCACCCCAATCGTCATGCACGGCTCGTCGAGCGTTCCGAAATCGGAAGTCGACCGCATCAATGCCGCCGGTGGAAAACTCGATCCGTCTGCTCGCGGCGTGAACGAAGAAGAGTATCTGCCCGCCGCGAAACTCGGCGTGACCAAAGTGAACATCGACACTGACGGACGCCTCGTTTGGACTCGGGTCCATCGCGAATTCTTCCGCGATCATCCCGAGCAATTCGATTTTCGGCCGCCGGGAAAAACTTTCGTCGAGGAGTATGCCAACTTTATCGCGCACAAAAACGAGAAACTCGGTTCCGCCGGCCAACTGGATACAGTCCGCGCGAGTATTAAATCCTAGATCGACCTCGATTTTGCCGATGTTCCCGGCGCTCTCTCAAATCACGTGAGTTTTACTCTTAAGGAACTCGCGGCCCTTTGCGGAGGAGAATTGCGCGGTGATCCGGCGCTGGAAATTGACGGGGCCGCATCGCTCTCGGAAGCGGCCGCGGGCGAGATCACATTTTACGCCGATCCGCGTTATCTGGCGCGCCTTCGGCAAACACGGGCATCGGCGATTTTTGTTCCTCTGGATTTTTCCGGGCAGACCACGGCCGCGCAGATCCGCGTGGCCAACCCTTCGAAAGCCTTTGAGCAAGTTGTCCTGAAACTGGCGCCCAAACCGATTGCTTTTACGCCGGGCATTCATCCGACAGCGGTTATCGATCCAACTGCAAAAATCGGAAGCGGCGTCTCGGTTCAACCGCATGCGGTCATCGAATCTGGCGCGACAATTGGTGACAACGCCGTGATCGGCGCCGGCAGCTACATCGGACACGAAAGCATTATCGGCGCGTCGTGCCTGATTTATGCGAACGTAACCGTTCGCGAACAAACGCGAATCGGCGCGCGCGCCATTATTCACAGCGGTGCAGTAATCGGCGCGGACGGTTTTGGGTTCGAATTCGTCGAAGGCCGTTACCAAAAAATTCCGCAACTCGGAATTGTCCAAATTGACGACGACGTTGAGATCGGGGCAAACACAACCATTGATCGCGCTCGATTCGGTCGGACCTGGATCCAAGAAGGCGTTAAGATCGACAATCTCGTGCAGATCGCGCACAACGTCATTATTGGAAGGCATTCCATCATCGCCGCGCAAACGGGCATTTCCGGCAGCACCCGCGTCGGAGAAAAAGTGATGGTGGCCGGCCAGGTCGGGATCATTGGCCATCTTACAATCGAGGACAACACGATTATCGCGGCGCAAAGCGGCATTTCGAAGGACTTGCCGGGCGGCGCATGGTTTGGCTCGCCAGCTGTGCCGTTGCCAGAGGCGAAGCGGCAGATTGCCTGGATTCATCGGCTTGGCAAGCTGTTCGATCGGGTCAAAGCGATCGAGAAAAAGCTGGGGCTCTAAGAGGGTCGCGAGGCAAGCGGAAACGGCCCGAGAGGATTCAAGATTGGCAAGGATAGTGCTCTGCTGATTATGGAGATTATAACAATGAAGCCGGCTAAACGCGACTATTCTCAATTCCTCATCATCGATGACGACCCTGGCATCGCTAAGTTCCTGGTCACGTATCTGCGTCAACGCGGTCACACCTGCTACGCTCTGACCGATGGCTTCCAGACGGCGGCCTGGCTCTCGGAGAACGACTGCGAGGTTGCCATTGTCGATCTTAAGATGCCCAAAGTGGACGGAATTTCTCTCATCTCATTTATGCGAGAGCTGAATCCGACCCTTCCGATCGTCGTTTTCACCGGCGTCGGCTACGACGAAGAGCAAATGCATGCTGCCCTCCACGCGGGCGCGAACGGATACGTCAGCAAGAATCTTCCGATTGAACAACTCTACTGCGTGCTCGCGCGAATTCTCGCCACCTGTCAGCAGCGCAAACCCAACGTGACCTTCAACGGTCAGCAGTCAGCCCTGGCCGGAGCTGCTTGATCAGCTCTTTTCGGCGGCTTTCAAAAGTTTCCGCAATCCATCAGGCGAAATGCAAGCCGCGCCGCTCGCATTCACCGTTTCCATTTCGAGGGAGTCCGATGTTGCGACCGTTATTTCGAACCGCGATCCATATTTGCCTGCCAGTCGCTCAATGATCGCATCCGCTGATTGGCCACGGCGGGCGTAGAAAATTTGCACGTCGTACGGATCGGAAACCTCGCTCACCCGGTCGCCTTGCCCGTCAAAAACGACAGCGACGTGGACTCCCGTCCAATCTTGATAATGCCGCAGTTCCTTGATCAGCGCCTCACGCGCGAGGTACGGTCGTCTGGCATGCAGGTCACGCAACTTGGGCCAGGCGAAAATGATGCTGTGACCATCGACGATAAGATATCGTACCGGCACTCCACACTTTAGTTCGTGCGCTTCTCGGAAGCGAGATGTTGGTCTATGGCGCCGGTGGCGGCTCTTTTTTGCTGCGCGGTTTCGGCGATTCGCGCTGTTTGGAGCGCAACGTCTTTTTCTTGCGTTTCAGATACGCTTTTCGGCGCTTGCGCTTCGATCGAACTCGGTGCTGCTGACCCACACGCTTGTTATACGAGGGAAGCACGCCGGCCGCAAGCAAGCTCGCTCGCGAAAACCGAAATCGAGGATTGCATTTTGCCCCGCGCTCCGATTAAACAATTTGTTTGTGCTGTCCCTGTCCCAGAACTTTGCTCCCACCCCCAAAACCCTGATCGGCGCCTCCGCTTTACTTATTTTCGTGGCTGCGATTTTCGGTGCCCTCAACGTCGCGAAAGTGAAAACGCTCCGTTCAGCCGTAGCCGATACCTCGACCACACGCGCTATCGCCGAACAGGATCGCGCCAGGAAGGAAAAGGAACTCAAGGCGCGCGAAGCGGCAATTGCAGCCGAGCAAGCCAAGCTGGCTCAGCTGGCTGAGCGCAAAGACAACACCGGAGCCGCCGAGGGCCAATTGGCCCAAATTCTTAAGGAAAAGCGGCAGCTCGAAGCCAAACTTCAGGACAAAGAAGGGGAGATCCTGGCCTTACAAAAGCAAATCGAAGTAAAACAGCCGGCCTCGGCCAATCCGGGTGCGCCATCGGTGGTCGAGTTGCAGGCGCAGCTCGATGACGCCCGCCAGCAGCTCGACAGCGGGGAGCGCGAGAAAAGTCTGCTTTCCGAAAAATTGCAATCGGTAAGAGAGCGCTCCTCTCAACTGGAAGATGAGAAAAAGCGCCGGGCCGTAGCGCGCGGGAAAGTGGGCGTTCGGGGCACCATCCTTGCCGTTAATCAGGCTTACAATTTCGTCGTCCTTAATCTCGGCGGCCGCAACGGGGTGGAGCCGCATTCCGAAATGCTGATCGTGCGAGATGGCAGCTTCATTGGAAAAATTCGCATTTCTTCAGTTGAACCGGCGAGCGCTATCGGCGATATCATTACCAGCACTCTGGCGCGAGGCGTCCAGGTGCAACCTGGAGACACCGTCATCTATGCTGGCACAAATTCGTAGGCAGGAGAGAAAGGTCGCGGCCGTTCTATTGTTGGCAGCGGCAGGAATGCTCGTTTCATGCGCGAGCCAAAAGGAACACGTCGCGCTGGTCAACGATCCTGATGCGAAACCGGAATCCGCAATGCCTTGGAACAAGCAGGAAAAATGGGAAACCGGCGGTCAATTTGCCAATTTCAGCGACAAGCGCTGACCTTCAAAAGTCCTACATCGGTCTGTTCATAGTACCGATTTAGATCCAAACGCCCGCCGGGATAACCGCGTTCTTTGGCACAACCACGATCCCGTCGCGAATGAAGTAATTGTCCGCGTCCAGGTTCGCGGCTTTACCTTCCGGCGTGATCACGACGCCGTCGGCGATGCGTGCGTTCTTGTCGATGATGGCGCGATCAACCACGCAATTGCGTCCCACCCCGATCGGCGGCACATCCGCTGCGCCTGGCCGATCTTGTTCGAAATAGTCCGCTCCCATAATCACGCTGTTCCGGATCGTCGCGCCGCTCTGAATGATGCTGCGAATGCCAATGACGCTGCGCTCGATGTGCGCATCGGAAATGATGCAGCCATCGGAAATGATCGCCTGTCGCAGCGCTGCGCCGTTAACCTTACTCCCCGGCAAAAATCTCGGGTGCGTGTAAATCGGCGCCTCGGTATCGAAAAAACTGTATTCCGGGACGAGATCGGTCAGGTCGAGGTTCGCTTCGTAAAACGCGCGCACCGTTCCAATGTCTTCCCAGTAACCCTGGAAAATGAACGCGTTTACCTGCTGATCTTTGATTGAGTGCGGAATGATGTCCTTGCCGAAATCGAACAGGTCGTTGTCGAGGCACTTCACAAGAACGTCGCGATTGAATAGATAAATTCCCATGGAAGCCTGGAACAATTCTTCATCCTCTTTGGAGCCAACGGCGCGCAGGAGCTCGCGACTCATCTTTAATTCCTGAAGGATTGTGTCGTCCTTCGGTTTTTCGACAAAGCGCACGATCCGGCGATCGACTCCGCTTTGCATAATGCCGAACTCAGCGACCTGATGGCGATGGATCGGTTTCGTCGCGAGGGTGATGTCGGCGCCGGTTTGAATGTGCTGATGCAGCAGCGTCCGAAAATCCATGCGGTATAGCTGGTCGCCGCTGAGAATCAGATAATAATCGAATGGACGTTCAAGGAAGTAGCGCATGTTTTGACGGACCGCATCGGCGGTTCCCTGATACCACTGCGAGCCTTCCGGCGTTTGTTGGGCCGCTAAGATGTCGATGAAGCTGCGCGAGAAATTGTCGAACTTGTAGCTGTCCTGTATATGTCGATGTAACGACATGCTGTTGAACTGCGTCAGCACGTAAATCGAGCGCAGCCCAGAGTTGAGGCAATTGCTGATCGAGATATCGACGATGCGATATTTTCCGCCGAGGGGTACCGCCGGTTTCGCACGGTCCTTGGTTAACGGGAACAAACGCGTACCCGCGCCGCCGCCCATGATAATGGCGAGCGTTCGCTGCGTCGTACCGGGTGGAAGCGCCGGCGTCGTCATTGCGGAGGCCGATTGGGCCAAAGATAAATCGCGCCGCGGACGATTGTGCGTTACCACATCTACAATAACTCAGCGTCTGCGGTTTCCGGCAACTGTTTTGCTGTAGCCACCGCGATGTGCACGACGTTAACCCGCCTCACGCGGGTTGCTACAATGCCGCGCAGACGTTAGTTTCCCATCTCTCAATATGTGCGGAATTGTCGGTTACGTCGGGCGCTCCGAAGCCGCGCCTATTTTGCTCGATGGCTTGCGTCGCCTCGAATATCGGGGCTACGACTCAGCCGGCGTCGCCATTGTCGATGGAAATCATGTCGAGACGCGCAAATGCGCGGGACGCATTCCTGCGCTGGCGAAATTGATGTCGGAGAAGCCGCCATCCGGTTCGTTCGGCATCAGTCACACGCGTTGGGCGACCCATGGAAAGGTGAACGACGAAAACGCACACCCGCATTTCGATGCCAGTGGAAAAATCGCGCTCGTCCACAACGGCGTGATCGAAAATTATCAGGCTCTCAAGGAGCAGTTGGTTCGCGACGGCGACAATGATTTCCGCTCACAAACTGACACCGAAGTGCTCGCTCACCTCATCGGCAGCATTTATCAGCAGCTCGACGGCAAGGATTCCAAGGCCCGTCTCCTCAATGCCGTGCGCAGGGCTTTGAAACAAGTCATCGGCACCTACGGCATCGCGGTTGTGCACAGCGACATTCCTAATTTTCTCGTCGGCGCACGGCGGGGCAGCCCACTCGTGCTTGGCGTTGGCAAAGACGAAAATTTCCTGGCCAGCGATGTGAGTGCGATTGTCGCGTACACGCGCGACGCCGTTTATCTAAATGACTTCGATGTCGTTGCCGTCGAGCGCGACAAATTCGAGATCAGTTCGCTGGTCGGCGAAACCGGCGATCATCAGGTCAGCAAAGTTGAGTTCACCGCCGAAGACATCAAGAAAGGCGACTACCCGCACTACATGCTCAAAGAAATCTTTGAGCAACCGAACTCGGTGCGCGATGCGATGCGCGGACGTCTCAGTCTTGAAGAATGCACTGCCAAACTTGGCGGATTGAACATGACGCCGGCCCAATTGCGCGATGTCGGCCGCGTTGTGTTGACTGGCTGCGGGACAGCGCTTCATGCTGGGATGGTCGGCGAATACTTGATCGAGCAGCTCGCCAACATCCCCACCGAAGTCGAACATGCGAGCGAATTTCGACATCGCAACCCCCCGATGACGCGCGACACTCTGGTGTTCGCCATCAGTCAGAGCGGTGAAACTGCCGATACGCTCGGCGCCCTGCACGAAAGTCGCCGCAAAGGTTATCGCACGCTCGGGATTTGCAACAATGTCGCCAGCACGATCGCGCGCGAGAGCGATGGCGGCGTTTACATGCATGCCGGACCGGAGATCGGCGTCGCCGCGACGAAATCATTCACATCCCAACTCGTCATTCTCACTCTCATCGGCTTGCTCCTTGGTCGGATGCGCAACCTTTCCACTGCGGAAGGAAGCCGGATCATTGCCGCGCTCGAAACATTGCCAGAACAAATCGAGGAAGTGCTCAAGCTGAGCGATCAGATCAAAACGGTCGCAAAAAAATATGCCGGTGTGAACGGGATGCTTTTCTTCGGGCGCCAATTTAATTTCCCAATCGCGCTCGAAGGCGCGCTGAAAATGAAAGAGATCACCTATCTCTTCGCCGAAGGCCATCCGAGCGCCGAGCTCAAGCACGGCATCATCGCGCTTATCCGCCCCGATCTTCCGTCCATTTTCGTCGTGCCCGATGACGCCATATTTTCGAAAAACCTGAACAACATTGAGCAAGTCAAAGCGCGCAAAGGCCCCATCATCGCATTCACCAGTGGCACCGGAGCGAAGCAACTCAAAGGAATCGCGAACGAAATTATCTCGCTGCCAGACGTCCCCGATTGCCTGACGCCAATTCTCACCGTCATCCCGCTCCAGCTTCTCGCCTACCATCTCGCCGTCGAGCTCGGCCGCGACGTCGACAAACCGCGCAACTTGGCCAAAAGTGTGACGGTGGAATAGCACGCGCGCATTGCGCAGGTGGATCGAGCAGTCCCTTGTCCGCCAATCGGACGGACTCGTCCCGCGGCGAGCTCGATGCTAAAATTAGGCGGCTGCGCCGCATTTGCTTTAACATCGCCCGGCGGAGCGGCCGATCCACCGTAACGCCGTAGCTTAGGTTTGCAGTAAATTCTCCGCTCAGGCATCCTTGCGCACGTGCAACAAAACGAAGATTACGTCCTCCGAGCCCTGCAAGACGTCGGCCTGGTGACGCGGCCGCAGATTGAGAGCGCACGCTCGCGCTTGAACGGCGCAAACAACATTGTCGACGTTTTGGTTAAAGACGGCGTCGTTTCGGAGTCGGATGTCTCGCGCACGCTCGCCGCGCAGGCGCACATGGATTGGATCGACATTTCCTCGATGGTCATTCCGCCAGAAGCGATCAAGCAAATCCGCGCCGGAGACGCGCGCCGGTTCAAAGTCATTCCAGTAGCGTTTGGCGAGACCGGACTGATCGTGGCCGTGAGCGATCCTCTCGACATCGACACCATCGACAGCCTGAGTTTTCTTTTGCAGCGCGAGATCGCGCTCGTTTGCACAAGCCCGGAAAAAATCCGCCAGGCGCTCATCAAATACTACGGCACCGCCGACGAAGCCGCCGACATCCTTCAACAAAGAATCGGCCAAGATGTCGATCTTGGTTTGGAAATCGGCGACGGCGCGGCCGCAGCAGAAGGCGATGAAGCGGACGCGCCCATTATCCGCATGGTGTCGATGTTGTTGACCGAGGCGCATCGCGTGGGCGCGAGTGACATTCATCTCGAACCGCTCGACAAAAAATTCCGTGTCCGTTTTCGCATCGACGGTGTGTTGCAGGAGATGCAAGCGCCGCCGAAGCGTTTGCAGTCCGCCTTTGTGAGCCGACTGAAAATCATGACCGGCTCGATGAGCATCGCGGAAAAGCGATTGCCGCAGGATGGGCGGATTCAGGTGAAGATCAAGAGGAAGCCGATCGATCTTCGCGTCTCAATCATCCCGACCAATCACGGCGAGAGCGTCGTTATGCGCGTGCTCGACAAATCGAGCCTCATGCTCGGTCTGGCCGAGCTCGGATTTTTCAGCGACGATCAGGAAGCGTTCGAGCGTTTGATCAAGCTGCCCGACGGCATTCTGCTTGTCACTGGCCCGACCGGTTCCGGCAAGACAAGCACCCTTTACGCCTGCTTGAACCACATCAACAAACCCGACCGCAAGATCATCACGGTCGAAGAGCCGATCGAATATCAAATGAATGGGATCAACCAGGTGCAGGTGAATCCGGAAATCGGAATGACCTTTCCGGCCGCGCTGCGCTCGATCCTCCGGCAAGCGCCCAATGTCATCATGATTGGCGAAATTCGCGACCTCGAAACTGCGAACATCGCCACGGCCGCGAGCCTTACCGGCCATCTCGTTTTCAGCACTCTGCACACCAATGATGCGCCCTCCGCCGTCGCGCGTTTAATCGACATCGGCGTGCAGCCGTTTCTGGTCGCTTCTTCAGTGCGCGCTATCATGGCGCAGCGGCTCGTGAGGCGCCTTTGCACCGACTGCAAACAACCGGGCGAGCTGAGCGAGACGGACTTGCGCGCGCTGCGGATTGAGCCGGGCCAGCTTCGTGAAGCGCAAGTGATGAAGCCAGTTGGTTGCGAGCAGTGCCGAAAGACCGGTTACAAAGGCCGGACAGGCATCTTCGAGATTTTCGTGATCGACGATGAGGTCCGGCACATGATCAACAAGCGCAGCTCGACTTTGCTGTTGCGCCAACGCGCGCGCGAGCTCGGCATGCGTAACTTGCGCGAGGATGGCATGCGAAAAATTTTGGCCGGCCTCACTTCAGCAGAACAAGTGATTTCAATTACAATCGGAGACGTCAGTTAATAAACGATTTAACGGTTTAACGAGTAACGATTCACCGAGCCCATGAACAACAAACAGGTCGCGGAGCTTTTTATCGAGCAACACGTGTTGCAGCCGTCGCAGGCCGATGACGTTCTTAACGAAGCGCAGCTCAACGGAAAAACCATCGCCCAGGCCATGGTCGATAGCGGCTTTGTCGATGAGCGCGGCTTTTATCAAACCATCGCTGATGGGCTCGGAACGGAATATGTCGATCTTAGCGAAAAGGAAATCGCGCCGAAAATTGTGCGCTTGATTCCGGGCGGGCTGGCCCGGTTGCACCGCGCACTTCCGATTGGAATGAGCGGAAATACATTGCGCGTCGCACTGGTTGATCCGCTCGATCTTCGCGCGACTGAGGACCTCCGTTTTGCCTTGGGCAAAGATGTCGATGTTGTGGTTGCGCCGGCCGAGCAAATCGAAGATCGAATCAAACAGTATTACGGTACCGACACGTCGAGCATGGAGGAAATCCTCAAACAGCTCGGCGAAGCGGGCGAACTGTTGCAATTGCACAAAGGAGACGGGGCCGCCGCCGTTGAAGCGGAGGCGAATGCAACCCCGATCATTCGCTTTGTCGATCTAATTTTGTATCAAGCGATCCAGGACCGCGCGAGCGATATTCACTTCGAGCCGTTCGAAAACGAATTTAAAATCCGCTATCGCGTCGATGGCGCGCTTTACGAAATGCCGCCGCCGCCGCGCCATCTCGCGCTGCCGGTCATCTCGCGCGTCAAAGTGATGGCGAACATGAACATCGCCGAGCGCCGTCTGCCTCAAGATGGCCGCATTCAAAAAAACATCGGCGGACGCTCGGTCGATCTTCGCGTTTCAACTTTGCCGACGCAGTTCGGCGAGAGCTTGGTTCTGCGCGTGCTCGATCGCACCACAGTCAATCTGGATCTGGAGATGTTGGGCATGCCCGACTATATCCACGATTACGTTCTCGAAGTCATCCAGCGGCCGAATGGAATTTTCATCGCGACCGGCCCGACCGGTTCGGGAAAAACGACGACGCTTTATTCCTGTCTGCGCAAGATCAACACGATCGATTCCAAATTGCTCACCGCGGAGGAGCCGGTCGAGTACGATCTCGAAGGGATCGTGCAAGTGCCGGTGAACGAAGCGATCGGTCTCACGTTCGCGCGTGTCCTGCGCGCATTTCTGCGGCAGGACCCCGACCGCATCATGGTCGGGGAGACGCGCGATCTCCAGACGGCACAGATCGCCATTCAAGCCTCGCTCACCGGCCATCTCGTTTTCACGACGCTGCACACAAACGACGCGCCGGGCGCGATCACGCGTCTGATCGACATGGGCGTAGAGCCGTTTCTGATTTCCTCAACACTCGAAGCCGTGCTGGGCCAGCGCTTGCTGCGCCGCATTTGTCAACAGTGCCGCACCGCTTATGAGCCAAACGAAGCGTTGCTCGCGCAGCTTGAAATCTCGCGGCGCGACATCGGCGCGAAGAAATTCTATTGCGGCAAGGGTTGCAACGCCTGCAACAACACCGGTTACAAAGGCCGCAAAGGAATCTACGAGCTGATGAAAATTACCGACCCGCTCCGGGAATTAATCAACGAGCGCGCACCGACCGTTGTTTTAAGACAAAAAGCGGTCGAGCTTGGCAT
>Ga0137418_10002720_pt1 | contig 16173 bp, 17 predicted proteins | sample CZODoug3_1_2_16f_FD_122242 | JGI IMG/M metagenome (GOLD analysis project Ga0137418, IMG submission 122242) | Vadose zone soil fungal communities from Angelo Coast Range Reserve, California, USA - CZODoug3_1_2_16fungal (Hybrid Assembly) | ecosystem: Environmental > Terrestrial > Soil > Vadose... | reverse complement strand
ACGGAAATCAACAACGGCCAGGACAAGATCGTCACGATCGAGGACCCGGTGGAATACCAGCTCGCCGGCGTGCTGCAGATCCCGGTCAACGAGAAGAAGGGGCTCACCTTCGCGCGCGGGCTGCGCTCCATCCTGCGGCACGACCCCGACAAGATCATGGTGGGCGAGATACGCGACCCGGAGACGGCCAACATCGCCGTGCAGTCCGCGCTCACGGGGCATCTCGTTTTCACAACCGTGCACGCGAACAACGTATTCGACGTGATCGGCCGCTTCATGCACATGAACGTCGATCTGTTCAGCTTCGTCTCCGCCCTGAATGCGATCCTGGCGCAGCGCCTGGTGCGGCTCGTCTGCCCGCACTGCGGCGAGGAGGGCCGGCCCGACGCGGCACTCCTCAAGGAATCCGGCCTCACGGAGGCGCAGGCTGCCTCGTTCCGTTTTCGCGCCGGGCGCGGATGCCGCGAGTGCCGTGGCTCCGGCTACAAGGGACGCAAGGCGATCGCCGAACTCATGATTCTCAACGACGAGCTGCGCGAGCTGATCACGGCCCGCGCCCCGGTGCGCCAGTTGAAGGAAGCCGCGCGCACGAACGGCACCCGCTTCCTGCGCGATGCCGCGCTCGAGGCCGTGAAGAACGGTGAATCGACGCTGGAAGAGATCAACCGTGTTACGTTTATCTAGCGACCGTATCCTGATCGCGCTGGCACCGGATTCGCTCGCGCTCCTGCGGGTTTCCGGCGGCCGTGTGAGCGCGAAACGCACCATCGCCTGCGACCCGGCGGCAGGCAGCCAGCCCTGGCAGGGCGCAGTGGCCGCCCTGGAGCAGGTCGCCGGAGAAACGGGACACGCGAATGCGAAGGTGACCGTCGTGCTCTCCAACCACTTCGCGCGCTTCATCCTCGTCCCCTGGAGCGAAGGCCTGAAGAACGCGGAGGAAGAGACCGCTTTCGTCCGGTACTGTTTCGCCAAGGTCCACGGCGAGCGAAGCAAGGAATGGGACCTGCGGCTCAGCCCGACCCCGACCGGCTCGGCGCGAATCGCGAGCGCGATCGATTCGTCGCTCGTGCAGGCCGTGCGCGCCGCGTTTCCCGCGGCCGCCAGAGCGAAGCTCGTGTCGGTCCAACCCTATCTGATGTCGGCGTTCAACCGGTGGCGCAAGGACATCAAGGGCGAGCGCGCGTGGTTTCTGCTCGTCGAGCCGCAGCGCGCCTGTGTCGCCCGCCTCGAAGGCGGACGGTGGTCGGCGGTGCGCAACACCAGGGGAAACTTCGACGAGCCGGGCCAATGGGCCGGGCTGCTCGATCGCGAGCGGCATCGGGTCGGCGGAGACGAGGCGTCTGAAGGCGTCTACGTCCACGCACCCCGGAACGGGAATGCCCTTCCGGCCGAAGGAGAGGAATGGAGCTTCAGGAGCCTTGCGCTCGCCCCCCCGGAGGGCTTGGCTCCCGCGGAGTCACAACCGTTTGCCATGGCGCTCTGCGCACTATGAGCCCGCATCGAATCGAGCTCGACTACGTCGCGACCCCGCGCCGTCCGCAGTGGATAGGCGTGTCGGTGCTGATCCTCGCGCTCGCGGTCTCGAGCGACATGGTTCTGCGCTATCGCAACGCCCTGAACGAGATCGCCGCGGTCGATGCGGCGCAGGGCCTGCTCAGCGCCAACCGGCGACCGCAGCGAGCGGTATCCAAGGAACGGCTCGACGAGGAAGCGAAGATCATCGACGCGGCGGTGCGGCAGCTCAGCATTCCGTGGGCGCAGATGATCGAGGCGGTCGAGGCGGCCTCGAGCAGCGAAGTGACCGTGCTGCAGCTGCAGCCGGAAACCCAGCAGCGCAACCTGCGCCTGACGGCCGAGGCGAAAAACCGGGAGGCCATGCTCAGGTACGTGCGCCGGCTCGGCGATACCCGGGTGCTTTCCGGAGTGCACCTGGTCAATCACCACGTCCAGGTCGAAGATCCTTCGCGTCCGATCCAGTTCGGCGTGCAGGCGTCCTTCAGGAACACCCGGTGAAGCGCGCCCAGGAATGGCTGCACTCTCTGGGGTCACCCGGAGTGCTTGGCATAGGGGTCCTCATCTTCTGCGTCCCGTTCTATTTTTCGGCGGTCAGTCCGGCCGAGCGCGAGCTGCAGGCACAGCGCTCGGTCGCCGAGCGGCTGCGCTCGCGCACTCCTTTTCAGCCCGTTGCCAGCGAGGGCCGCGCGGAGGAACTGCGCCGCTTCTACGGCCTGTTTCCTCCTCTGGAGAAGCTTCCGGACGAGCTCGAGCGCGTGTACGCTCTGGCGCGTGCCGCTAAAATCGAATTGCTGCAGGGCGAATACCGCCTCGAGAAACCTCCTTTCGGCATGGCGTTCTACCGCATCACCCTGCCCATCCGCGGCACGTATCCGCAGATCAGGCAATTCGTCGCCGCCACGCTCAAGAGCATGCCGATTGCGTCGCTCGATGCGCTGCGCTTCGAGCGAAAAAAAGCCGGCGACCCGCAACTCGAAGCGCAGTTGCGTTTGACCGTCTATTTCCGTCCCGCCAACGAAGGCGAAACCCCATGAAACCTTCCAAGACCCTTTATGCGACCCTTGCCGTGGCGCTCGTCGCAGCCTGTGCCGGCGACGTACTCATCAGGGACACGCGTCAGCTGATGAGCGAAGGCCGCACCGACGAGGCGCTCGCGTCGCTCGAAAAGGCATCGCGGGAGGATCCTCAAAACCACGCCTACCGCTCGGAGTATTTCCGCCTGCGCGATTTCGCCGTCGCGCAGTGGCTCGTCCAGGCCGACGCCCTGCGGGCTGCCGCGCAGTTCGAGCCGGCCGAAGAGCTTTACCGCCGCGTGCTCAAGTACGACGCGGCCAACTCGCGGGCGACGCAGGGTCTCGCGCAAGTCGATCTCGACAGACGCCATCGGGGGCTTGTCGCCGAGGCGGACAAGCTCGTCAAAGTGGAAAAATACCGTGACGCCCGGGACTTGCTCGCGACGGTGCTCGCTGAAAACCCGGTTCAGCGCGAGGCGCGCCAGCTGCAGCGGCTGATCGAGGAGAAGACCACCAAGCCGGCGATCGCCCTCCTCCAGCTGAGGAGCTCGGTCACCAAGCCCATCTCCCTTGAGCTGAAAGACGTGCCCCTGCGCACCGTATTCGACGTGATCGCGCGAGCGTCGAACCTCAACTTCCTGTTCGACAAGGACGTGCGCGCCGACCAGAGGACCACGATCGTCGTGCGCGACGCGCAGGTCGAGGACGTCATCAAGCTGATCCTCGCCACCAACCAGCTCGAGCAGAAAGTCCTGAACGAGACCACGGCGCTCATCTACCCGAACACGCCGCAGAAGCTGCGCGAGTACCAGGATCTCGTCGTGAAGAGCTTTTACGTCGCCAACGCCGACGTCAGGCAGACGGCGAACCTGATCCGCACCATCCTCAAGACGCGCGACATCTTCATCGACGAAAAGCTCAACCTCCTGGTGATGAAGGACACGCCGAACGCCATCCGCCTCGCGGAAAAGCTGATCGCGGCGCAGGATATCGCCGAGCCCGAGGTGATGCTCGAAGTCGAGGTGCTCGAAGTCTCCTACAACAAGCTCCTGTCGCTGGGCATTCAGTTTCCGGGCTCGGCGGCGATCAGTCTTGTGGGCGGCGCCGCAACTGCCGGGGCCGCCGGAACGCCCGGCGTTGTCACCCTGCCCGAGCTGCGCTCGCGCGACGAGAACCTCGTGCGCATCACCTTCCCCGATCCGCTGTTCCTGCTGTCGCTCAGGCAGACCGACAGCCGGACCAACGTGCTCGCCAACCCCCGCATCCGCGTGAAGAACAAGGAAAAGGCGAGAATCCACATCGGCGACCGCGTCCCGGTGATCACCACGACCTCCGCGGTGTCAGGAGGCTTCGTCTCCAATTCGGTGAGCTACCTCGACGTGGGTCTGCAGCTCGAGGTCGAGCCCCTGATCTATCTCGAGGACGATGTCGGTATCAAGATCGGGCTCGAGGTCAGCAGCATCACCAACACCATCCCGCAAACCGGTGGGGGCCTCGTCTATCAGATCGGGACGCGCAAGACCAACACGGTGCTGCGCCTGCGGGACGGCGAAACCCAGATCCTCGCCGGCCTCATCACCGACCAGGACCAGCGCAACGCCACCCGCGTTCCGGGGATAGGAGACCTGCCGGTGCTGGGGCGCCTGTTCTCGTCCACGAACGACACCACCACCAAGACCGAGATCGTGCTCCTCATCACCCCGAGGCTGATGCGGACGATCGCGCGGCCCGATGCGCGCACGGTGGAGTTCGCCGCGGGGACCGAAGCTTCATCGAGCGGCGGCCCGCTCGGGGCGGCCTCCTCGCCCTCGTTCGCCCCGATCCAACCGCAGCCAGCGCTGTCGCCCGCTCCGCCGGCGGCGGTTCCCGGTGCCCAACTGCCGGGCGGTACGCTCGTGCCTTTCGGCGGCGTGCAACCGCAATAGCGCGAAGGCGCGCCCAAACCCTATGGCCGGCTGTCGCGCTCCGGGAGTCGCCGCGCGAGGCTTCACCCTGATCGAGCTCGTCATCACCGTGGCGATCGTGGCGCTGCTCGCATCGGTCGCGCTGCCCGTCAGCGAGCTCGCCGTTCAGCGCACCAAGGAGCAGGAACTGCGCCGCACGCTGCGCCAGATCCGCGACGCGATCGACGCCTACAAGCAGGCTTCGGACGAGGGCCGGATCCGGAAGTCGGTAGGCGACTCGGGCTATCCCAAGAAACTCGAGGACCTCGCCGAGGGCGTCGACGACCAGAAGAGCGCGAAGAAGGCGATGATCTACTTCCTGCGCCGCATCCCGCGCGATCCCCTCAACGCCGATCCGACGCTTTCCGCCGCGGCCACCTGGGGAAAGCGCAGCTACGCGAGCCCGCCGGACGATCCCAGTGAAGGCGACGATGTCTTCGACGTCTTCTCGCTTGCTCCCGGCAAGGGCATCAACGGCCAGTCCTACCGGGATTGGTAAGAGCGGTGCGACCCCGTCCCGGATTCACGTTGATCGAGCTGCTGGTGGTGATGGCGATCATCGCTCTCCTGCTCACGCTCGCGATCCCGCGCTATTTCGGCAGCCTCGAAAGATCCAAAGAGGCCGTGCTGCGGGAAGATCTGTTCCAGCTGCGCGACGCGATCGGAAAGTACTACGGCGACAAGGGCAAGTACCCCGAGTCGCTCGAAGCGCTCGCCTCGGAAAAGTACCTGCGCAAGGTGCCCGTCGATCCCATCACCGAGAGCGCGACGACCTGGGTCATCGTCGGGCCGGAGGACCCGCAGAAAGGCGGCGTGTACGACGTAAAAAGCGGCGCGCAGGGCAAGGCAAGCGACGGCTCGACCTACGGAGACTGGTAGCGATGCGCCATGACAGACAGGCAGGCTTCACCTACCTGACGGTACTGTTCGCGATCGCTTTCATGGGCCTGGGCCTCGCCCTCACCGGAGAGGTCTGGCACACCGCGCTCACGCGGGACAGGGAAGCGGAGCTGCTCTACGTGGGCAACCAGTACCGGCGCGCGATCGAGAGATATTACGTGAGCGGACCGAGGCAGTTTCCGAGGGCGCTCGAGGACCTGCTGAAAGACCCGCGCAAGCCCGGCACCGAGCGCTACCTGAGAAAACTCTACTTCGACCCGCTGACCGGGAAAAGCGAATGGGGAATAGTGAAGGCCCCTGACGACGGGATCATGGGCGTCTACAGTCTTTCGGAGGACAGCCCCAAAAAAGTCGCCAATTTCGGTTTCGCGAACAGGGATTTCGAAGGCGCGTCGAAATATTCGGACTGGAAGTTTCTCTACAATCCGGGGACCCAGCAGGTGCCCGTCTCGCAGCCTACGGCTCCCGGGACTCAGCAAGCGCCCATCTCGCAGCAGCCCACGGCTCCCGGGACTCAGCAGGCGCCCATCCCGCAGAGCCCGATGCAAGGCACGAAGTAGGCCGAGGGTTTCCTGCGGGGAGTCAAATCGGGTGCAGGCCCAGCGTGAGCCCCAGCGGCACGAACACGATGGCGAAGGCGTTGCCGATCAGCACCAGGGAGGCGACGCGTTCCGGCTCTTGGCTGTAGCGCTCGGCGAGGAGATAATTGAGCGCCGCCGGCGGCAGGCTCGCGAAGAGCATGAGCTGCGCAAATTGCTCGGACGGCAGGCGCAGAATGAATTGCGCGAGGTAGGCCCCCGCGAACCCCGCGAGCGGACACACCACCGCGCCCAGCACGCCCACTTGCCAGCCGCGCATCGACAGGTCGGTGAGGCGCACTCCGAGGGCGAACAGCATCATGGGCAGCGTGGCGTCGCCGAGCATCTTCAGGCCCGTCATCATGGCCGCCGGTACACTCCAGGAGAAGCCGCTGAAGACCAGCCCCAGCACGCTCGCGATGATCATCGGCGAAGTCGCGAGCGCCCTCCATTCGGCGTGGCGGCTGACGATCCGGCTCCCGAGGGTGAACTGCAAGAGGGTGCTCGCCACCAGCAGCAGCACCATCGCTGCGAGGCCCGGGCGCCCGAAGGCGAGCACCGCGAGGGGCAGGCCCATGTTGCCGCAGTTGTTGAACATCATCGGCGGCACGAAGGTGCGGGGGCTCACGCGCGCGAGGAGCGCGATCGGCCAGGCGATCAGCCCCGAGACGAGGATCACCGCCACCCCGCCCGCGACGAAGGCGGCGTTACCCTCGAGCTGGAAGTCCTCCCCCGCAAGAGAAGTGAAAACGAGTAGCGGGCCGAGCACGTGGAGCGACACGTGATTGAACGACTTCAGGTCGGGCCGGTTGCGGCGCCCGTAGCCGTATCCGATCGCGACGATCAGGAAGACGGGCCCTATGACCGAAACGATGCGTTCGAGGACGAGCACGGGCGGTCGTCAGCTCTTCGCGCTCATTTCGACTGCCGCGTTATGATCTCGGCGTAGAGTTTTTCCCACTTCGCGCTCTCGTCCAGCATCGCTGCAGGATCGACGAATTTCAGGCGCGAGGCTCTTGCGGCGCCGGGATCCGCCTTGCGGTTGGTCGGCACGTAATTCCCCTGGACCAGGATCTCCTGCCCCTCGCCGAGCATGAAATCGTAGAACAGCACTGCCGCATGCGGGTGTGCCGGTTTCCTGGAGAGCGCGACGCCGTTGACCCGCGCGATCGCCGGCTGAATCGCATACCAGTCCACCGGCGCGCCCCTCTGCTTCAGCTTCTCCGCGTTGTGGTTGTAGACGGTGAGCGCGAAGGGGACCTCGCCCGAGGCGACCAAGCCGGCGAGCAGCGTATGCCCGCGGCGCACCGAGAGCCCGTTCCGCGCGACGATGGCGCGGAACAGCGTCAGGCCCTTGTCCTCGCCGATTTCCTTGATCACCATCGCGAACCAGTCGACGTCCTCGGCCTCGATCCCCAGGCGCCCTTTCCACTTAGGGTCGAGAAAGTCCTCGTAGGACTTGGGCAGCTCCTCCTTCTTCACCAGGTTCGTGTTGTAGGCGTGGACGAACATGTTGAGGCGCGTCCCGACCCATTCGCGGTGCGGCCTGATCGCCTCGGGCATCAGGTCCGGGAAGTGCGGCGATCCCGCCTTCTGCAGCAGCATCTCGCGGTGAAGCGACTCGAGCTCGGGACCGTTGGTCTCGACGACGTCGAAGTCGAAGCGGCCGGCCCGCGCCTCGGTGACTATGCGCTGCACCACCTTTTCGGAGCCGGCGCGCCAGAACTTCAGCTTCACCCCGTACTTCTTGTCGAACGCCGCGGCGAGCGCATTGAGATCCTCGAGCACGAGCGACGAGTAGAGGTTGATCTCGCGCTGTGCGCGCGCGCCTTTGACGAGGCGCTGTTCGCGATCGCTTCCACCGTACAGCGCCAGCGCCGCGACGTCGGCGGGCTGTGCGCGCAAGGCCCCGGGCACGAGCGAGCAAGCCGCGACGAGCGGGAAGAGCGCAGCGCGCGTCATCTTAGGCATTCATCCTCCGCGCGGAATTCATCAAAATGTAAGCTTCGCGGCATTATAAATGCGCCTGGGGTGCCGCTTGGATACAATCGTCGCTCCGCCATCTCACTGGGAGGTACCATGGCTGCAAGAAAAAAAGAGGGCGCCGCGCGCGCTCCGTTCAAGCTCGTAAGCCCCGACATCCGGCCGAACGGCCCGATCGCGATGGAGCAGGTGTTCAACGGCTTCGGCTGCTCGGGCGAGAACGTCTCGCCCGCGCTCGGCTGGTCGGGGGCGCCTGAGGCCACGAAGAGCTTCGCGCTGCTGGTGCACGACCCGGATGCCCCGACAGGCGGAGCGGGCTGGTGGCACTGGCTCGTCATCAACATTCCTGCGAGCACGACCGGGCTGAGAAAGGACGCGGGCAAGGCCGACGGTTCCAACCTGCCTTCCGGCTGCGCGCACATCGACACCGATTTCGGCGGCGCGGGCTGGGGCGGCCCCTGCCCGCCGGCTGGCGACAAACCGCACCGCTACAACTTCACGCTGTACGCGCTGAAGGTGGACGGGCTCGACGCGAGCGGCGCGAGCGCCTCCCTCGCCGGATACATGATCAATGCCAGCGCGATCGGCAAGGCGAAGCTCACCGGGAAGTTCGGGCGAAAAAAATAGGAGACGCGCTCATGCTGCGGAGATTGCTGCCTCTCGTCCTCGCGCTCGCGATGTCCGGCGCCTGGGCCCAGTCCTACCCCGCGAAGCCGGTGCGCATCATCGTTCCGTTCGGACCCGGCGGTCCCGACGCCCTCGCGCGGCTCCTCGGCGCGCAGCTCACCCAGCAGACGGGGCAGCCCTTCGTGGTCGAGAACAAGCCCGGCGCGAACGGCGTGATCGGGGCGGAGTTCGTCGCGAAGTCGGCGCCGGACGGTTATACGGTGATGGTGACGTCCTCGGGCTTCGTCACCGCCCCGAGCATGTACAAGAAGCTTCCCTACGATACCGAGCGCGACTTTGCGCCGGTCACCAATCTCGTGGAGAACGCCGGCATCTTCGTCGCGGTGAACCCCGGCGTTCCGGCGCGCACGCTGCAGGAGCTGGTCGAGCTCGCGCGCAGGCCCGACAGCAAGCTTTCCTACGGTTCCCCCGGGGTCGGCAACACCCTGCACCTCGCGGGCGAGCTGTTCAACCACCGCGCCGGGACTCACCTGCTGCACATCCCCTACAAGGGGGCCGGCCCCGCGGTGGCGGCGGCGATCTCCGGCGAGACGCAGGTGATGTTCTCGACGCCGCCGGCGATCCTCCAGCACTTGAAGGGCGGCAAGCTGCGCGCGCTCGCCTACACCGACGCGAAGCGCCACCCGCAGATGCCCGACGTTCCCACCGCGGCCGAGGCGGGCATGCCCAGCTTCCAGCACCACGGAGGCTGGTTCGGCATGTTCGCGCCGGCGAATACGCCGCCTGAAATCCTCAACCGCCTGCACGCCGAAGTACGCGCGGCCTTTGCCAACACCGCGTTCCGCGAGCGCCTTGAAACGCTCGGTTCCGAGCCGGTCGGTAACCCGCCGGCGGACTTCAAGCGGTTCGTGAGCGCGGAGATACGTAAGTACGCCGAGATCGTGCGCGTGGCGAACATCCAGCCCGAGTGAACCCAGGCCCGCAAGGAGGCGCGTCGCAACTTGCGACGCCGCCCGCGCCTTGCTATGGTAGCTCTCGGAGGTGGACAAATCATGAATCGACATTTCGCTGCGATCTTCGCGGCGCTCGCGGTTTTCGCCGCGTCTGCGGCGCATGCGCAACAGTCCGTCAAGATCGGGCTGATCATGCCCTATTCCGGCCAGTTCGCAGACGCAGCGACGCAGATGGACAACGCCATCAAGCTCTACATGAAGGAGCACGGCGAAACGGTCGCAGGCAGGAAGCTCGAGATCATCCGCAGGGACACGGGCGGCGTCGCGCCGGACGTTGCCAAGCGCCACGCGCAGGAGCTGGTGGTGCGCGACCGAGTCGACATACTGGCCGGGTTCGTGCTCACGCCCAACGCCCTCGCCGCCGCGGACGTATCGCTCGAAGCGAAGAAATTCATGGTGGTCATGAACGCGGCCACCGCGATCGTCACGACCAAGTCGCCCTACATGGCGCGCACTTCCCTCACCGTGCCGCAGCTGAACGAGGCCTTCGGCGCCTGGGCCTACAGAAACGGCACCCGCAAGCTGTATACGATGGTGTCGGACTACGGTCCCGGACACGACGCGGAGGGCGCGTTCCAGCGCGGGTTCAAGGAAGCCGGCGGCGAGGTCGTCGGCTCGGTGCGCATTCCCGTGGCGAATCCCGACTTCTTCCCGTTCGTGCAGCGCGCGAAAGACCTCAACCCGGAGGCGATCTACGTTTTCATCCCCGGCGGCGCGCAGCCGGCCGCCTTCGGCAAGGCGCTCGTGGATCTCGGCATCGATTCGAAGAAGACGCGAATCCTGGGCCAGGGCGAAATCACCGAGGAGAACGCGCTGAAGGTCATGGGCGATGCCGCGCTCGGCCTGGTCACGGCGTTTCACTACGACCACAACCACAAGTCCGCGGCGAATACGAAGTTCGTCTCCGCCTACAACGCGGCCTGGGGACGCAACCCGGACTTCTTCAGCGTCGGCGGCTGGGACGGGATGCACCTCATCTATGAGGCCCTGAAGAAGACAGGCGGCAAGACCGACGCCGAGGCGCTCATCGCGGCGGCGAAGGGCATGAAGTGGGAAAGCCCGCGCGGCCCGATCGCCATCGATCCGGAAACCCGCGACATCGTCCAGACGGTATATATCCGCCGGGTCGACAAGGTCGGCGGGCGCCTCGTCAACGTCGAGATCGACAAGATCGAGAACGTCAAGGATCCTGTCAAGGAGCGGATGAAGAAGTAGCGCGATCGAGCCCGCCGGAAAATCGGGCGGATCGCCCGGGACTTGAGTTATCCTCCGCTCTTCCTGCGGAGCCGCGATGGACAACCCGTTCCAGAAAATCAAGCGCATCCAGGCGCGGCCGTTCACCTCGCTGCCCGCGAAATTCCGCAAGAAGCGCCGCACCACATGGTCCGACCCCAACCGGGGCGGGGCGGAGGTGGACAGCTTCCTCGAGGGGCCTTCCTTCGACCGCGACGGAAACCTGTGGTGCGTGGACATTCCCTTCGGGCGCGTATTCAGGATCGACCCGAAAGGGGAATGGGAGCTCGTCGTCCAGTACGACGGCTGGCCGAATGGCCTGAAGATCCACAAGGGCGGCTGGATTTTCATCGCGGATTACAAGCGCGGCCTGATGCTGCTCGACGCGAAATCCGCGAAGATCGAAACCTACCTCCCCACCTCGTTTAGCGAGGGCTTCAAGGGCCTGAACGACCTGCACTTCGCCGACAACGGCGATCTGTATTTCACCGACCAGGGACAGACCGGCATCGCCGATCCTAGCGGGCGCGTATACCGCCTGCGCGCGAACGGCGAACTGCAGCGCCTGGTGGACAACGCGCCCTCACCCAACGGCATCACGCTCAACAAGGCCAACACGCACGTGTACGTCGCCATCACGCGCTCGCAGCAGATCTGGCGGCTTCCTCTCATGGCCGGAGGCGCGCTTTCCAAGACCGGCGTCGCGATCCAGCTCTCGGGCGGCCACGCCGGCCCCGACGGCATCGAGGCGGACGAGGAGGACGGGCTCGCCGTGTGCCACCTCGGAGTGGGCATCTGGCGCTTCGACTCGAACTGCCTGCCGACGCACCTCGTGGACGCGGGCAAGACGCATCGCCTTATGACCAACATCGCCTACGGCGGCGCGAAGCGCAGCGTGCTCCACATCACCGACTCGCTGAACGGCGAGATCGTCACCGCCGAGATGCCGGTGCCGGGAAAGAAGATGTTCGCGCATCGATGAAGGAGTGGCCCATGAAGATTCGCAGCGTCGTCCCGCTTTTCGCTCTCGCTCTTGCCCTGCCGGCCGTTGCGCAGCAATACCCGGCCAAGCCCGTGCGCCTGCTGATCGGCTATGCGGCGGGAAGCTCGACCGACATCGTCGGGCGCGTGATGGCCGATCGCCTGGGCGCGCATTGGAAGCAGACCGTCATCGTGGAGAACCGCGGCGGCGCGGCGGGCAACGTCGCCGCCGAGGCGGCGGCGAAATCGCCGGGCGACGGCTACACTTTGCTCTTCGCGCAAAACGGCCTCGCGATCAGCGCCGCCGCAGTTCCGAACCTGCCGTACAGCGCCGAGCGGGACCTGGTGCCGCTCGCGCCGGTAGCCGCCACGCCGCATATCCTGATCGTGGGCCCGGACTTTCCGGCGAAGAACGTGCAGGAGTTGATCGCGCGCGCGAAGGCCGAGCCGGGCAAACTGACTTTTGCCTCCTCCGGAGTCGGCAACTCCGATCACCTGTGCGGGGAGCTGTTCAACCTGATGGCCGGAATCACCGCGATCCACGTTCCCTACAAAGGCGGCGCGCCGGCCGTGCAGGACGTGATTCCGGGGCGCGTTGCCTATTATTTCGCCGGCATGCCCGTTGGCCTGCCGCTCGCAAACTCGGGACGGGCGCGGGCGCTCGGTGTCACGAGCAAGCAGCGCTACCCCGCCGCACCGAACGTGCCGACCATCGCCGAGCAGGGATTGCCGCAGTACGAGGCGACGCTCTGGCAGGGATTCTTTGCTCCCGTCTCCATTCCGCCCGAGCTCGGAGCGCGTATCGCGCGCGACGTCGAGACCGTGCTCAAGCAGCCCGAGACGCGCGCGAATCTGGCGAAGGTCGGCGTCGCGCTGTTCGAGGACAACCAGGCAAACTTCATAAGGTTCTTCCACGCCGACATCGGGAAGTGGAGGAACCTCGTGAAGAGCACCAACCTGAAGCTCGAATAGCTGCCCGCAAAAGGAGGATCCATGCACCGCTATCTCTGGTCACTCGGCCCTCTGCTCATGGCGGCGTGCATCACGACCAGCGACGACAGCGCGCGCCTTGTCACCGTGGATCATTACGTTCGCGTCAAGTCTACTGCGCCGGCCTTCTCCGGTCAGGAGGCGAAGATCTACGTCCGCGAGGTGGCGCTCGCAGGTACGGCTTCGGCTCCGCTCGGCGTCGTGCTGTTCGTGCACGGCGCTGGCACGCCGGCGGAGGTCACGTTCGACGTTCCCTACAAAGACTACAGTTGGATGGGGTATCTGGCCAAAGCCGGATTCGATGTCTTCTCGATGGACATGACCGGCTACGGCCGTTCAACGCGCCCGCCCGCCATGAACGACCCGTGCAATTTTTCGAAAGCACAGCAGGTACAGTTTGTCCCGAGCCTCATCCCGGCCCCGTGCGGACCATCGCATCCTTCGCCCATCACGACGATGGATTCGGACTGGAACGACATTGGAGCGGTCGTCGATCACCTGCGCGCGCTGCGCCGCGTCGACAAGGTCTCGATCGTGGGCTGGTCGCAAGGTGGTCCGCGCGCGGGCGGTTACGCGGCGCGCAACCCGGCGAAGGTGGCGCGCTTGGTGGTGCTCGCGCCCGCGTACACCCGCGCGTCCCCGCCCGAAGCGCCGAACCCGCTTCCGCCCAGCAGCGGCCCGATGACCGCGCAGTCCCAGGCAGACTTCAAAGCCAACTGGGATCGCCAGGTCGGCTGTCCCGAACAGTACGAGTCCGCCGCGAGCGCCGCGGTCTGGACCGAGATGCTCGATTCCGATCCCGTCGGCGCCACCTGGGGCCCGGGCGTGCGCCGTGCGCCGCAGGTTCCGACCTGGGGCTTCAATCAGGCCGTCGTCGCCAGGATGCAGACGCCCTTCCTGATGGTCACGGGCACACACGACAAGCAGGTAGCACCCGAGCGCGTTCGGGACCTCTACGCCGATCTGGGGTCGAAGCAGAAAGTCATCGTCGAGCTGGCGTGCTCATCCCACAATGCCATGTGGGAAAAGAATCACCTGCTGCTGTTCAAGGCCTCGCTTGAATGGCTGAAGGACGGCAAGGTGAATGGAACGTCCGAAGGCGAATTGAAACTCGGCTACTAGCATGAAATCCCGCCACGCCGCCCTCCTCCTGCTCGCCTTCGCCGCTGCGTCGCAGGCGCAGCAGGACTACCCCGCCCGCCCGATCCGCTTTATCACAGCGGCGGCGCCGGGCGGCACGTCCGACATCCTCGCGCGCATCTTCGCGGTGCATCTCACCGAGTCGCTCAAGCAGCCGATCGTGGTGGACAACCGCGCGAGCGCGTCGGGCGTGGTCGCCGGGGAGTTGACGGCGAACGCGCCGCCCGACGGGTACACGATCTTCCTCGCCTATCACCAGCACACGGTGAACGCGGCGCTGAATCCGAAGCTGCCGTATCACGCGGTGAACAGCTTCACGCCGATCACGCAGCTCACCAGCGCAGGACTGATGCTGGTGGTGAACCCGGCGACGCCGGTGAACACCCTCAAGGAATTCGTGGAGTGGACGAAGACCCACAAGGGGCCGCTCAACTTCGGTTCGGCAGGCATCGGCACCGGCGGGCATCTCGCGGGCGAGCTCTACAAGGTGATGACAGGCGTGAAGGCCGAGCATATCCCGTACAAGGGCGCAGGGCCGGCGCTGATGGATTTGATCGCCGGGCAATACCACTTCAATTTCTCGGGCATCCAGCCGGCGCAAGTCCAGGTGCGCGCGGGCAAGCTGCGCGGGCTCGCGGTCACCGCGCCCAAGCGCCTCGCGGCCCTGCCCGACCTGCCCGCGGTGGCGGAAGAGCTCCCCGGATTCGAATTCGTCGGCTGGTACGGCGTGATCGGGCCCGCGGGCCTGCCCGCGCCCATCGTCGCGAGGCTTCACGACGAGTTCGTCAAAGTCCTCAACCGGCCCGACGTGCGCGAGCGCATCGTGGCAGACGGCTCGGAGCCGGTGGGCAGCACGCCCGAGGAGTTCCGTCAATTCATGCTCGCCGACCTCGCCAAGTGCGCAAAGCTCGTGAAGGAGAGCGGAGCGAAGCTGGATTGAGCTGGATGAAAGCCCTCTTCACCTGCATCGTGTTCGCAACCGGCTTCACCGCCGCCGCCGCTCACGCCCAGTTCGGCGCCTCCTGGCAGCGTACGCCTGCGATCACCGTCATAGGTCCCGAGGGCGACCCTCGCCACGCGCTCGTCGATGAGGCCGTGGTCTTCTGGAACAAGACTCTGGAAGACCTGGGTTCGGGGTTCAGGCTCGGCGCGGTGACGCGCCTCGTTCAGCCGGTGCCCGAAGAGGACCTGAGATCGCTTGGAGAATCCGTGCTCGCAGGACGGAGCGGAACGGTGCGGGTTCCGCAGATCTTCCATGACTTGCCAGGCGACCTCGTCATCATGCTCGCGGATTCGGATTTCGTGTCGTTCGCCGGCTCCTTCTTCGCGAATTCGAAGCGCGTCGTGGGAATCAAGGGCATGGCGCATCCGCCGTTCTCGTTTCCGAACGTCGCGCGCAACGTGGTCGCGCACGAGATAGGCCACGCGATCGGCCTGCGGCACAACAGCGACCCCTCGAAATTGATGTGCGGCCGGCCGTGGCCGTGCAGGCCCGCCCTGTTTCGCTCCGCGGAGCCGCGCATGTTTCCGCTGACCGACGAGGAAAAGCAGCAGCTCATCTCGATGTACCCGGCCGCGTGGAAATCGCGGAGCCCCTAGGCGCTCAAATCGTCCCGCAACCGCAGGCCTCTCCCCAACCCCCATCGGCGATCAGCTGTGGCCGCGAGAACGAGCGCGCCAGGTTTTGCGCGTCCTGGAGCCCGCGCTTGTAGTACTCGCCGTATTCCCGCACCGGCAGCCAGTCCTGCGCAACCGGCGGAAGCGGCGGCGCGAGACGCGCATAGGGACCGGCGCCGTATACGACCTTCCCGCCGACCATGGTGAAGAGCGACTCGATGTCCTTGATCCGGTCCTCCGGCACCTTGAAGTAGTCGGCGGAGAGGATCGCGAGGTCGGCGAACTTGCCGGCCTCCAACGTGCCCTTCTTCCCCTCTTCGCCCGAGATCCAGGCGCCACCCGTCGTATACAGGCGCAGCGCCTCGGTGCGGTCGAGCAGGTTGCGGTCGCCCTGCAGCTTCGCCCCGCCCAGCGTCTTGCCGGTGACGAGCCAGTGCAGCCCGATCCAGGGGTTGTAGCTGGTCGCGCGGTTGCCGTCCGTGCCGCAGGCGAGCGGGATCCCCATCTCGCGGATGCGCGCGACGGGTGGCGCGTCGGCGGCGGCCTGCGCGCCGTATTTCTTCAGGAACGCCTCGCCGTCGAGCGACATGCGGTTCTGGATGTCGATCGAGCCGCCGAGCGCGGCGATGCGCTCCAGGGT
>Ga0137418_10002719_pt1 | contig 16175 bp, 10 predicted proteins | sample CZODoug3_1_2_16f_FD_122242 | JGI IMG/M metagenome (GOLD analysis project Ga0137418, IMG submission 122242) | Vadose zone soil fungal communities from Angelo Coast Range Reserve, California, USA - CZODoug3_1_2_16fungal (Hybrid Assembly) | ecosystem: Environmental > Terrestrial > Soil > Vadose... | reverse complement strand
AGGATCGGCATCAGTAGGGTCTGGACGCGGCCCCAGGTGGACTTGGAGCTCTGCAGGCCCTTGAGCAGATCGTCCGCGCGATCGCTGAGAATGCCAAAAACGTAGCGCGACGGGAGCGGGGATCTTAAGGTCAGCCACTCCTCGTCGGTCAGCAGTGCGTTCTTGTCGCTCTCGAAAACCACGGGCACCCGAAAAATACGGTCGTATTCCTCGCCGTAGGCTGGCGCCGGGTGGGTGACATGGATCGCCTTCGCAAATTGTTCCGCTGCACCCCGGCGCGACGCGCAAACCATGCGGGCCAACGAAGATTCGGTCAGCTCCGGAAAGTCGTTGGGATTCTTGCGCGTATCGATCAGCCAGAGCTGGCCGCCCTCGGGCCTGAGCACATAGCGGTCGCCGGTGGCCACGTTATCGATATCGGGCGCCACCCGGCTGTAACGATTCATCTGCACGAAGGCGTCGGCAAGAGTCTCGCACGCCTGACCAATCAGGCCGACGATCGACAACTCCTCGGTACCCATGGATTCGCCGACGTGAAGCGCGAGCGCAGCATCGTTGCACAGCTCCTGGCCGGCCCGCATCAGCGCAAGGTACTTCTTCAGCGGGATCCGGTTGTCCTGGTCCTGCAATAGCTTCGGGTCGATTCGCGACCGCTCGACCAGCGCCGTTGGGCTCGCCCCCTTCGACACGGCCAGCTCCACCAGCGCTTGCGCAAAACCCGCCGAGATGGTGGGCCTAGCCATCGTTTCGGCGCCGTTTGATACCAGCGGTCATGCTTTTGCGCAGAGTCATATCACTTCGTCCGACTTGGGCGGACTATAAGTGAACACCCTGCGGGCCCTTCAGCGCGCAAAAGAGGTAATGCCCCTACTGTTGATTGTCCACGTCAGCGCGGAAGGCTTGGCGACACTCGGGCGCAAGGCACCAGCCGGAATTAGCCCTTTTACGATTGCCTCATCAAAGGTAACTCAACCACCAGTCGCTGCGCCGCGCCACCAGCGAACCTCACCGGCTGAGATACGCGCGCCAGGGATCCCAATATCGCATCGGCCAGTTGGCCGCGAGCTTTTCGTAGAGATGATCCGGCGCGTTGACCAGGCACGATTCAATGCGGCCACCTCCCGCATCGGGTGAGAACACCAGCACCAGTGTTCCGTCCAGATCCTCCGGGCGCCATTCGAAGCTGCGCCAACTTTGCACGATCTGCCGGCCTGCGCTGAGAGCGAGAATCCGGCCATGAATCCTGCCGTCGAAGGCCCAGAACTCTGCCCCTACTTCGGGCGCGATGCGGACGACCGGACTGCCGGTGATGGCCGCATGTTCGTGCGGGTTCAGGTACATCCGGTAGAGCGCATCGGGGCCAGCCGGTAGCTGAACTGACTGTTCGACGATTTTGAGCATCGCATTCACCGTTTCGTGAAAAGTTTTCCCTCAACTGTCGGATTTCGTGAAAAGTTTTCCCTCAACTGTCGGATTTTCGGCTAAAACACCGTCTTTCCGATACGTGGTCTCGACTGCGCCCGGAAGCAATGGTTGACACACATCGCTGGTCGGCTAAAGCGTTTTCAAAGAAGGACGGCCGCCCGATCGAGGGCAGCGTGTGCGCCACGGTCTGGCCGACCCAGTCGTTGAATTCGGCCGAGCGCTGGTTCGACGAACTGTACCTGTGGACCGAGGGCTTCCACGCCTCTACGACCCAGCGCGCGCGCATCCAGTCGGCCGCGCTTCATGCGGCGCTCCAGATGCTCGACCGCGATGCCGTCACTAAGATCGGCGTGACGCTTTCCTTCGGGACAGTCGAGCGCATCGCGGATCATCTGGCCGACGTGCTCCAGGCATACGCGTTGGTCACGCATCGATTCTCGGTTCTGCTGCGCGGCTCGCTGGCCCGGCTGCAGGCTCGCTCCGTGGTTCGCGCATTTCGCGAGCATCTGCGCGAGCAGCAGGTACCCGTCGGGTACATGCTCACCTTCCCTTCCATCTCGATGGAGCTGGAAGCGCTCGGCTTCGTGCGGCCCGATTTCGCGAAGCTGGTCGCCCCGAATTCGACGCGCGTGGAGCTCTGGCGGGACGTATTGGCCGAATCTCGCGAGGCCGGCGTGCCCCCCGACCGGCTGATCGTCTCAGCCCTGGAGACGCCCGAGCAGGTGAGCATCGCCGCGCAGGTCGGAATCGCGTTCGGCCAAGGCAACGCGGTCCGACCGGCCTTCGCTCCGCCGGCGTTTACATCGATCGGGACGCTTCAGTAACGACAGCCGATCACTGGGCGAACAGGTAATCACAGCCGGGGTCCTTCGGATCGTGCGCCAGGATGCGGTCGTACAGCCCGAGGTTCTCGGACACGGCTCGTTCTTCGTCTTCCGACAACAGAAAGCCATCGCTGACCTGTTGGTCCGCTGCTTTGCGCAGCGCGGCGGCGAAATCCTGCCGAGTCAAGTAGCGCTCCTGCAGGCTCGGGCGCGGATCCCCCGCGGCGCGCCGCTCGGCCTCGGTGCGGGCGAAGGGAGCGAAGCTGCCGTCCCAGCGCGCCGTGGCCCAGGCGAAGCCCGTTTCGGGCGCGCGCTCGTTCCACCCCGTGTGGGTACCGAGTGGGACCCGAAGCTCCACCAGTCGCACCCCGCCGCGGTCGTTGCCGTCGGCGTCCGGTGCCGGCACGCGTGTCTCATAGGGCGGGCCGTGCTTGGGCGGAACGCGGCTGGCCACGCCTTGTTCGTGAAAGCCAGGGCCGAAGTCCAGACGCGCCTCGCGCAGGTTCTGCTCGGGAGGAACAAGGCCCACGTCCTTCGGAAAGGCGGCGCGATAGGCCGCGACCGTGACCAGGGTGCCGTCGCTGATCCGCGGATAGGCGCTGGGCGGCGGCGGCTCGCCCGAGTTCGTCCAGCGGTCCAGCGCCAGGATCAGCGCACGCATCGCCAGGTAATGATCGGTCGTGCAGACGCAGTTCACGAACGGCGCCCGGGCGTGCGAGCGGCCGACGTAGTGCTGCGCGCCCATCAAGCCGTAGATCCGTACATCGGCCGCCGGTGCAACGTCGCGCGCGCCGTCGGCAGTCGTGGTGATCAGCGATGCATCACGGTTCCAGTACTCGGTCGAGGTGTTGACGATCATCAACTTCGGCACGCGTCCCTGCGCATCGCGGGCGTGGTCCAGGTAGGACGCCGTCCTTCCGGTCACGGGGTCGCGCGACGGCCCTGTGGTGAAGGGAAATTCGTCGGACGGGTAGTCGTGCTCCTCGAGGATCGACGGATGGCGCGTGGGCTGGGCGAAGCGGCTGTTGAAGCCCGCCGAGCCGCCGGCGCCCGGCACCTGCAGGTAGGCACCATCGAAGGCCAATCGGCCCATCTCGTCCACGTCGAGCCCGTCGTGCAGCATCCGGCCGATCAACCGTGCGGACTGGCTGATGCCGAAGATCAGCACCTTGCGCGGCGCGGGCGCGCCCTCGAAACGATGGTCCCGGAACCAGGCCAGCAGATCGCGAATGCCGGCCAGGCCCGCACCGGTCACATACGGATCCTTGGCGGTATAGGTCAGCTCGTAGATCGTTCCCGGCTTGAATCCACCATCGAGTTGCACGCGGCCCGGTCCCGCGGCCCTTTCTGCTTCGACGAAGCGCCAGCGCTTGCGGGCGATCGCGCGCCGGGCGTCGTCCGGACGCGCCCGCTCGGTCAGCACAGCCGAAGGGTCGTCCGGCGTCGCCGGCTCGTAGGTCAGGCCGCGCAGCCCGGCGTACGTGGCAACCTCCGTGGGTTCGTTGACGATGAATTCGTTTTCAACGGGGCCGCGGATCGCGGCCCCATGCGGCCCCTTCGCGATCGGAGGGGTGAAGATCAGCGGCTTCGCGCCGGGCGGCTGGGGCGCCACATCCCAGGTCCAGGCCGAGAACAGCAGCGTGAAACCGTGGCGCATCAGGAAGCCGTCGCCCGCGTCGGCCGCGGTCGTCGGGTCGTTGTTGGCCGGACTGCGGCCGTTCACCTGGCCGAGCATCGCGATCGAGCCGCGGTTGTTGACGTCGTAGAGCAGCGTGGACGGCTGCGCCTTGACGGGCCGCAGCACGACGAACTCGGCGGCGAACCTGACCAGGCCGCGAGCGTCGCGCGGCGCGCGCTGCAGGTCGACGATCCGGCCATTGGCCGCGGTGGCCGGGTTGAGAGCGAAGTGGGCGATCCCGCGGATCTTCTCGTAATCACCCGACCCGGGAAAACTCACACCGGGTGCAAAGGACGTCCGCTCGACAACCTCAACCCGCTCGACGACCGCCACCGCAGGTGCGCTGGCGGCGCCGAGCGCCATCGCAGCGGCCAACACGACCCATCGTCCGGGCGACTCAGACAGCACCATGGCGCTGATTATCCGCGTCAGGAACTTCGAAGGGCAACGCCGCTTCCTCGACATCTGCAGTGTCACAATTCGACTCTATCGATCGATATACGGTCCTTCTAACCGGGGATGACCCGTTGTGAATTGGATAGTTAGCGAAAGCGTCTTGTTCCGCCCACAGCACTGGGGTTGGACAGTGACTGCTCTGATCACGATTGTCATCGTGGGTATCGCCGACTACGTCACGGGCCCCCAAATCACGTTCTCCGTGTTCTATCTTGTTCCCGTTTCGGTCGCCGCTTGGCTTGGAGGAACCGCGGGGGCCTTGGCGGGGTCCGTGTTGGCCGCGGTCGTCTGGTTCGGCGCGCTGCTGGCTGCGAGCGCGTCGGTTTCAAACACTTTCGTGTATGTCTGGAATTTCTGCGCGCAACTGCTTTTCCTGCTGCTGGTGGCGCTGCTGCTGGGGCAACTGCGACGAATGCTCGATCGCGAGCGCGAGTTGAGCCGGAGGGATCAGTTGACGGGACTGCCGAACGCGCGTGCGCTCCACGAAATAGCGGGCGCCGAGATCGCGCGAGCGGGCCGTTATCGCCTGCCCCTGTCGCTGGCGTTCATCGATGTCGACGATTTCAAGCGCATCAACGACAGCCGTGGCCACGGCGCGGGGGACCGCTTGCTCCGTCTGATGGCCCAAGTCATCCGAGGCAGCCTGCGCAGTTCGGACCACGTCGCGCGCTGCGGAGGCGATGAATTCGTGGTTCTGCTGCCGGTTGCGGATCAGGATGCCGCGCGCGCCGCGGTGGACAAGCTTCGCACGATAGTGAACCAGGCGATGATCAGGGAAAACTGGCCAGTCACTCTGAGCATCGGTGTCGTAACCTGCGAACCCGGCAGTTCGGGCGTTACGGTCGACGGGATGCTGGATCGCGCCGACCGGCTGATGTACGAGGTGAAGTCCAGCGGGAAGAACGGTGCTCGCCTGGCAACGTACGGCCCGCCCAGCGCCTCTCCGGAGCCGTTAAACGCAGCCGTAGAGCCCTCTGCGTAGATCACGACTGCCGATGTGCCTCCGTCGCTATTTCACACCGATATCTTCGAAGCGCACATTTTGAATGGCATAGGACTTCCAGTCACGATAATCGAAGTGCCACCATTCATATTCGTAGACGGAAAATCCCTCTGCTTCCATGTGCCGGCGCAGCAGGTCGCGCAAGCGGCGCTGTTCTGCGGTTCCACCGGCATATGTCGCATACGCCCGTTCGGTCGCCTCGTCGTACAGACTCGGCATCTCGACCGCCAGGCCCGTTTTCAAGTCGTACAGCGTCAGGTCCACCGCGCAGCCACGGTTGTGGCGTGAGCCCTCGGTGGGATCGGCGACGAACTTGTGCTGTTCCACCGGCATTGCGTCCCAGAATATCTTCGTCACGTACCATGGCCGATACGCATCGTGGACGAGCAAACCGTAACCCTCCGCCGCGAGCGAACGCCGCACGCGCGCCAAAGCCTCCGCAGCGGGTCGCTGCATGAAGGCACGCCCCTGGCTATACAGTGGCGTGCCGAGGAAATTGCGGGTCGTCGCGTAGCGGATATCGAGCTTGATCGTCGGATCGAGCGCAGTCAGTTCGACGAGGTCTGCCGGTCGGAAATCGCCGCTCTCCACCGGTGGCGTTGACGCAAGCGCGATCGGCAGCAAGTCTTCAACCGGCCGCACGGGCTTGATGTGGAAAACACCCGAAGAATCGGCAACGTGTTCGGTGGGAGGCGCAGTTGAGGCGCAGGCAGCGAGGGCGAGTACGAATATGAGCCACAAGTGACGTTTCGTACCGTTCCAAGAGCCGCTGAGCACGGCAGAGACTCGCTGCTTTGAGTCGATCTGCCCCCGGGGATCACATCGGAGGTGCCTGCCCGTTCAATCCGACATTCACGCGCGCCGCGATTAGGCTGCCGTCGGGTTGAGGCTGCGAAATCACGAACACCGGTGCGCCGGGCTTCAGCACGGTGCGATCGGCCGGGTTGTACGACACGATGACCGCACTGTCCGGAACCACAACCTTTTGCGCGCCCCCTTTGTACTGCACTTCGAGGACGCGATCCTTGCCGATACTCGTGATGGTGGCCACATTTCCGTTCGTCATCTTGCTCGTCGGCCTCAGGTCCCAATCGTAGTGTCCCTCGCCGGTACCGCGCATATTTTCCGGAAAGATGTGCACTTCCAGCGCAACCAGTGCCCCATTGCGCTCGCCTACGGTGGTCGTGCCGATGAACTTGCCGGCAGTTAGATCGTCAATGCTCGTCCTCTCGATTCCCATCACAAGGAAATTGTCCTTCAGCTTCACGGTCTTGATTTGACCGTCGTTTCCTTTGATCGTAAGAACCTGGCCGTCCAGCTTCTCGATCGTGCCGCGGATTCGCACAGGAGGGTTGGCCGGGGCCTGAGCGATGGCCACGGTAGACACACAGGCAACCATTAACGTCGCGATGGTCCGAATCATGGACACTCCTTCGTCGGTGAACAGTGGTAGTCGTTATACGGCGACGCCGCGCTCGGTGGGTACAACATCCTGCCGAGGAAGGCGATATCTTCGTGATCGGAACACCAAGCGCGCCGACATCGCGGCAGACGCCACAGCAGCAATCGCGAGCAGAGCTATCACAGCCGCATTGATCGACGTAGCGCCAAGCGGGGTGCAGTACCAGACGTAGATCCCCGCTACCGCAGACAACGTCGCAAGCAGGGTAAAGCGAACGATCCGACGTTCATCGGGCACGCGCTGACGATGGGATTCCGGGCTGACTGTTTGCATTGGAATGGGACCTCTCTCGTGACTGGCCGCTCGATGGCTCGCGCAACGCTACCTGCAAACCTTCGTCGTGGCAAACCCTTGATGCCGCGGACACGGCGCGTAATTGAACTCAGTGACTGCGCAATTTCTCTCGCAGCCAAACCTTGATCAGCGATTGGTACGGCACATCGGGCGTTCGCCGCGGCCTTGATAGAGTCCAACAGGTGCTGCGGCAGTCGCAACGAGATCGTTTTCGTGCTCGCCTTCAGGGAATCGAAGCCCATTCGGGTTCACCAGACCCAGGGAATGAGCCGGTACCGCACTTTTCCCGTATACGCCTCGTAGCCCGGCAATTTGCCGCGCAAGAAGCGCTCCTCGAAGACGATCCGCAGCGCCAGCAGAAGAATCATCGCGATGACCAGTACGGTGCCGGCATATGACCCGAGCCAGAGTGGCATGCCGAGCAGGAAAGCAATGGCGCCGGCGTACATCGGGTGGCGCACGATGCCATAGATGCCGCTGTCGACCACGGTTTGGCTCCTGGCCTGCTGGTGTTTGACCACCAGCGCGGCGTACGGATTGTGCTTGAGCGAGAGGTGCACGATGCACCATCCGATCACCAGCAAGGCGAGCCCGAGCCAGGACACGGGTGGCACGGGTTGCGGCAGCAGGTGCCAGCGAAACAGGTCCAGCGGGATCAGTACGAATAACCCAAGAAACAGCACCAGGAACGGCACCAGCACGATCTTGTCCACCAACGGCTGATCCTTTTGCAGCGGCGACTTCAGCCGCTCCTTCAGCAGATCCTTGTGATCAGGGTAGAGGTCAATCAGGGAAGCAACCGTGCCGACGACGAACACGCCAAGCAGCACCCAGGCGCGCCACCAATCGAGGGTACCCGCGGACATGAAAAGCAGTGCGCCTAGGACGGCGATTTGAACGATGGATCTTGTGATGAGCTTGCGCAGGAGCATGATGATCAGCGTGCGTCCCTGGCCTGACGAGGCAATGCGCCGGCATGTTACTGCCTCCCTGCTTTCAGCCGAGCGTCGCCGATGGATGCGATCTGGAGCGACTTTCTTCGTCAGCGGTACATTCTGTTCCTACCGCCGGTAACACGCGATGCCATCACCCGCAGTTCTTTTTGCAGGTCTGATTTTCGGCGTGATCGGAATCGCCGCTTTTACCTATGGACGGAAGAATGCCTTGTGGCGGCCAATGGGCGTCGGGCTCGCGCTGATCGCGTTTCCGTATTTTGTTTCAGAGACCTGGCTGCTCTATGCGATCGGCCTGGCTCTGTGTGGCGCACTGTACATCTGGCGCGACTAGGAAATGATCGGATGGCTGCATAATTCCACGCCCGCAGAAGTTCGAAGGTCCGACCCCGTCGGCCTTTTTTATGCGTTTAAAGGTCAGGGAGGAATTCCCGTGGACCGGATCGCTATGGCAGACGCCCGCCAGATATTGCTGTCTCAAGCCGATCCGGGTGGCCAACCGCGACGCTGGTTCGCGGCCGTGTTGGTCGGCGCCGCGCTGTGGATGGGCGCTATGCCCCTGCCCCAACTTCGCGCGGCCGAGCTGCGCGAGTCCGAAGTGCCGCAACCGTTGCGCAGCTGGGTGCCGTGGGTGCTGCAGGACCACGAGACGATCGCCTGCCCGGCGGCGTACAACGACGGCGACCGCCACGAATGCGTCTGGCCTGCGCGGCTGACGCTCGCGGTCGGGGCGCAGGGAGGGCGGTTCTCGCTGGACGTCGAGATCTTCAGGAGCGACGAGCTCGTCGTGCTGCCGGGACAGCCCGAGGCGTGGCCGCGCGGTGTCCGCGCCAATGGCAGGGCGGTGCCGATGACTGAAAGCGGCGGCCGGCCCGCGCTGCGCCTGCCGGCCGGCCACTTTGTGATCGAAGGCGAGTTCGCCTGGCGCGAGCTGCCGCAAGGTATCGCACTGCCACCCAACACTGGGCTGGTCGATGCGCGACGCGACGGCAAGCCGCTTGGCTGGCCGGATGCGGGCGGCCAGCTCTGGCTGCGCGAAGCGGCCGGCGCCGCTGCGGAAGCCGACACGCTTTCCGTCCGGGCGTTCCGCCGCATCGACGATGAGATCCCGGTCCGCCTGACCACGCGCCTGGAGCTCACGGCGAGCGGAAGGCCGCGCGAGGCGCGACTGTCCGCCGCGCTGTTGCCCGGCTTTGTCGCGCTCGGGGTTGTGAGCCCCTTGCCGGCGAGACTGCAACCGGACGGCACGCTGCGGGTGCAACTGCGCGCCGGCACCTGGACCATCGACGTCGCGGGACGGTCGCGCGGCCCCGTTGCTGCGCTGGCGGCGCCGGCTGCCGACGAAGTCTGGTCGTTTGCCGCCCGCAACGACCTGCGGATCGTCACGGTGGACGCCGCAGGCGGCGCGATCGGACTGGACCCTCGACAGGCCGGGGTGCCGAAAGACTGGCAGGGCCTGCCCGCCTTCCGGATGCCCTCCGGCTCGTCGCTGAAATTCATCGATCGGCGGCGCGGCGATCCGGAGCCGGAAGCCGACAAGCTCTCGCTTGACCGCACACTGTGGCTCGACTTCGACGGCGGCGGGTTCACGGCCCGCGATTTGATCCGCGGCACGATCTCGCGCTCCTGGCGTCTGGATGCGGTGCCGGCCCTGGCCGTCGGACGCGTTGCCGTGGGCGGCCAGGAGCAGTTCATCACGCGGCTGCCAGAGGCGGGCGCGGCAACGGGCGCCGGCATCGAGGTACGACAGGGCAACGCGCTGATCGACGCCGACAGCCGGATCGCCTTCGGGCACGCGCTGCCCGTGACCGGCTGGCAGGCCGACTTCGACCGGGCATCGATCGACCTGCGGCTGCCGCCCGGCTGGCGCCTGCTGCACGCGGGCGGCGCCGATGTGGTCGCGGGTTCGTGGGTGGCGCAGTGGACCTTGTGGGACTTCTTCTTCGTGCTGTTGATCGTCGCCGCGAGCCTGCGCCTGTGCGGCCGCGCCGCAGCGCTGGTGCTGGGCGCGTCGCTGGCGCTGACGTGGCACCTGCCCGGCGCACCGACCTGGCTGTGGCTCGTGCTGCTCACATTCGGCGCACTGCGCGCCGCGCTGGACGCACGCGCCGGCGAACGCGGTCGGCGCTTTGCGGCCTGGGTCCGGTTCGGCTGGCGTGCAACACTCGCGGCCATCGTAATCGCACTGCTCGCATTTGCGGTTGGCGAGCTGCGTGCAGCGATCTACCCGGCCCTTGAAGCCACGCAGGGGCAACAGCGGGGGATTGCTCAGACCGGTTTTCCGTTGGCTGCTCAAGTTGCCAACGCTCCTGCTCCCGTGCCTTCAGCCGGGCGCATCCGCGAGTTCCAAGGCGCCGACGAACTCAAGAAGGAGGCCGCAGCCGCCATCCAGGAGCGCACCAGAGGCGAAGAGCGTTCAGCGGCCATCTCGTCGACGGGACCGTCCAGCGGCGCAGTGGGCCTGCCGCTGCGTGATCTGGCGCGCCAGGACCCCAACGCCAAAATCCAGACCGGGCCCGGGTTGCCGGACTGGAGCTGGCACTCCTACGCGCTCGGCTGGTCCGGCCCGGTCGAGCGGGTGCAGCACGTTTCCCTGTGGTTGGAGCCCCCGTGGCTGACGCGCGCGATGACGCTGCTGGCCCTTGTGCTCGCCGCCGCCGCGATCTGGCTGCACGCGCGGCCGCGACCCGCAACCACGGGTGGCGATGGCCCCGCGTCGTCGGCACCGGGTCCGTCGGTACCTGCCCCAGCGGGCGTGTCCGGCATCGTCGCCGGGCTTGCCGCACTCGTGGCGCTGGGCGCCGCGATCTCGTGCGTGCCGGGCAACGCGCGCGCGGCGACGACTGCATCGACTCCGGAGGCGCCCTCCCTGTCGGACTGGCCGTCGGATGCCAGGCTCGAAGAGCTGCGGCAGCGACTGCGCCGCCCCGCCGCATGCCAGCCCGAATGCGCGCAGCTTGCACAGCTCGGGGTGGGCGCGCACGCCGGCTCGCTGCAACTGCAGCTGGAGCTTCACACGGGCACCGACGCGTTCCTGCCGCTGCCCGGTGGAGCGAACTGGCACGCGGGCGAGGTCCGGGTCGACGCTCGTCCGGCGAATCTGCGCCGCGACGACTTCACCCAGGGCCTGTTATGGGTGCGCCTGCCGCCGGGCGTTCACCAGGTCACGATGACGGCCGAGGTGGGCGACGCCGAATTCGTGCAGATCGCCTTGCCGTTGCTCCCCAAGCTCGTTCGCACCGATCTGGCGGGTTGGAGCCTGGAGGGGGTCGATGCGCGCGGCCTGGCCACCGGCGCGCTGACGCTGACCCGCACGCGCGCGGCGCCGCACACCGGACAGCGCCAGGACCTTCCCGAGGCCGCTCCCGCGTTCGTGCGCGTAGTGCGCACACTGCAACTCGACCTGCAGTGGACCATCGACACCGCGATCACCCGTGCGGGCCCCGCGCCGACGCCCCTTTCCGTCCGTGTCCCGCTGCTGGCCGGCGAGGCCGTCACCGACACCTCGGTGCGCGTGGACGGCAACGTGGCCATCGTCACGCTGGGCGCCGGGCAGAACGGCCGGTTCTCGAGCAGCCTGAAAGTGCAGCCGCGGCTGACCTTGCGCGCGGCCGATGAACCCAACCAGGCCGAGACCTGGCGCCTCGACGTGGCCCCGCTGTGGCACGCGCGCTTCACCGGCATCGCGCCCACGCAACGCCAGCAGGCCGATCGCTGGCTGCCGCAATGGCAGCCCTGGCCGGGCGAGAGCCTGACGATCGACGTGGTCCGCCCCGAGGGCGTGGCGGGAGCAACCTTGACGATCGACCGGGTGGACCTGCTGACGCGGCCCGGCCTGCGCGCCACGGACGTGACCGCAACGGTCGCGCTGCGGTCCAGCCAGGGCGGCAACCACGTGATCGAGCTGCCGCAGGGCGCCGAGCTGCGTGCGGTCCGCATCGACGGCCAGCCGCAGCCGATCCGTGCCGAAGGTCGGCGCGTGACGCTGCCGCTTGCGCCCGGCTCGCGCATGGCGACGCTGGAGTGGCGCGAGATGCGCGGCATCGAGAGCGTGTTTCATGCGGCGCACGCGAACCTTGGCGCAGCGGCTGTGAATCTGAACAGCGCGATCGCCGTGCCGCCGGATCGCTGGGTGCTGGCCGTCGGGGGCCCCGTGCTGGGGCCGGCCGTTCTTTTCTGGGGACTTGCCTGCGCGATCGCTGCGGCGGCGTGGGCGCTGGGCCGCTTGCGCTGGACCCCGCTCGGGTTTGTCCACTGGCTGCTGCTCGGGATCGGCGTCGCGCAGGCGACGCTGGTCGGCGCGGTTTTCGTGGCGGCCGTATTGCTCGCGCTACAGGTGCGCGCCCGTTTCGGCGCCAGGATCGAGGGCGCCCGGTTCAACCTGATGCAGCTCGCGCTGGCCACGGCTGCGCTGATCGCGGTGCTGATCCTGTTCGACGCAATTCGTACCGGTTTGCTGGGCACACCCCAGATGTGGATCACCGGCAACCTGTCGGGGCCGTACGCCCTGCGCTGGTACGCCGACCGCAGCGACGGCGCTCCGCCCGCGGCCTGGGTCTTCAGCCTGCCGCTGTGGGCCTACCGCGTGCTGATGCTCGGATGGGCGCTGTGGCTCGCGCTGGCTGTCGTGCGTTACGCCCGCTGGGCCTGGACGTGCTTCTCGACCGACCGGCTGTGGGGCCCGTGGCGGCTGCATACCGCACCCGCCGGGTAGCCATCAGCGAAACGGCAAAGGCTGAATGCCCAGTTGCCGGATCGTGTCCCGAAAGTGCTTGAAGGGGCTCGAGCCCAGGTGGATCACGAAGAACTCGCCCGGGTATTCCTGCACGGCGAGACGGTTCACGACGGCCAAAACCTCCTTGCGGAAGACGAAGCCGTCGGTCTCGATCGCGAGCACATGTTGGACCAGGTTGGGCTCGGACTTCAGGATCCGCCGCAGCACGTACGCCCGCCGCACCTGATCGCCATGCGTGCGCAGGATAGCCGTGACGCTCGCCGTCGCTTCCGGTGTCAGGTCCGCCGCGACGAGCTCGGCGTCTGCGCTCAGGCTCGACCTTTCCGCCTTCACGCGCGCCAGGTGGGCGGAATATCGCTGCCAGCGTTCAGAGTAGCCCTTCGCCTTTTCGGCATCGCGCGCCTGATAGAAGGACCCCGCAGCCTGGCAGCCGTGCGGAATCGCAGCCTCGTCCTTGGCCATCACGAACTCCAGGTCGGCCATGCCCGCTTCGTCGCCACGCTGCAGCAGAAGAGCGCCGCGCTGGAAGCGTCCCTGGAGGTGCTCGGGCGCGAGGCTCAGCAAGGCGTCGATGGCCGGCATCAGGTCGGTTTCGGGTTGGACCTCGCGCAGCGTGTTCACGCGCTCCCAAAGCTCGTCGGCGCTCGGTGCTTGCCGCGCCTCCAGCTCGGCGAGCCGCTGCTGGCGCTGGCGAAGATGCGCGTGCCGGGAGCGCCAGCGCTCGGCAATGCGCGCGCGCCAGCTCCGGTCCAGGTCGGCCACCACGCTCTCGATGCTCGGCCCCAGCCAGGCCGAGGCCGCACTGACCTCCGGCGGCTCGAGGCGGCGTGCGGCCTCGTCGTCAACGCGGGCGCCCATCGCCGACAGACGATCCTTCAAGGCCGGATGCGTGTTCATATGGTCGGTCTCACGCTGGCTCGCCACGTCCAGGAATCGCGCGCGCTGCTGCGGATCGAGGTCGCTGCGCAGCGATTGCTCCCAGAACGCGCTGCGGTTGCCCGGCGGTTCGGCTTCAAGGATGATCCGCCGCTCGATCGAAGGCCAGAATGTCGCATCGGCGAACTGCGAGGTGATGCTGGTCCGGATCAGCGCGTTGGCCGCGCTTTGCCGGCCGGCCATCTCGACGGCGGTCTGGTCGGCCACGTATTCGTTCTGCCGGGCCAGCACGAACGTGTACGCGTTGAAATACGGCGCGTACCAGCGGAACAGTCGAGCGATCAGGCGCGATCCCCAGTCGGTCCATTTCCCCGACAGCTCCTGCAGCCGGGCCCAGGCGGCCCGGAAACGATAGATGTAGCCACCCAGCCGGCCGTGGTAGCCGGACAGGTGGCCGTACTCGTGAGCGACCACCGCCAGCGCCTCCTCCTCGCCGAGGCTCTGAAGCAGCGGAAGGCCGAGTATCAGGATGTTCTGTTCCCACCCGAGCAGGCCGTAACGCGGGTGCTGCACGATCGCCGCATTGAGGTCGTCCACGAGCAGCACCTTGTGTACGGCCGGACCGTCCAGGCGCCGGCGCAACTCGCCCAGCCGCTCGAACAGCCGCGGCGCTTCGGCCGGCGCCAGCTCCCGTCCCTGAGGTGGCTGGAAGCGACTGAACAGCAGGGACACCGAACTCTTGATCATCGTCCATGCCGGCAGCGCCAGCAGGATCACCAGCTTGCCGAGTTTGGCCAATAAGAGCAGCGCCAGTGTGCCCTTGGTAGCGAACAGCAGGCCCAGCACGATCAGCGCCGCGGCCGGAAGCAGAGCGAACCCGAATGCCACGCCCAGGATGCAAAGGCCCAGTGCAGCGACTCCGAGCACCGCGAGCGTGTACCGCCCTGGCCGTTCGGCGGCGGATCGCTCAAGGCGCGTGACGAGCGCTTCGAATTCCTCTTTTTCCATCGGGGCATTTCCCGAGACGTCCGACTCACTCTACCCCATTCCCGATAGGGTTTGCCCTCGGCCGAATGTCCATTCAGATGTGAGCAGCATCACCCGTTCGAGGCAGGAACTCTGGCAACATGCGCGCGCCTTGAGCCCGAGGTTGGAGCGGGCGTTGGGCTCGCACGGGGAGCTCAGGTAGAGGGGACTCGAATGAACCTGTTCGTACGCAGCAAGTTTGCCCAGAGAAGACGGTGCACTCCAGTGGCCGCGATCCTCGCGGCCTCAACCCTGGTCGGGACCGCATCGCTCGCAATACCTGGTGCAGCGTTCGCCGCTCCGTGCACGGGCCCGGGGGCGCCGACCACAACGCAGACGAAATGCCTGACCGCGGTTCAAATCCCGGGCAATCCGCTGCTGTCGTTCGACATCAGCTGGGCCGATGACGATCGCTCCGAATACTATCTGAGCGATCGCTCCAACGCGGGCATCGACGTCATCGACACCCGGAGCAACACCTTCAAGCGGACCATCGGCGGTTTCGTCGGCGTCAAGCTCAACGCCGCCGGCGGCGTGAACAACAATATCTCCGGCCCCGACGGCGTCACGTCGCATGGCAGGTGGCTGTACGCCGGTGACGGCGACAGCACGCTGCATGTGATCGATCTGGATGCCCCCGCCCAGTCCGCCACCCAACAGGTCGTCAGCACTGGCGGCACCATGAGAGTGGATGAAATGGCATTGACGGCGGACGGCACCTTGCTGCTCGCGGCAAACAACGCAGACGACCCGCCATTTGCGACACTGTTGGCGGCCAATGGCGATATGAGTGCCAGCAATGCGCATGTGATCAGCCGGATCACGGTCGACCCTGCCATCGTTCCACCGGGCTTCGGCTTGTCGCTTGAGCAGCCGGCGTGGGAGCCCAAGACCGCGCGCTTCTATGTGTCGATTCCGGTCATCGCGAACAACCCGGCGGGCTGCAATTACGGACAGTTGCCCGGCGCCATTACCTGCGACGGCGGGCTGCTGGTGGTCGATCCGACCGCCCTGACGACGGCGTCCGTGCAGATCGGAGCCTTCGAGAAGAAAACGAACACGGGGGTGGTAAACCTCAGCGGGTGTGGACCGAACGGTGCCACGGTCGGGCCGAATGGCAATCTGCTCCTGGGCTGTACCCCGCAGAACAACCCCAGCAACACCACCACGCTGGTCATCAAGGCGAAGAACGGGCATTCTGCCGCCATCGGCGGGATTACGGGCTCGGATGAGGTCTGGTACTGCGACGGCGACGAGCGCTATTACACGGCCTCCAGCCGGGCGTGTGGACTGCCGGGTGGCTGTCCGGCGCCGCTTGGCGGGGCCGTGCTCGGGGTGATCGACGCGAAAACGAATCTGCTGATCGAGACCATCCCGCAATCTCAGAACTCGCACTCGGTGGCGGCTGATTCCAAGCTCAACCGCATCTACGTTCCGCAAGTG
>Ga0137418_10002718_pt1 | contig 16175 bp, 12 predicted proteins | sample CZODoug3_1_2_16f_FD_122242 | JGI IMG/M metagenome (GOLD analysis project Ga0137418, IMG submission 122242) | Vadose zone soil fungal communities from Angelo Coast Range Reserve, California, USA - CZODoug3_1_2_16fungal (Hybrid Assembly) | ecosystem: Environmental > Terrestrial > Soil > Vadose... | reverse complement strand
GTCTTCTTTGGCCCGCGATCTCGCGCTGAGCAATCCCGATGCGTTTTTCCTTTCGCAAAGCGGCGAGTGCTTCCACAACGTAACTGTGACCGGAGGCCGTCAGCGGACCGAAGGCCCACTCTCGATGAAGCGCGAACTCCGCGATCTCCTCCGCCAGATTTCAGAACTAGAACATACGCTGCGCACCGAAGAAGGCCGCGTGATGTTGCTGGCGAAAGAGATCAAAGAACTCTCCGGCCTGCTCGACCGCTTGGACGCCGAGTGTCGCGGCGCCGAGAAGCAGGCTATGACCTCCGGCCACATGCTGCAACAGCTCGACAACGAACTCTCACGCACCCGCGAGCGCCTCGCCACCTGCGAGAAGGAGACCGCCCGTCTTGCGCAGGAACGCGCCACGCAGGTCACAACGATCGAACATCGCAGCCACCAGCTTTCCGCCCTGGAAGAACATCGCGGCAAGCTCGAATCGGAAATGGCCTCCGCCCTCGAGCTGCTCACCTCGCTACGAGAAAGCCGCGACCGAGCCGTCCACACCGTTTCGCAGAAAATGGCCCGCGTCGCCTCGCTCGAAGAACGCCACCGCTCGGCCACAGCAGTCCTCGAACGCATCGAGTCCATGGTCGCCGAGATGGCCGCCCGTTGCACTACGCTCCGAGCCCAAGTCGATTCTGCCGCCGCCGAAAAACAGCAACGCGAAGCTGAAAACGTTCTGCTAGCCGAACAACTAGTCACGCTCGCCGCCGAAAAACTCTCCTCCGATGAACTTGTCAACGCCCTGCAAGAAGAGTCCGCACAAATTCGCGCACGCATCACCGAACTCGAAGAAATCATCCGCACTGCGCGCCAAACCCTCGACGCCGCCCGCGACCGCCGAGGAGAGCTCGCCGCAGCCTCCGCCAAGCTCGAATCCGACGCCGAGCACATGGCCGAAACCTGCCTCCAGGAACTCAACACGCCGCACCAGGACCTCCTCGCCGACGCCGACCTCGTCCGCGTCACCGGCGTCGAACTCACGCAGGAAGACGAACTCTACCGCCAGATGCGCACGCGCCTCGAAAACATGGGCCCCGTCAACATGATGGCCCTCGAGGAATACAAAGAAAGTTCCGAGCGCCACACTTTCCTGGAAACACAAAGAAAAGACCTCTACGACGCCATCGAAAACCTGCGCAACACCATCCGCGAAATCGAAACCGTTTCCCGCGAGAAGTTCCAGGAAGCCTTCGCCAGGATCAACGAAAATTTCTCCACCATCTTCACCAAGCTCTTCAACGGCGGCCAAGCCTACATGCGCCTCACCGACGAACTCAACACCGCCGAAAGCGGCATCGATATCGTGGCCTCGCCTCCGGGCAAGAAGCTGCAAAACGTTCTGCTACTCTCCGGCGGAGAAAAGGCGCTCACCGCCATTTCCCTGCTCGCCGCCATCTTCCAATTCGCGCCCAGCCCGTTCTGCATCCTCGACGAAGTCGACGCCCCCCTCGACGAAGCCAACGTCGGCCGCTTCACCGACCTCATCAAGGAAATGAGCATCAAGACGCAGTTCGTGGTCATCACCCACAGCAAAAAGACCATGAGCGCCGCGCCGGTGCTCTATGGCGTGACTATGCAGGAGCCGGGTGTGTCGAAGCTGGTGTCGGTGCGGTTTGGGGCGACGGCGTAGGGTCGAAGCGTGAGACACCCCGGCCTGCAGGCTTTCCAGATAACCAAAGGTCAATGGCCGCGGGGACACAACTTTCGGCAGCTATCCGGCGGCGCTGAGACTCGCTAGAGTGGCTCCATCCGGGCTCCATGGCGCGGGTACAGGAGGGTCATCCTTCAATGAACCTGCTCATGAACCTGCCGCAATGGTTCAGCCAGCACGCCATCTCGTTCACCCTGATCCTGGCCTATATTCCATTGATCGCGACCGTGGTCACCACCATCGTCAGCCTCGTGCTGGTGCGCGCGACGTTGCGCTACACCGCGTCGAGCGACCGGAGTCTGGCGCTTTCGCGGGAGCAGTTCGAGCGCGAATGGGCACCCGAGTTGCACATTAAACTGGAGCGCCTGTCCGCCCGCGACGCAAGAATCCTCGTGACCAACCTGGCCAGAATTTCTGTTCTGATGCAGATGGTGCAGATGCGTAAGCTGTCGATGGCGGTCCCGTCCGTGCGATCTTTTCTCAACGAGCCCCTGGTCGGCGGCACTACGTGGAGCGAGGATCTCGGGAAGCGTCTGTTTGCCAGCACAGGCGAGAACTACGAGGGCCAGATTGCCGTATCCATAACTTTTTATGCGGCCGGGCGCATGTACCGTACGGACTGGTTCCGCTTTCAAGTCCAGGTGCGCAACAACCAGCTTCTCCAGCTCGATCCGGTGAATATCTCCGCACGTCGCGTACAAGTACTGCAGAGCCGTAAAGGCACGAGAATTACTCCCCCCGAACTCGTAAGAGACGTCGTTGGCGCCGTCAAGAGCGATGAGGACTCGGTTGCTCGGTAACCCGTTCCGTTGAAGCTGGTATATGCCGACGTCGAGTGCTGGCGAGACGATTCGTGCCGACGGCGGCGAGCGCTTAGGAAAAGTCAACCGAAAAATCTTTTTCCCATGGTTGACAAAATTCTCCCACCCATTAGAATCGTCGCTGCTTTTTCTCGTAAAATTAACTCATGCCTGAACTCCTGGACACCGTTCTCCTCACCACCAAGTTTCCCGACCTCAACTTGCGCGCCAGCGGCAAAGTGCGAGACGTGTACGACGTGGGCCCGGATCATCTGCTTTTTGTCGCCACGGATCGCATTTCAGCCTTCGATTACGTTTTGGCCACAGGCATTCCCAGTAAGGGCCGGGTGCTCACGCAGATGTCGCTGTTCTGGTTCGAATTCCTGCGCGACGTAGTTGCCAATCACGTGGAGACGGCCAACGTCAGCGCCTACCCGGCAATGCTGCAAAAGTATTCCGAGCAACTGCAGGGACGCTCCATGCTCGTCAAACGCGCGGAAATGTTTCCCGTCGAGTGCGTTGCCCGCGGATATCTCTCCGGCTCGGGCTGGAAGCAATACCAGGACAGCGGCGGCGTCTGCGGCATCCCGCTCCCTGCCGGACTGCGCGATTCTGATCAACTCCCCGAACCCATTTTCACCCCGGCCACCAAAGCCGAGACTGGACACGACGAAAATATCTCCTTCGACCGCATGGTGGGAATCCTCGGTGGCGAGCTTTCCGAGCAGCTCCGCACTCTCACGATCGCCATCTACATGAAGGCCGCCGACTACGCTCGCCAGCGCGGCATCATCATCGCCGACACCAAGTTCGAGTTTGGCCGTACCGCCGCCGGCATCACGCTCGCCGATGAAGTCCTCACACCCGATTCCTCGCGCTTCTGGCCCGTCGATACCTACACTCCCGGCAAGGCGCAGAATTCCTATGACAAGCAATTTGTGCGCGACTACCTCGAATCCATTAAATGGAACAAGCAGCCACCCGCGCCCGCGCTCCCGACCGAGGTGGCTTCGAAGACGAGCGAGAAGTATGTGGAAGCCTATCGCCGTCTGACGGGACGCGAACTTCATGGCTAGCGCCCCACGGAGCCGCGTGTGAACGTCTCTTCGCTGAATGCGGCAGACTGGGCCATCCTGGCCATCATTGCCTTCTCCGTCGTGACGGCGGCGATGCAAGGGTTTTTGTTCGAGGCCATTTCCCTCGCCGGCTTAGTTTTGGGGTACTTGCTGGCCGCCTGGGAGTATCATGTCGTGGCGAACTGGCTTGCGCCTTATGTCAAGGAGCAATCGGTTGCCGATATCATCGGGTTCATTGTGATTCTGTTGGCCGTCACCATCCTGGCGGGAATCATCGGTCGGCTGGCGCGGTGGTTGATGAAAGAAGTTGGTCTGCATTGGTTCGACCGTATCCTGGGCGGGGCGTTTGGCCTGGTGCGCGGATGTTTAACGGCAGCTATCGTGCTGCTCGGTTTTACCACGTTCAACCCGCAGTCGACCTGGCTGGAAGGCTCGCGGCTCGCTCCCTATTTTCTGGTAGTGGCGCATGGAGCCAGTTGGCTTGCGCCGTACGACGTTCGGGCGCGCTTCCGCCAAGGCTCGGATTTGATAACGAAGTTTCAAGCGGGAACGGCACCGGCGGAGAAGCACGCGTCTCCTAACCACTAGCAAAACTCAGTTGCAGAACGACCTGGCAGTATACGACCTGGCAGATCGACCCAGCACGACCGACATCAAACGAAAGGTACCCCGGTGAAAGACCAACTCGAAACCCTCGTCCTGCAAATGCACCACAGCAAGATTCTTTACTCCGAGGCTGTGCGCGAATTTAAGAAGCGCTTCATCCTGGCAGTGCTGGAAGAGAACAAAGGCAACCAGTGCCGCGCCGCGCGCGAGCTGGGAATGCACCGCAACACGCTGAGCCGCACCCTGGCTGAGCTCGAAATCGATCTCCGCCCCTTGCGGGAGGGGGTCAAGCGCCCTTCCCGCAGCGCTCGTCCCATGGCGCAAGAACGCAAGCTGGCGCGGTAACGATGTATAGTTTTTCGGGGTAACCGCTCAGCCCGAAACGCGGCGCCCGAAATCGTTCCACAACGAGGGCGATGGCCCGTGAATGTTCCCGAAGCTCTCGATCGCTGGGTCGCTGCGAATCTGATCGACCGGATCACCGCCGACCGGATCCTGCAGTTTGAAAAAGACTCCACCAAGGAGGGTCTGCGCTGGCCGGCCCTTCTCGCCATCGGCTTCGGCGCTTTGATGCTGTGTGCTGGAATTCTTCTCTTCGTAGCCGCACACTGGGATCGCCTTTCTCCAGGCCAGCGCTTTGCTCTCGTGGTGGCCATGGTTGCCCTGTTCCATCTGGCCGCCGCCGGCCTGGGCCAGAGGTCACCCTCACTCGGAACCGCCCTGCATCTGGCTGGCACCGCGTGCCTCGGCGCGGGTATTTACATGGCCGCACAAATCTTCAACCTCGAGGAACACTGGCCCGGAGGCATCATGCTCTGGGCTTTGGGCGCGGTCCTCGCCTGGCTGGTGCTCCGGCAATGGCCGCAAGCTCTACTGGCTGCCGTGCTCATTCCCTGGTGGCTGATGGGCGAGTGGACGTTAGCGACCGAAAAGTATGGTGGAGCCGCCTGGAATATCGCGGCCCAAGGACTTCTGCTGCTGGCCCTTCTCTATGTCTCCGCATCGCCCCGGGGACCGAACCGTACCCTGCGCATGGGCCTGGTCTGGGTAGGCGGGCTGGCGCTGATTCCTTTCATCGCGTGGGTGATGTTCAGCGGGGAGTCGGCGTATCCTTACCGGCCGGGTAATCCGCCCGCGCTTCCCTCCGGATTCGTGCTCCTCGGATACGCCTCCGCCTACTTACCCGCGCTCGCCCTCGCTTTCTTCATCCGGAAGAGCCGTTCCCTGCCAATATTGGCAGGGGCGGTCTGGGTGGCCCTGCTCGGCGTCCTCAGCCGCCAGCCCCGTCCCGAGCACAATCCGGCAGTCTATCTGTTGGTTGGACTGGGCGCCTGCGCGTTCTGTTATTGGGGCGTCCGCGAGAGCCGCAAGCTCTTTATCAATTTGGGTACGGCAATTTTCGCCATTAACCTGATTACGTTTTACTTCTCCGATGTCCTCGACAAACTCGACCGCTCCCTGGGCCTGATTCTGTTGGGCATTCTCTTCCTCGCCGGCGGATGGTTTCTCAATCGCGTGCGTGGCCGCCTGATCGCGAGCGCGGCTCGAGGAGCAAGCCAATGACAAACTTTCGCAAAGGCCTGATCGTGGCCCTGCTGCACATTCTTATCGTCCTCAGCTTGGGAGGCAAGTTTCTCTACGACCGCACCCATCGGCCGCGGGTTTGGGTGAAAACCGGCAGCATCGATCCGGACCTCCCGATTCGTGGACGGTATCTGACCCTCAGCCTCGAGGTCCACGCTCCAGAGCTCGCCCGGCTGCGCACCGCGCCCAACTACAACAGGCAATCCGTCGTGCTCGCGGCAGAAAATGGCGAGCTCGTCGCGCATCCGGTGGACAAGCCTTCCGGGATGTCCATCGGAACCGGAGCCAAGACGCCGATGCCAGCCCAGGACGATCTTTACTTTCTGTCACCAGCGGTGGACTTCTTCATCCCCGAGCACGCTGAGACACCGCAACGAACTCGCGACGACGAAGTCTGGGCCGAAGTGACGATCCCCAGAAAGGGCCCGCCCCGACCGATCCAGTTAGCCATCAAGCACGGTTCGCAATGGATGCCGCTGACTTACCGCTGAATACGCTTCCGATACTTTGACCATTCTTATGACCAAGGTAGGATCGTTGGACTTCACTCACCCTTCACCTCCCTCAGGTCGGTAGAGGACTCTCGACACAGAAAAGAGGGCAGCCGCCAGGCTGCCCTCTTTTGTTTGCTTCCGGTCAATTCTTGTTCGCTTCCGGTCAATTCCTAGCGCGTCGGTTTGTGGTGCACCGGAGGCTTCTTCGCTCCGGGTGGCGGAGCTGAGGTCAACAAGGTGCCGTTGATCAGCTGCATCACAAAGGGCTTGGGAATGTAGCCATCAGGCACGCCGCCAAACTTCAGTTCCTCGCCTTCCTTGGGCATCAGCTTTGCCGGAATCGGGCCTGTCATCGTCAGTTCGATGTCAAAGCGCTTGGTTTCAATATCATCCACGCTGGCAGCGATCTGCACCCTGGTCGGGGTCACGGTGATGACATTGCCCACCATCTGCAACGGCTGGCCCTTGATGGCGTTCCAAACTTTGTCCTTGTCTTCCTGCTTGCCTTCGGAAAGAACCAGTTCCCACTCAGCGAAGTCCATGTCCTTAGGCTGCTTCTTCTGCACGATATCGGCAGCCTGTTGCTCCAGCGTCGGCGGGACGTACTTGGTAATTGTTTTGCCGAGATCCGGGGGCGGGGCGGTCGCTGTCTTCGCGGTCTCCAGCAGCTGTGGCCAGCCCTCATCCGATCCGTGGTACTTCACGAACTTGCTGTGGCCAAACTTGGTGATCTGTTCCTTACCCTTGGGATCCGTCGACAGATCCGCGGCGCGGGCAATCCAGAATAAGCCGTTGGGCATGTCTTCCGGAGTTGCGGGCGGCAACGTCGAAATGGCCAGAGCATACACGTCTTCGAGGCTCGCCGGATTTCCGGCGACCGACAGCTTCAGGTGGGTTTGCGCCGTGGGGTAATCCTTCATCTGCCAGGCGCAGTACCCAATCACATTGTGGAACAATTCCGTAAAGCTTACTTTTTGCTTGTCGTAGTCTGCCTGGGCAACACCATCCGGCTTGGCGTAAGCGCCAAGGGCTGTCAGTCCTCGTTCGGCGAACGAGCGCGCGGCGGTGCAATCTGCACCCGCCTTCTTCAAATACGACAGTATGGCCAGCGCCTTGATGTTGTTCGGATTGACCACCAGCAACCGCTGCGCCACATCTTCAACCTTGGCCGCATTGTTGGTTTGCTGATACGCCTGCAGCAGAGCTTCCATTCCATCTTCCCGCACCACGCTGTTCGGATACGCTTGCGCGAACGCTTCCAAGCCGCTGATCTTCGCATTCAAGTCCGTCGCCTGGACCGCGGCCACGTAGGCGTTGTATTCCGCTTGGTCTTTGATCTCTTTCTTTTGAGGGGCTTGGGCCAGCGCGGTGGGTGCCGTGAGCGCCAGTGCTCCCAGTGTCAGCAGCATCAACGCCAATATCTTCTTCATCAAAATGACTCCTCCGTGAGTCTCAGGAAATTAGGAACGGCATTCCGCTACGCGAACAGGCATCGGCTATGCCCGCGCCAGTGGCTCCGGAACCCATCCGCCTGCGGCCTACCGCCAGATTGCCGCCGGTGAACGTTTTCCGGTGCCCGGATTATATTGACGGCACAAGCTTTAAGGCAAGCCGCCAATTTCAAGGCCCGCGGTCAATTTTCCGCATTCCCATATCTGCTAGGATGCCCCTTCCCCACACTTAGATACTTGGACACCATGGCACGGAGGAGGGATACCCCTATGACGATCGACCGAAACGCGGCAGACATGAACACGGACGGGAACGCGAAAGACCGTCCTCTGCAAGACCAGACCGCCGTCGTAACTGGGGCTGGGCGCGGCATTGGTGCGGCCATCGCTCGAAAACTCGCTGCCTTAGGCGCTCATGTTTTCGTCTGCGGACGCACGCAATCTCAGCTTGATCGAACTGTACAATCCATCCGCGCCGCCGCGGGCTCGGCCGAGGGCCTCTTCTGCGATGTTACGACTCTTGGTTCGGTACAAGAGACCGCCCGCGTCGTGGAACTCCAGCGACAACGCTGCGACATCCTCATCAACAATGCCGGCATCGGTGGCTTCGGCGGTCCTGTTCACCAACTCGCTCCCGAGGAATGGGACCGCATCCTGGCCACCAACCTGCGCGGTGTGTATTACTGCATGCACTGTTTCGCACCCATCATGATCCGCGCGAAGTCCGGCCACATCGTCAACATCTCCTCGCTGGCAGGAAAGAATGCGCTGCCGAATGGTGCTGCCTATGCGGCTTCGAAATGGGGACTGAACGGACTCAGCTATTCCGCTGCCGAAGAATTGCGCGAACACGGTATTCGGGTCTCGGTGGTTTGCCCCGGCTCGACGAACACGGAACTCTCTCCCCATGTCGGCAAAGACCCCAAGCGGATGCTCCAACCCGAGGACGTCGCCCACGCCGTCGGGATGGTTGTCACGCAGGCTCCCCAGTCTTTTTGCAGCGAAATCCTCCTCCGTCCCACTCTCCGGCCCTAACGGGTCGGGGTCCCAGCCAGCGCGCTCAGGCGCGATTGTTGACCCTGGCTGATAGGGCGTAACAAGGACTCTGACCGCTCATCTGACCACTCATCGGCGCACCCGAAGCCGGCGGTCAGGGGCTCGAACGCCTGGGGTAACCAGTCGGGTGGCACTGTTTTCCTATTCCGACGCCGCACACGCTCTCAGCACCGGCAGAGTGTGAAAACAGTTGCACAGACCGCGCCACGGCTTCGTATGTAAGTCGTTGATAAAGCTACAAATCGTCCTCCGTCTCCCACCCGCCTCCGGCACCCTGATTGCACCGAACAGGCTTGTCCCTCGGAGGAGCCTGAACCGGCCATGACGAAGAATTCTGTCTTTTTCATCCCCAACCCCTTTCGCGGCGCGAGCCGTGCCTTTACAACCGTTGCCGTCTTCGGTTTGCTTTTGGGCAGTCTGTCCCTCCCGGCCTTGGCACAGGTCAACGTGCTCACCCAGCACAATGACAACACGCGTTCCGGCTTAAACCCGAACGAGACCCTTCTGACCCCCTCCAATGTCAGCGCCACGACCTTTGGAACCATCCTCTCGCGACCCGTGGATGGCATGATCGCCGCGCAACCGCTTTACGTCTCCCATGTCAACATCCCGGGGCAAGGCTTCCACAATGTCGTCTATGTCGCCACGCTGCACAACAGCGTGTATGCCTTTGACGCCGACAATGCCGCTGGCGGCAATGCCAGCCCTCTTTGGCAGGTCAACTTTCTAAACCCCGCCGCTGGCGTCACCACCGAGCTGCCCGCGGAACTGGGCTGTACCAGCACCACGTTCCTCACCGAAATGGGCATTCTGGGCACACCCGTGATCGACGCCGACTCGCAGACGATGTACGTGTTGGCCAAGACCAAGGAAACCGGCACCTATCACTTCCGCTTCCACGCCCTCGACATCACCACGGGCCTGGAGAAATTCGGCGGCCCGGTGGACGTCAACGCCACGGTGAACGGCAAAATCGGCGCGCTGATGTTGACCGACGCGGCCAAGAACATGCTGTCGCGGCCCGGCCTCCTGCTTTCGCAAGGCATCGTCTACATGGCCTTCGGATCGAACGGATGCGATGGCCAAAACACCCGCGGCTGGGTCGTCGGGTACGACGCCACCACGCTGCTGCAACTCGGCGTTTTCAACGACACCCCCGACACCAAAGTAGCCCGCGGCAATATCTGGCAATCGGGTAGTGGCTTGGCTTCTGACGACAATGGCAATCTGTTTTTCTCGACCGCCAATGGCGGCTTCGACGCGAACGCGGGCGGCAACGACTACGGTTCCAGCATCGTGAAGATTGGTTGGGGGAACGACCACCTCGTCGCGAAGGACTACTTCACTCCCTACAACGTCAACTATCTCAACTCCACGGACCTCGATGTGGGTTCTGCCGGCGTCGTGATGTTGCCAGACCAGCCGGGTCCACACCCGCATCTGCTCGTCGGCTCCGGGAAAGAGGGTTCGGTATACGTCCTCGACCGCGACAACATGGGACAGTTTAACTCGGTGGATAACAGCCAGATCGTGCAGTTCATCCCGTTTGACGGCGGCGTCGTGCCTCCACATTCGCACACGCCTCCCGGCAGCGAGGTGGGCCGCATGTTCAGCACGCCTGCCTATTGGAATGGCTACGTCTATCTCACCGGTCAAAACCAAGGCGTGACCCAGTTCGCTGTTGATGGCGGCCAACTCGACCTCGTCAACCGCAACGCCAGCGCCTTGTGTTGCGCGCATACGCCTTCCATTTCCGCCAACGGCGCTTCCGGTGGCATCCTCTGGATCCCGAACGGGAACGGCTTCGCAGCCTATGACGCTTCGGATGTGTCCCTCCCGTCGCTCTACAACAACTCCAAGATGGGAACGCTGGCGCATTTCAACACGCCGACCATCGCAGGCGGCAGGGTTTACGTGGGAGCGAACTTCGCTCTGCAAGTGCTTGGTTTGCTCGGAAACCTCCAGCCCGCCTCCGGCAACGGCCAGTCTGCGGCAGCGCTCGGCACCTTGCCGCTCCCTCTTACCGTGGCGGCGACGGACGCGTATACGGGCGCGCCTGTTTCCGGCGTGACGGTCACATTTAGCGACAACAAGAAGGGCGGCGTCTTCAGCCCCACCACAGCGGTGACGGATAGTTCCGGCCGCGCCAGCACCTCCTACACCGTTCCGAAACTGGCAGGGACCTACACCATCACCGCAACGTACCCGGCGTCCACGACTGCAAAGTTCACCGTTACTGTCGTCGGCGGAGCCGCCACCCACATCAAGGTCATCAGCGGCAGCAAGCAGGTGGTTCCGCTGCAAACGACACTTCCGCTACCCCTCGTGGTCCAGCTTCTGGACGTCTGGAATAACGGCGTGCCGGGCGCGATCCTTACGTTCTCAGATGGCGGCAAAGGCGGCACGTTCTCCGCACTTTCGGTCGTCACTGATGCCAGCGGTCGAGCGCAGACGCTCTACACCACTGGAACCAAGAGCGGCACCATCACCTTCACCATCGCGGCGGGCAGCATTGTTCAAGGCATGGGAGCGACGGCGCTCGCTGGACCAGCGGCGGGAATGTCGTTGGTTTCCGGGAACAAGCAGTCGGCGGCCGTTTCCACAACCTTGCCGGCAGCGCTTGTGGTCAAGGTCGTTGACCAGTTCAACAACGTGGTTCCAGGAGTCTCGGTTTCATTCACGGATGGAGGGGTTGGCGGCTCCTTCTCCAGTTCGACCGTTTCCACCGATGCCACCGGCAAAGCCACCGTAACCTACACCCTGCCCGCGACTGCGCAAGCCGAGAGCATTACCGCCTCCTCGTCAGGACTGACCCCGGTCAACTTCACGGAGACCGCTCACTAACGGCGCAATCACAACTGCTCCACTGTCACACGTATGACACAGTTCGCGCCGCGGCGCGCTGCCAACCTTTCGTCGGTAAATTATAAATACCTGATTTGGAAGGACTTCTCGTCTGATTCGATTTTCTTTTCGCATTTGCAGTGGATGGCATAGGCATTGCTATTCCATGATGGCGGCCCGGAATGCGGCCGGACAAATATAAGCAATAGGTTCAGCGTCGCGAAGGAGGGAGTTTTGGCAGCAAAGACCCACAACGATCCACGCATATTCCGCATGGCACCCAGGATCAAGGACTGTGTGCACGCCGTTTGCGACAGCAGCGGTGATCAGCTTAAGCCCCACGCAGCAGGAGAATCGAGATGAAATGGCTTACGTCAAAACGTCAGGTCAAGATGATTTACGCCGTCGCAGCGCTTATAACGACCTGTGGTGCGGCGATGGCCGCATCGGATTCCGAGCAGTTCACACGTTTCAAGGACCCAAATCAATGGGGCGCCCCGGCGGGTGATTTGAATCAGAACCGCTACAGCTCACTGAAAGAGATCAACACCGGCAACGTCAAGGGCCTGAACATGGTTTGGGCGCAATCGAGCGGCACGTTGCGCGGCCACGAGGGACAGCCCTTGGTCATCCAAGATGTCGGCGGCAAGCCGATGATGTTCATCGAAAGCGGTTGGCCGAACATTCTCCAAGGACTGGATCTCAGTGATCCAGATCATCCGATGCAGGTGTGGAACTACACCAAGACCGCCGGCCGCGACGAGTCCGCGGTTCCTCGTGCCTGCTGCGACACGGTCAATCGCGGCATGTCGTATGCGGACGGGAAACTCGTGTTCGGTACCTTGGACGGTTTCGTCATCGCCCTCGATGCGCTGACCGGCAAGGAAATCTGGGTCGTCAAGCACGCCCACCCGGACAAAGGCGAAACCATCACGCCGGCCCCGATCATCGCGAACGACAAAGTCATCATCGGTTTCGGCGGCGATGAGTTTGCGGCCCGCGGCCGCGTCACCGCCTACAACCTTGCCGACGGCAAGAAGGTGTGGGAGTGCCATTCCACCGGCACCGACAAGGACGTGTGCCTGACGCCGAACACCAACAAGAAGCATCCGGAGTACGGCACCGCCGGCAAGGACTTGGGCATCAGCACCTATGTGGGCGACGAGTGGAAGCGAGGCGGCGGAGCGGCGTGGGGCTGGTATGCCTACGATCCGGCGCTGCACTTGGTTTACTACGGCACCGGCAATCCCGGTCTGTGGTCGCCGCAGTTCCGCTGCGCCGAGCCGCTGACTCAGGCGAATTGCAACAGCGGCAAATACGACAACAAATGGTCCATGAGCATTTTCGCCCGCAACGTCGACACCGGCGAAGCCGAATGGGTCTACCAGATGACTCCGTTCGATCAGTGGGACTATGACGGCATCAACGAAGTCGTACTGGTCGACTTGACGGTGGACGGCAAGCCGCGCAAGGCTCTGGTGCACTTCGACCGCAATGGTTTCGCCTACGTGTTCGACCGGACGGATGGCACGCTGCTGCGCGCCAACAAGTATGTCACGGTGAATTGGGCGGAGAAAATCGACATGAAGACCGGCCGGCCCGTCAAGGTCGCGGAACATTCTCCGCTGAAAGTGGGCGAGAACACCCAGGCTTGCCCGTCCGCAATGGGCGGCAAGGACCAGCAGCCGGTGGCGGTGGATCCGAGCGATCCGGCCAATTTCTATGTACCCACCAACAACTGGTGCATGGAACTCGAACCGCAGGCGCGTTCCCACACCACGCAAGGAACGGTTTACGTGTTCGCCAATGTCTACATGTATCCCGAGAAGCCGGGCGTCACCGGCAAGTTCAAGAAGTTCAACGTGGTGACCGGCAAGACCGAGTGGGAAATTCCGGATTCGTACCCGAACTGGGGTGGTGCACTGGTAACCGGCGGCGGTCTGGCGTTCTACGGCAGTCTGGGCGGCGACTTCCGCGCCGTCGACCGCGCGACCGGCAAAGTGTTGTGGCAGAAGAAGCTCGGCTCCGGCATCATCGGCAACCCCATCACCTACTCGGTGAAAGGCAAGCAGTATGTATCCGTGTGGTCGGGTATCGGCGGATGGATCGGACTGCCGGTAACGGCAGGTTTGGACCTCAACGATAAGTTCGGCGCGATCGGCGCCACCGCAATGACCAAGGCCGCCAACCTCAGCCACATTCCGCAGGGCGGCACCCTGTACACGTTCCGGCTCGGCGAATAAGCGAGAATCGATTCAAGATTGGAATTGAAAAAATTGCCCGGTGACGCAAGTCACCGGGCTTTTCTTATCCTGCGCAAATGAAACCTTCGCTTCGTCGGCAAGTCCAACCATGAGAACGGTGGCCGTGCGAGCGCCCATTCAAGGAGAGCAGCATTGAACAACAAGACCACCGTGCACATCCGGCGCGCGGCACTGATCGCCGCCTTGCTGGCGGCAAGCGGTGCAGCCCTCGGCGATGAGTTGAAGTCGCTGACCGTCTGTGCCGACCCGGGGAACATGCCGCTGTCCAATCAGAAGGGCGAGGGATTCGAGAACAAGATCGCGCAAGTGATCGGCGCGGCTCTGGGCACGGGCGTGCAGTACTACTGGCGTCCCTCGATCGAGCGCGGACTCATGCGCACCACCTTGAGCGAAGGCAACTGCGATCTATGGATGGATATGGCGACGGATACGGAAGGCGCGGTGGTGCTGACCCCGTTGTACCGTTCCACTTTCGTCCTGGCCTACCGCAGCGACAAAGGAATAAGCATCAAGAGCCTGGATGATCCGGCTCTGAAGAAGCTGCGCGTCGGCGTGTTTCAAGTTTCCGCGATTCGTCAGGCACTGGCCGACCATCAAGTGGTGTCCAACACGGTGGTGCATTACTTGAGCCACAACGCCGATATCGTGGCGAACAACCAGCCCTCCTACCAGGTCCAGCAGGTCATCGACGGCGGCCTCGACGTCGCCGCTGCGTGGGGCCCGATGGCCGGCTACTACCAGGCCGTCGCGCACGCGCCGTTGATCATTCAGCCGGTCAACATGCTGGAGGACAAGGTTCCGATGGAGTTCGACATGGCGCTCGCGGTGCCGAGAGGCCGGGCCGATATCAAAGCAGCCATCGAGCGGGCCCTCGATCAGCACAAGAGCGAGATCCATCAAATTCTCGCCGACTTCGGTGTGCCGCTGGTGAAGTGCGATGAATGCTTGATTTCCGGGGATCTGCCCGCGCACGGACCCTACCAACCCGTGAAACCCGAGGTGCGGCCGGCAGTCGACGCCACGGCACAACGCATCAGAATGCAGCAACTGAAGAAATCGCTGGCCGAGGGATCAAAACCCGACGACGAGTTGGGCTATGCCATCGTGGCCGGCGACACCGATCGCGTGGGTTATCTGCTGGGTCATGGAGCGCACATCGACGCAGTCGACGGCGAAGGGTACCCGCCCTTGGTCAACGCCGCGCGCTTCGGATTCACGGCGGTGGCGACTTATCTGGTGGAACACAAGGCGAATCCCAATGCGTCCGATCGCAGCGGCTGGACGGCGCTCATGTATGCCGCGTGGGGCGACCAACCCGCGTTGGCCACCATGCTGCTTTCACATGGAGCAAAGCTCGATTCGGCCGATCATGAGGGACTGACGCCGCTGGCGATCGCCGCGCAAAACGCCAAGGTCAAGGCGGCGCGGGTGTTGCTGGACGCCGGCGCCGACGTCAATGCACCCGTGACGAAGGGCGGCTACACGCCGTTGATGCTCGCATCGATTTCCGGCTCGAACGAGCTGGCGGCGGCGCTGATCGAGCATGGCGCGAAAGTGAACGCCGCCAATCCGGGCGGCGTAACCGCTCTGATGATCGCAGCGGCCGGCAACCGTTCGAGCATCGTCGAGTTGCTGCTCAAATCGGGCGCCGACGTCAACGCGCGCAGCGAGGACGGCCGTACCGCGCTCAGCATTGCCCAAGCCAACAACAGTGACGCCGTCGTCAAGACGATGAAAGGAGATATGCAGTGAGAGGACGAGTTCTGGTGGTAGGTATGTTCGCGATATTCGCCGGCGCGGCGGCACTCTGCACCCTCGGCCGTGTATGGGCCGGCGACGCGCAAGCACCGGTCGACTATTCCAAGATCGCGCCGGAGGATCTGGTGAAAAACACACCGAAAGGCCAGCTCACGAATCCCTACAAAGACACTCAGGCCGACGTCGTTGCGCAAGGGGGCCAGTTTTTGCTGAGCTATTCTTGCAGCGGTTGCCACGGCGGCGGCGGCGGCGGCGGCATGTGTCCACCGCTCACCAACGACATCTGGGTCTACGGCGGCGACGACGACACCTTGTTTCGACTCGTCACCCTGGGCAGCGACGAACTACAAAAGCAAGGCTACATGCGCAAGGGCCGCGAAAACGTGGTGGGTCCGATGCCGCCTTTCGGCACCATCATCAAGACCTCCGACGACCTATGGAAAATATTGGCCTTCGTCCGTTCGAAATACAGCGGCGATCCCTCTTACAAATTTGGGACACCGCCCGACCAACAATAAAATGCTGCAGTGCAGATTGCGCGATTGGCACAAAGGGGCC
>Ga0137418_10002717_pt1 | contig 16177 bp, 12 predicted proteins | sample CZODoug3_1_2_16f_FD_122242 | JGI IMG/M metagenome (GOLD analysis project Ga0137418, IMG submission 122242) | Vadose zone soil fungal communities from Angelo Coast Range Reserve, California, USA - CZODoug3_1_2_16fungal (Hybrid Assembly) | ecosystem: Environmental > Terrestrial > Soil > Vadose... | reverse complement strand
TATGCGATGAGCGTGATCATCGCGCGCGCGCTGCCCGACGTGCGCGACGGGTTGAAGCCGGTGCAGCGCCGCATCCTGGTGGCGATGAACGACCTCGGCCTGGCCTCCAACCGCGGCTACCGCAAGTGCGCCAAGATCTGCGGCGATACTTCCGGCAACTATCACCCGCACGGTGAAGCGGTGATTTATCCCGCGATGGTGCGTCTCGCGCAGGATTTCAACATGCGCTACCCGCTGGTCGACGGGCAGGGAAACTTCGGCTCCGTCGACGGCGATCCGCCGGCGGCCATGCGGTACACCGAAGCGCGGCTCGCGAAAATTTCGGAAGACATTCTCGCCGACCTCGAAAAAGAAACCGTCGATTTCATTCCGAACTTCGATCAGACGCGCGAAGAGCCCGTGGTGCTGCCGTCGCGCATCCCGAATTTGCTCGTCAATGGCGCGAGCGGCATCGCCGTCGGCATGGCCACGAACATCCCGCCGCACAATCTGCGCGAGATCGTGGACGCGGCCATTCTGCTGATCGAAAAGCCCGACGCGACGCTCAAAGAAATAATGAAGATTGTGCCGGGCCCGGACTTCCCGACCGGGGCGTATATCGCGGGCCGGGAAGGCATCGAAGCCGCTTACAAAACGGGCCGCGGTAGTTTTACCATGCGCGCCAAGGCCGCCATCGAAGAGACCACCAAAGACCGCGAAAGCATCATCATCACGGAAATTCCGTATCAGGTAAACAAAGCGCGGCTGATCGAGCGCATCGCCGAGCTGGTACAAACCAAGAAGCTCGAAGGCATCTCCGACGTGCGCGATGAATCCTCGCGCGAAGGCATGCGTATCGTCATCGAGCTGAAGCGCGGCGAAGAGTCGCAGCTCATCCTCAACAATCTTTTCAAGCACACGCAGATGCAGGAATCATTCGGCATGATTCTGCTCTCCATTGTCGGCGGGCAGCCGCGCGAGCTGGGCTTGATCCCGATGATCAAGCTCTTCATCGAGCACCGCATCGACGTGATCCGCCGCCGGACGATTTTCGAGCTGAAGAGAGCCGAACAGCGCGAGCACATTTTGCTCGGCTATCAAATCGCCCTGGATCATCTCGACAACGTAATCCGGATTATTCGCGGTTCTTCCAGCCGTGTGGACGCCAAGGAAAACCTGTTCAAGTACTTCAGCGAACAGGACGTCACCATCACGGAAAACGGAAAGTCGAGGAAACTCGAGGGTGTCAAGTTAGACGGCCGGAAGTACCGCGCGCAGGGAGCGCCGGAAATCGAAGCGGCAGGTCGCGGAAACGCGCTTGGCCTCAGTTATGCGCAGATCGACGCCATCCTGGAATTACAACTGCACCGGCTGACGCAGCTCTCCATCGACGAAATCCTCAAGGAATTGAAGTCCATCCGTGAATTGATCGCCGAGTTGCGCGAGATTCTGGCGAGCGACAAGAAACTCAAGCAGGTCATCACCGCGGAGCTGCGCGAAGTGCACAAAGCCTACGGCGACGACCGGCGCACGCAGATTGTCGATAAGGTCGACGAGATCAAGCTCGAAGACCTGATCGCCGACACGGAGATGCTGATCACCGTGAGCCACGCGGGCTACATCAAGCGGACGGCCGCGGACACCTACCGCCATCAATCCCGCGGCGGCAAGGGCCGCATCGGCGCGAAGACGAAGGAAGAAGATTTCGTCGAGTATCTGTTCATCGCCTCGGCGCACAGCTACATCCTGTTGTTCACGTCCAAGGGCCGCGTCTACTGGTTGAAGGTCTATGAATTGCCGGAAGCGGCGGCGGCCACCCGCGGCAAAGCCATTTCGAGCCTCGTGAAATTCCAGGAAGACGAAAAACTCACGGCCCTCGTCGCCGCGACAAATCTTGAAGAAGCGGACCGCTTCGTCTTCATGGCCACGAAAAATGGCACGGTGAAAAAATCGTCTCTGGCGGAATTTTCCAACCCGCGCTCGACTGGCATCATCGCCATCAATCTCGAAGCCAAGGACGAACTCATCGGAGCCAAGCTTACCGACGGAAAGCAGATGATCTTCCTCGCAAGCCACGAAGGCCAGGCCATTCTCTTCCGCGAAACGGAAGTCCGCGCCATGGGCCGCAACGCCGGCGGCGTCAACGGCATGGACCTCGACAAGGACGATTACGTCGTCAGCATGGACGCCGTACAGCCCGCTTTCGACATCATCGCGAAGGAACACAATCAGACTTCGCAAAATCTCGAAGAGCTGGAGAACGAGCACATCAAGGGTTCGCTCACGACGCTGATGCTTACCGTAGCCGAAAAAGGCTACGGCAAGCGTACGCCTCTTTCGGAATACCGAATCACTTCGCGCGGCGGCAAGGGCGTCGTGAACATGAAGACGACCGACCGCAACGGCTACGTCGTGGCCACGCTGCAGGTGACCGAAGAGTCCGACGTGATGATCATCACGCACAACGGCAAGGTCATCCGCGTCCATGCAAATGAAATCCGCGAAGCCGGTCGCTCGACGCAGGGCGTTCGCCTGCTCCGCTTGGATGATGACGACTCTGTAGCCGCCGCCGCCGTGCTGCAGGACGACAACGGCGAAGAGAAGAAGTAGCCAATTCTGGCTGTGCATACGACAACTCACGCGCCAAGCTCATCTGAGATCACAAGAAGATCGAGTGGGACGAGCGCGTGCTTGCGTGGCTATAGTCACCGTTTGACGGACCGGCAGCTCACAATCCATTCATAATGTTAGAATCCTCGCCCTATGAAACTGACGCGCCGCCTTTTCGTGAGCACCTTGTTAATTGCCGCGCCTGCGCTGCTTTTTTCGGGCGCGGCCGTACCGCAAAGGCGCACTCCGAACAAACCGTACCTCGTCTACGTCGGCACCTACACTAACAAGTCGGCCAGCAAAGGAATTTACGTTTACAGTTTCGATCCGGGGACGGGCAAACTAAGCTCGCTGGGCGTTGCGGCTGAATCCGAAGATCCGTCCTTCCTCGCCCTGCATCCCAGCGGCAAATATCTCTACGCCGTAAATGAAATCGACCATTTCGCCGCGCAAAAAAGTGGTGCTACGAGCGCTTTTTCGATCGACGCGAAAACCGGCAAACTCACTCTGCTGAATCAGGTCGCCTCGCGCGGCGCCGGTCCATGCCACATCTCCTTGGACAAGTCCGGCAAGTTCGCTCTGGTCGCGAATTACGATGGCGGAAGCGTGGCGAGCTTTCCAGTGCACGACGACGGTACGCTCGGGGAAGCCGCTGACTTCGTTCAGCTCCACGGTTCCAGCGTAAACAAGGAACGGCAGGAAGGTCCGCACGCGCACTGGATCGGGACCTCGCCCGACAATCGCTTTGCGCTCGTCGCGGATCTTGGTCTTGACGAAGTACTCATCTATCGCTTCAACTCAGCCAAAGGCACGCTCTCGCCCCATGATCCGCCGTACGCCAAGGTGAGTCCTGGCGCGGGGCCTCGACACATCGCCTTCCATCCCAACGGCAAATTCGCTTACGCGCTCGCCGAAATGGAAGATAGCGTCACCGCGTTCGCGTATAAAGCAAACAAGGGTTCGTTCTCACCGCTGCAAACCGTTTCCGCGCTCTCCACGATGCGGAAAGATTACAAAGGTCCCAAAGAGGCTGCGGAGATCGCCGTGCATCCCAACGGGAAATTTCTGTATGCCTCGAACCGCGGCGGCATCGACACGATCTCGGCCTTTTCCATCGATCCCGCCAAAGGCACTCTCCATCTGAAAGATGAATATCCGACCATGGGGAAAACTCCGCGCAATTTCGCTATTGACCCGACGGGAAAGTTCCTCCTCGCTGCCAACCAGGAATCGAACAACATCGTTGTCTTCCGCATCGACTCCACCACCGGCGCGCTGTCTCCCACCGGCGATACGGTCGAAGTCCCTGCCCCGGTCTGCATCGCATTCGTGGCAATTAAGTAGGCTGGCAGCGAATCCAAACAAGAGGCGTATTGATGACGCATCAAGAAGAGAGGGGACTACTGCTTCGTGTCATGACGCGTCTAGCTCAAACGCAACTGGAAAAAGATGGATTCATTCCGTTTGGTGGAGTCTTGGGATCGAAGCGCGACGTGCAGCTTGTAATGCTCAAGGGCTGGAAGCAGAACTCCACGAGAGATGAGGTCGAGGGTTATTGGACTCGAGAACTCAAGAAATATGCCGTGCAAGACGGCTGCAGGGTTGTTTGTTTCTGCGCAGACGTACGCGTGCCTAAAGATGACGGCCAACTCGTACCCGCAGTTCTAATCCACATAGAGCACGTGGAAGCTGAATCCGAAGATATGCTCTATCCCTACCACAAAGAGGATGATGCAAAAGTTGTTTTCGGCAAACCAACCAGTGTGGCTAGGCAGCATATGGTGTTAACCGGGCCTAGTGAGCCGCCACATGGCTAGCCCCCGGTCTTGTTTCTGGACGCAACTGAACCAAGCATTTTTCACGTCCAACCTACGTTACAATCCGCGTTCGTCGCTACTGGGAGAAACAAATGATTCGTCGCCGCCAAACGCGTTCATTCCTTCTGTGTGCATCGCTGCTGCCCCTACTTCTGTCTTCGAGCGCGGCCAGAGCCGATGAAACTGCGCCGGCGCGCGATCCGAAGCAGGCGGTTAATGAGGCGTACACCGCGAAAATACAGAAGTACACAACCGCGCCGGTCTTTACTTCTCCGCTAGTCGACTATCTTCCCGCGTCCAAGAACGTTCCCACTCCTGAAATCGTCCTCGGCGACGTCTCCGGCGCGCCCGGAATCCTCCCCTATGCCGAAGATGTCTACAAATATATGCGCCTGCTGGCGAAGGCCACGCCGCGCGTTCGGGTTTTCTCCATCGGCACAACCGAGGAAGGCCGCGAAATGATTGCCGTCGCGGTTTCCTCCGAAGAAAACCTGAAGCACCTGGACGAAAATCGCGCGCGTCTCGCCAAGCTGGCCGATCCGCGCACGATAAAGCTGGACGACGCGGAAGCCGACCGCATCGTCGCGCAATCCACGCCCATCTACTACATCACCGGCACGATTCACTCGCCCGAAACCGGCGCGCCCACGGCGCTCATGGAGCTCGCCTATCGACTGGCGGTCGACGAGAGCCCGTACATCCGCGAGATCCGCGATGGCGTCATCACGCTGATCACTCCCGTGGTCGAAGTCGATGGCCGCGATCGCATGGTCGATCTCTACCGCTGGCATCTCGCGCATCCCAAGGATTTTTATCCGCCGCTGATCTATTGGGGAAAGTACGTCGCGCACGACAATAATCGGGACGCGATGGGCGTCACTCTGAAACTGACCGAAAATGTTTTGAACACGTACGTCGGCTGGAAAGCGCAAGTCCTGCACGATCTCCACGAATCCGTTCCCTATCTGTACGACAACACCGCGGGCGACGAGCCCTTCAACGCCTGGGTCGATCCTATCCTTACCGACGAATGGGAAATGATCGGTTGGCGCAACGTCGCCGACATGACCAAGTTCGGGATGCCCGGCGTTTTCACTCACGGCGTTTTCGATACCTGGTCGCCCGGCTATCTGATGTTCATCGCCGCCATGCACAACGGCATCAGCCGCCTTTACGAAACTTTCGGCAACGGCGGCGCCGATACCGAGGAACGCACCCTCGATCCGCAGGATTATTCACGCACCTGGTGGCGCCAGAATCCGCCTTTCCCCAAAACGCTGTGGTCGCAGCGCGATAACAACAATTATGAAGAAACCGGCCTCCTGACCTCGCTCCACTATTTCAACGAGAACAAGCGGCTCTTTCTGAAAAACTTTTACCTGAAATCAAAACGCTCGATCACCAAGCCCACGGAAGAGGGCCCGGCCGCATACGTCCTGCCGGCCGACGACCCGCGCCTGGAGCTTCAAACCGAATTGCTGCAGGTGCTGCAAAAACAGAAAGTCGAAATATCCCGTGCTACAGCCTCTTTCACTGTGGCGGTGCCGGCAAAAAAACGCAAAAAGTCTCGCAAAAAGGAAGACGCGAAGGACACGAACGAAAAGGAAAAAGAGGCCGAGCCCACCTCTCGCGAATTTCCAGCCGGCAGCATTGTTATCCGCATGGACCAGCCCTACTCCCGTATCGCCGACGCTCTTCTCGACCACCAGTATTGGAGTCCCGACGATCCACAAAAAACTCCTTACGATGACACCGGCTGGACCTTCGGTGAACTCTTCAACGTAAAAGTATTTCGCATCACGGACCCGAAAGCGCTCGATGCGGCAATGGAGCGCATTAGTGAAGTGAAACCGACGGGCGGCGTGCAAGGTGACGGGACTATTTTCGCCATCAACAACAGCGCTGAGCCCGCGCTGGCCACGCTGCGCTACAAACTTCGCGACGCCGATATGCAAGCCGCCGAAGAGCCATTCGAAGCGGGAGGTAAGAAATTCAATCGCGGCTCGCTCATTATTCGCGGTGTCGCGCGTTCCGATTTCGATCGCGCCGCGAATGAAACCGGCCTTCACGCTGCGGCGCTGAGTGCGGCACCCAGTGTGAAAACGCATCCGGTGCGTGCTGCTCGCGTAGCCTTCGTGCACACCTGGCTCAGCACGCAGACCGAAGGCTGGTGGCGGCTCGCGCTCGATAATCTGAAAATTCCTTACGACTACATCAGCACACAAGTTGTTGCGAAGACCGACGATCTCAACGCGAAATATGACGTGATCCTGTTTCCGCCCGTCGGTTACAACACTTCCACCACGGCGATCATCAACGGCATGCCCAGGGATTGGGGCAATCCGTTGCCATGGAAAAACACGCCGGAGACTCCCAATCTTGTCGGCAAAAATGATTCCACGGACGACATGCGGCCCGGCCTCGGGTGGGATGGCGTGGCGCACCTGCAGTCGTTCGTCGGCAAAGGCGGCGTTCTGCTCACCGCCACAGACACGTCTCGCTTCGCGCTTTCCATCGGCCTGGCGGACAGCGTCAGCCTCGGCACTTCACAAAAAATGAATATCGTCGGCTCGGTGCTCGGTACTCGCCTGGTCGACGCAGCCAGTCCTATCGCTTACGGCTACGACGAAAAATTCTCCGCTTATTGCGACAACGGCCCGATCTTTACGCTCAGCAGCATCGCCGGCGGCCGTGGATCGCGTCGATTGGGCGGCCACAGCACTTCTCGTCCCACGGGCAGAGGCACCGCCGATGATCCTGATTTCACTGTTGGCCGGCCTGGAATCGAAGTCCCCGAGGAGCCGACCTCTGAGTTGTGGGAATATCCCCAAGTAAGCGATGAGCAAAGGCGCAACGGGCTTCGCGTGATTCCTGCCGCGGGCCGCGCGCGCGTCATCTTGCGTTACGCCGACAACAAGGACCTGCTTGTCTCCGGTCTTCTGGAAGGGGGCGACGAAATCGCCCAGCATCCGGCCGTGCTCGACGTCCCCGCAGGCCAAGGACACGTGATACTTTTCTCCATCAACCCTGTCTACCGGGGCGAGACACGCGGCACGTACTCGCTAGTCCTAAACACAATCCTAAACTTCGACAACCTGAACGCGGGCCGAACTATCCTCGAAAAGTAGGCTTTCTCGTAGAGGCGTAGCACGGCTGCCCCAACTCGCCAGGATCACCAGCGCTGAGAGCTTAATTCTCTTGCTCTTCTCTCGGCTGCGTCTTGGAGTACAATCCCGGCACTATGCCGAAGCGCAATGCCAAGAAGCGCGCAACGAAACGCAGATCGCGCGCAACCGCCTCCGCCAAGCTCCCGAAAAACTCTGTAACGCTGGTGGTGGTCTTGCGCCCTAAGCCGGGGCAAGAAACACTGCTCGAGGCTGAACTCCGTGCCTTGGTCGGCCCCACTCGCCGCGAAGAGGGGTGCATCACGTACGATCTCCACCGCGCCATCGAACCGCTTGGGGCGCTCCTGCTGCACGAAGTCTGGGCGACGCGCGAGCATCATCGCTTGCATACGCAAACTCCGCATTTCCTTCGCTGGGACGCCCGCAAAGACGCCCTCCTGGCTTCCCGGGAAGTTAGCTTCTGGTCGCAAATCGCCTGACGCGGGTTCACGCGCGCGCGTGCCCTATTGAGGGCTGGAGAAAGGAGCTGGTAAGTCGTGAGCGAAACAAAATCTTCACGACACACACTTCGGAGCATCGGCGCCGTGCTAGCAGGCATGGTCGTTGGCATCGCTATCACCCTTGGCACAGACCAGTTGTTGCACATTGCCGGCGTCTTTCCGCCTTGGGGCCAGTCTATGGTGGGCTACGACGGCGCCTTGCTGCTGGCGACGGCGTATCGTGTGGTCTACGCGATCCTGGGCAGTTACATCACTGCACGGCTTGCGCCCAATCGACCGATGCTACACGCACTCATAGGCGGTGTCATCGGCGTCATAGCCAGTACCGTTGGCGCGGTCGTGACGTGGAATGGAGGTCCAGCGTTCGGGCCTCACTGGTATCCGATCGCGCTCATCGTCACCGCGCTTCCGTGCGCCTGGGTCGGCGGCAAGCTCCGCCTCATGCAGTTGCGCCACCTGGCTGGGGTGGGCGCAGGCCCGGCATTGTGAGGAACTATTACTTCGGCTTGACGCTTTAGTTTGTTTTGCGTTTCAGCGGCTTGCCGATGGCCAGCAGGAATATCGCGCTCTTCTCTTTGGCGTGCGGCGAAAAGAATTGCACCACCTCGTCATCGAAAAACGTGAGCCCGCTCGCGCCCAGGCGCAGGGCATATGCGGCCAAATACATTTTGCCGCCGATGGCTCCTGCTTCCAGTTGGACGGCGCGGTAGCCGCGGTTTCCGTACGCGTCCAGGACGTGATTTAGATCCGCCAGGAAAAAGATGTCCACGCATGCGTCCGCGGGCAACTGTTGCTCCAGTCCAAGGCGGTAAGCCTCGGCGCGAAACTGGCCGGGTTTTATGAGCTCCAGTGTTCTCTGTTCACGGTGGAAGAAGTAAGCGCCCGGTGCTAGCCCCTCGACCGAATGCGCGATCAGGTAAATGTCGTTCCGCTGCGCGCCGGGCTGAAGAAAATCAGCCGGGAGGCCTCGCGTCGCCCGGTCGAGAATGATGGAGAGTTGAGCCAGCGTAATGGACGCCGACGCATCGAAAGTTCGCGTCGAGCCGCGCCGCAGAATCACCTCTTCGATCGTATCGGAGGGCTGTTCGCCTTCCCGCAGTGGTTGCAGCCTAACCCCTTCGTCTGCTGGAGCTGGAGAAGAAGATACCGCTTGTCTCCCGCGCTCCCGCCACTGCGCGACCTCCTCCACGGATGTAAGCGACGACGCCTGCTGCATCTCCAGCATCGCGGGATATTCCACCTCGCGCTGCGAAACCGGAATGGTCGGAAAGCCCAGCGGGGGAACCTCTCTCGGCTGTGGCGGCGAGTTCTCCGATGTCTTCCCGACGGGTACCATGCACAGAGAAACCTCGCGCCGCGCATCGAGATCGAGAAGCCGATTTACCTCGTCGTCCACAAATCCCAGCGTGATTTCGGCTGGCAACGCCGACGCCGCGGAAATCGCCAGCAGATTTGCCAGCAAAGTCCCGTTGTCCCAACCGAAATGGCGATACGTACGCGCCTGATACTTCCAGGCATTTCGCCAATACGTTCCGCTGCAGACTATGGTGGCAGGAGCATGAGCGACCGCCGGGTCCGTCGATGTTGCTTGCACCAAGTTCCCGCGAAAATCGCCCTTTCTTAGCACTCCGAGCGACATGTCCGCAGGGTTGAAGTGGTACACGCCGGCATCCAGTCCTCTTATTTCGCCGGTCACAACGTAGAGCTCGATCTCGTAGAGCGCGCCCGTGCAAGCGGCCGCGCGGAAATAAATCTCTCCGCCTGTATATTTACGCTGTCTTGTAATTCCCGCTGAGAAGAAAAGAATGCGCGCCAAATCCTGCAAGTCAGGGACGGCGTCGCCGCTCGGCGCGCGCACATCCGCCGAGATCGCCGCCAGGGCTGAGACGCCTGTTTGCGGCACGTCGCGCGGCAGCGCAATCCGCTCGATGTCGGGGTAGATCTTGAATGGCAGCGGCTGATTGGCCCAATCCAAAACGTGGCGATTGTTGCGCACACTTAAGTAAGAGTGCTTGGTCCCCTGGTGATACTTTAAGGCCGCATCAATGTCGCGATTCTTCATCGACCCACCAAGTCAGACTAGCACCTGGCGGTACCGCGTGCGCACGCGATGACAAAATCCCGGCATGCCGCGCGTTTTCAACCTCAAAATCTCCGACGATAGGTCCGAATTACGACCTGTCCTTTGCTGCAGTTTTCTTCACTGCTAGAACAACCAGTTCTGTGTACTTTTTCTGGCCCGGAGGCCAGTAGCTCGAACGGCAACGTGCCTCTAACGTCGGTCCGCACGAAAAGCAAGAACAAGAATCGAGAGTGTTAAAAACCACTTTTGTTTACAAACGGCACAAAAGTGATTCGGAGAGGTGTCTATGGACGTTTTGAAAATATTTAGAGCTGCACGCGAATGGATATGCCTGGTTGCGCTGTTAACCGCAACTTCGTGTTTCGCGCAGTCCGATCCCGGCCCCCGTGGTGGCTCTGCTGGTGCGGGAGCACCGATTGGCGGTCTGACGCCGGGCGAACTAGATTTTTTCAATAACCACGGAATACCGCAGTTCTCTCAAGTGGAAGGCGTTGCTGACGGGCTCGGGCCGCGCTTCAATCTGGATTCTTGCGGTGGTTGCCACATTCAACCGGCCTTGGGAGGAAGTAGCCCTGCGACCAATCCCCAGCTTGTTCGTGCTTTGACCATGGCGCCGGGAAGCACGGTGCCCTCTTTCATCACTGCGAATGGACCGGTTCGCGAAGCGCGATTCATCCGAAAAGCGGACGGCAGCCCGGACGGCGGAGTGCATGATCTTTTCACCATTGCTGGCAGGCCTGATACGCCGGCCGGCTGTTCCATCCAGCAGCCGGATTTCGCCGGGCAGCAAGCCAACCACAACGTGATCTTCCGGATTCCTACGCCGACTTTTGGCGCAGGGTTGATCGAAGCGATTACAGACACAACCATCCGGAACAATCTGGTCAGCAATTCCAGTGTGAAGGCGAACAACGGTATCCGAGGTCACGTCAATACGAATGGCAACGATGGCACCGTCACACGGTTCGGCTGGAAGGCGCAGAACAAGTCGCTGCTGATTTTCTCGGGTGAGGCCTATAGCGTGGAGATGGGCGTCAGCAATGAAAACTTCCAAAACGAGCGCGAGGAAAATCCGCAATGCGCGACGAATGGGACGCCGGAGAGCCACTCCGGTTTTACCGTCGGCAGCACGGACGCCGCCGACATTGTGGCCTTCATGGCGTTCATGAAGTTTCTGGATCAGCCGACACCGGTAAGCTCGTATGGCAATGTCAGCATGGCGTCCATCACCAATGGACGCGGCCTGTTCGCTTCGACGGGATGCGCTCTGTGTCACACGCCGACGTTGACGACCGGCTCTTCCTCAACCGCGGCTCTGAGCCACCAGCCTGCAAATCTCTTCTCCGACCTCGCTGTGCATCACATGGGGTCGAACCTGGCCGACGGGGTCACGCAGGGCTCAGCCGGTGGGGATGAGTTCCGCACGGCGCCGCTTTGGGGCCTGGGACAGCGTCTATTCTTCCTTCATGACGGTCGCACTTCCAACTTGTTGCACGCGATTAACGCGCACTCCACGGACTGCGGGCTACTCGGTCTGCTGGGCGGTTGCGTGCAGTCCGAGGCGCAACAGGTAATCCAAAGGTTCAACGCGCTGAGTCCGTCGCAGAAGCAAGACCTGCTGAACTTCCTTCGCTCGTTGTAAGCGCATCGGAAGGGGACCTTGCAGCCAAGCACAGGTTCCCCCTTCCAGCGTCTTTTCAAACGTTCTTGTAGTGTCAGGGATGTGCCCGGTCCGTACCCAGGCACCCCCTCCCCCCTCCCCTTTTTGCATAAGTGTTCATTCTAAAGGCACTTAAAGTCCTTTATTTTGATACACTTTTGCAAGTGTTCATTTCATGAGACTTAGCATTTCGGGGATCTGTCGTTTTTGAATCTAATGGCGAGAAGGGTTGCTTGACAGCGCGACACGCCAAGACCGTAGGGACACAGGATTTTCTGGATTGCGTTTCAAGAAGGCGCAGTATTTTACCCGAACAGTCTAACAGAAAGGTACGTAGCCTGTCTATAAAATTTTGTAGTTGAGGCGAGAGCAAGACTCGTTAGGAACATCGGTGAATCGCGACGCTTGGATTGACTGCGCTGCGCGTCGGATGCTATAAAATACTGTTTCACCAGGCAGCTACAGGCCCACCGTGAACGTTGTTTTGGGTCGAGACACGGCGAGGCTGCCTACCAACCTTGGCCCGCGCGGCCAGACTTGAAGGGGTTCAGGCGACACAACTTAGATGCAAGAGATTGTTCACCAACTTGGGGAACTGTTCCTTCAGGCTGTGCCTACAGTCCTGATTGTTCTGGCCTTTTACCTGATTTTGCGAGCGCTTTTTTTCAGGCCGTTGTTGGCCGTGATGGCGGAGCGCGATGCGCGCACCGTGGGCGCACGCAAAGCCGCGGAAGCCGCGGAAGCTGCCGCAATCGAAAAAGTGAAGCAGTATCAGGAAGCGCTGAAGAAAGCGCGCGCGCAGGTATACGGGGAGCAAGAAGCGGCGCGCAAGAGGCTATTGGATGAACGCGCGGCACGTCTAAAAGACGCGCGGACCAAGGCAGCCACGCGCGTTGCAGAGGCCAAAGAACAGATAGCGAAGGAATTGGCAGAGGCGTTGAAGGAGCTGCATTCCTCGGTGACGCAGTTGGCCATGGAGATCGCGCGGCGTGTGCTGCAGACGCGGCCGGGCGGTCCCGCGAGCGAGGCTCGATGACGCGGAGCCGGGGGTGGAAACTTTTCGCAGGCGCACTTGTGATATTGCTTTTTGGGGCGGCCGGCGCGCATGCCGCGGAAGAAGGCGCCAGCGCGACGACGGAGCGCGCCAACGAAATCTTCAAATGGATTAACTTCGCGATTGTCGCGGGCCTGCTGGCCTGGGTCTTTCTTAGGCTCACACCTCCTTTTTTCCGTAAAAACGCCGAAACCATCAGCTCCGCGATAAGCAAAGCTACAGCCGCGAAGGCCGAGGCGGATCGCCGGCTGCGCGAAGCGGAACAGAAGCTGGCTCGGCTGGACCAAGAACTGGCGCAACTGCGAGCGACGGCGCAGGGCGAGATGGCGGCGGAAGCGGAGCGGTTGCGCGCGGCGACGGAGAGCGACATTCAAAGGGCCGGACTGGCGGCCAAGGCGGAGATCGAAGCGGCGGAACGTGCCGCGCGGCTGGAGTTGAAGGTGACGGCAGCGAACCTGGCGGTGGATGAAGCGGAGACGCTGCTGACGAAAGAGTTGACGCCGAAAGTGCAGGAGTCGCTGGTGGCGGCGTTCGTGAACAGCCTTGAGGGGAGGCCGAATTGAAGTCCGTTGGCCTGCAATACGCGAATGCTTTGGCGGATATTGCGCTGGCACAGAGCGCGGCGGAAGCGGTGACGCAGGAGCTTACCGGGTTCGGCGCGTTGTATGCTGAATCGGCGGAGCTGCGAAATTTTCTGTCGAGCCCGGCGGTGACGCGGGAAGCGAAGCACCGCGTAGTGGAAAAGCTGTTAGCAAGGGTTGGCGGAAGCAAGATCGTGCGCAACTTCTTGCTCGTCATAATAGACCATCAACGAGCGCAGTTCTTGCCCGAAATCGTCGCGGCCTTTCAGCAAGTGATTCGGCAACGGCAAGGAATCACCGAGGCGCAGGTTTCCTCCGCCGTAGAGCTGAACGCGCCACAAAAAGCGGAGTTGGAATCCACGTTGGAGCGACTGACAGGGAAGCGCGTGGAAGCGAAGTTTTCACTGGAGCCGGAATTGCTGGGCGGTGCAGTGGTGCGAGTTGGCGATACGGTTTATGACGGCTCGCTGCGCAGCCGATTGAATGAGCTGCGGGCGCGCCTGGCGTCGGAATAGGGAGCGGGAACACGAATGGCGAAGATCAGAGCGGACGAAATCAGCAAGATACTGCGCGAGCAGATTGAGAACTACGAGCAAACCGTCGCGGTAGATGAGGTTGGCGCGATTATCAGCGTGGGCGACGGAATTGCACGCATCCATGGCCTGGAAAAAGTCATGGCCGGAGAGATGCTGGCGTTTCCGCACAATGTTTACGGCATTGCGCTGAACCTGGAAGAAGAAGAGGTTGGCGCGGTGTTGCTGGGCGAGTACACGGAGCTGAAAGAGGGCGACATCGTCAAGCGCACGAACACGATTATGTCCGTGCCGGTTGGGGATGCGTTGATCGGACGTGTGGTGAGTCCGCTTGGCGAACCGCTCGATGACAAAGGCCCGATTAACTCGAAGGAACGGAACCCGCTGGAGCGCATCGCTCCCGGCGTGCTGGACCGGCAACCGGTGCGCGAGCCGCTGCAGACCGGCATCAAGGCCATCGATTCGATGATCCCGATCGGACGCGGACAGCGCGAGCTGATCATTGGCGACCGGCAGACGGGAAAGACCGCGATCATTCTGGACACGATCATCAACCAGAAGGGCGGCGACGTAATTTGCATTTACTGCGCGATTGGCCAGAAGAGATCGACGGTCGCGCAAGTGGTGAAAGTGCTGACGGACTACGGCGCGATGGACTATACGATTATCGTGGCGTCGTCGGCGTCCGAGCCGGCTTCCGTGCAGTACATCGCACCGTATGCGGCTTGCGCGATGGGTGAATATTTCCGCGATAATAAGCGGCACGCGGTGACTTTTTACAACGATCTTTCGAAGCACGCGCAGGCGTATCGAGAGATTTCGCTGCTGCTGCGGCGTCCGCCTGGCCGCGAGGCGTATCCGGGCGACGTGTTCTATCTCCACTCGCGGCTCCTCGAGCGCGCGGCCAAGCTGAGCGACAAGCTGGGCGGCGGCTCCCTGACGGCGCTCCCGATCATCGAGACGCAGGCGGGCGACGTGTCCGCGTACATCCCGACCAACGTCATCTCGATCACGGACGGCCAGATCTTCCTCGAGAGCGATCTGTTCTTCTCGGGCGTCCGCCCTGCCATCAACGTGGGCATTTCCGTGTCCCGAGTGGGCGGGAAGGCACAAACCAAGGCCATGAAGAAAGTGGCGGGGCGTCTGCGGCTGGATCTCGCGCAGTTCCGCGAGCTGGCCGCGTTCGCGCAGTTCGGATCCGATCTCGACAAGGCCACGCAGGAGCAGCTGACGCGTGGCGAGCGGATGGTGGAATTATTGAAACAGGGTCAGTACGCGCCGCTGTCGGTCGAGCGGCAGGTCGCGATCATCTACGCGGGCACGAATGGGTATCTGGACGATCTGCCGGTGGACCAGGTGCGGGATTTCGAGACCGGCCTCTACGAGTTCCTGGACAAGAGCTACGCGGATCTCATGCACGACTTGAAGGCCAAGTACGAGCTGACCGAGCCGATCGAAGCCAAGCTGAAGAAGGCGATCGTGGAGTGGAAGGCCCAGTTCACGTCCAAGCGCGGAAAGGCGGCGAAGTAGTCCGTTGGCCACCCTTCGCGACATCCGGCGCCGGATCAAGAGCGTCAAGAGCACCGCCCAGATCACAAAGACCATGGAAATGGTCTCGGCGGCGAAGCTCCGCCGGGCGCAGGCGGCCGTGGAATCGGCCCGTCCGTACGCGACCGATCTCAGCGCCGTCCTTGCGAACCTGACCGAAGCCTCGTCCGACCTGAGCCATCCCGCCTTCCAGGGCCGGGAGGTGAAGCGCCGGGCGATCGTGCTGGTCAGCTCGGACCGCGGACTCGCGGGCGCCTTCAACACGAACCTGATCCGCGCCGCCGAGGAGCGGATGCGCGAGAGGCCGCAGCCCACGCAGCTCGTGTTGCTGGGCAAAAAGGCCTTCGACTACTTCCGCCGGCGGAACGCGCCGGGGTTCGGCTCCAAGACGGATCTCGGCGGAGTCGCCGACTGGAAGTTCGCGGAGGCGGCCAGCCGGGAGATCATCACCCGATTCGAAGCAGGCGAGCTGGACGAGGTGGACCTGATCTACACGCGTTTCCGGAGTGCGCTGAGCAGTGATGTGGTGGTGTAGCCATATATTCCACTTGGAAGCGAGGCGCTCTCTGGAAAGGCGGCACCGAAGTCCGCGGGTGGCACGCGCCGCGATTACATCTACGAGCCGGATCCCGGGACGATTCTCACGCGGATCGTGCCGTACTTCCTCGCTATGCGGCTGTACATGGC
>Ga0137418_10002715_pt1 | contig 16182 bp, 11 predicted proteins | sample CZODoug3_1_2_16f_FD_122242 | JGI IMG/M metagenome (GOLD analysis project Ga0137418, IMG submission 122242) | Vadose zone soil fungal communities from Angelo Coast Range Reserve, California, USA - CZODoug3_1_2_16fungal (Hybrid Assembly) | ecosystem: Environmental > Terrestrial > Soil > Vadose... | reverse complement strand
TGAGAACCGACAGGGCCAAGGGCGTATAGAAGGCCAGCCACGCCCCGACCCAGATCACGATAGAGCTCGGGCCTGCGGTTGCCGCCGTGGCGATCCAACGCAGGCTGATTCCGGTGACGACGTAGAACAGAATCAGGTCGCGAAATCCCATCGCCTTCTTCGGACGATTGGGATCTTCGGCCTCGGCGATGGAGACGCCGGGGCCGAGCAGACTGTGGCTCTCAGGTGGTTCACCCGGTTTGGCGGGGTCGGCCAAAATGTGTGTGTCCGGAAGTCAGCCTTCGCCGCAACGTAGCAGAGGCTGAGAACAGATAACATCCTGGTGACGTCAAGGACAAGTTGAAACTTGCGGGTGGTCCGGGCAGCGACCTTAGGAATGGTGAGGCAAGGTTACCGGGTCGCACGCCACGAGAGCAGCTTCCTGTACCTGTAGGATCTTACGCACTAGCGTTTCCGTCGAGAAGGGCTTGTTCAGGAGAATGGCATCGATGCCAATGCCGGCATTTTCAAGAGCCGCCGCCTCGGTGTAGCCCGACATGAAAACCACGGCGAAGCCCTTTCGCTTGCGGCGAAGTTTCTCGACCATTTCGGGGCCGCCCATCCGCGGCATCACGATATCCGTGACCACAACGTGAATCTCGCTCGGGTGCCGATCCGCGACGACCAGCGCTTCCAGCCCGCTTCCAGCCTGCAGAATGTGGTAGCCCGAACGCTCGAGTGCTTTGGCGGCGAGCGCCCGCAAGGGCACCTCGTCTTCCACCAGAAGAATCGTGCCGTGTCCTCGAGCGATCTCGCCAGTCTGCTCTGGCGGAGGGGTCGAAACTGATTGCTCAACCGCGGGAAGATAGACTTTGAACGTAGTTCCAACGCCCACCTCGCTGTAAACCGAGAGGTGTCCCTTGCTTTGTTTCACAATCCCATAAACAGTGGCAAGACCGAGTCCTGTACCTTTCCCTGCTTCCTTCGTGGTGAAGAATGGTTCGAAGATGTGAGTCAGAGTTTCGCTGTTCATGCCGCACCCGCTATCCGTGACTGCCAGGAGCACGTAGGGTCCGGGAACGACTTCACTATGGAGAGCGGCATATTCTTCGTCTAAAGTGCAAAGCTGTGTTTCGACAATCAATTTGCCGCGTCCCGGCATGGCGTCGCGGGCATTGACGGCGAGATTCATGATTACCTGCTCGACCTGCCCCGGATTGGCTTTCACGCGCCCGATTTCGTCTGACAGACTCGTCAACAGTTCAACGTTCTCTCCCAGGAGCAGGCGAAGCATCTTGAGCATGCCGCGCACGGTGTGATTGAGATCCAGAACCTGCGGTTCGACAACCTGCTTGCGGCTGAATGCGAGCAACTGGCTAGTCAGTCCGTTGGCGCGTTCAGCGGCCCGTTTGATCTCTTCGATCTGATGGCGACTCTCTGCAGGGACAGATTCAAGCAGCAGGTCGCTGTATCCCTTGATGATCATCGTCAGGTTGTTGAAGTCGTGCGCGACACCACCCGCCAGTCGGCCAACCGCCTCCAGTCGAGCGGAACGCAGCATTCCTTCTCTGGAGAGGAGAAGGCTTTTCCTCATCTGCTCGAAAGCGCGCGTGAGTTCGGCAACTTCGTCCCGACCCTTCACCTTAATACTGAATTCGAAATCGCCCTTTTCCATCTGACGGCTTGCATGGACCAGGTCTTCCAGAGGACGAGTAATTTGTCGAGACAAGAAGAAGCCCATCACGGCGCTGGTGAGGACAGCGATTGCTCCCAGCATCACCAGCATCTGGTTCAGGGAGCCCAAGAAGCTCGTGGCTTGATCGTAGGATCGCAAGGAGTACAGACGGATCGGGTGATCGCCCGGCAAATCGATAAAACTGCCGAGATAGCGTTCGCCGCTGATGTCCAGCTCCTGGTTCAAGTGTCCGAGGCTTGCTGATTGTGCGAGCCAGTTCTGGAAGTCTGGCCAGAGCGAGGGGTTGAGCGAACTTGCCAGCACCTTGCCATCACGTTCAAAGACCAGAGCACCATCCCTGAGGGATTCTGCGCCGGCCACGGATTGGGGAGTCACTTCTTCGCCCAAAGCGAGTCGCCCAAGGAATCGGCGCTCCGCGCCCGCTCCGGCTGTGATTGGCGCCAAGTGCAGGGAGTAGAGCTGACCATCGACCAGCCACCAATCCTGTTTGCCGTGCGATCCGCCCAATAACGACCGTCCGCTCGGGGTCGGGACGGCGCCGGACTTGGAATGGACTGCGAGCAATTCACCGCTGGCGCTTTCCAGAAGCAATAGATCCGCGCCACTGGTGCGAAGAATCGACTCCGAACCATCCTGAATGGTTGGGATATCGCCGGTCGACATCAGCGCTTTCAAACTGGGCAAGTTCGCCATGAGGGCCACGCTTTGTTCGGCCTGTTGCCGGCGCACGTCTTCAACCTTGCCATATACCGTCAATTCAGTATGGAGGGTAGTAGCGAGATCCGCCAACACGTGGGCCCGCAGACGTACCTGGATAAGCGCGAGGACAGCTCCTGTCAGCAGGAACACCACTGCCAGCAACGAGAGCAGCAGCCTGGTTCGAAGATGCTGGATGGATCGGGTAAACATCAGGGTTGAATGAAGCTTAACGGTCACCGAGTGGGGAGGCTAGGCACTCTGGTAACGTCCCCAACACACACCGGTAACGTTGCCTGCCACCGCTCGCGGTCCGCAGCCGCGCTCTTCCTGCTTATCTGATTTGCGATGAATTGGCGGTTAGAACTGCGCTGGACTCCACACCAGGGACTCCCTGGCGAGGTCGTAGTCCCACCGTTGTGCAGCGCTGCTGAAGACCATTGACCGGAAGCCAATGAGCTGGGCCCCGCTGCACACTGCGGACGAGTTGACGAAGGCGTAGATCTCGCGTCGCCCGGCTCCTTGCCACTCAATGCGCAAAACATCGCGTTGATCGCCGTCCAGCTGGACTCGCGCATCAATGCCGGCCTGCCGTAGCTGGTGCTCGATGCCGGTCGCAAAGGCGGAGCGTGCTTCCATAGTAGGTTTCGCTAACGTCGCCGTGCTGGCCTGCGAACGCGCCAGGGACGGTTGTCCGAGCGAAGTCAGCAGCAAGAGGATGGCCAGAGCCAGGTAGCGGCTCGCCGAGATTCGGAGAATCGATTGGATGGTTTTCATAACGTATGAACCAAGGCCAGAAGAATATCCCGAGCCCGCAAAGGGCCCTAGATCACCGTGGTAACGTCGTCCATATGTAAAAGCAAACCGCTTGACGCTGGAAGTTTGCAAACACCGTACGCTGAGGGCCGTAACCTGTCAATGTTAGTGAGATGGACCGGGTAACGGTTTACAACTCCGCACGTCCAACCCACCGCGGTCCATTCAGACCCTGAAGATTGGAGGGAACTCATTGCCTCTGGTTTGGCGCCTGGTGAGCCAGCGGATCTGGGTCGCGCGTTCTTGAAGGCGGAGTCTGCGCCGAGGCATGTCCCTTCCTGAAATTCGATGCACCCCAATGCGCTTTGCCGAACGAACCGCCCTGGAAGTTCGTAATCATCTTTGTGTCCCGAAGGAGCAACCGATGCGCCTTGTGCAGGTTCTGGTAATTACTCTGTTCTCCGCGGCTCTTCTCTATGGCCAACCCTCTCCCACAGCTCCCGAAAAGCCGGCCGAGTTGCCGAAGCTCGAACCCTTTGACGTCAAGATCGCTGATCCGGACGTAAGGCCCTGTGACGACTTCTACAAATATGCTTGTGGTAAGTGGCTGAAGAACAATCCCGTTCCTGCGGATCAGGCAGCGTGGGGACCTGGCGGGCCACTCCAGCTCTGGAATGAGACCGTTCTGCTCCAGACGCTGGAGAAGACTTCTACCAATGATCCGAGCCGGACGCCGAACGAGCAGAAAATCGGCGACTACTATTACTCGTGCATGGACACAAAAACGATCGAGGCACACACCCAGGAATGGCTGAAGCCGGAGCTGGAGCGCATCGCCCAACTGAAAAGCAAGAAAGACATCGCGCAGGTCTTGGTCCATCTCCACCAGACGATACCCGGCGCGAACCTGCAAGGGGATGACGAGACCAACGCCGCGCTGCTGGGTTTCACCGGGCAGACCGACTACGACGACGCTTCCCGCAATGTGGCTCAGATCGATCAGGGCGGCATGGGGCTGCCGGGGCGCAGCTACTACCTTGATGACGACGACAAGTCGAAGGAAATCCGCAAGAAATATGTGCAGCATATCCATAACATCTTTGTGCTGGCTGGAGAAAAGCCGGAGCAGGCAGATGCGGACGCAGCTACAGTTCTTGCCATCGAGACAGAGCTCGCCAAAGGCGCGATGGATCCGATCCAGCGGCGCGATCCCAAGAACGTCAATAACAAGATGTCGATGGAACAGGTCCAGGCCCTGACGCCTTCGTTTGACTGGCAGACCTACTTGACGCTGGTGAAGGCGCCGGCGACACCGCATTACATCGTGACCTCGCCGGAGTTCTTCAAGAACCTCGAGACCATGCTGCAGAAGCATCCAGTCGACCACTGGAAAACATACCTTCGTTGGCAAATGCTGCATGGGAATGCCATCACCCTGAACGAAGCCTTCGTGAATGAAAACTTTGATTTCAACGCGCGGACCCTGGTGGGTGCGAAACAAATTCAGCCGCGCTGGCGGCGTTGTGTGCGCAACACCGACGGCAATCTGGGTGAGGCGCTCGGACAGGTTTATGTAGCTCATGCCTTTCCACCGGAGAGCAAACAGCGCGTCCTGAAACTGGTGGAAGGCGTCGAGGTGGCGATGGACAAAGACATTCAGGCGCTGGACTGGATGACTCCTGAGACCAAGAAGCAGGCCCAGGAAAAATTGCACGCAACCTTGAACAAGATCGGCTATCCGGACAAATGGAAAGATTATTCCAGTGTACAGATCGGGCGGGAAAACTATCTGTCCAACCGGCAGCATGCGGCCGCGTACGAATTTCAGCGGTCTGTCGCCAAGATCGGCACGCCGGTCGACCGCAAGGAGTGGACCATGACCCCGCCCACCATCAATGCCTATGAAGATCCACCGACCAACACCATCAACTTTCCGGCCGGCATTCTGCACGCGCCGTATTTCGATCCCAGTAAGGATGATCCGGTGAACTACGGAGCCATCGGCGCCATCATTGGGCATGAAACCATTCACGGCTTCGATGATCAGGGTCGGAAGTTCGACGCCAAAGGCAACCTCCGTGATTGGTGGACCGCTCAGGACGCCAAGGAGTACGAGGTGCGCGGAAAATGTATTTCCGATCAGTACACGCAGGAGGTCCCGGAAGCCGGCGTCAAGCAAAACGGCCTGATGACGCTGGGTGAAGATACCGCCGACAATGGCGGGACGCATATCGCCTTTATGGCTCTGCAAGAGGCTCTGGCCCGCGATGGCAAGGAGTTGGACGCAAAGGATAGCGACGGGATCACGCCCCGCCAACGTTTCTTCATGGCCTATGCCTACAGTTGGTGTTCAGAGTACCGTCCCGAGCTTTTGCGACTGGTCGTGCTAACGGATCCGCATTCCTATCCGCGGTATCGGGTCAACAACACGCTCTCGAACATGCCGGAGTTCTGGCAGGCTTATGGTTGTCAGAAAGGGCAGAAGATGGTGCACGATAACGCTTGCCGAGTCTGGTAACAGAAGGCGGGTCTGGAGCCAAGAGCAAAACTTGAAAAGTAAAACGGGGCCAAGGCGGCCCCGTTTATTTTAGGCGCGTACGCCAGATCTCGCCCTGCGTTTGTTCATCGGAAAAACTTCAATACACCTTGATCGACGAAACCCGGTCATTCCAGCTGTGGCCGGGTGCGACCTGGTAGCTTTGCAGGTTATTCACATCGTTTCGCAACCGCAGGTTATGACCGCCGAAGTTAGTGTCTTGATATAGAGTCACTTCGGTGCGCCCAAAGATGCGGACCGATGAGATGCGGTCGCCGAATCCAGTAGGAACGTTGTATACACGTTCGCCTTTATCCACGCAGAATCGCTCGCCTTGGAAATTGGCTTCCTTGTAAAAGCAGGCTCCTCCACGGCGATCGCGGTCCCGATCCTGATCCCGGTCGCGATCTCGATCCCAGTCATGGTCCCGGTCGCGATCCCGATCCCAGTCGTGGTCGCGATCCCGGTCACGATCGTGATCCCAATCCCGGCCCCCGCCCCCTACGTCGATGGAGGAAATTCTGTCGTTCCAACTGTGCCCCGGACTGACTTGGTAACTTTGCAAATTGGCGACATCGTCGCGCAGGCGCAAGCTGGGTCCGCCAAAGTTGCGATCCTGATAGACCGTTACCTCCGTGCGGCCAAAGATGCGGACAGAGGAAATCCGGTCTCTGAAGCCTTCGGGGACCTGCGATACCCGTTGTCCTGCATCGGCACAGAAACTTTCGCCCCGGAAGTCGGCGTCTTTGAAGAAGCACGCGCCACTACGGCGATCACGATTCCCGTAATCACGATCCTGAGCGCTCACGCGTCCCGACCCCATAAAAGCGGTGGCAATCAAGACCACCCACAACAGCTGATTCGCAAGTTTCACGGCACGCCTCCATGGGACAGGATATACCGGATTCTACTCAAGTCTCTCGCTTCAAACGGCTTCAAACGGAACAAGAACTAGGGAAGTCACCCCCTCTGAATCATGCATTCCGCTGAGGACTGTTACTTCACGAACGTGAGCCCATGTGGGACAGCATGCGAGAACAGGTACGCATAAAGCATGACGATGATCCCGACAATGGCTCCGAGCGCCACCGAGTGCCACACCACGAAACGGAAAATCGTGCCTTCGTTACCGACCTGCTCGGTCGCGGCGGTAGCGATGGTGATGGACTGGGCATCCACCATCTTGCCCATTACGCCACCTGCGCTATTGGCGGCGCACATGAGGACGGGATCAATGCCTAGCTGCTGAGCAGTAATGCGCTGCAGGCTTCCAAACAGCGCGTTGGATGAGGTGTCGCTTCCGGTGAGCGCGACGCCCAGCCAGCCGAGGAACGTGCCGAAAAACGGATACGCCCATCCTGTCCGGGTGAAAGCGAGTCCCAAGACCGCGTCCAGTCCCGAATAGCGTGTCACGTAACCCAATCCCAGCATGAACGAGATTGCGATCACTGCGAGCCGCATGCGGACGAGAGTGTGCCAGAAAATCTTGAGCAGACGCAGCGGACTCAGACCGAGCAGCAAGCCCGAAAGAATCGCGGCGAGCAAACATCCCGTCCCGGTTGCGGAAAGCCAATTGAAGTCGTACCGCGCAGCTTCAGGAGTCGGCTTTGCAACCACGGGAGCCGCGCGATAGACCGCGTTGTGCAAGTAAGGGACGTCCCAGCCGGGTGGCCCGGGGCGGGCTTTGCCATCCGGTAGCACCGCCTTGAACGCCGGAGTGGTTGCCTGATTCAGAGCTAACTTGACCTTTGGAAGGCCCCACAGAAGGACAAATAAGGAAAGGATCGCAAACGGCATCCACGCTTTCAGCACCTGGCCGATCGTATAAGAGCGGATGTTGCTGAGACCGTCGAACTCACGGGGAGCCCATTCTCCACCAAATTGATCGGTAACCTGCGCGGTCGCTGGAGGCAGGGGCGCCTCCTTCTGATCGTAGTCGAAGCGCCAGATTTTCTGAGGCTTCCAGAGATGGAGGAATGCCACGGTCGCAACAATCGACGCCACGCCCCCCATGATGTCCACCAAATTGCTGTCCATGTAATTCGACCAGAAGAACTGGGTAAGACCGAAGGACAAGCCAACGACCAGAATGGCGGGAAGCACTTCAAAAGTCTCTCTCCAGCCGACCATGGTTCGTACCAGCCAGAACGGCACAATGATCGCAGTGAACGGGAGGATGCGCCCGATCATTGCGTTCAAGTCGGACTCCGGCAGTCCGCAGACGGCAGCTAGTGTGTGCACGGGAGTGCCGATTGCTCCCCAAGCGACGGGCGCCGTGTTGGCAATCAGATTCAACGCCGCAGCGTGGAAGGGCCGGAAGCCCAGCCCGATCATAAAAGCTCCGGCAATCGCGACGGGAGCCCCGAACCCTGCAGCACCTTCGATGAAGGCGCCGAAACAGAACGCCACCAGCAACACCTGAAGGCGGCGGTCCGGAGTGATTCCCGCGACCGACTCTTTCATGATTTCGAACTGGCCGGTCTCCACCGAAATGTCATACAAATAAACCGCTGCCAGCACGATCCAGGCGATCTTCAGCAATCCGAACGCTACGCCGTAGCCGAAACTCATGGCCGCCAAGGTCAGCGGCATTTTGAAAAACAAGACCGCGACGCCCACCGCAGTCAGCGCGCCTGCAATCGCGCACAGGTGAGGCTTCACTTTCAGTCCCGCTAGCAGCCCGAACAGCACCAGAATCGGCAACGCGGCGACCAGCGTCGAAAGCCACCAGTGACCGAAGGGGTCGTAGATCTGAGTCCAGTGCATGACTGTCACCTTCACTCGGGCAAGGGATCTTTGCTTGATGCCCAGATCCCAAGGGGAAGCACTGCAAGAGGCCGCTAGACTGCGTTACAACCGAGCCTTCGCACACAATCCCGCAATATTTCGGATTCCCACGCTGGGCGTTGTAGATTCTTTGAATGGGCAGAGCCTGTGGGAATTCGTCCGGTCAGGTGCAGAAAAGTCGCCGCTGAGTGTTTGTACGCGGGAACCGGTTCGCGAAAAGCGACGTTGCCCAGATACTGCAGTGCGTCAGAAAGCGCGTAGTAGCCGGGATCCCCGGACTGCCACATGCGGTCGCGTTCGGCGAACTTCTCGGGTGCGAACGTGGCCAAGCCCAGCAGATAGTCCGAGCCATACTCGATCATATTGATACCGAGATCATTTCCCGTATAGATACGAAACTCCGGGCGCTGCTTGTCGCGCAGAGTCAGACGTTCGAGTTCACGTAAACGATCGAGGGACGAATGTTTCATCCCCGTGAGTTCGGGAATGTCCATCAATCGCCGAAAAGTCCCTTCATCGAAGATTTCGCCATTCGCAGCGAACATGGGTCCAAGTTCAAATGCCAGCACCTGTGGATATCCCCGGCACAGGGCCTGGTACGTGGCGGCTTTGTCTTTCGTGGACTGACCACGCAGGCGCGCCGTCTGGAAGATGATGGGGGTGCCACCGAAGCTCACGATGCATCGATTTGTCTTCGGTAAAGTTCAACGATATCGCCGGTTTGGTTTTCGATGTAAGCCCCGGCGACGAAGGGCACGTCCTTTCCAAGCGCCTCCCAAGTCCAGCGCAACACGTCCCGTTTCTCGGCGTCCGTGAGATAGTTCACATAACCGGTATCCATGTTGACCGCGTTCATCAAGCCGGCACGCTGCGTGGCTTTCAAATGTTGCTGGAAGGCTTCGACGGCGATTCGTCCGTCCCGTTCATAAGGCAACAGGGCCGCAGCAGTGCCCTGGACTCTGCGACGAGGCTTTTGCCGTGAGATGAGCTCTTCGATTCGCATCCGCAAGGCTCCGAATGCAGTGCTGGGATCAGCCCTTCTTCAAAGTTTTGAGCCGTTCCGCCAGCTCAGAATTCTTGTAGTACTCATCCAGCGGGTAGCATCCGGAAGGCAATCCGTTGCGCGGCGCTGTTGTGCAGTCGCTGAAGGTCCGGCAAATGCGCTTCCGCTGGAGGTTGTGACCGTGGCAAGCATCCCAGAGCAATTCTGGATAGGTCAATACCATTCTTCCCATGCCCACGAGGTCCACCCATCCCTGCTGCACGGCGGCTTGTGCCACGTTGGGCAAGAACTCCTGCAGGTAGCTGTAGGCCGATCCCACAATGATCAACTTTGGGAATCGCTGTTTCAGTTGGCGCGTGGCCTCCATCTGACGTGCTACTCCCAGCAGCGGATCTTCCGGGGGTTCGTACCCATCCGACGGTGGATAGGACGCGGGCCGCTGAATATGCGGATTGTAATAGGGACTTCCCGCAGTCAGATTCACGAGCTGAATCCCAAGCTCCTCTAGCAATGACAAAAGGCCAACCGCCTCGGTGAAATCTGCCTCGGTGGGATTTTGAGGATTCACACCGAATCCCCAGCGATAGGGAAGCAGGCCTTCAATCTTCTCGGGGACGCCTCGTCCAGATTTTCCGTTAGTTGCTCCATTCTGATCGGGGCGAAACGGGATTGTATCGAATGCTGAAAGCCGAACGCCGATCCGCAGGCCAGGCGTGGTGGAACGAATTCGCGTCACCACGTCCCGTAAGAATTGAGTCCGATTCTCCAAACTCCCGCCGAAACGCCCTTTCCGCGTATGCGCGCTAAGAAACTCGTGGGCCAGATAGCCGTGGCAGTGTTTGATGTCGACGAAGTCGAAGCCCAGATTCCAGGCGGCTTCGGCAGCCCGATGAAAATCTCCGATAATGCCTTCAATCTCCTCGTCCGTCAGCAAGGGATAGTCCGAGGGCAGATTCAGCCGTCGGTCCAAAATTGGGTGGTGGTACACGATGCGAGGTTCGCTGCGGTTATAGGCATTAGGACGGCAGAAACGTCCCGAGTGCGTCAACTGCAGCCCGATCACCAAGCCATCCTCGGAGCCGGTCGTGTGTCGGTGTTCCTCGATCAACGTTGCCCGCAGTTGCGCCAGACCCTTCTCGGTATGAGCGGCGATTACCAGTTGATTCGGATTGGCGCGTCCTTCATGTGAGACCGCGACCGCTTCTCCACCCCAAATCAGCTTGGCGCCGCTGCATCCAAAATGTCTCCAGCGCCGGACGGTCTTGTCTGACGGTTGGCCGTCGAGCGTACCGTCCCAGCCCTCCATCGGTTGCACAGCGATTCGGTTCCCGATCTTGATTTCGCCGTTCACCAGCGGCCGGAGCAGCGGCGATTCAGCGCCCGAGACCACCTCAGGATCACAGGGGATCTGCAAAGCGAGGGAATGCAGATGCTCTTGGAAGCGTGCTATGTCCTTCACAGTGCCTAAACGCCGGAATGGGTTCTCGCTCATGCTCGTTCCCGCCGCGACGGCAGCGCCAACACTGCGACCCCGCCTAGCAAAGCCATTCCCACCAAGGCCACGCAGCTTCCGGAGTAGCTTCCGCTGGTGTCGCGCAGGTGTGCAATCCACCACGGTGACAAAGCTTCCGCGATGCCGCCCGCTGCAGGGAGTACTCCCCTCAGTCTGCCCAGCAATTGCACACCGAAAATTTCTGCTGTCATCAATGGGATGATCATGTAGTCGCTGCCCAGTCCAATACCAAACACGATGGCAAACACGTGGAGGCTGGATTCGGTCCGGCCGAAGAACAAGACGGGAATAGCAATCGCAATGAGCAGGTAAATCGCCAGCATCACGTACTTCTTGGAAAAGCGATCAGCCAACCACCCCATCAGCAGGTACTGGGTTCCAGTAACCGCTCCGCTGGAAGCCATACTGCCCAGGATAAGCAAGCAAAAGGGCAGGCTCTGGAATGCGCCCTTTGCCGGCGGGGGAGCCTCGACGGTGTGGTGTGTCGACATAGAAGTCTGCTTCAAAGCAAACGCGGGCGGAAGGGCGATCAAAACAATGAGCACTCCCAGGATGCGCAGCGCTGTTTGCCAGCCAAAGTGTTACACCAACGCATGCGAGATCCACGGAGCCAGCGCTCCCCCCACTCCGATGCCCAGATAGGCGAACCCCATTGCTTTGCCCCGCGACTTGTCGAACCAGCGCGTCAAAAGTACTTGGATTGGCAGGGGTCCGCCGAAGACGTACCCAAGAGCGTTAAACAGATAGAAGAAATAGAACATCCCGAGCGTCGAGATGCCGCCGAGTCCAACGAGCGCCGCACCCGCCAGCAGGATCCCCGCCATCATGATCCGGCGTGGTCCGAAGCGGTCAACCATCCATCCGGCGATCAACCCGAAGATCGGCCCCACCACCAGCGTGCTCACTGCATTCCCGGAAGTGACCTGGGCACGAGTCCACCCGAACTGCTGCACCATGAAATCGTGGTAGAAGGGAAGACCCCAGAGTGCAATCCCAACCGTACAGAACAGGACGGCGAAACCGGTGCCGGCAAGTTGGATCTGGTCACGTCGACCGGGGGCAGGTTGAGTCGCGTGCGTGGTGCCCGTCTCCTGCGTCGTGGAGGATCGGGAATCTTTCGTCACTTGCTGGAGTTCATCCAATCGGTTCTCGGGTGTCAGGAATCGGCGCTTGGTGGGATCAGCTTCTTGCAGTTGTGTCCGACGGGAGCGCCGCACCCGATGGTGGGACTCGATTGCATATGGTGAAGCAGCCAGAAAACACAGCAATGCAAGGCGGGGCCCGAAGCTTGAAATTCAAAAGGGCTGGCAGGCTGGACCTCACGGATCATGGAGGCCTTCGCCTTCACCAAGGAACCTGAGTCCATCAAAACTCCTCAACAATCTATGGCTGAAGTTAGCTGCAAGCGGGCAGGGCAAGAGAACATTCAGGTCGTCCTGGGCCGTGTGCCTTGTTCCCCGGGGGACAGTCGACTACTCCAAACAAAGACGGTTCCCTCGCTGCCCGTTTTACATTTTGGTGATTTTAGCACTGGTCATCGTGGAATTGACCTAATTTCCAGGGTCGATTCCAGCCTCAGGAGAAGGGGTGAACCAATTTTGCGCGAGTCGCCGGGTCTCGAGGAATCACTTCTCTCTGGACGAATCTCCCAAGGCCGGGTTCGCCTATGGGGACTTTGGCAGAGAGCCCGGATGACCCGTCAATTTGGAACGAACGAAATCCATCACGTTGCTGCCCAGATGGGAAAGGGCGGGCCCTGGGTCGTTCCAATGAAACGGGACACTAGCGGATTGCGTCCAGGTTTGAAGAAGGGAAGGCAAGCTAACGTCTCCGATGTGGCGTCCCGTTTTCCAGGCCCGCAGGTCGTTCAGTGCAAAAACGCAGTGGCGACCAATTTCATAGGTGTCGACTGCGTCCACCGGCAACCCCAACGCGTCACGATAGGCCATCGAGCAGACATCGACTCCGCAAAGCTGTGCGAATTCTACATACCACCAGGGGCGCGCATTAATTTCGATCAGTTTGAAGAGTCCATCCCGCTCGTCATACTTGAATTCGGCACTGAACATACCGCGGTATGCAATTTTGTGGAGCAGGGACTCGAGTATCGCCATGGCATTTCCGACGTCGCTCAGAGCTACGCTGACGGTCGCTGTGCTGTTCCCCAACTTCGAGGGCAGCATGCGTAGCCTTTGCCGGGCGAACAACGTGCAGACCCGGCCCCCCTTGTCCCGAAAGCCCTCGAGAAAATAGCCACGGTGGGCGGGGCCGGGGATAAACTCCTGCAGCAAGATCGGGAAGTCGAACTTGCCGACTACGGCCAAAGCTTCGGCACGGCTTCCTGCCATGTACCCCTTCACGCCACGCTTGGAGACGAAGTCCACCGAGGAGAGCGGTTTCAGGATCGCCTCCCCGAATTCGAAGTCGTGGGTCGCAAGTTGGTCGCGGGAAGTAAGAAGACAGGTCTGCGGATGGGGAACTTGGAACCGTTGCAGCAACTCGGCAAACCGCATCTGCTAAAGATCTACCCGCCAATCGGGCAGACGGCCGACGACGGGCACGCCTTTCCCTTTCTCGGCGTGAGCATTTGGGAGCCTGACGTGTTCGTCTTTTTGAATGAGCACCTGCACAGGTGATCCCGATGTGGGGTCTTTGTTTTGATCGAGACTGCTCACGATAAATGCCCTTGGTGTAGAACGAAGGCGCTCAACTCCCGGATGATCGGGCCACCCGGAAATAATCCACGCGCGATGACAAGATTAGTCCTGATATGTCGGCCAGGGTCCGCCAATCTGCCTCCGTGTGATCTTCGGTTCCCGCCAATCAGACCGATGCACTCATCGAGCGATCTGAATCGATCTAAGTCTTCGGTAAGTTGCCATATAACCGGCTGTTCGGACAGATCGTTGCCAAAACTCGGGGTTAACTACTTCGTCATTCTTGAACACTAGGGAGTAATCACGAGTTTACTACCCGCTCTTCCACATGATTATTCTCCAGGATCATGGACGGCGGCTCCCCAGCGTATTACTGTCGGCCATAGGACAAGATTTTATGCCAAACCGGTCGCATGGACGCATCCCTGCACCGAGAGCACCCCGGAGCCTTCCAGTCTGGAGCAAACGATGATCTCACAGCAAGCCCTGATGAACGATGCACTCTCGCCTCACACTCCATCACCGTTGCCCGCGAACGCAGACGAAACCGTAACCGGCACAGATATCGTTTACCTCGCCGACCTCCAGCCCCAACCCGTCGAATGGCTTTGGCAGCACAGGCTCGCCGCCGGTACGTTAGCGATGCTTTCCGGGGAGCCAGGATCAGGAAAGACTTGGGTCGCCCTCGCCATCGCGGCGGCGCTGACACGTGGCCGCGACCCGTTCACCGGAGAAAAGCTCAAACCAGCCACTGTCCTTTACGCCTCAGCGGAACACGCTGCCGCGCAAGTCATTCAACCTCGCTTCGCCGGCCTCCACGGAGATCCCGCGCGCCTGGTCATCCTGCGTAGAGCTGGCTCTGCGCGTTCCATGTCCTCGCCTGACTCCGCTCTCCACGATCTCCCGAATGCGCTCGAGAACGCGCTCCAGAAAACCCAGGCCCACCTCGTGATCCTCGATCCCTGGGACGGCCTCTTGGGCCCTGAGGTTGACCTCGATCGCGCTTCGCAAGCGCGCCCTCTTCTCGATCGTCTCGGCCGCCTGGCGGAGCTTCACCGCTGCTGCATTCTCCTCATTCGCCACCTCGCCAAACCTACCGTCGGCAGGCCTGTCCATCGAGGCCGGGCATCCATGGAGTGCTCCGCCGCTCTCCGCACCGAGTTTCTCGTCGGCAGCTCCCCCGACGCACCCGGGCAAACCGCTCTGCTGCACGTCAAATCGAACCTCGGGCCGCTGGCTCCGCCGCTCGACTACCGGATCGGAGAAGCCGGCAATTTCCACTGGACGGGGCTCAGCAACCTCACCGCGGAGGATCTCCTAGCCGCCCGTCCCACCGGCGCCGGCCTGCCCAAGCGCAAATTTGTCGCCCAATGGCTGCGTGACTGCCTGCAACCTGGCAGCCAGACCCAGGGCTCCATCGAGATAGCCGCCGAGCGCGATGGTGTCTGCATCGCCACCCTGCGCCGCGCCAAATTCGATATCGGCGTTCGTAGCTCCAAGGACGGAAAATCAGGTGCCTGGTGGTGGACTTTGCCCCCTCCTGAGGATTAGTACCCTCCGGTCAACGAGGCAAGATGCTCAAATTAATTACTTGAGCACCTTGAGCATCTTCATGAAACAAACGACTTATTTGGCAACCTTGCCAAATCCCAATCTGAAGGCAAATGAATGTCCCTGCTTTTGAAAGTGGTCGCCGAAGGAATAGATCCCGTGATGGCATCCTTGGAGCGCGGCCTGTCCGACATGGCAGAACAAGATAGGATCGCAAGACGAAGCGCAGAGATTTGTTGAATAGCCTGACAATGGTTGCCGGAGGCTCATTGTGCTCTGGATCGGCGCGGTCTCAGGCGACGACTCCCTCCAACGAAAAGAGCCAGGGAAAGCTGGCCGTTCCGGTGAGGACTTTCATCCGAAAAAATGGAGCGTTGTTTCAACCTTCGAGATCACGCTCGACAATCACGGATCAGGCGGCGTCACCAGGGTAGCCGGTGAAGAAGTCGATCGTCGCATGGTGTGAGCAGGCCCGAGAGTTTCGGGACATCCATGATAGGTACAAGTCAAGGGGAAACGGAGATTCCCCTCGACCCGACGGAATGAGTTCCCCGAGTGAGTGAATAGTTAGAGTTCTGAACTGTCCTCGATCACTTTTCAGGACCAACGCAGTGGCAGCGTGGCCAGACATCCATTTGCGGGAGCAGCGCCAGTCAGACGCCGTCCACGAAGATTGAGTTAGAGTAAACCGGCCGACCTTGAAACAGACGATGGTGTGTATTGGGAGCCGAAGCCCCCGTGCACAGTCCCGCACTACGCAAGGACCGGCCGGTGGATCGCTGACAGATCGAACATGGAAATTCTGGTAGGCTGAGTGGGTCGAGGAAGCGGAAGCAGGCTCTGCTGGAGAGCAACCTGCCAGGAATACTCGACCCGACTCATCCCACCGATGTGTCACCAGGGGGATCTTCGATAGAAGATCCCCCTTTGTGTTGACCAGCTGGGAGAGACCATCGGGGGAAAGATCGGCATGCCTAAGAAAACTCGCACGAGCATGCTCGGACCTCA
>Ga0137418_10002714_pt1 | contig 16183 bp, 13 predicted proteins | sample CZODoug3_1_2_16f_FD_122242 | JGI IMG/M metagenome (GOLD analysis project Ga0137418, IMG submission 122242) | Vadose zone soil fungal communities from Angelo Coast Range Reserve, California, USA - CZODoug3_1_2_16fungal (Hybrid Assembly) | ecosystem: Environmental > Terrestrial > Soil > Vadose... | reverse complement strand
CTTCCCATGGTCCACGTGACCAATCGTCCCCACGTTCACGTGCGGCTTGTTGCGCTCGAATTTCTCTTTGGACATGGCGTTTTCCTCGACCCTGCGTTCTTGGCCGGTTACTTCTTGATGATTCCGTCCGCGATGTTCGGCGGCACTTCCACGTATTTCGCGAATTCCATGGTGAAGGTGGCGCGCCCCTGGCTCATGGAGCGCACGGTGGTCGCGTAGCCGAACATCTCCGACAGCGGCACCTCGGCGGCGATCGCCTTGCCGGCGGGCGTCTCGTCCATGCCGGTGATCTGTCCGCGGCGGCGGTTCAGATCCCCGATCACATCGCCCGAGTAATCCTCCGGGGTCACCACTTCGACCTTCATGATCGGCTCGAGCAACACGGGTCTGGCGCGCTTGAAGCCTTCCTTGAAGCCAATCGAGCCGGCGATCTTGAACGCCATCTCGTTCGAATCGACGTCGTGGTAGGAGCCGTCGAACAGCGTCACCTTCACGTCCACCACCGGATAGCCGGCGATGACGCCGGTCTCCACGGCTTCCTTGATGCCCTTGTCCACCGCCGGTACGTATTCGCGCGGCACGCTGCCGCCGGTGATGCCGTTGATGAACTCGTAGCCCTTGCCCTGCACGTTGGGCTCCAACTTCAGCCACACGTGGCCATACTGGCCGCGCCCGCCCGACTGGCGTATGAACTTGCCCTCGCTCTCGACCGTGCCGCGGATGGTCTCGCGGTAGGCGACCTGCGGCTTGCCGACGTTCGCCTCGACCTTGAACTCGCGCTTCATGCGGTCGACGATGATTTCCAGGTGCAGCTCGCCCATGCCGGAGATGATGGTCTGTCCGGACTCCTGGTCGGTGTGCACGCGGAACGAGGGGTCTTCCTTGGCGAGACGCTGCAGGGCGAGACCCATTCTTTCCTGGTCAGCCTTGGTCTTCGGCTCCACCGCCACCGAAATGACCGGCGCCGGGAATTCCATCTTCTCCAGCGTGATGACTTTCTCGAGATCGCACAGCGTGTCGCCGGTGATGACGTCCTTCAGCCCGACCGCGGCGGCGATGTCGCCGGCGCGCACTTCCTTGATCTCGGTGCGCTCGCTGGCGTGCATCTGCAGCAGCCGCCCGATGCGCTCCTTGCGGCCCTTCGAGGGCACATACACCGTGTCGCCGGAGTTGAGCACGCCGGAGTAGACGCGGAAGAACGTCAGGTTGCCGACGAAGGGGTCATTCAGGATCTTGAAGGCGAGCGCGGAGAAGGGCTCCTCGTCGGTGGCCTTGCGGGTGGCCGGCCGGTCGCGGTCGTCGATGCCCTTGACGTCCGGCATGTCGACCGGCGAGGGCATGAACTCGATGACCGCATCGAGCAGCGCCTGTACGCCCTTGTTCTTGAAGGCCGAGCCGCACATCGCCAGCACGATCTCGTTCCTGATGGAGCGCTCGCGCAGGCCCGCCCGGATCTCCTTGTCGGACAGTTCCTCGCCCTCGAGGTACTTGTGCATGAGGGTGTCGTTGGCTTCGGCCGCCACCTCGATCATCCTGGCGCGGTGCCGCAGCGCCTCGTCCTTGAGGCTCGCCGGGATGTCGCGGTACTCGAACTTCATCCCCTGGGTCTCCATGTCCCAGTAGATGGCCTTCATGCGGACGAGATCGATGATGCCCTCGAAGCCCTCCTCGGCGCCGATCGGAATCTGGATCGCAATGGGGTTGGCCCGCAGGCGCGTCCTGATCTGCTCCACGCAGCGGAAGAAGTCGGCGCCGGCGCGGTCCATCTTGTTGACGAAGCAGATGCGCGGCACGCCGTACTTGTTCATCTGCCGCCACACCGTCTCCGACTGCGGCTGCACGCCGGACACGGCGCAGAACAGCGCCACGGCGGAATCGAGCACCCGCAGCGAGCGCTCCACCTCGATGGTGAAGTCGACGTGACCGGGCGTGTCGAGGATGTTGATGCGGTGCTCGGGGAAGCTGTTGTCCATCCCCTTCCAGAAGCAGGTGGTGGCGGCGGCGGTGATCGTGATGCCGCGCTCCTGTTCCTGCTCCATATAGTCCATGACGGCCGCGCCGTCGTGAACCTCACCGATCTTGTGCGAGACGCCGGTGTAAAAGAGGATGCGCTCGGTCGTGGTCGTCTTCCCCGCGTCGATGTGCGCGGAGATGCCGATGTTCCGATAGCGCTCGATGGGCGTCGCGCGTGCCACGTTCAGTCCTTCTGGGGTCTCACCAGCGGTAGTGCGCGAAGGCCTTGTTGGCCTCCGCCATGCGATGCGTGTCCTCGCGCTTCCTGACGGCCGCGCCGCGATTCTCGGACGCCTCCATCAGCTCGTGCGCCAGGCGAAACGCCATGGATTTTTCGCTGCGGCCACGGGCAGCCTCGATGACCCAGCGCATCGCCAGTGTCTGGCGGCGGGTGGACCGCACTTCAACCGGAACCTGGTACGTGGCGCCACCGACACGGCGCGACTTCACTTCGACCACCGGCTTCACGTTGTCGAGCGCCGTGGAGAGCACCTCGATGGCCTCACCGCCCTGCTTGCCGGTCTTCTCGGTGATGCGGTCGAGCGCCCCGTAGATGATGCGTTCGGCGGCGGACTTCTTGCCGTTCTTCATGACGACGTTCATGAACTTGGCAAGCATCTCGTTGTTGAACTTCGGGTCCGGGAGGATGGAGCGGACCGGAGCTTGAGCTCGACGGGACATGCTATCTACCCCTTATTTCTTCGGGCGCTTGGCGCCGTACTTGGACCGACCCTGCTTGCGCTCCCCGACGCCGGCACAATCCAGGGTGCCGCGCACCGTGTGATAGCGCACCCCGGGCAGATCCTTCACGCGCCCGCCGCGGATGAGCACCACCGAGTGCTCCTGCAGATTGTGACCCTCGCCGCCGATGTAGCTGCTGACTTCGTAGCCGTTGGTGAGGCGCACGCGGCACACCTTGCGCAGCGCGGAATTGGGCTTCTTCGGTGTCGTGGTATACACGCGCGTGCACACCCCGCGCTTCTGGGGGGACGCGTCAAGCGCCGGCACCTTGGTTTTTTCTGCTCTCGTCCGGCGCGGTTGCCGGATGAGCTGACCCGTCGTCGCCATCGTTATCCCGTCTCCAAGATCTCAGCTGCGGGAGCCACCCACGCGATAAGCGACCTGCGAAGAACACCGGGCCGCCTTCGTGAGGCGGCCCGGTACTCGTAAGTCGCTGTTTTCGGTGCCGGCGTGTAGATAAGGCCGGCCCGACAAAGGCCGGCGATTCTAGGTATGGGGCCCTGGAGTGTCAACCGCGGAAGCGGTGCGGGGGTCTCCCCGGGGCCGGCTCGCGGGGTAGCGCCGTTGCCATGGCGCCGAGGCGCGCGGCCCACCCCCGGGTCCCGGCCTTCCGCATCCGCCGCCGCCCGGCACACCCGCGCTCCCGGTCGGATATCATCGGCCGGTACGGCGGGGTTGTGCCGCCGCGCTCTGATCGCGGTTAAGGCAAGTGAACGTTCGCCCCGCTGCCCCGAACGATATCCCGCCGCTGCTCGCGCTGGTGCGGCGTTACTGGGAGTTCGAGGGCATCGAGGGCTTCCCGGCGCTACGAGTCGAGCTGGTGCTGCAGCGGCTGCTGGCCGAGCCGCGGCTGGGAGCGGTCTGGGTGGCGGAGTCCGACGGGCGGCTCGTCGGCTACCTGATTGCCGTCCTGGTGCTGAGCGTCGAGCACCAGGGTCTCATGGCCGAGATCGACGAATTCTTCGTCCTGCCGGATGCGCGCTCATGCGGCGTCGGGCGGCAGCTGCTGGCAGCGGCCGAAACCGCGCTCGCGGCGCGCGGCTGTGTGCGTCTGCAGCTGCAGCTCGGGGTTACCAACCTTGCGGGACGCGGCTTCTACCAGCACCGCGGCTACGCCGCGCGCGCCGGCTACGAGCTGTTCGATAAGCCGCTGCCGGTACACGGCTGACGTCCGCGGGCCTGCGGCACCGCATAACGCCCGCGCCGCTCGCCTCATCGCACCGCGCCTGCGGAGCGCGCCGGCCGAGGTTCATACTCCCCGCCGGCTGCCCGCCGAGCGGGCATACGCCGCACGATAAGCCTTCAAGGAGACCCACAATGTCCGGTTCACTGTCCGCCGCGCGCCTTGCGGTTCACCACACCTTCATCCTGGCCCTGATCGGTGTGGCGGCGCTCGCCGGCGCCAACGCCGAAGCGTCCGACGTCTACGACGCGGCGGTCGCTCACGCCGGGCGCCCGGCCGCGGATCTGAAGCGCGACGCGATCGACCATCCCGCGGAGGTGCTGCGGCTGTCCGGCATCAAGCCCGGTATGCAGGTCGCGGACTACCTCGCCGGAGATGGTTACTACAGTGAGCTGCTCAGCTACATCGTGGGTGCGAAGGGCCACGTGCTGCTCATCAACAACGGCGCCTACGATCGCTGGAGCGAAAACCACTGGCAGGAGCGGGTCGCGCGCCTGCCGAACGTCGAGCATCGCACCATGGAAGTCGAGCACCTGGACGTCCCCGATCACTCGCTCGATGCGCTGTTGGTCGTCAAGGTCTACCACGATCTGTACTGGATCGATACCGAGGGCACCACCTGGCCGAAGATCGATACGAACCTCGCCCTGAAGGAAATGGCGCGCGTGCTGAAGCCGGGCGGCGTGCTGCTGCTGGTCGATCATTCGGCCAAGCCCGGTACCGGGGCCGCGGATGCCGGCCGGATCCACCGCATCGACGAAGAGTACGCGCGTCACGACTTCGAGAAGTACGGCTTCAAGTACGTCTCCAAGAGCGACGTGCTGCGTCGCCCCGACGACCCGCGCGAGCTGATCACCTATAAGGGGCCGATGGTCGGCAAGACCGACCGCTTCGTGATGGTGTTTCGCAAAGACCGCTGAGGCTCTGCCCACGGCAAGGACGATACGGTAGTTCCCTTCGAACAGAGCGAGCTCGCAGGTCTCGGTGGCCTTTCTGCGCGCGCATAACCCACCCGATTAGGGAGCTGCCGCGCGGCGAATGTTCGTGGGTCAGTAGCGATAGGTGACGGTCAGTCCCATCGTTCTCGGGCGCACGCCCCGTGCGAAGTACAGGTTGTCGGTCGCGTCGTTGGCGATATCCCGCGACTTGAACAGCACCGGGTTCTGATCGAGCAGGTTCTGCGCGAACAGTGACACGTCGTAACCGTTCCAGCGCAGTCCGGCGCGCAGCTGCAGGTTCTTCGTCTGCGGCAGTCCCGGTAACGTCGCATCAAACAGGGCGTTGCGCGTGTCCTGAATGGGTAGCAATGCGGTCTGCGCGTTGGTGAACTGGTAGTCCACGCGCACGTACGGATGGCGCCCCTGCCAGGCGAAAGTCTTCTCCGCTGCGACGGTGATGGACCACGCGGCGCCCGGCAGCCGGTCTCCTTCGCTGACAATGGGCGGCGCACTCGAAGGCAAGCCATTCACGACCCCGGTGCACCTGCCAACGCTCCCATCGAATTGCAATGCGCCGGCGCAGGAGCTCTTGGTAAAGCGTGCATCGGTGTAGGCGACCGTGAGCTCGAGCATCAGCGAATCGACCGGACGGAACAACATGTCGATGTCGCCGCCGCGGCTCTGCACCTGGCCGAGGTTGGCGGTGAACTGCTCACCGCAGCTCGGCAGATACACGTTCTGCTGGATGTCCTTCCAGTAGATCAGGAACAGACTGGAGTTGATCTGTAGACGATGATCGAGAAGCGTGTTCTTGCCGCCGAGCTCGTAGCTCCACAGGGAATCGGAGCTGAAACTGTCGGGCACGTGGCGCATGCCGTCCGCACCTATCGGCAGGCCCAGGGTCTGCAGGTCGATGCCGCAGATGTTGCCGACGCCGACGTTGACTCCGCCGACGCGATACCCTTTCGCGGCGCTCGCGTAATAGAGATTGTCCCGGTTGGGCTGCCACGACAACACGGCCTTGGGTGTCAGCGGGTTCTCGGAAGCACTGGCCTCGGTGGCCGCGTTCGGGGTGCCGAGGAATGGCCCACCTTGAAATGTGGAGCCCGTGAACTCCACGTGCGCCACGCGCAGGCCCGCGGTCGCTTTGAGGGTGTCCGTGAACCTGAAGCTCAACTCGCCAAAGGCGGCGATCTGCTTGTCGACGACCCGATCGACGGGCCCGTAATAGATCAGCCCGCCGGGGCACGGCAGCGCGAGTGAGCAGACGCTGCCGCCGGTCTCGGCGTCCAGCGTGGCGTCATAGATGTTCTCGGGGATATTTTCGTTCAGATGCGAGAAGAAGACGCCGGTGTTCCACACGACTCTGGCCGCCGCGTTCGTCGATGCCAGGCGGATTTCCTGGTAGAAATTTCTTTGGTCGTCGCCGAAGGGCGCGTAGCCCGCGTCACCTGCCTGCGGGTAGATGGTCGGCAACAGGCCGAAGAACGCGTAGGTGGCGCGCAGATACTGCGTGTAGTCGGAGGTCGAGGTCTGGTCGCGATGCAGGTAGGACGTGTTGGAGGTCAGCTGCGCAAAGCCGAGGTTCCAGCCAACCTTGATCGCGGCCAGCCAGAAAGGATCGGTACTCGGGTTGGTGAGGGCGTTGCCGTTGTAGAAGGTGTCGGCGCCCGGGTTCGACAACCCCACCCAGTAGGCAGCGGTATCATTGATATGCAGCCGCTGGTAGTAAAACGAGGGCGTGACGGCGAGGGCGTCGTTCACCGCCCACTTGAACGCCGCGCGGAAGGTCGCGGTCTGGTGCCAGTTGCCGTCCGACCCGGTCACGCCAGTGAACACGGGGGTAGGTAACAGCGGATTGGTAGGATTCGGCGTAAGGCTGTAGCTCACCCGGTCCACCCAGCCACCATCGCGGCGGAAAGAAGCGCTGACCCGAAAACCCAGCACGTTGTCGATGATCGGGCCGCCGGCCGCGGCGCCGAGCTCATAGCTCGCATCCCCGCTCTTGGTCGAGGCCGCCTCGCCGCGCACGTAGCCCGAGGCCTGGCTGAGTCCGGGCTCGGGCGTGATGAAGCGCACTACACCGCCCTCGGCTCCCGCGCCGAACAGCGTGCCCTGCGGACCGCGCAGCACTTCCACGCGCTCGAGGTCGAACAGCGCCGGAAACACATTGACCGCGCCGAAGCCGATGTGCCGGCTCTGCACCGGAGTGTCGTCGATGTAGATGCCGGTGGTCGAGGTGCCGGCCTGGGAATCGATGCCGCGAATGTTGATGTCGGAATTCTCGTCGTTGTAGTTGGCGGAGGAGCCCATGCCGTTGCGCTCAAACACGACCCCCGGGGTGAAGCGGGTCAGGTCGTCGATGCTGCGCAGCCCCTGCGAATCGAGCTTCTCCTGGCTGAACGCACTCACACTGATCGGCACGTCCTGCAGACGTTCCTCGCGACGCGTCGCCGTGACGACGACCTCCTGCAGACCTCCGCCGGCGGCTTCGCTGCCGCCCGTCTGCGCCCTGACCGGGATCGCCGCGCCGACTGCGGCGAGGGCCAAGAGTGCTCCGACAGCGGCCGGGATCACGCATCGATTCATACAACCTCCCCCTGCACCTCGTCTTTGGCGCCGCAAATGGATCAGTCGGCCGCCGCGAACGGCGCGGCACCGTACGCCGCGCGTCCGCCGACGACCGTGAGCAGGACCTTCACGTCCGCGAGCTGGGACGCCGGAATCCTGAAGACATTGCGGTCGAGCACGATGAAATCGGCGAGCTTGCCGACCTCGAGCGACCCCACGTCATGCTCGGCGTGCAGCTCGTAGGCGGCGTTGGCGGTCATGGCGCGCAGCGCCGCAGGCAGCGTGAGTCCCGTGTCCGTGCCCAGCCGGCCAGCGTATTTCGCGCCCGCCGCCGGGTCGCCCTCGCGCGTCACGCCGACCTTGAGGGCAAACCACTCGTTGAGCGGATCGACCGGCCAGTCGCTTCCAAAGGCTATGCGCGCACCGGCCGCCGCCAGATAGCCCGCGGGCTCCAGGTATTTGAAGCGCTCCGGTCCCAGATAATCCTGCGCGCCGTCGAGGGTGTCCGGCGCGGGCTTCTCCCACTGGAAGGACAGGACCGGAATGGCATCCAGGTGCCGGTAACGCGCGAAGTCGGCGGGATCCACGATCTCATCGTGTGCGATGGCGGCGCGAATCGCGCTCCCGGGAAATACCTCGCGCAGCGCTGCCACGCCATCGAGCGCCTCGTGCACGGCGCGATCACCGTCGGCGTGCATGTGCGGCTCCAACCCTGCCCGGGCGGCCTCCATGAGCAGCGGCTGCAGCAGCGCCGCCGGAAAGTACACCTCGGGCCCGCGACTCTTGCCCGGCGCCCAGCGCGGCTGCGCGACAGTGCCCACATTGGCGAAGTAAGGGCTCAGCATGGCGCCGGTGCAGGCGGGCGCGGTGATCACGCCGTCCAGGAACAGCTTGATGTTGCGCACGGTGATGCCCGGCTGTGCACGCGCCTCCCCCTGGTCGTATTTGCGGGCGAGCGCGCGGGCGGTGGCGACCGCCTGCTTCGGATCACGACCCTGCTCGGGCGTGATCAGCACCGCGAAGTGCGCGCGCGCCGTCAGCGCGGCCCGGCGCTGCGCACCCGCGAATGCGGCCAGCGTCTGCGCGGTCGCCATAGCATCGAGAAAGGTCGTGACGCCCTGTTTGCGCATCGCCTCCAGGGCGGCCATCGCCGCCTTGAGGTCCTCGGCCGGCGTCGGCTTGGGAATGACGGCGGTCACCTTCGCGAAGGCGGCGTCCTCGAGGAGGCCGGAAGGAGCCCCCGAGGGCTCGCGGTCGATCCGCCCGTCGGGGGGATCGGGCGTACTGGCGGTGATGTTCGCCAGCTGGAGCGCTCGCGTGTTGACCAATGCGGTATGGCCGAATGAGGACATCACGAAGATCGGGCGCCGGGTCTTCAGCCTGTCCAGCGTCGCGCGGGTGGTGGCCACCCCGTTCGGCAGCATCGCCTCGCGAAACCAGTTGGTGACTTCCAGCCATTTGTCCGGCTCGGCTGCCTGGGTCTGATCGAGACAGGTCTGGATGCGCGACTGCATCTGCGCGACCGTCAGTCGCTCATAGTCGAGATTGCATTTCAACAGCACCGTGCCGCCATCGAGTGGGTGCATGTGACCGTCGACCAGTCCGGGCATCAGCACGCGCCCCTGCAGATCAATCACCGGGGTCGTGGCACCGGCAACGGCCCTGGCGCGCGCGCTGGAACCCACATAGGCGATGCGCCCATTGCGCACCGCAAGTGCTTCCTGAACGCTGTCGCTCCCATCGACCGTATAGACGTAACCGTTGACATACACCGCGTCCGCCGGCGCTGCGGACGCGGACCACCCGGCCAGCGCCAGCACCACGGCATGAGCAGCGCGCCAGTCAGTGCGTGCCGCCGGCATACACTTGCGTGCCGCGGAACCAGGTCGCCAGCACCCGGGTATCGGCGATCGCCTCGGGATGGCCGCCGTCGGCCAGCGCCAGGATGTCGCGGTCGATCAGGACGAGATCGGCCGACTTGCCGACCTCGATGGAGCCCGCTTGCTGCTGCAGTCCCAGCATGCGCGCCCCGTTGATGGTGTAGGCCTCGATGACCTCGCGCACCGAGATGCCCTGCTGCGGGCTGAGGGCCGGTTTGCCCGGATAGGCGCGCGTAATCGCGAGCGCCATGTTGACGAAGGGCCTCGGATCACGGGTCTCCACCGGCGCGTCCGATCCGGCAGCCAGAATCCCGCCCGCCGCCTTTATCGCCCTCACCGGATAGGTATTCGCCTCGTAATAGCTGCCGGGCCGATGCAGCGCTTCGTAGCTGTTCCCATGGACCTTCTCGAAGAACGGAATGACCGTCAGGTCATAGTCCTGATCGGTGTTCATCCAGGCGTAAGTGAAAGCGACGTACAGGTGATCACGGCCTATGCGCACTACGTCGGCCGGGGCGGCGAGCTGTATGTGGGCCAGCGTGTCCCGGGTGGTGGAATTGCCATCGGCGGCACGGGCTGCTTCGATTGCATCCACTGCCGTTCGCACCGCTCGGTCGCTGATCGTATGGATGTGCATATTGAAGCCGGCGAGATGCATGCGCCTGACGTACTCGAGGATGACCTCGCGCTTGTGCTGCAGCTGGCCGCTGGAGATTGCGCATTGGGCCGGGTGGTAGTGGTGCGCTTTCATGAATGCGTCGACGTCGGCGGCCGCCGCATACTCGCCGGGGTGCGCACGCACGTCGGCGCATGGCTGCGAAGCGGTATCGACATAGCCGGCGACGCTCGCGTGCCCGCTCGTGTCCACGGAGAAGATGGGCTGCAGAAACGGCCGTAACGCTGCTGCATTGGGCAAGGTGGGCGGCATCGCGAAAGGATTGCCCTCGAGAACCCCATCCGCAAACAGCTTGATGACATCGGCATGGATCAGAGGATTCTCAGCGTACTTCGCCCGCACCGTCCTGGCCTGGTCGACGATCGAGTCGTAATCGATGTCGCCCCGGGGTGTCAGCGTGCGCGAAGGATCATAGAACTGTGCCAGAGTGACCCGGACGGTCAGCTTGCCGCTCGAGGAAAGCTCATCGTATATGGGCAGACCGTCCCGCGAGGCCATGGCATCGAGGATCGCCGTAATGCCAACACTGTTCAGCCGCTGCGGGATGCGCTCGGGGACCTTCGAGACCGCCTCGAGGTCAGAATACAACATGCTGTGGGTGTCAATCAGGTAGCGCGCGTCCTCGTTCACGGCGCCGTTCGGCTCGCCGACACCGTCAACGCCTACGAACGGTTTGTACGCGGCAAATTCCCCAGCGAGCGTCGCTTTCGACAGCGAGATGGTCTCGCCCCGGGCATTTTTTGCCTGTGACAGCGCCAGGCTGTTGAACGCACCATGATGGCCGTCATTGCCCAGCAACTGGATCCGAACCTTGGTGGAGGCCGCATCGAGTGCCGCACGCAGTGTTGGATGGCGGGCGTCGGGTTGATTGCCGGCCGTATAGTTCCATTGGTGCACGACCAGCCGGCTGCCCGGCGGGGGCGCATAGTGGGCGACACACCCCGCCACGAACGCCGTCAGCTCTGCGAGCGTGAGCGCACGACTGTTGAGATCGCACACGTCCAGATCCACGATGTCGAGCGGATGCACGTGCGCGTCAACGAGGCCCGGCAGCACCATGTGGCCTGCGAGTTCCTCCACACGGGTCTTGGGGCCGATCCAGCCCTTCGCCTCGGCGGTGGTGCCGACGAACACCACTCTGCCGTCCCGGACCGCGAGTGCGGCCGCGACGGAGCCCGCCGCGTCGACCGTGTAGATCCTGCCGTCCTCGAGAACGAGGTCGGCGGGCGCCGGCGGAGTCGTCGGGCCTTGCGCCATCGTGAGCGGAATGCCCGCCACAAAAGCAAGAAGACCAGCGAGCACGAGGCTGGCGTTAGGGCACGGCATGAGATCCCCTGATTCCGCGAGCTGGTTACCGACCAAGCCGCAATCGATAATCGATCTACGCTTTTCGTATTGCCACGGACTGTATGCCAGCCGTCCCGAGCCCGTCAAACGGCTCGCCCGGTGTGCACTCGCGGATCCGCAGACAGCGCCGCGAACAGTTCGTTCGAGAGCGAACGCCGAGCAGTAGAATCGCGCAGAACCCCGGATCAAGGTGCGCGCTCACGGCCTGAAGCGATGGACGATCGGTACGAGCTGACACGCTTTGTCGCGGCACAGGAGCCGCTATTCGACCGGGTGCGTGCCGAGCTCACCGCCGGCCGCAAGGAGAGCCACTGGATGTGGTTCGTCTTTCCGCAACTGCAGGGTCTCGGCTCGAGCGCTACGGCACGCCGCTACGCGCTCGCCTGTATCGAGGAGGCGCGCGCCTACCTCGCGCATCCGCTCCTGGGGGCGCGCCTGCGCGAGTGCACGCGCCTGGTGAACCGGATCGAGGGTCGTACGATCGAGGAGATCTTCGGCCACCCGGATCACCTGAAATTCCGCTCGTGCATGACGCTGTTCGCATGCGCCGCCGGCGAGGCGGGCGATGGCCCGCTGTTCCGCGAGGCGCTGCGCAAGTACTTCGCGGGTGAGGGCGATCCCCTCACCCGCAAGCTCCTCAGTTCGGCTTGCGGAACTTCAGGATGAACTGATCCGTGTGTCCGCGCATGGCCGGATCGAATACCTTGGCCGTGTGCGGATCGCTGCTGTTTCTGAGGATGTCGCTCGAGGCCTCGAGCCTGAACCCGGCGGACCTGACTTCCTTCTTCACCGCCTGCGGATCGATGCGATGCAGGGTCGAGGTGTCGCGAAAACCTGAACCGGCTTCTGCGACGTGGTCGAGCACGATGTACACGCCACCGGGCTTCAGAGCCTTGAACACGGCCTTGTCGATGTCGGCGACCCGGATGTCGGGCACGTTGTGGAAGTCGTGATAGTTCTGGGACGTCCAGACCAGGTCGACGCCCTGCGGCAGCTCGAGCTGCCCGACTTTCTGCACGCTCACCGTCACGTTGCTGTAGTGACTGTCGGATGTGATCGGCTGCAGGCGCGCCGCCGGATCGGGTTGATCGGCGGGCGCATCGGGGCGGCGCGGCGGCACCACCGCATAGACCTTGCCGTTGGGACCGACCACGGCGCTGAGCAGGCGCGTGAAGTAGCCGCCGCCCGGGATCAGCTCGACCACGCGATCGCCGGGCTTGACGCCCGCGAACGCGAGCGTCAGGGCGGGATGGCGATCCGCGTCGCGCTTGGTGTCAGCTTCCGGCCGCGCGGGGTCGGCGCCTGCTGCGTTGATGAACGCCGGCATGTCGTGCGCGCGCGGGCGCTGTCCGGCCTGCACGGTGGTGACGGCCAGGGCCGCAGCCAGTGCCAACGTTGCCACAGCGGTCGTCCGTCCCATGACTGCTCCTCCTTCCGTCCCTGGCACACTGTATCAGGGCAGGAATCGCTTCACTATTGAGAGGCCTGGCCGCGCGCGGCAACAGCATGCCGCAGCTCGAGCTGCCAGGTCTCGCCGATGAGATCGTCTCCGAAGCTGCGATGGGGTTCCCGCGCCGTTCGCGTGAATCCCGCCTGCTCGTACAGGTGGCGCGCCGCCGTGAGGTTTTCCTGCGTCCACAGGACGATGCGCTCATAGCCGGCCGCACGCGCGAAGCGCACACACTCCCTCACCAGCGTCCGACCCAGCCCGAGGCCGCGCGCCTCGGGCTCCACCAGCAGCAGGCGCAGTTTCGCGCTGCCACCCTCGCCGGCAACCAGAAAAATGCACCCCAGGCGCCGGCCGGCCGCATTTTCCGCGATCCAGCAGCGCTCGCGTGCCGGGTCGAGCTTGCGGATGAATTCGGCGGTGATCCCGGCCACCAGGGCTTCGAACTCCTCGTTCCAACCGTACTCGCGGAAGTACAGCAGGCCGTGACGCTCGACCACCCAGCCCATGTCGCCGGGGCGGTGCCTGCGCAGCGACACCGGGCCCTGGGGCGGAGCGGCGCCGAACGCGCGGCGGATGGTGCCCATGGCGCCCAGGAGCGCCCGGCGCTCCGGCTGCTCGAGCTCGGCGAGCATCGCGCGCACCTGCTGCTCGGAGCGGCGCTCGAGCGGCGCGAACACCCGCCTGCCGGCAGGGGTGAGGCGCAGGTGCTGGCGCCGTGCGTCGGCGGCCGAGTCGGTGCGTGCCAGCAGGCCCTTCGCTGCAAAGCCTTTGAGGATGCGGCTCAGGTAGCCGCGATCGAGCCCCAGCTCATCCGCCAGCTGCGCCGCCATGACGCCCGGACGATGCGCGATCTCGTACATCACCCGCACTTGGGTGAGCGAGTACGGACTGTCGAGAAGCCCCCGCGCCAGCACGCCGATGCGGCGCGTGTAGTCGCGATTGAAGGCGCGCACCTCGGCGATCTGGGCTCTGGAGACAGCCATCACGGCACCGGCGGGGAAACCCGCGCCCACTGTCGCGGATGTAGTTGACCAGGTCAACTATTTGCCCGCGATACGGGGTCGGTGTCGCGCAACGCGCGCGGCTTAGAGCGGCGCGGCCTGCCCCGCCGGCGGGCTCGCGATCTTCCTGGTGAACACCACCTGCTGGGCGCGCGGCTGGTTCTCCATCACGCAGCCGTGCTCGCGGGCGAAGCCGAAGGCGGCCACGCGCGCGCCGTCGTCGGGCTCACCCGGCGGAAACAGCACTGCGTACACGCTGTAGGGCAGCGCGGTGCGCTGCCCCACCGAGAGACTCCTGAGACGCTCGCTCAGGTGGGCGACGGTCGTGATGGGCACGCGGGCTCCTGCGAGGATCGACCAGATAGCCGCTATGCTTGCGCTCGGGGCGCGACTTGGCAAGGAGAGGCGTATGGATCGCGCTCAGCGCAGCAAGGCCCGCACCCGAGCAAGGAGGCTGCGATTGGCACGATCACGCGCGCGTGAGCCGCACGCGCAGGTGCTCCTTCACCCCCGGCCACTCCGCCGCCACGATAGAAAAGCGCGCCGAGTCGCGCGCCGTGAGATCGGCGGCCAGCCGGTGCGCGCGCAGCACACCCTCGAACTGCGCGCCGATGCGGGTGAGCGCCGCGCGCGAGCGCTCGTTGCGCACGTCGGTGTGAAAGCACACGCGCCTGACGCCCCACTCGTCGAAGGCGTGCGTCAGCATCAAGAGCTTGGCCTCGGTGTTGGCGGCGGTGCGCATCGCGGCGGCGGCGAGCCAGGTGTAGCCGATCTCGCAGCCATCCGGGCCCGAACGCCCGGCACCCGGATGCCCGGAGGGCCATGGCCAGCGTTCGATGTCAAAGAAACGAGTCGAGCCGATCACGGCGCCATCGGCGATCCGCACCGTGGCGAAGGGCTGCGCCGTGCCCGCCTCACGTGCCGCCAGCGCGCTCTCGACGTAACGCGTCATCTGCGCCGTTCCCTGCGGCACCGCACTCCACTGGTAAAGCGCGAGGTCGCGCCCCGCCGCGGCCACGAGGCCCGCGATGTGGGCGCGCGCGAGCGGCTCGAGCCGCACATGCCTGCCGTGCAACAGCGGCTGGGTCGCGGCGGCGGGCACCGCGCCTAGCCGGCGGCGCTCTCCGACTCTTCGCCGACGCTCGCCTCCTCCGCATCCGGCAGACCACCGCCGACGTCCATGAAGCTGCGACGCTCGGTGCCTTCCATCTTGCGGCGGCGCGAGGCATGGGCCGCGAAGCCCGTACCGGCGGGGATCAGCCGGCCGACGATGACATTCTCCTTGAGGCCGCGCAGATCGTCCTTCAGTCCCCGCACCGCGGCTTCGGTCAGCACGCGGGTGGTCTCCTGGAAGGAGGCCGCGGAGATGAACGACTCGGTCGCGAGTGAGGCCTTGGTGATGCCGAGCAGCACCGGCTGCAGCCGGGCCGTCTTCTTGCCGTCGTGGTGCGCGCGATCGTTGATGTCCAGCGCGCGCGAGCGGTCGAGCTGCTCGCCGCGCAGCAGCGCCGTCTCGCCGGCCTCCTGCACCTCGGTCTTGCGCAGCATCTGGCGGATGATCACCTCGATGTGCTTGTCGTTGATCTTCACACCCTGCAGGCGGTAGACGTCCTGGATCTCGCGCACCAGGTAGTTGGCGAGTGCCTCGACGCCCTGCAGGCGCAGGATGTCATGCGGGTTCGGCTCGCCGTCGGCGATGACTTCGCCGCGCTCCACGGTCTCGCCCTCGAAGACATTCAGCTGGCGCCACTTCGGAATCAGCTCCTCGTACTTCTCGCCGTCGTCGGAAGTGATGATCAGGCGCCGCTTGCCCTTGGTCTCCTTGCCGAAGCTCACCGTGCCGGATTTCTCAGCGAGGATCGCCGGGTCCTTCGGCTTGCGCGCCTCGAACAGGTCGGCCACGCGCGGCAAGCCGCCCGTGATGTCACGGGTCTTGGAAGACTCCTGCGGGATGCGCGCGATGACATCGCCCACCGACACGCGCGAGCCGTCCTCGAGACTGACGAGCGCGCCCGGAGGCAACGTGTAGACCGCCGGGATCTCGGTGTTGGCGAAGGTCACTTCCTTGCCCTTGTTGCTCAGCAGCTTGATGGTGGCACGCAGGTCCTTGCCGCCGCGCTGCTTGGTATCGAGCACCACCGTGCTGGAGAGGCCCGTGACCTCATCCACCTGGGAGGTGACCGTCATGCCATCGACGAAGTCCTGGAACTTCACCAGGCCGGCAACCTCGGTGACCACCGGGTGAGTGTGCGGATCCCAGGTCGCAACCACCTGGCCGGCGGCCACGGTCGCGCCTTCCTTCGCGCTGATGATGGCGCCGTACGGGATCTTGTAGCGTTCGCGCTCGCGGCCGAAGTCATCGACCACGCCGATCTCGCCCGAG
>Ga0137418_10002713_pt1 | contig 16190 bp, 31 predicted proteins | sample CZODoug3_1_2_16f_FD_122242 | JGI IMG/M metagenome (GOLD analysis project Ga0137418, IMG submission 122242) | Vadose zone soil fungal communities from Angelo Coast Range Reserve, California, USA - CZODoug3_1_2_16fungal (Hybrid Assembly) | ecosystem: Environmental > Terrestrial > Soil > Vadose... | reverse complement strand
TGTCGTAGCCGTATTCCGCCTTGAACGTGAACTCTAGAAGTCCTCGCCAGACCGCCTCTGACACACGCCCGTGACCTCCCCCGATGCCGCGGTGGTCCTAATCTTGCGAAGTTCAGCATCTCCGTCGGCAATCAACCGTAGGCACATGTCGGTGCTGCTCAGAGCCAACGCCGGCGCACGGAATACCAACCGGACGAGGTCGTTGTCGAGAAAAGGAGATCGCACAGCGACCTGGGTCTGCTCTAGCGAGAGCACGCCATGGTGATACCAGGGCGCCTGTTTGAACACCGCGAAGGTGACAGGGTCCACGGTGAACCCCGCCTCACGAAGGGCAGTCGCCAACGTGTCCCGCTGAACCCCGGCGCGGGTAGCCGATTCGCGAAGCTCCTCGCTCCAGGTCGGCTCTTCGAACACCATTTTGTGAGATTCTTCCTCTCGAATCTCACGCACTTCAGCATCGTCCGAGATCTCGAAGTTCTCAGCGCACTGGTGACACAAACTGCCGGGAGCTGCCTGATATGCGGCTTCTAGTAGATCATCCAATTGTTCGTCATCGGCCAGGTCGCCCATCCATTCAAAAACAGCGAATGCACCATTCTGATAGCTAACGAAGTACTTCATTGAATTTCCCCATTCTTTGGTATCATCACTAGCCTGGCACGCGTGATAGTGGCCTCGCGGATAGGTGCGAACGCCACCCATGGGCAGTGGGTGATGGCGCGGTAAACGGCCTGCGTCTTAAGTGCCCATTCATAATGGTATTCCGCATATTCGTCGACGGTAGATCGGCGTTTGCCATTAGGGTTCCGGTGGTATTCGGTGCGAGCATTGTCGCGATACGCCTCGGGCCAACCATCCAGGTGAATGGGGTGCGAGTTAAGGTCATTGAGTTTGCGACCGTGCCGAATGCCGCTTTTGGTCAAATAAGATACACAAACCTTACCGGAACCGACGTAGGTGATTATGGCGATACGGGGTGCGGCGATCGTGCCGATGAGTGCTAGCCGGTCGATGACTGGGGTCGAGTTGTCACTACCGTGCGTAACCACCGTATGGACGGCATCGCGTATCACCGAGGGCGTCATGACTGCAACGAGTGATCGCACGTAGTCGACGTGCGCGGTAAGGCTGTGACGATAATCTTTGTTCATCGCAACTCCAACGCAGCAGCCGTACGTGCGGCTAAAAAATGCAATTCAGCGATCTTAACGATGCAATCAAAACCTAACTGTTCTCCATTGGCGAACGCACCCCGCTCGGTCGCATTCACGAGAATCTCTTTTGCGGAAACGATAGCCTCTTCGCCTTCGCGGTAATGCTGCTCTCCGTACATTGCGACCTCCCTTGGTATATTTAGAGTTTAACCGATCATGTCCGAGATGTCAACCCCCTGCGAAACAGGAGTGTGAAAAATAATTCTCACCATGTCGCGGACAGTAAATCGCCACCCAGGTCCGATCCAGGTGCCCCGTGCGGTACATTACGCCGTTTCGTTCGAAATGCATCCCCGGCGGATGATCCTAGGTCCCGCGCCGACGACCCTCTAAACCGCCGCACACCTCCAAAACATCATTCCATGAAATGATGACTGAATATCCGTGCGTCCCGGTCATTCGCAACCCCGCCGGATGGTCGGGACGCGCTGAATGACGGCCATAAGTATCCGCATCCTCATCATATGCAAACGGAATCTTCACAATCACATCCTTTCAACTTGAAAATGCGAATTGGACACCCGGGTGGGTATCCAATTCGCGCCATTCAGTTGATATTGAATTCTGTTCCATGGACCGCAGCCATTATGCAATTCCTGGCCGTCCTGGAGTCGGTATGCGTTCGACTGTGCCCGCAGGTAAGGATCACATCTTCGGCGCTATTGAGCAACACGCCAACCCTATACCCATTACGGGAAGCCGGACGACTAACGATAAAATAGGTATCAGACGTATGGCTTTTATCCATCAGCAACCACACTTAGGATTTACGTCAGTATAAGACATGCTGACATAAGGCAACGGTATTGCATATTCGATTAATGCGTCACAGCCGACAAGGATTACGGCAAGAATGATAACTTCAACGACCAGAATTATCCCAACGACAACAGCTTCCTTGTTCACGCAACCTCCCTAAGTTCAGAATCATCAATTACAGCAAGCACCGCCTGAACAGAGACCCAATATCATCAATTACAGCAGGCTCTGATTGATCATGTGGCCAATGGTACCCAAGGTGTATTTCCTAGTTTAAAAAATGTGGTGACCGTAGCCAATTTGTCCTTAGCGGCAGCGACTGCGGCGACGCGACCAGCTGTCCAGGCGGCTTCCTGAAGCCGGCTCCATTTGGACTCCCAGGCGGCATCGCCAGCGACATTTATGGCCGCTGTCCGGGCGGCGGCCTTAGCCACGATTAGAGCCGCGACACCAGCGGCGGCCATAGAGGTTCCCATGACATCACCCCCCAGGCTCACCCAATGGGTGCCGCCCCCAGGATTCCAGATGACCGTTGCGACATTTGTGGCGATTCGTGGCCCTGGGGTGGCCCGAAGCGCGTCAGCAGCAGCGGCTGAAACGTCCGCCCGGGCCGCGATCCAGACGTTATCCTCCCCACTCCAAATGTCATTCCATGCCTGGTGTGCCCGAATTTTGGCGGCCCGGACGGCCGACCCGGCGTCCTTAGCGGCCGTCAGGTCCACGATAGGACGCAAGTCACGCAACACCTGCGCCTCGGTCGACAGGCCAGCCAGATCCAGCCACGCCGGCGTGTAGACACGAACCAGCCAGTCCAACGGTTCGCGATCCCGAGTCTCGTCCATGGGAATCTCCTTCGCTCCTGTACGAAAAGTACTCTAACCGAGCTTGCCCGAGTAGTCAACCCCCTGGTAAAGTAGTGTCCTGACAGCAAGGAGTCACCATGTGTATGGGCAAGACCCACGCTCGCCAAGGCGTGCTCGCCGGAGTCATCACGGTCACGGCCGGCGCGACATTCACCCTCTACAGTCCACTGTCACCCGCCCTCGCGCTAGCCGTCATCATGCTCGTCGTCGGCGCGGCCGTGGTCCCTGACATCGACCACCCTGAGGCCACTGTGGCGCACACCTTCGGCCCCGCCTCCCATGCGGTGTCACGGGGGGTAAACGCCATGTCCAGTGCCATCTACAGCGTTACCCGTTCCCGGCGTGACCAGAATCGTGACGGCGGCCACCGGGGCGTGACGCACACGCTGATGTTCGCGTCCGGAGTTGGTACGGCCGCGTACTACCTGATCGATTCGTTTGGCTTATGGGCGGCGGCCGGGATTCTGTTCGTACTCACCAGCTGCGGGCTCCGAGGATTGGCCGGAGGATGGGCACACCGCCATGGCTGGCTGTTCGTCACCAACGTGGCTGGCGCGTTCACCGGGGTGTCAACAATCCTGGCGTGGTCACAGCCGATCGTGACGGTGGCGTGGTGGTTCGCGGTCGCGATTATTGTTGGATGTCTGACACACCTGCTTGGGGATTGCGTCACAAGGCAAGGTGTCCCGATATTCTGGCCAATTCCGTTGCGGGGTCAACGGTGGCGAATGGTGGGCACGCCAAAGTTTATGCGGTTCACCACGGCGAAGGACTCGTGGGTGGAGTTGCTATTGGGTCGCCTAGCGTTGATCTTGGCTGCCCTGTGGGTAGCTGTATTCACAGTGCGTGCTCTTGTGGCATGAGCATACGAAAGCCCCGTGTTGCTGGCACGGGGCTTTCCGTTGTTCGGATCACACGACCCGATATGTGGTGACATGCTCACCCTGGTGTAGTCCATCCAAGTAGACCATATCGATTTCATTTCGTCCAACCCAGGCCATGTTTTCGCCAACGTAGAGATGCACATCCACGATTACCATCCTGGCGTGAAGGTATTCCATCTCAAGACCTACGGCGACGCTGCCCATGATCTCCTCCTGCGTATTAAGTCTTTAGTCGATCGTGATTTCACGACCATGAACCATGATCGATTTCTTTGCGTGTTCACGGCCGGTATCCACAAGCCACCGAAACACCTCTTTAGCGTTAAACACGACAGCCGGCGTGCCGGGACGACCCCCGTGACGTTCACGGGTAGCTACAGGCTTAGGAAAACTATCATCCGTGGACCACCATTTGCGCAACGTGTTTTCATGCCAGCCAAATATTTCTGACATCTCACGATAAGAAACGAGTCCGGACTCGTTGGATTCATCCTGCGTGAGCAGGGGGAACGGCCCAATCATGTCACCAAAGTGTCGACGAAGAGAGGTTTCTTGCCGCCTGCGAACTTCCTCAAGCTGCTCACCGGAATAAAGTGGGCTTTCGCCGACACGGGCGGCTGGCCGACTAATTGGGGCGAGTACGTTTCTATCGTTCGTGATCTTATCTCGGGACAACAGATCCCGAACTGTTGTTACAGACAAACTGACGTATTCACAAGCCTGGGTAAGCGTGTAGTATCCGGCCGCGTCGGAAATGCGGTCATAAAAATTAGGGACATCATTTATCCAGCGTGGTTGATAACTCATTATCCACCCCCTTCCGTTAGGTGTACACCGGACATCTGGTGATGCCGGTACTCAATGACAACAGCTTCCATCCCACGAGCCTAGGGGTTGACTACCCGTAAGTCAACGGTTAAACTAGTCAGCCTGCGGAAAGGAACCATTTCGTGACCTACGACCCACTAGATCCTGTCGGATCTATGGCGCAACACCGCCACGATGAGCGTCGGAGTGCGGCGCTCATCGTGGCGGGGCAATGCGTGCGGGACGATACCGGCCCGTTCGACCTCCGCGCGCTGTTGGACATGCTGGGACTGCTGGATCCCACGCTGCGGGGCAGGCGTTGTCAGGGTGTGCGCCGTCAGGATCTATTGGAAATCCCGCCCCCGTTCGCCCCCTGAGCTCAGGCAGTTGACATCTCATAAACCATCGAGTAGTGTTGTTATCGACATCATCAACCCAGGGAGAAGGCGCGTGGGGATCTTCAAAACAATCAAGAAAATCGACGCCAAAATTGTCACGGCGGTCGATAAGGCCGCACCTGGCGGCAACCAGAGACGCCGCAGAACATCCACTAGCGAGAAATACTGCATCAGCAGCCGATGCAAGCACTTTGCAAATGAAGGCTCCGGCGGGCGGTGCCAACGGCCGTGCTGCGTCAACATTAGGGAAGGTTTCACGGAGGGCGGAACCCACAACAAGGACGAAAGCTAAATCAACAACAAACGCGCTCGATCCTCACGGTCGGGCGCGTTTCTCTTTCAAAGAAAGCGATGGGCGATGGACAGTAGAAAAGTATGCCATGTGATACACCGAGATTTTAACTACCATCAAAAATGTGATGTATATGAAAATGGTGCAAGGTGTTCGCGCTTGGCGTTATTTACCGCATCATACAAGAAGCGGCGTGTCCTCCTGTGCGAACCGCATCAAAAAATACTACATGATCAGCTCAGTAAAATCACAAAAGAGATCTAAATGCCGAAACCATGGAAACTTAAATGGCGGCTCCGAGTGCCCCGATCGGATGGGCAGCGCGTGTGTCGCGCTGAGTTCGCCACCGAATCAGCCGCTAAGCACGAAGGACAACGTCTGTTTGACACTGTCGCCGATTCGGTAACCCTGATCAACGATACGCTCCGCGCGTGTCAGCCCAGAATCATAAAGTCCTGGATACGACAACCCAATACATCGGTCCAGAAACGTCATCAATAGGCAAAATACCCCTTCGCTACCCTGGCGAAGGGGTATTTTACGAGTAAGTCTCAACTGATAGCGACCATGGTTAAGGCTGAAATAAATAGCCACAAATAATGAAATGACTGGTCCAGGGCGTACAGTCCAGTTCCGGGGCCAGTTTCCGATGGGGTGTCGCCAGATTTGCGCACGACAGTACATCCGGTAATGAATCCAGCATGCCCCAACAGTGCGGCAAGACGGTAAAGCGGGGCGCGACGATCTATCCAGTAATGGGTGACCGCGATGATGCCAAGCCCAATCGCCATGACGTTAACGGTCAGATGGATGTTGACGATGTTTAGGGATAGTAGGCACGCTACTGATACAAACATGTGTCCGGCGATGTGTCCGGCACAGGCGCGGCGGCCGCGCCATCCTTCGTCACCTTTGCCGCAGGCTTGACGACTGGTTTGTATCCAATGGTCCGCGACATGATGAGAGGCATAAAGGGCGGCGAACAGTGTTCCAACATTCTCAGGGGTCATGTGAACAGTGTGGTGGGGGTGGCGGGTTATGTCTGCGTCATATGACACAGATTAACCAAAAACTCAGAAAGTTGACATCCCCGCTTTCGGCGAATATGGTAGACGAATGAGGAAAGTGGTAGCCCCGAAGGCAAGCGAACTGGTCATTATGCTCCAAAAGCTGATAACCGAGCATGACGATCCCCCCGTATGGCTAGAGGGTTGCGATTGCATAAATCCCTGGAATGGCACTATCGATATGGGTGATGGGAAGCTTATTATCAATACGATAAATTAAACACAATACCCGCACGGTCATGATGACCGTGCGGGTATTGTGTGTCACGAACGATCAGCCGCCGGCCGGCGGGGTCACGGGTGGCTGAGGGACGGGGGTCCCCGCGGTGATCGCACCCTTGGTGACCACGCTAGGCACAACAACCACGGCAAGGGTGTCCGACACATTTCCATCCGTCGCGGTGACGGTCGCGGTATCCGTATCCCCTGCCACCAAAAGACTCGTCTGCGTATCAGGGGATACGGTCAGGACACCGACGGTGGTGTTGTCAATGGTCCACGTGACGGGGTCCTAGAGTGGAACACCCTTAGCGTCGGTCTCGCTAAAGGTCAGCTCGACCTGCTCTTCGTCGGTCAACTGCATAGTTCCTCCTGTGTAGACGCTGCCCGTGGGCAGGCGGGTGGTTTGGTCAACGATCTCACCGACGGTGATGTCCGCGAACGCGGGGCCAATTAGCCACGTGAACAGCGCATCGGCGATGATGGTCACATGGTTCGCGTCACTGGTCCCCAGTGGGGATAGCAGTGCGACCGCGTGTCGCAACGCCAGTTGGCGCTGTGCGGTCGTGTCCGCGAAGATCATATATGCCCCCTTTGGTTGATCGCGCGCTGGCGAGTGTACCGGGTGATGTCGATCAGTGCAGACACGGAGGGTTGACACCCCAAGGTGGTTCGGGTAGTGTCTCCGGTGTCAGATAAACATCAAAAAGGAGTCCCATGACCGAATACTCCGAGGGTGATGAAGTTCTGTATATCGACGATTGGTGTCCGACGAGCCTAAAATCCGACATAGCTATTATCGTCAAGATGGCCGAAGAATCAATCACGATTGAATTCGGTGACGGTGAGACCATCGAGGTTAGCCCGCTCGACATTCAGCATTACGAGGGGTAAACATGGCGTATGACAATTATGTGCGTGGAACGATCACCATTACCCCACCAATCCCCTTTGGCGAATGCGAGGAAAGCTCATTTGCCGAAGGCCGTCATAACATTTTCCTGCATACGGATAGTTCCGGCGGAACAGAACTACGGCCCGACGAAGACGAATGTAGGTATTACGACCTGGAGGATCATCTGACCGAATTTATCGGGAAATACCCAAACCACACTTATGGCGGATACCTCGTTCGTTCCGGCGAGGAGCAAGGCGACGTGGAACGTTACACCATCAAGGATGGGCGAGTCATCACCGAAAAGGCCCGACTCATTTGGCCCGATAATTCGAATGTAGAAAAAGCGGACCTGGAAGATACGGACTTGAAGTTTTGAATAACCCATTTTCTAGCGAAATCAACCGGTGGGAAGTATTCATTGAAGGCAAAAAGGTCGGTGAGAAAACGAACTTCTTGCCAACGGTGGGCACTTCGTTCACTCTGAATAGAGTTCGCTATTTGGTGCGTTTTGCCGACTACAAGAAGTACGCGATCGTAGTGGAACGAGACCTGAATGCTCGGTAACTGAGGCCGTGCGGGCGCCATCGATCGATGTGTGTTGGGCCGAATAGTTCATCCGTTCGGCCCAACCATAGCCAGGGAGTTGACATCCCGCGAGTGGTCGGGTAGTGTGGTTCATGTCAGGTCAGGAACCACCCAGGGAGCTTCGGATGACCGCCACCCGCACCGACGTCCACGCCCCGGCCTCCCCCGATTTCGACCCCCAGGCGTACAACTGCCACGGCGTCTTCGACTTCGCTCCCGAGTTCGACCCCTCACAGACCGCGGAGCGTCAGGACCTGGTCAACAAGATGATCAGCCGGGGCTACCATTTCGGCGGCTCCACCACCGGCGGCTGCGGCCACTGCGGAACCAACATCCGCTACGGCGCGCTCATGGCCCGTGACGACATCATGGAAATGATCTGGGTTGGTGAGACGTGCCTAGGCAACCGATTTGACGGCATAACGAAAACCAAATTCCAAAAGCTTCGTAAAGCAGCCGCCTTGAACCGGGAGCTGGTCACACGCGCAACCCGTTTTGAGGCATTGTGCGACGAAAATCCCGACCTAGCATACGCCTCCTATGCTAGTAATATTCATGACACCGTCGTCGACGACGACGGTACCCGGTTCGGTAACGCGTCTGGCTGCTCATGGGCGCTATCCACCCTGACGGACCTAGCGGACAAGGCGCATCGCTACGGCAACCTAACTGAGCGTCAATTGGCATTCATGATGAAGCTTATGACCGAAGTCAGCGAGAAGGGCGCCAAGTTCGAAATCAGTCAAGTTCAATGCAAGAAGGAACAGGCCGTCGTTCCGGCACCCATCGGCCGTACCGTCATCACCGGTACCGTCCTTAAGACAGAATGGAAAGAAAACGGCTATGATGGACGGCTGGTAATGACCGTCAAGCACGCTGACGGGTGGGAGGTATGGGGTTCGGTTCCCGGATCCCTGACCCGTGACGAATACGGTCGCACTAGCGTTGACCATATCGTTCGGGCCGGTGATGTGGTGACCTTCACTGCCACAATAGAAGCCAGCGACCGCCCCGAATTCGGCTTCTTTAAACGGCCCACCAAGGCCAGCAAGGTTAAATAAAACGAAACAGCCCCGCCGGACGTCCGGCGGGGCCGCGGACCATCCGGGTTCAAGCTCCGCATAGTCTGCACAAAGCACCTGCAAAAGGAGAAAAGTAATGACCATTTTCATCAATACCCCCAACAGGGATCTTACCGTTGATGACATTGTCCTCTTGGATGGCACAGCCCGCAAGGTCCTAGAAATCACCCTAAGCGAGGTCGCCAACCATCGTTACATCCATTTTGAGGGTTTCACCACTGCCCTGCATGTTGGCGACGATTGGGGGTCAATGCGAGTAATTAATTAGATCCAGAAGAGGAAACGTGATCCCCCCGTCGCTATTGCCACAATGCGGTATTAAGGAGTATTAATGCCTTCGAATAGTAACGAACCAATCCGGCGGCCCGCCAAAGTCAACTGCTATATTCGATCATGCCGCAATAAGGCTGCCATTTGGATTGTCCGACGAGAAAGCACGTACAATAGTAGCCTTTGGGTCGAGGCTAAGGTGTGTTTGTCATGCGCCGGTACCCACACGCGAGCAAAAAGCCAACGTGACTAAAAGGATGAAGGCATGAACGCGCACGTGGTAACGGATCTGTCGAACGGATCGGCTATGGTCTATGCGAATGGTCGCGTTAAGGGTGCGTGGTCGGGTGTGACCAGGCGGGGATGTGCTGCCGCAATCGGCCGTGACGGATGGGTATTCACGCCGGGCAGTGAATGGATGTTGACGTCTCCACCGGATGGATTCTGGCGAGAAGTGCAAAGGGGTTGACACCCCAATGACGATAGGGTAATCTTTAGATATGATGGTGAACGTATTCCCCAAAGCCGCGGTCGATTTAATCGTTCACGCGGAATCTCACGGTTGGAAAACCAACGCCATATGGAACGAAGACTCCAATGGCGCGAACTTCGTCGCAGTGAGGCTCAGGTCAGGCTCCACCATCTACACCCTCACATGGCACACCAGGGAGAGCGGAACACTCCGCCTGTTCTCGAAAAGTGTGGTAAGCAATCATTTCACTTACCGAGACGCCCCAAGTATCAAGGGAATTCGAGCACACATCGAGGCCGGCACGTGCCCCTGCTCGAATCCCGGCAACGAATGCTACGGTCGATGTGATATTATTGTGCGTCATGATGGACATATTCCCATAACATGCCATGGATACCTGGATTCCTTGGGTAAGTGCGATGAATGCGACAAGTGCGATGAATGCGACAAGCGTGATGAACCGGTTGATATTGACCGAATGCATGGACCCGACTGTGTATGTGCCCACCCGGACGCGTCCTAATGGTAGACCGCCGCAGCTACCAGGCGGGGGCCGCCAGCCAAAAAGGGTTCACAGTGTTAGAGCGCCGGGCATTCCTGCATGGGGAACAAGTGCTATGGAAGGATAGTGGAAAGTGGAATCCAGGAAAGGTGGTGGGTAGTATCCGGAAGGATGCGACTAAACGGGAATACATCACGGTACAAAACACAGGAGGGCGCACGAAAAACGTAGAGACAGGAGAGGTGACCCGGGCGTATCCCGGTTCAGTGAAGCCAGCATGATAAGTAATAGATAAGCGGAAGCGGCTCGAAACCAAGCTCAGCATCGCAACCGAGGTGGTACGGCTGATCGGTTCACCGGGATGGCGGTGGCAGGCGCGGCCGTTCCGGGTTGGCGACGAGGTCCACTGGCGGTGGCATAAGGACGGCGGCTCCGACCAGTGGTTCAAGGCGCGGCTCGTCGAGCACCGCCCAGCCGGCTACCCGCAGGGCTGGGCCGGTGCGATCACCGATCGGGGAACGTTCTACAGCGATAATTACTCGTGGCAGATTCCCCTAGGTTGGGTGGTGTATTTGGATGAACCGTCAATGACACTCGTAACCGAGGTCGGGCATGATGCGGATGCGAGTTCACTGTCACCCGAACAGACTAGTCAAGGGAGTTGACACCCCAAGCTGACTCGGGTAGTCTTTAGATATCAGCCCAGCCAAGGAGCCCCAGATGACCGCCACCGCAGTCGCTAAGTTCCGGTTCGTCGGCACAACCGATGAATGCGTCGAATGCCAGTGCTGCGGCAAAACCGGTCTCCGCTCCACCATAATCCTGGCCATCCTGGACGCCGACGGTACAGCAGAGGACGTCACCTATTACGGCTCCACGTGCGCAGCTCGCGCACTGACGGCGATCGATGGTCGCCGTCGCACCGGAAAAGACGTTCTCCGGTGCGCACGTTGGGCCGGCGAGAAACTGAAGCGGGAGGCCGACGACTGCCGGGCAGCAGCCGTTCCCGTGGCTCACCGTGCGGGAGGCTGCCCGCAAGTTCCGTCATGACCACTGGAATGCTATGTGGGCACCCGAGACCGATTGGCAGGGCTGGCAGGATTACGTCTACGACATGGTCGGCCGCCGAGCCGCTATCATTCGTGAAGCGGAACTACTCGGTTTGTGAAGTTGCCGTCGCCACTCGCTCCGACATCATGTCGGAGCGAGTGGCCCTACTTAGACGGGGAATACTATGGAATTCCCAATGACCTATTTTAGCTTACATGATCTATTGCGATCGCAGTCCCTCATGCTGGGTGAAGTCGAAGCAGACGCCGTATGTAAATCTCAGGAGGAATGGCGCTGGACAATGTCAGATAAGGCGATGCTCCCTAAGTACGCCAATGCCCTTAACCTTCTTCTCGATGGCGGACGCATTAAGGTAGACCAGCAATCGGTGAGCCTAACCAAAGGGGGGGTGGCATTACTAGAGAAATGGAATTCTGAAAGCGGGTGGCCCCACTTGGGTAGGGAGCACTAATGACCGAACTGCCCCACATCTCTTCGCTTTATTGGCAAATGGAATATCGATATTAAGCTTATATGATCTGTTGCGGCGGCAATATCACATACTGTCCGTGGTGTCCGACAACGCTGTACATCGGCTTAAGGGGGACTATGGATGGCTAACCCTCCGCAGTCTTCGCGTGTCACTCGTTTGGCCTAACGCCAGGGAGTTGACACCCCTGGATGCGTCGGGTAGTCTTTAGATATCAGCCCAGCCAAGGAGGACACCATGACCGCCACAATCTCCTTCCCGGTCGCCCCCGGCGCCGTTTACGCCCCGATCGCCCCGGCCCGTGTCGGCATCAAGACGATCGCGATGAACGTGGATTACGTCGGGTGTCACGTGTCCATCTCCCGCACCTCTGAGGCGTACTACAACGTCCAGGCGCGGCATAACGCGATCCGGGGCATGGCGGTTACCTCCGCAATGGTGTGGCACGACTCGAAAAACCTTCAGTGGGTCGTCGACCAGCACGTGACCTTTGGCGAGTCCGCCATGGAGATCACGCGGACCCGGACACTGGCAGCGGCACTGGGTATAGCCCAGTGGCAGGTGGCCAGCGACGGTCATGACCTGGGCGCCTGGTAAGTCACCCAAACGCGGGGTGTCAGGGAGTTGACACCCCGCAGTTTGTAGGTTAAAGTTTTTCCTATCAGGTCAAAGGAGGATCCAATGATCACCATTACCGAAATGGATGTCATGGATACCATGATCGTCGCTGAACTGTCTGACGGTCGAACCATCATCGCCGGCCTACTAAACCCCAGGACCGACAACTCTGGCGTGGCCGTATTCAACGCCAGAGGCAAACGCGCCCGAATCGGCGACGTACACTCGGGATCGGACATGCAGAAGGCACTAGGCGAGACCATGAAACTCCTAAATAACCTCACAAACACACCGGGCACATGCTCGTAAATAAGGGCATGCGCCTACACCATTAGGTTAGAGTTTTTCTTGTCAGACCAGAGGCCAATTCAACCCACCGCACCCGCCAGGGAGACCCCAATGAGCAACGCCTTCCGCCGGCAAATCGAGACCTACCTCCCTGAAACCATGTGAATCGTCAAATCGTCCCTCCAAAACGGTCAGCACGACCTGTGCGCGGAAACCACACTGCGCCTCTACCTTCCCGACCTCGACACCCTGTACCGCGCATGGCACGCGCACAAGGACCGGCTCCGAGAGCTCGTGCATGCCTGAGCATTGGACCGCCAAGCGGGACGCTGGACCGTCTCAATCGACCGACCTACTCACGCAGGAGGGCACGATGACCACCATGCTCACCGACAAAGGGCCGGCTTTCGCGGCCGCCTGGCCGCACGAGCTCGCGGAGCGCACCGGACTCTCGGTGGAATATGTCGCAGACGCACTCAACGCCGTGATTAACAGCGACGTACCCCGCAACGCGTTCTACAGGTCCGAGGAGACCGGAATTCCTGTCCCTGAGGTAGCGGCATTGACCGGCCCTGTAGCCGCAAAGGTCGTCACTACCCTGCGAACGATCCTGGACGGCATCAACGCCATCTCTAAAACCCACTGCGGGGGTGCGGGATCAAGCTCAACGCCAACGGCAAGTGCCGCGAATGCGGGTCCTGTTAGGACCTCGATTGTCACATCATTCGAGCAAGGGAGTAAAAGCATGAAAGCAAAAGACCGGAACAAAGCGATCAAAGACGGGGTGGCGCGTGGACGTTCGGTCCGTTCGTACGGCCACCGGGAGGCAACCACCTCCTCCCTAATTGCGGGATGGCACAGGGCAAACGACCAGCTTAGTGCGGCAAGAACGGAAGACGCAGTTTTTCGGGCAGCCTTGAGTCGCGAATGGTGTGCGACAGTACTGCGTGACCGAGAGGTCACAGGACCGTGGAGCTAGGCGTGTCGCGGCAAGGGTGACGTACGAATCTCGGTTCGTACGTCACCCTTTTGGCCTAGCGCCAAGGAGTTGACACCCCAGGGATTCACGGTTAGTCTTTAGTCACACCGCCAAGGAGGCCCCAAAATGACCCCGAACCCCGTCAAATGCCTTCGCTGTGGCCGCACCCTTCGCAGCGAGGCCAGTGTCACACGCGGTACCGGCCCCGCCTGTGCCAAGAAAATCACCAGGGCCGTCGTTAGCGCCAAAAAGGCGACTCTCGACAAGGCGCGCGAACTGATCGAGCTGGCAGCCCTGGTCCCGGTCAGGGGGCGACGGGTGTTCCGTGTGGTATCCAGTGGGGGAGACCGGACCTATCTGACAGCCGCCCGCAACTGCACATGCCCGGCGGGTATCCGGGGTCGCGAGTGCTACCACACGGTGGCCGTTCAGCTACTCGCTGCCTAAATGGCAAGAAGTTGACATACCGAGCATTCACGATTGCATCACCGAAGAGGCCCTCACGCCCCTTCCCGTAGGCACCGCCCAGCACACGCCTAAAACACCCCCCTCGCCCGTAGTCGCGGAGTGCGACTACGGGCGAAACGGCGTCCGCCATACGGACATGGAAACCGACATCAGCGGCGTGGCCATCCCCGGAAAACGGCTGACCGTGCGCTGAGACACCCTCCGCGACTACCGGCCGGTAACCCCGCCCGTTCCCATGGACGCGCTGTCCAGCATGGCCGGCCGTCACATCGCGACACGCGCCCCGCGGCCACCATGGAGCAGCTCGTGAGCACGCGCCGGGATGACCCCCGGCGGGATGACCCCCGGCGGGCTACTCGCTTCCTGGCGCGCCGGGGCGCCTACGCAGCCTGACACCTCAAAGTTACTGGCGAGTAGATGGAGTGCCTCAGGCTTGATGTCGACCCCCAGGGCATCAAAACATCAGGTCAGCGTAGTCACGATGCGGGCAAATCGGCCGGTCGATCAATGACCGTCGGCTAACGCTGACCTGCGGAAATACGGACCGTAGGTAACGGCACGGACCGTGACTGCGCCGGGGTGCAGGGTGGTGTTTGTGCTGGTCAGGCATCTGAATGCATAAAGCTCCTTTTTAATACCTCGAAACCATGCATTTGTCAAGGGGGTGGAGATAACACTGTCTAACGGTTTAGTAAATAGGGTTTGGATGGGCGGTTTTCTTACGTAAGGAGACCACGCAAGTGGTGTCCGTTTTGTCCCACGTCCATGGGGGTCCAATTGATTGCAATCGTCGCAGGTCAGAGGGTTTTTAAAAATATTTGGTCTGGGCGGGACCCCCCACCCGCTGCCCAATTAGAAACGCTCTGACCTGGCAGTTCTGTTGGGTTTTTATTTTTGACGTGGGCGTTTGCCTATATGGGTACCGTAGCCGGGGTGCTCAAAAAATACTGCGTAAGGTCATTACGTCATACTCATGCGCAAGGTCATTACGTCCTAGCAAAAAACGCCGACCCCCCGGTTTGGGGGCTAATTAAAAACGCTTCCCTATAGGTATGAAGCGCTGACCTGGGGATCGGCCTCTATCCGCCTGTCTGGCCGCCTGCCGCCCGTGTCCGGCCCGTTGGGTAGGTCCTTGTCCCCCTTGTCCTTCAAATGCCCTGGTGAGGCTGCTGGACGGTGGCGTGGAGTGCCCCTGGGGCGGGCACTCTCCGGCCGGTGTTTTTTCAAAAATATTTCAGCAAACGGTGCCCTAATTAGGTTTTTCCGTGACGTCCACGAGCGCCGAATATGGGGTCTGACCTGCGATTTCGATGGACCCCCCTCTTTCTGCCTAAATGACTAATTAAGAATTAAAAAAAACCATAATCGGACATTTCGGGCACAAAAAACCACCCTTGCGTTTTCCCTGTCCGCAAGGTACGTTCTTGACATGGACGACTCAGATTTCATCCCCCTGGGGGAAGTGGAAACCACCCTCTTCCTCACCATGACGCAGGCGTCAGCGGTGACCGGCGTCCCGGCGTCCCGGCTCCGCGCACAGCTGGACACCACGCGTGTCCCCGTCCTCTGGGGCGCCACTGGCCCGGAGGAGTCGCCAGAGCCCCGTGTGACGCTTCCGGTGTCCCGGGTGTTGGCGTCGCGCGCCAGCCGTCCGGACGCGGCGGACGCGGCAGCGGAGGTGATGGCCGTCAAAAACGCGCTCCGCGAGTATCTAGACGCCCGACCGCCCACTCACGTCTATGGCGAGGCGGTGGCAGGGGAGGCGCCCTACGTGGCTCGTGGCGGTCGTCGCGGCATAGAAGTGGCTCATATTCGGATCGATGCGTTTCAGAGGTTTCAGCGAGAGCGGAACGCGCCGATCGCGGATCGGATTCATGAGACGGTTCAAAGTGCTTTGGAGCTGTTGGGCGCCCGGCGTATGCGTGGCGGGTTGCGCGATGAGCATGGGGTGACGCGGGGGCATAGTTGGTGGCGGCTTCCGGCGA
>Ga0137418_10002712_pt1 | contig 16193 bp, 15 predicted proteins | sample CZODoug3_1_2_16f_FD_122242 | JGI IMG/M metagenome (GOLD analysis project Ga0137418, IMG submission 122242) | Vadose zone soil fungal communities from Angelo Coast Range Reserve, California, USA - CZODoug3_1_2_16fungal (Hybrid Assembly) | ecosystem: Environmental > Terrestrial > Soil > Vadose... | reverse complement strand
TCGGATCAGACTCACGGAACGAATCCCGCAATCCTTTCTTGTGAAACTTCGGGAAAGCGGCGCGCTTCTTAAAGAAAAAATCTGGCGATCATGGGCGGGCTGCTGACGCTGGCGTACAGCGGGCCGGGAAAATGGGCGCTGAGGCGGCGCAGCAATTCTTGAGGAAGAGCGGCCACCAAATTGGATGTCGCGATGCCGGGCCGATTCCCTTCTACTTCAGAAGAAGGAGAAATCCATGCTGGAAGTGATTCTGAAGCGATTCGAGCAGCCGGATGAGATTCGGACGTTTGAGAAGGGCAGGTTCGAGTTGGTGCGGCTGGGTGGCATGACGATCGGGCGGGCGACCTATGAACCGGGATGGAAATGGTCGGAGCATGTGGGGCCCGCGGCGGGAGCGAAGAGTTGCGCGGTGGAGCATGTGGGGATGGTGGTCTCCGGGCGCGCGACGGCGGCGATGGATGACGGCCGGGTGTTTGAAATGAAGGCTGGAGACGTGTTTTACATCGCGCCGGGGCATGACAGCTGGGTGGTGGGCGACGAGCCATACGTTTCGATTCATGTGATGGGCGCGGACGCGTACGCCAACGCGAAAAAAAGTGAGTGAATGATGCCGCGCGAAGAATGAGACGCATTTCGAAGATGTCCAGAGGCCGCAACGCAGAGAAAGAATCGGTCACTGCGAAAAAATTACAGGTCCCAGTACTCTTCTAAGAAAAAAAGAACTCCGCCCCTATTTGTCTGAGCCCGCTCCACTTAGCAATTAATTCCTTGTTTGGCCGACTCGTTGCTCTAGTTCCTGCGTCCAGAAATGCCGGCAGTGAATGAGAAACATTCCTGTATTCAAATCGAAAGCAATTTTGTTTTGGGAGGGAAACATCATGAAGATTAAGAAGAGATGGACGATGGTGATGACCGGGATGCTCGCACTGGCTCCGCTCTCTTTTGCAAAAGACGCGGACAAAGCAAAAGCGGAGCAAGACCGTCTACGAAATGCCGATACGGTCTTGAAGGAAATTCTCAAAGTCCCCGACAACATTCCGCAGGAGCTGCTAGACAAGGCGCGCTGCGTGATCGTGATGCCATCGGTGCTCAAAGCGGCGTTCGTTGTGGGAGGCAGCTACGGACGCGGGACGATGGTCTGCCGCACGGGCCATGATTTTTCCGGTCCGTGGGGTGCACCGGCGATGTATGCGCTGGAAGGCGGCAGCATCGGCTTGCAGATTGGCGGGGAAGCGACTGACTTAGTTCTTCTGGTCATGAACGATCGCGGAGCGGACAGCCTCTTGCACAGCAAGGTGAAGCTTGGCGCGGATGCATCGGTCGCAGCAGGGCCAGTAGGACGCACTGCGGCGGCGGACACGGACGCTTATATGCGATCCGAGATTCTGAGTTACTCACGTGCACGAGGGGTGTTCGCGGGAATTTCCCTCGAGGGCTCCACGCTGCGCCCGGACAACGACGCCAACCGCAACCTCTACGGGCATTCCGTGACAGCGGCTCAAATCATCAAGGAATCGGAAGTCCAGGCTCCTGCGGCCGCGAGCGATCTGATCGCGCAATTGCAAAAAACATCCCCGAAGCTAAAGGCCTCGTAGTTCTCACCGGGCGCGGGCGGAGTCCCAGCTCCGCCATCTTCTCTTTCGCATTGGCAGTACGCACTCGGGACGATGCACCGCCCACCACGAAATGAGATTGGAGATAGCGTCAGGTCGGCTGATGCAATTTCTTTTTGGAGGAGCCTTTTTTGAGATAGAGGACGTGGTCGGCGGCGGCAAGCAGTTCGTCGATGGTCTTGCCATCGTGGGGGTAGACCGCTGTGCCGGTACTGACGGTGACAGGCGGCTCGTCGCCATCGGTGCTCAGGCGCTCGGCAATTCGATTGGCAACCCGAAGGGCGTCCTGGGATTCCGTTTCCGGGAGAACAAGCACGAATTCGTCCCCTCCGTAACGCGCAGCGGTGTCCATGGCCCGGCAATGAATACGAAGAATGTTTGCCAGGCGGCAGATGGCGTCGGTTCCCACGAGATGACCGTAGGTGTCATTGATCATCTTGAGGCCGTCCATATCGAGGAGCACGACGGCAAAGGGGCGCCCGGCGCGGTCGTAGCGCTTGATTTCCGAGTCGAGAGCGTCGAGAAGCCGCCGGTAGTTGGCGAGCCCGGTGAGCGGATCGGTGACCGCCAATTGGCGCACGTATTCATCGGCGTGCTGGTGTTCGGTAAATTCCGCGGCAAGCGTCATGGCCGTAACGGCCATGATGCCAATGAAGGATTGCAACAGCAGCAGAGAAGTGTTTTGAGACTCTCCTCCAAATGGGCCAAACCCGTGCGACGTGCCCCAAGTGGCAATCGCCGCCAACAAGAAAATGACGGTGGCCGTCTTACGGCGGCCAAACCGGAACGCCGCCCAAATCAAAAAAGGAATGCAGAGGTATTCCAAGGGATAGTTCTTCAGCGAGACGTGAAAACGGCCGCCGAAGACGAACCAACCGGTGAAAAAAAGTCCGAGAAATAAGAGAACCAGCTCGATGAGTTGCTTGCGGGTCCAATTCAAGTGGGGATTCTCCCACCAGAGGATCACTAAGGGAGTGACGACCACAGCGCCGACGGCGTCCCCGAGCCACCACGTTGACCAGATTGAGCCGTAAATGGTCCAACCGGCGAATCCGGCCAATGCCAGGGTGGTGACGCCGATAGTCGCGCTGATGGCGGGGCTGACCACGCCGGCAAGAAAGGCAAATTTGAAAACGTCCTGCGCCCGTTCAAAGGCTTTCCGGCCGGCGGCCAAGCGAGTGACCAGGTAGCAACCGACTACGCCTTCGAGGGTGTTTCCCGAAGAAATGCCGAGCGAGGTGGCGACGGAACCGGCGGTGGTCCAGTTTACTAGGAACGCCCCGGCCAGAATGGCGGGCCATACGCGGTAGCCGAGGATGAGGAAGGCGGCGAGCGCGATGCCCGTGCATGGCCAAACGGCGGAGGCGCTGGCATTCACAAACGCCAGCTTTAGCCCAAGCTTGCCGGCAGCGAAGTAGACCGCGGCCAGGACAGCAAGAGCGGCTAGATCTTTTAGAAATCGCGAACGGACCATATTCTGCTCACCGATTCGCAGGGGCTGCGCGCTAACCGTGAGTCAGGACGGAGGTCGTGCTCCGGCCGAACTTCGTCCCAATTCGGGACAGCCCGGACGACTCTGCCTAACTATTTATTCTACAAAGACTTCCAAGGAGGGACAAGAAGAAGCAAGCTAATTTGTCATATCGATTAAGGGTGACAGCCAGCAGTTTGATATTTCATTTTCAGGTTAATGGCACCAAACCTGGGAGGCTGTTTTGCCCGCGACATTCACGGGAATGAGGATCAGGACCGGATTCCAGTGCCGATGATGATTTCAAGAGGCATGTTCAGTTCCTTGCCGTTCCAGAATTTTTTGAGGGCGGCGAAGATTTCGGCTTTGGCTTGAGCCATTTTTTCGGGCGTGAGTTGGTCGATGAGCGGGCGGAAGGGCGCGGCGACTTCGGTGAACTGCTCCCAGTATTCTTCGACGGATGATGCCCAACGCCCGGCGACGATGCGGTCTTCCTCATGGACATTGCTGAAACCAGCCGCTTCCAGTGCGCGCCGGAGGCGGTCGCGCTCGCCGAACATGAAGAGACTCGGCGCATCCGGATCGGGGGGAGGAGGAGGCACGGGAACGTGCTTCAGGACGATGCCTGCCGTGGTGCTGAAGAAGGGCTGCTCTTTCTTGCCCCAAGCGACGAACGCGGCGCGACCGCCGGGCTTGAGCACGCGGTAGCATTCGCGGAGCGCTCTGGGGAGATCGGGAAAAAACATGACGCCGAAGCGGCATGTGAGGACGTCGTAAGATTCGCCTGGGAAGGGGAGCGACTCGGCGCTGGCTTCGCGGAACTCGATGTTGGTGAGACCTTTTTTGCGAGCGAGCTCTTCGGCAAGCGAAATCATGCCCGGGCCGAGATCGGTCGCGGTCACGCGGCCGGAGGGAGCCACTTCCCTTGCGATGGAGAGCGCAGGATCGCCGACGCCGCTGGCGAGATCGAGAACGCGCATGCCGGGGCGAAGATGGGCGGCCTCGAGAATGGCTTCGGTGGCGCCATCGGTGAACGTGGCGATCTGGGCGTGCCATTTGCGCCAGGCGGCGACGGTCCTGTCGCCGGTCCACTCCTGATGAAGATGCTCGCGGAACTTCTGGATTTTTGCCGAATCAGGCGCGCTCATGACTAACCTCCACAGCTGGGAGTTTAACAGAGCGTTCGCTGGGATGCCGGAGCGAAGCGGATGGAGATCGTATCTACGGGTGAAAGCTCGAAAACGATTTCTTCGCCGGGTTCGACCCAGATCGGCGGGATGATGGAACCAGCGATGATGATTTGACCGGCTTGCAGGGTCTCGCCAAACACGGCGAGCAGATTGGCGACGTGACGCACGATGTCGATCAGTTGGCCGGTCAACGCCTGCAGATCGGTGGTGTTTGCGATTTCGGCTCCGCTTCGGAGAACGCGGCCGCTTAGGCCGTCGAGCATGCCGCCGGCTCGCGTGGCATCGTTGCGGCCGAGAATGACGTGGCGCTGATAAATGTTGCAGGCCAGCGTGCCTTCGACATCGTCGGAGGGATGATCGACGTCGGCGACTTCGATGGCGGGGCCTAGTGCGGCGATGGCCGCTATTGCCAAGTTGCGGTCTGCGCCCGCTGGCAAATCTCTGCCAAGATGCACGGCGATTTCGGGCTCGGCCGCAGGCTTCTTCCAACCGGAGATGGAAAGCGTGGAGCCGGAGGACAGCAGCGCATTGTTCATCAAGAAACCGACGAGCGGGGCGTTGATGCGGAGTCGCTCCATGGCCGCGGGACCGCCAAAGGCGAGTTTCCAGCCGAGAGGTTTGTGGCCAGAATCGAGGAGCTCTCGACGGCGGCGGAGTTGCGCGGCCATTCCGCGGGAGATGCGTGGGTCGTCCCAGGCTGCTTTCATGATTGGGAAACCATAAAAGGTCAGTAGCCTTCGGGCGGAATTTCGTAGCCGGCGGCTTCGAGCGAGCCGGCGCCGCTCCAACCCCAGACGAGGACGACGTCTTCGGTGCCCGTATTGTCAAAGCCGTGCCAGTGGCAGCGCGGCGTAAAAATTACGTCGCCCTGGCCGGACGGCTCGCGTCCGGTATCCGTGTAGATAAAACCCTGTCCCTTGATGACGATGAAAAATTCATCCACGTTGGGATGGCGGTGCTTGTCGTGGCGCGCGCCGGGTGGAAGAACGGTCCAGCCGATGAGAAGTTTGTCCGAGCCGGCGGTTTTTTGATCGATGAGGAACTGGACCTGCATGTTGATCCAGCCTTCGTCGCGCGAGAGTCCGCCGACTCGAGGAACATCTTTCAGATTGGTGCGGTAGGGTTTCATTTCAACATTCCTCCCAGGCGGCGGTAGACCTCGTAGACGGTTACAAAATCGTGATGCTCGAGGCCGAGGCCGCGGCAAGCGCTCAACATTTCGTTGGCCGCGGCGCCGAGCGGGACGGGGAGGCCCATCTTTCGGCCGAGATCGAGCGCGAGCAGCATATCTTTTTGCTGGAGATCTACGTTGCCATAAGTGGCGTCGGAAATGTGGCCTTCCAGAATGAGCGGTGCACGGTAGTTGAGCACGGGAGAGGCGACGACACTTTTCAGAAAGGCGTCGACGGCGACTTCGCGGGGGACGCCACCTTTTTCCGCGAGTGCGACGCCCTCGCAAAACCCGATGACTTCGATGACCAGCGTCATGTTGAGCGCGACTTTCAGTTGCACGGCCAAGCCTTGCGCGCCGATGTAGGTGACTTTCGGGCCGATGGCGAGCAAGACGGGCTGGACGCGTTCGAATGCGGCCTTTTCGCCGCCGACCATGAGCGAGGCGTTGCCTTTCGAAAGGGTGAGGGTCGTGCCGGAAATGGGAGCATCCATCATCGTCAGGCCGGCCTTGGCAAATTCGGCGGCGACGGCGCGGCTGGCGTCAGGGTCGATGGTGCTCATGTCCAGGTACATGGCGTCTTTACGCAAGCCAGCGATGATCCCGTTTTCGCCGAGTGCCAGGGAGCGCACCGCGGCGGAGTCGGTGACGATGGAAAAAACGATTTCCGATTCAAACGCCACTTCGCGGGGAGTGTTGGCCCAGAGCATGCCGAGCTTGAACATGCGCGCTGCTTTTTCTCTGGTGCGGTTCCAGCCGGTGACGGTGTGGCCGGCGGCAAGCAAGCGCGGAACAATGGCCTGGCCCATGTCGCCGAGACCGACGAAACCGATCTTCACGTCACACCTCTTTCTTGATTTGAACAATTTTCAGGAAGTCTCATGAATTGAGTGCGTCAGCGTTTCCAGAATTTCATGACCGCAGAGTAGTCGAGGTCTTCCTTGGACGCGCCTTTGACGTAGTTGTAGGTTTCGCGGGCGGCGGCGGTGGCGGGCAAAGCGACGCCGAGCTGATTGGCGAGTTCAAGCGCGAGCCCGAGATCCTTGTGCATCAGGCGCAACGGAAAACTCGGAACGTATTCGCCTTTGAGTAGATTCGGCGCCTTTACGTCCAGAACGCCGGAGCGGGCCATGCTCGATTGCAGGACTTCGACCAGCTTTTCGCCCTGAAGGCCGGCGGCGGTGACAAGAGCGAGAGCTTCGGCGAGGGCATCGACCTGAAGCGCGAGGATCAGGTTCATTGCGAGCTTGATAGTTTGCCCCGCGCCGTGGGGCCCCAGGTGAAACCATTTCTTGCCCATCACGCTGAGGATGGGCTCGACGTCTTTCAGCGTCGCCGCGTCGCCACCAACCATGAAAATCAACTCACCTTTCTTGGCGCCCCAGTCACCGCCGGTCACCGGCGCGTCGAGAAAACGCACGCCGCGTTCGGCGCAGGCGGCGGCAATCTTGCGGGCAAGCGCCGGGGAAATGGTGCTGGAATCGACGTAGGTGCTGCCGCGCTGGAGCACCTGCATGGCGCCGCTCGGTCCCCAGAGGATTTGTTCGAGGGCGGGAGGATCGCTGACCATGGTGAGGAGAAAATCGGAAGCGGCAGCGACTTGCTGCGGAGATTTGGCGAGCTTCGCGCCGGCGGCTACGAGTTCATCCGCCCGCGAAGCAGTGCGGTTCCAGACGGTGAGAGAGTAACCGGCCTTGATTAGATTCATGCCCATGGGGCGACCCATCAGGCCGAGACCAATAAGTCCAATTTTCTTGGGGGCTGCGGCAGATTCCAAAGAGTACCTCCTCGAAAGAGACGTGCGCGAAGCGCGCCGGGGTTGTCGGTGAAAAGAGGAGACGATTGTAGCCGAATTGCGAAGTGGAAGCAGCGCGGATGGAGAGAGTACAACTGATTGGATCAGGCGGCAGAGGACGAGAAGGTCAGACGCGGGAGGGAGATTTCTGCAGGGGTACCAGCCATTTGCCGAGTTCCCGGTGGAGCAATTTGAAATCGATGGGTTTTGATATGCAGGCGTTGCAGCCGGACTGCAGGAACCTTTGTTGTTCGGTCACCAATGCGTGGGCGGTTACCGCGATGACGGGGATACCAGAGAATCTCGGCTGCTGGCGCATCCAAGCGGCGAGGGAGAGTCCGTCTTCATTGCCGAGCTGGACGTCGAGCAAGACGGCGTCGAGTTGCTCGCCCTGGAGCAAGCGCTGCGCGCCACCCAGGTCTTCCGCACTGTGAACTGCATAGTCTTGCGCTTCGAGCCAATCACAAAGCAGCTCTCGATTGAGGGCGTTGTCTTCGACAACGAGGATGCGAGGCATCACACGATCTCCGCCGGACCCAAGGAAACCACCCGGCTGAGCTGCTTGATGAGTGCTTCTTGCCACGGTTCTTGTTTGCGCAGCAGGGATTCGGCGTTGGCCCGAAGGAATCTCTGCTCTTCCGGGGTCAAATCCTTGCTGGTGAGGATGAAGACGGGAAGATCGGCGGTGCGAGGACTGGCGCGCCATTCGCCGAGGAGTTCGAAACCGCTAGCTCCGGGCAACAGCAAATCGAGGATTACGAGTTCGGGTTTGTTCGCGGCGACCTGAGCGCGGGCTTGCGCGCCGTCCGAGGCAGTGGCGACGGGGTAGCCCTGCGCGGTCAGCATTTCAGCGATGAACTCGCGAGTGGCGGTGTCATCTTCGACGACCAGGATGGGGCGCGTTCGCTTCGGGGACGGGCGAATGCCGGCGCGACGTTGAAGTGCAGCCAGGAGAGTGGCCTTATCCACCGGTTTGACGAGATATTCGTCGGCACCGAGGAGAGTTCCCATGCCGGGTTGATCGACCATGGAGACAACGATCAAGGGAATATGCGCAGTGCGAGGGTCACGCTTCAACTGCGACAAAACTTCCCAGCCGTTTTTCGGCTTCATGACGATATCCAAAGTGATGGCGCCGGGCTGGAATTGCACGGCCAGTTCCAAAGCGTTTTGCGGCTCTGGACACACCAGCGCTTCATAGCCGGCCGAGATCAATTGCGTTTGAATCAGTTGCGCGGCGGCGCGGTCGTCTTCAATGACCAGAACGCGCGGCAAGCGGACGCGAGTCCCGGCCGGCGGTGGCGGATGGGGAAGCGCATCTTGAATCGCCACAGCAACGGGAAGAGAGAAATAGAAACAAGATCCTTTGCCGAGTTCGCTATCCAAAGTGAGCTCGCCGCCGTGCAGTTCGACCAGGCGATGGGTAATGGCGAGGCCAAGGCCCGTGCCTTCGGTTTTCTTACCGGATTCACGAAGGCGATAGAAGGCTTCGAAGATGCGTTGCTGTTCGGCGGGAGGGATGCCTGGCCCATTGTCGCGCACTTCGACGCGCACGCGGCCGCCGGCCAAGTGCGCGCCGAGTTCGATGCTTCCGTCTTTTGGAGTGAACTTGATAGCGTTGCCGAGGAGGTTCATCAACACTTGCTTGAACCTGACGGAATCGGCGCGGACGACTAAGCCGGGTTGGGAGTTTTTCGATAAGGACTGCGATTTCTTGTCTGCCAGCGGCCGCATGACGCTGAGGACTTCCCCAAAAATGGCTTCCACGCGCAGGCTTTCGTTGGTCAATTCCATGCGCCCGGCTTCGATCTTGGATAAATCCAGAATGTCACTGATGAGCGTGAGGAGATGCTTGCCGCCGGTGTGAATGTGCTCGACGTAGCGGCGCTGGCGATCGTTCAGCGGGCCGTAGGATTCGTCGATGAGCAGATCGGAAAAACCGAGGACCGCGTTGAGCGGGGTGCGCAGCTCATGACTCATGGTGGAAAGAAATTGGTCCTTGAACCGGCTGCCGCGTTCGGCTTCTTCCTTCGCGCGGAGGAGTTCCTGATTGGTGGCCTCGAGGCGGCGGTTGGCTTCCTGGACTTCGGCCGCGCGCTGGTAGATTTCTGCTTCCATTTGGCCCGCGTGGGTGCGCAGCTCTTCGGCAATTTTTTCCTGCGCGAGTTCTTGGTGTTTGAGGCGAATGAATTCCGTGACGTCTTCGACGCGGTGGATGATGTAGAGAACTTCCCCGTTTGGCCCTAAGACGGGGGAATTGACCGGGCTCCAATATCTCTCCTCGAAGCCGCCGCCTTCCGATTCCGGCTTGCGGATGTCGTACTTCTGCACGGCCATGGCGTCGGAAGTCTTGCCTTGGAGCACGCGCTGGAGGGAGGTGCGCAGGTTGCGGACGCCGGTGGCCGAAGGATCATTGGGATTGTCCGGGAAGACCTCGAAGACGCCGCGGCCCAAGATATTTTCACGGTTCGTCATGGTGGCGTGGAGGTACGCGTCGGTAACGGCCTTAATGGTGAAGTCCGGCGCGAGAACAAGATACCGCCCGGGCGTTGATTGGAATAACGCCTGGAAATCGGGCGGCGTAGAGGGTAAAGATGAGCTTGTCATTAACTATTCCCAGGAGAGATCACTCAACAAGCAGATTAGCGTTACGTTGAACAGAGGACAATGATCCTCGATCCCTTACTGAGCTTACTTATAAAGGGTAGGGAAGCCAAGGTTTGATAGGAGCTCGACGGCGGCGTTAATCAGGCGGTCTTGGGGCGGTGGGGGAGGGGGAGGATGCCGGGGGCGCCGCCTGCGGAAGCGGTAGCGGCGGCGCTCAGAGGCTTGTCGCCAGGCTTGGACGCAACTTGAGCTTCAGGGGCAGATTTGGGAGCGGCGGTAATGGAGACGCTGTTCGCGGAAGCGCCGGAGTCGGGTTTTTCTTCGATGCGCACTAGATACTGGTAAGGGATTTCCCAGCGGAAGTGCTTGTGCTGTCCGCGCTGCTCGAAATTCTGTTCGAGGAAGATAGAACGGCCGGAATCGGCGACGAAAATACCCGAGGCGGGCAAAAGGATATCGCCAGCGCGATATTGCACCTCCACGCGGCGCCCGAGAAAAGAGGAGTAGCGAGCCATCCTGCCCCAGTTTCGGCGGGGGGTAGTCACAGGGTCAATAGTACGGAAGGACCCCCTACCGAGGATTGTGGAAAAGTGCGAGGAAGCCGTAAGCGCATGGAAAAAGCAGGCGAGAAAAGACTCAAGGCAGTGCCGTGGAAGCCTCTGCAAGGCGCGCGGAGCGCGAGTGAATTGCTTGACATTTTGCAGAGAGAGGCTATTGTCGGCGTTCTGGGATTTGACCGAAACGGATGGAGAAGTGGGGAGGTGGTCGGCGCAGGAAGGGCCGGAGTAGAGCGTTTCGCCTGAGGGGATAAACCCGGCGGCGCTGGAGTTCATTCAGGTAACTTGCAGGATGGTGCAAAGAGGTCTTCCTTCATGCCGGAAGTGAACGAAACAGTGGTTGCGGGGCTGACAGGCTATTACGAATATATTGCAGCGCAATTGCACAAGTGGGTGGACCCGCTTTCGAACGAACAGTTCTGGCGCAAGCCGTATCCTTACGGAAACAGCGTTGGACACCTGGTGCTGCACATGACCGGCAATCTGAACTATTACATCGGAGCTCGCGTTGCCGGGACGGGATACCTGCGCGACCGCGACCGGGAGTTTACGGACGGGCAGCCACCGCGGAAGGACGAAGTGCTGGGAGCGTTTGACCGCACGATGGCGATGGTGGCGGCGACGATTCGAAAGCATAACGCGGCAGACTGGGGGAAGGGGTACACGGCCGAAGGGGAGCCGGAAGCTGCGGATCGCTTCCAAATTTTCGTGCGTTGTGCGGGGCATGCGTATCATCATGTGGGGCAGATCATTTACCTGAGCCGAGAGTTGGCGAGAACTTAAGGCCGGGAAGCAGCGCCGGCGCGGTGCAAAGTGGGCATCGCAAGGGCGAGAAGTGAAACGCGAGTGGTCGAACAGAGGCAATTAACGAAGGGCAAGGCTGTCCTTTTGCTGGTGCTATCCGCGGTAGGCGCGATTGCGTCTGCAACGCTGCTGCATGGCTGGCAGATCTACCTGGGATTTGCCGTTGTGGGAACTGGTCTGTTCATCGGATTCATCCGCTGGAACCGCAGGTATTGAGTTCACGTCTCTTGCAATAGATGGGAGTATGCAGCAATGCGAAAGGTGGCTTTGATCCCTGTTGCGTTGGCGGCGTGCGGGTTGCTCGTGCTTTCTGCTAGGGCGCAGGAGACGGGGAAGGCCGCGCAGGCGACTGCTTCGGCGATGCCCACCATCGACCAGTCGCTCGAATGGAAAGCCGCGTTTAGTCCGAAGATTTCGCCGGATGGGATGCGCGTTGTTTACGAGCTACAGAAGACGAATTGGGAAGAGAATGCGTTCGAACGAAACTTGTGGATCGCCGACATCGCCACGGGCGAATCGCATGCGCTGACCTCCGCGAAAAAATCCAGCACCAACGCGGGGTGGTCGCCGGACGGAAAATGCATCGCGTTTCTTTCCGACAGGCCGGGACAAATCACGGGAACGCCCGACGGCAAGAAACAGCTCTATGTGATTTCTGCGGATGGCGGCGAAGCGCAGCAACTCACCAAGGTTGAAAACGACGTCAATGCGTTGGAGTGGGCGCCGGATTCGAAACGGATCGCTTTTTCGATGACCGACCCGGAGCCGAAAACCCTGAAGGACCGCAAGGAAAAATACGGCGAGTATTCGGTGGTTCACGCCGACTACCAGATGATGCATCTTTGGACTACTGAGGTTCCCGGCGGTGGCGCGCCGGCGGCGGAACCGAAGCGGCTGACGGACGGCGATAAATTCAGCGTCGGGGAATTTTCATGGTCGCCGGACGGAACGCGCATCGCGTTTAGTGCGCAGAGAGATGCGGACCTGATTTCTTCGGAAACAGCGGACCTGTACGTCGTGACGCTGAGCGACGGCGTGGTGAAGAAAATTGTGAGCACGCTTGGGCCGGATACAAATCCGAAATGGTCGCCCGACGGGAAAAAGATTGCGTTCGAAACGGCGGCGGGCGCCAAGTATTACTACTACTCGAACGCGCGGATCGCCGTGGTGGCTGCGGAGGGAGGGACGCCACAGATTGTGACGGAGGCGTTCGACGAAGATCCGGGGCTGATCGGCTGGGGACCGGATGGAATCTATTTCGCGGCGGAACAGAAGACTTATGCGCATCTCTTCCGGCTGAATCCGGAGACGAAGGCGATCGAGAAATTAAGCGCTCCAGATCATCTTGCCGCATTCTCCTTTTCGTTTTCGCGCGATTACCAGGAAGTGGCGTATCGCGCGGCGCTCGAGAATCAATACGCCGAGGTGTTCACGTCCAGCATCGCGCCGTGGCAGGGCAAGAAGCTGACGGCGATGAGCGATCAGCTCAAAGGATTCGCCCTGGCGCACCGCGAAGTGATTTCGTGGAAATCGGCGGACGGCACCACGATTGAAGGAGTGCTTTACACTCCATCCGATTTCAGTATGAAGAAAAAATATCCCCTGCTGGTGGTGATTCATGGGGGACCGACGGGAGTGGATCAGCCGATCGTCAGCGCGGACCGTTACTATCCCATCGAGCGGTTTGTGGCCAAGGGGGCGCTGGTGCTACGGCCAAATTACCGCGGTTCGGCGGGCTACGGCGAAAAGTTCCGCGCGCTGAACGTGCGCAATCTTGGCGTCGGCGACTATGCCGATGTCATCTCCGGAGTAGATGCGCTGATCGCCAAGGGCTGGGTGGACAAGGAGCGCATGGGATCGATGGGCTGGAGCCAGGGCGGGTACATTTCGGCGTTCATCACGGCGTCGAGCGACCGCTTCAAGGCGGTCTCCGTCGGCGCGGGAATTTCCGATTGGATGACGTACTACGCAAATACGGACATCACGCCGTTCACGGCACAATATCTGCATGCCACGCCGTGGGACGATCCGGAAATTTACAAGAAGACTTCACCGATCAGCTACATCGCGAAGGCCAAGACGCCGACGCTGATCCAACACGGCGAGAATGACCGCCGCGTGCCGATCCCCAACGCCTACGAACTGCGCCAGGCGCTGGAGGACCGCGGTGTGCCGGTAAAGATGGTTGTGTACAAAGGATTCGGGCACGGGATTACGAAACCGAAACAGCAACGCGCGGTGATGGAAGAAAACGAAAAATGGTTCGCGCAGTATATCTGGGGCGAGAAACCGCAGGAACCGAAGACGACGGAGCCGAAAGCGGACGAGAAAAAATCAGCAGCAGCGGTAAATCCTTAGCTCCGGGAGCGGCTGGAGGTCGGGTTCGACCCAGGCTTCGCGGGCAGCGGCCGTCTGCAGGAGTTCTTGCGAATAATATTTGGCGAGAAGGTTCGCGTCCTTCAGTTGCGGATGGGCGGTAAGGAACTGTTCGAACGCGTATCCCTCCGGTGTTTCCACCAAGGCGGCAGCAACCAGGCGCATCCAAGCCAATGTTAGCGTGTGTTGGTATTTTTGCGTTGCGCCATGGTGATTCGCGAACCGGCGAATACCCTCCGACATGCGTTCTGCGGCGCGTGAAGCGTCGGTAGATTTCAGGTAGAGCCAGGCGACGTGAATGTGTTCCCGGTGGTGAAAGAGATCGGCGGGAAACGATAGATCCTCGAAAGCGCGAAGAAAGTCCTGGGCGCTCCACGCGGAAGCGCCGGAGGTGAATTTGGATTCAGGCATTTGAGTTTGGAAATTCTGAAAGATTCTTGCTCGCTTGATTGTACTACGTCTCCAGTTTAAAGCGGGAGGAGGCGAGGCGATAGAGACGCCGCCACAGCAGGCGGTTGATGAGCACGACGACGGTGGACATGATGAGCGTCGAAGCCAGCAGGACGTCGAAGCGGCCGGAGTCGCTGGCGCTGCTGATGGTGCTTCCGAGGCCGGCGGTCGAAACGATTCGGCCCTGGAAATGAAAATACTCCGCGACGATGCTGGCGTTCCAGGCCCCGCCGGATGCCGTCACCATGCCGGTGACGAGATACGGGAAAATGCCGGGCAGGATCAGGTGGCGCCAGCGATCCCAGGAGCGGAAGCGGTAGATTTGCGCGGCTTCCTTGAGGTCCGTGGGAATGGCCGTGGCGCCAGCGATGACGTTGAAGAGGATGTACCACTGCGTGCCGAGGAGCATCAGGAGCATGGCGGCGATCTCGAGGCCGCCGCGGAGGCGAAGCAGGAAAAGAAGAATAATCGGAAAGAGCGCCGTGGCGGGAATCGAGGCGGCCATCTGCACGAGCGGCTGCGCGACGCGCGCCAAGCGAGGATTTGAACCGATGGCGACGCCGACGGGAACGGTCCAGAGCGCGCCGAGGATGAGCGCGGTGTTGACACGCAGAAAAGTCAGCGCGGCACTTTCCAGAAGCTCGTCATAGTCCTCGCGATGAAGACCGGACAATTCGCGGGCCGCGTGGAAAATGGTAAAACCCAAACCGACTAAAACACCTGCGGCGAGCAGATAGCCAATCCAACGGCGCAGGAGGTTCTGTTTCGGAGCGGAAAAAGTTTCCGCGGCGCGGCGGGCGCCAAGAGTGAAGGTGAGAGTGAGCCAGTGGAAGACGGGCTGAAGGATGAGGCGATACAAGCGGAGGACGATGGAAGCGCGACCGATGAGATTGAGCAAAGTGGATTGCGCGACGCCGGAACTTTCAACCTGCTCGAACTTGAACTTGTCCGCCCAAACGATGATGGGCCGCCAAACGAGCTGATCGAGGAGAACGATGACGGCGATCATCGCGGCGACGCCCCAGAGAATCGCGCGCGTGTTGCCATGGCTCGCCGCCGTTTGAAGAAAAGAGCCGAGGCCGGGGAGGCGAAAGTCGCGATTGCCGAGAACGAACATCTCGCATGCCATAAGAAAAAACCAGCCGCCGGCGACGGACATCATGGAATTCCAGACCAGGCCGATGGTGGAAAAGGGAAGGTCGAGCTCGGCGAAGCGCTGCCAGCGGCTGAAACGATAGATGACCGCGGCTTCGTGGAGTTCGCGTGGAACAGTCTTCAGCGAAGAGTAAAAACTAAAGGCGATGTTCCAGACTTGGCCTGTAAAGATGAGCAGAATGGAGCCGAGCTCGACGCCGAGTTGGCTGTGCGGAAAGATCGCGACCATGGCAAGCATGACTCCCGGCAGGAAACTGAGCACGGGGATGGACTGGAGAATATCCAGCAGCGGAACCATGATGATTTCGGCGCGCCGGGAGCTGGCGGCGATATAGCCATAGGCGAGAGCAAAAATCAGGCTGAGCGCATAAGCCGCGCTGATTCGAACGAGCGAGTAAAGGGCATAGAGTGGCAGGTCGTGAGGATTCTGCGAAATCTCGACGTGGGGATGGACGGGACCGAGCCAGGAGCGGCCGATGGCATAGACACCAAAAATCGCGGCGCAGACAAATAGAAAAACGGCGATGTCGATGAGGAATGCCCAGCTCCAGCGCGAGCCGGCGGGCCGCGTCACCGTCGGCGGGAGCGGCGTGGCCTGGGCGGTCGAGAGAGTGAGATCCGGCACGGGAGCGTCAGGCCTCGGTGAGCGTTAGTTTGCCGGTGGCGGCGTCGTAATCGAAGATTTCGGCGTAGCGGCCCCACTGAATGGCGGTTTCGAGCTGGCGGCGGGATTCTTCCTCACCAAAGTGCTCGTCGAGCAGGTCGCGAAAAAATTCTTCGGAGAGAGTGCGGTTGGATTTGGCCTTGAGCGCTTGTTCCATCTGGCGGAGCAGCGGAACATTCGCGAGAGCGGCTTTGCGAAAGATTGCTTTGCGGGCCTGAATATCCGCTTGAGCAAACGCCTGGCCCTCCGGCGTGATGACGGCTTCGCCTTCTTCGACGCGAAGCATTCCGAGGAGAACAGCAGTATCGACAGTCGGAAGGAGTGCATCAACCTCGAGACT
>Ga0137418_10002711_pt1 | contig 16196 bp, 13 predicted proteins | sample CZODoug3_1_2_16f_FD_122242 | JGI IMG/M metagenome (GOLD analysis project Ga0137418, IMG submission 122242) | Vadose zone soil fungal communities from Angelo Coast Range Reserve, California, USA - CZODoug3_1_2_16fungal (Hybrid Assembly) | ecosystem: Environmental > Terrestrial > Soil > Vadose... | reverse complement strand
CCGCCCTTGCCTGGTTGACGTCTTGTTCTGTTCCAAAACCACTGAGCGCGATTCCCGGCAGGTTTTTGTTGAGACGCACTTCACGCATTAATTCGTAACCGCTGCGATCCGGCAATCCGATATCGCTGATGAGCAGATCGAAATCCTGCGTGCGCACTTTCTCCACCGCCTGGTCGGCGGAATGCGCGACCGTAATTTCGTAGCCACGGCGCTCCAGCATCCTTTTCATTCCGATGCAAGTGTCATGATGATCGTCCACCAGCAGGACGCGCCGATGCCTTGCGACGGCCAATTCGCGTTCCGGGCCAGTCGGTTGATCTTGTCTCTCGCCGTCGGTGCCGGCTGGCGTGACCACGGTGTTTAGTTCCAGCGAAAACGTGGCGCCCCGATCCCTCCCAGGGCTTTCGACGCGAATCTTCCCGCCATGTGCGTCGATCAGCGCCTTTGAAATTGCCAGACCGAGGCCAAGTCCTCCAAAACGCCGTGTGATCTCAGCCTGTCCCTGTTCGAACGCGTTAAAGATTTTATCGATTTTCTCTAGCTCGATGCCGATACCCGTATCGATAACGCGAACCTCAAGCTTGTCCGGCGTCGGGTTAAGGGTCTCAATAGTGATTCGGCCTTTTTCCGGCGTAAATTTCACACTGTTCTTGATCAAATTCCAAAAGACCTGTTGCAGCCGCGCCGGATCCCCTTCCACGTGGGTTTGAGTAGCGCGAAGATGAAATTCCGCTTCGAGATTCTTGGCAGCGATTTCCTCCCGGCATATTTCGTAAGCGCGCTGGAGGATTTGATGCACGCAAATAGGTTCAAAGCTTAATTGCAACTTCCCCTTGGCAATTCGAGTCACATCGAGCAGATCATCAATGAGCCGTGCTTCCAGTTCGACGTTACGGCGGACGACCTCGAGAGCTTCCCTGACTGGCGGGGAATCTGGCAGCTCAGCCTCGAGTTCTTCCACCATCGCAAGTACCGGCGACAGCGGACTCCGAAGCTCGTGTGACAGCAATGCCAGGAATTGGTCCTTTGCGGCGTTCGCGCCAATCAATTCCTGACGCAGCGTGACATCGCGCGTCTTGTCTTCGACTAGATAAAGCACGCCTTGAACAGTTTCGTGTGGGCCTTGGAGCCGGAGTAAATTGACATTCAAAAAATGGGTCATACCCGTCTTATCCTTCAGTGGATGTTCAATTAGCTGAAATGGCGTTCCAAAGTTAAGTACCCTCTCAATTGCCCCGGGCGGCGCAATCTTCACGTCCTCGTAGGTAGTTTTCGTGATCTCGCGACCAGCTGGCACATCGCCAAAACGCTCCGCCATTTGAGCAAAGGCATAGTTGGCATGGAGAAAACGGCGAGAAGCCGGATCGATGAAAGCGATTCCGCTGGGCATGTTGGCGAGCATTTTTTCGTTGAAGATGACTTCGCGCTCCAGACGCTGTTTGGCTTCCAGCTGTCGCTGGTAATACCCGCTGCCCAGCCACGCGAAGACCGCAGTGAGAACGATCAACCAGGCTGCCAACACAGTCATTCGTCCCAAAAGATCATGAACCGGTTTGTAGGCCAGGGTCCTCGGCTGCTCCACTACGGCCACCCAACCGCTCGATTCAATCGGGCTGAAGGAATAGAGATTGCCATGCCGCTCGAAATGCCCGCTTTTGCTCTGGCTGATCTCTTTGATCAATCCTTCATTTGCCTTCGGCGCAGGCGTTACGGGATTTGGCTTGAAATCGCTGGCAAAAAGCGCCACGCCGTTTTGATCGAGTACCTCAAAAACAAGTCGATCTGAAAACTCGATCGTGGACAAGCGCCGGCCAATTCGTTCCACCAGGACGGAAACTCCGACGTAACCCAGAATGGTCCGGTCCGGCGCACGCACCGCGCCGACGATATCAGTGACCGGCCGGTTATCCGATAGCCTGGGATGAATTGCTGAGACAAAGGTTGCGTCTGCCGCCGCTGCCTGCTCACGCCAGTACTCGGAACCGAAATCCTTTCCGATCCTTTCCCAAGCTATAGGGATCGACGCGATCAGGTCCCCGTTCGCTGCGGTGATGAACATTCCATCAATCTGAGGGTGGGAATAAAACGCCGAGTTGAGCCATTGTTGAGCAACCTGCGGATTTGGCGCGCTCAGATTATTCACCGTTTCCGGCAGTGTTTGATAATATTCGATGACGCTGCTGCTGCGGCTAAGATCGTGGGCGACCAGGTGCCCCACCAATTGAATTAGCGTTTGTCGGTCGCGCAGGATTCTTGATTCCAGGGTGTCACGCAAGATCGTGTAGGAAACAATGAGCGTCAGGATCGACGGAATCCATCCCGCCAGAAGAATAGGAAAGATGATCTTGAAACGTTCGAAACGGTCGCGCCTTCGTTTCGTCATTGTGTCTCCCAAACTGATACCTGCCGGTTGCGAAAATTGGCCCAACACCGTTACTCTGCTCGCCATTGCAGGCAAGCGTGAATGTCGCGAGCAATAGCTGAGGTCATAATGGGTCAGTCCAATCACACGAGAAAATCACCCAGGCTTGAACAATCAAAGAGATTGCCAGACCGTTCGCCCTCTCAATTACGAAATCGAGAGGAGATTGTTGTGTATCAACAGAATGCGGCGACGATTTTCAGAGGCAAACGGACGATTTTTGAATTGACGGACATGGTGAAAACGGCATCATGTCGGGCTTACCCCGAAAAACTTTCGGGGCTGTAGAACTCCCATGCAAGGAAGCCTCGCACACATAATCTGGTCGATTTGTTATCTAAGCGTGCTCATCGGGCTTTCGGCTTATGGCATCCATCGCTATTTCATCATCTTTTTGTACCTGAAAAACCGGAAGCGGATGCCGGTCCCAGGACGTCATTTTGAAAAACTGCCAAAGGTGACCGTTCAACTTCCAATCTTTAACGAAGTGTACGTTGCCGAGCGTTTGCTTCGTTCCGTCAGCGAGTTGGATTATCCGCGGGAGCTTCTCCAAATCCAGGTTCTGGACGATTCAACCGACGAAACCCGAGAGATCATTGCCTCGTGCGCGGAGGAACTGCAACAGCGAGGCTTTAATGTTCAGCGCATTCATCGGGTCGATCGTACTGGTTTCAAAGCCGGCGCCCTGGCGATAGGGCTCGAGGCTGCCGAAGGCGAATTCGTCTGTATTCTGGACGCCGATTTTGTTCCGCAAAGGGATCTACTGAAGCGAACCATTCATTACTTCACTGACCCCAAAGTGGGAATGATCCAGACCCGCTGGGGACATCTGAATCGCGGATATTCGTTGCTCACACGTATGCAGGCGATCTTTTTGGACGGACACCTTTTGCTGGAGCAAACCGCGCGCAGCCGCAGCGGCAGATTTTTCAACTTCAACGGAACGGCCGGTCTCTGGCGGCGTTCCTGTATCGAGCAAAGCGGAGGCTGGCAATATGATACGCTGTGCGAAGATCTCGATCTTAGCTATCGCGCGCAGCTCGCAGGCTGGAAATTCATTTATCTTTCAGATGTTGTGACTCCGGCGGAACTGCCGGTAGACATGAACGGCTTCAAGTCTCAGCAGCATCGCTGGACGAAAGGCTCCGTCCAGACTTGTAAAAAACTACTGCCCACGATCTGGCGCAGCAATCTTCCGTTCCCGATCAAGCTCGAAGCCACTGGGCATTTGATGTCGAATTTCGCCTACCTGCTGCTTGCTCTCCTGTGTGTGCTTCTGCACCCTTCGACCGGGGGGCCTCAGGGCGGGTGGCTCCGTACTTTGCTTATCGATATTCCGATCTTCCTTGCGGCGTCTGCTTCGGTTGCGGTTTTTTATATTTGTGCCCAACGCGAACTGCATCCTCGGACGTGGATGAAAGAGATTCTGTTTCTGCCATGCCTGCTTGCGTTGGGGATTGGTCTTTCGCTCAACAACGCGCGAGCAGTAATGGAAGCGCTGATCAACCACAAATCCGACTTCACGCGTACACCCAAGTACGGCATTGAACGGAGGTCGCAGCCGTGGCGCAGCTGCAAATACCGGCCGCTCCAATCAACACTTCCGCTGGCGGAGCTGGCTTTTGCAATCTATTTCACGTACTTCGTGGTGTTCGCGGTCGCGCATGGTCAATTTTTTTCGGTGCCGTTCCTGATGATGTTCCAGGGCGGTTTTCTTTACGTCTGCGTTTCTTCATTTAGCAGTCGCTGGTCAAAAATTAATCTTGGGAGGTCTCGCGCCGTCGATGCAATTCCCGCGTGACAAATTCAAATTGTCGAGTAAGAAATTGCCCATGCTTCGGTCCCTGGCAGTAATTTTTAGTTTCATTTCAATTACGCCCGCGTTCGCTATCACACCGGTCGATACATCGAGCCAGCTTATTATCAGCGTGCGCGATCAGAAGCTAATGCTGGTCCAGAACGGTGGGAAAGTGGCGACTTACCCAGTGTCCACCTCAATGTTCGGCCTTGGAGACGCCTGGGGACGAATGACAACTCCTCTGGGTTACCTCGCTGTCGAAAAAAAAATTGGTGGCAACGCCCCGACGGGGGCCGTGTTCCACAATCGTCGCTTAACTGGCGAAGTTCTGCAGCCCAATGCTCCCGGACGCGACCCCGTAACCACGCGTATCATTTGGTTGCGCGGCCTTGAAGCGCAAAACGCGCATGCTTTTCAGCGCGGCATTTACATTCACGGAACGCCGCAGGAGAAGACGATCGGCCAGCCAGCCAGCTATGGCTGTATTCGGATGAAGTCGAGCGATGTTGCCGCACTTTATGATCGCGTTCCGCTTGGGGCGCTCGTGCAGATTACCCCTGAGCGCTTGCCGAAATTGGCGAAGGCACCGCGAGCGCAACCAACCAATGCTTTCGTAGCCGCGAGCGCAAAACCTCAGAGCCAGGACCAGACGATTTCTACCTCAGCTTCCGGCGCTACGCTCTCGGTCGAACAAATGCGAATGGGTGGGGCACTTGCTGCCCAACGACAAAAAGCGAAGCTCGAATTGAACAAACGGTTGTAGTACTCAGGCGCTCGCACCGGGCACAAGTGGACCACTTGGATCTGGACGTGCGTCAATCCTAATCTCGAAGAGCTTCCGGGTTGACAATCGCAATGCGCTCGCGAGCGTGCACGTCCACGAGATTCTTGATTATTACCAATGGCCAATACGAAATCAGCTGCTAAACGCGCTCGGCAGACAGTGAAGCGATCGCTACGCAATCGCAGCGTTGTGACGCATTTGCGGAGCATGCAGAAGACGGTGCGTTCCACGCAAGCACCTGGATCTGATCAAGTCCGCGCGTTGATCTCAGCAATCGACAAAGCCGCCAAGCGCGGAGTCATTCATCCAAATGCCGCTAAGCGTCGTAAGGCGCGACTTGGCAAGGTCCTCGCCGGGGCTAAATAATTTGCAGCGCCTGGCTGTGCGAGGCACTGCGCTGATGCGTTTGCAACGCGCACTCGCGACCCGTCTGACAGGGACGCGGCTACAGCAAATGCCGATTGCATATCCTGCTGGACGGATAGATTCTTGCTAATGATTCCCGCTTTTCTGCTCGTGTTTTCGGCTGCGGCCTATCGCATTACGACCGGCCTTCTGATTCATTCTGGTGCGACTTGGCTTTCTAATTTCACGCCGATCGCGGCAGTTGCCCTCTGTAGCGCCGCGTACTTTCCAAACAAATATAAATTTTCCGTGCCGCTCGTTACGCTTTTTATTTCCGACGCGGTAATTAACTTCCGTTACGGCGCGCCGCTGCTCGATTCACAAATCGTCCTGCGTTACGTCGCGCTGGCTGTTGTTGGATGCGCGGGGCTTTTCCTGCAGAACCGAGCATCGCTGAAAACGCTTCTGCCGGCTTCTATCGTTGGATCGACGTTTTTTTATGCGATCACAAACGCGTCTTCGTGGTTAAGCGATCCCGGGTACCCGAAGAATTTGGCGGGCCTCGTTCAAGCGCTGACGACCGGATTACCCAGTTACAGCGCTACCCCCAGCTGGATGTTCTTCCGTAATTCGCTCATCAGCGATCTTCTGTTTACTCTGGTCTTTGTTTTGTCCATCAACCTTGGCCGAAGCGCGGAGGGCTCGCGCGCCCGTGCCGCGGTTCCGCGCGCGGCTTGAGCCGTCATGCAGCCCGTGGAGCAGCGCGACGAAGTCGAGATGCTCTCGCTAATGCTGTTGATTCGGCGGTTCGAGGAACGCGCCAGCCAGCAGTATCAAGCGCAGAAGATCGGTGGTTTTTGTCACCTTTACATTGGGCAGGAAGCAGTTGTGACTGGCGCCGTTGCTGCCGTTCGTAACGATGACTATATCATCACCGCTTACCGCGATCATGCTCATGCGCTTGCTCGTGGCACGAGTGCGGATGCCTGCATGGCAGAGCTTTTTGGAAAGGAAACAGGCTGCTCGCGCGGCTTGGGCGGCTCGATGCATTTCTTCGACCGCAAAAATCATATGTACGGGGGTCACGCGATTGTCGGCGCTCATGTTCCGCTGGCAGTTGGAATGGCTTTCGCCATCAAGTACCGGGGCGAAGATCGCGTGACGCTCTGCTTCTTTGGTGACGGAGCGATCAATCAAGGTGCCTTCCACGAAGCGTTGAACCTGGCCGCTCTATATAGATTGCCGGTCCTTTTCATTTGTGAGAACAACCTTTTCGCGATGGGTACTTCCGTGAAGCGATCAACCTCGCTGAGGCAAATCGTTGATCGCGCGGAAGGTTACGACATTCCTGGGGAAATTGTTGATGGAATGAACTTTCGCGAAGTCCGCGACAAGGTTGCCGAGATTGTAGATTCCATTCGGAAAGAATCGCATCCAGCGTTTCTGGAAATGCGAACCTATCGTTATCGAGGCCACTCGATGTCGGACCCGGCAAGTTACCGTACCAAGCAGGAACTGGAAAAGTATCGGCTCGATGATCCGATCACGCGCTTGCGCGCGCAGCTTACGCGCGAGGGGAAATTGACTAACGAACAATTCGACCTGCTCGACAAACGGGCGAAAGAGACAGTGCTGGCGGCCGTAAAATTCGCCGAGAAGAGTCCCGAGCCGCCGCTCGATACGCTTTATGATTATACATATGCCAACGGAACTACGTCGGCGGGCGGCTCGTCTACAAAGTCCGATAAATCTGAAGCCGACATCCGCCTAAGGCGCACCACTGCAAAAGAGGGGCGATGAGAGAAATCACATATCGTCAGGCGCTCAACGAGGCGCTCGCGGAAGAAATGGAGCGTGATCCGAATGTTTTTCTGATGGGCGAAGAAGTCGCTGAATACCAGGGCGCCTACAAAGTCAGCCACGGTTTGCTTGAGCGTTTTGGCCCGCGACGCATTATCGACACACCAATTAGCGAGAATGGCTTTGCCGGCCTGGGCGTTGGCGCGGCGATGGTCGGCCTGAGACCGATTATTGAATTTATGACGTTCAGCTTTTCGCTCGTGGCATTCGATCAGGTTGTGAACAACGCGCCGAATATGTACACGATGTCTGGCGGGCAGTTTAATATCCCCATCACCTTTCGTGGACCAAACGGCCCGGCACATCAGCTCGGTGCTACACATTCGCATGCAACGGAGAACTTTTACGCCAGCGTGCCGGGACTAAAGGTCTGCACGCCAGCGACGCCGCGCGACGCGAAAGGATTGCTTAAAACGGCCGTACGCGACAACAATCCGGTTCTGGTCCTGGAAGCGGAGTTGCTCTACAGCGCAAAGGGAATGGTGGAACCCCCGGATGAAGAGCTGCTCATCCCACTCGGGAAAGCGGAAGTGAAACGCGAAGGCAGCGATGTCTCGATCATTTGTTATTCACAGACCGTTCCGCTGGCGCTCAACGTTGCAGCCCAACTGGAGGAAGAAGATATCTCTGCGGAGATTCTCGATCTGCGTTCGATTAAGCCGCTCGATGAGAAGGCAATTTTCGATTCGGTCACGAAAACCCATCGCGTGGTGATCGTCGAACAAGATCATCCATTTTGTGGCGTTGGCGCAGAGGTTTGCTACCGGATCCAAAAAAACATTTTTGATGCGCTCGACGCTCCCATTATCCGCGTATCCCAAGAAGACGTGCCCATGCCATACAATGAGCGCCTCGAGAAAGCGGTGCTCCCAAACGCGGACAAACTCGTCGCTGCTGTGAAACAGGTCTGCTACGCATGAACCAAGTTAAAAGGTTACAAGAGTTAAAAGGTTAAAAAGGAGGGCGCACGTAACATTGTATCTTTTTGACCGTATAACCGGTAAACTTTTTGACCTTTCAACTTTTTAACTTTCATCCCATGCCTGAAATCCAGATGCCCAAATTGAGCGACACGATGACCGAGGGCACTCTCGTCGCGTGGAAAAAAAAGAAGGGCGACCAGGTCTCGGCCGGCGAAGTGATCGCTGAAATTGAGACCGACAAGGCGACGATGGAATGGGAATCGCCCGAGGACGGAACCCTCACCGAGATTTATGTCCAAGAGGGCGGCAAGGTAAAGGTGGGCGATAGGATTGCCTTCATCGGTGGTGAAGGTGAGGAAGCACCCAAAGACGAGGAGAAGGAAAAAGAGAAGGAAGAAAAAGAGGAAAAGCCAAAAGCCAAAGAAGAAGAAAAGACGGAACAGAAGCTGAAGAAGGCGGAGCAACCAAAAGAAGAAACGCCTACAACCGAAGAGAAGGAGCAGAAAAAGGCGGCGCCACCAAAGGCGGAAAAGAAAGCTGAACCTGAAAAGCCATTGGCGAAAATCGAGAAGCCCGAGGAAGCGCGGGTGAATGCGTCGCCCGTCGCTCGCCGAATTGCGGCTAAGCTCGGCGTTGATCTTTCCAGCGTCAACGGCACTGGACCGGAAGGTCGTGTAACGGAGCCCGATGTGCGCGCTGCAGCCAAATCAAAAGCCGTTACTGCGGCGACTAAAGTTCCGGCGGCGGTAAAGGCTGGCGAAAGCGCGCGCATTCAACTGTCCGGAATGCGTAAAATCATTGCGCAGCGACTGGTCGAAAGTCTCGGTCCAGTTCCACATTTTTACCTCAACATCGAAATCGATGCCGCTCCGCTGATGGAAGCGCGGGAGGAATTGAAGTCGGCGGGCGAAGACGCGGATACGGCGAAAATCACAGTAAACGATTTTGTTTTAAAAGCGGCCGTGCAAGCCGCAGTCAAGGCACCGCGGGTGAATGCTTCGTTCGACGGCGATGCAATAGTGCAATATGCCGACATCGATCTTGGAATTGCTGTCGCAATTGAAGATGGTCTTTTGACACCGATTATTCGCGCCGCGCAAAACAAATCGCTGCGCGAGATCAGCGAACAGGCAAAGGATTTAGCGCATCGCGCGCGCAACAAACGGATGAAACCGGAAGAATTTCAGGGCGGCACATTCACAGTTTCAAATCTTGGCGGCATGGGCATCGACAGTTTTTCCGCTGTCATCAATCCTCCGCAAGGTTTCATTCTCGCTGTTGGCAGGATCACGAAGGTCCCTGTAGTGGACGATTGCGACCAGATCATCGTGGGCCATCGCATGTCGCTTACTATGAGCTGCGATCACCGCGTGATCGACGGCGCCCTCGGCGCTGAATATCTGAAAGAACTACGCCACCTGCTGGAAAACCCGGCGTTACTACTGGTTTGAATTTCTAGTGAGAAGCGCGTGGGAGCCAGTCTTGGCAAGGCTGGCCACATGCTCTGTTTAGAATCCTGGTGGTTATCGCGGCCCCGTTTCCCAGGTCATAAATTCGTCAAGCGTTTGCCGGGTTCTATCGACTACGAACTCGACGACGGCTGCGTCGTCAATGAAGCCGAGGAACGGTGTCTTATCGGGAATTAAATCGAATGGATCGACCAGATAGTTGAGAGCAGCAACGATCCATAACAACGAATCATGCGTAACCTGACCGTATTCCTTGCGATGATGCGCACGGACGAGACGCAGCATTGTTTGAAGATAAGGCCAATACTCTTTAAACGAGTCTTTCGGCACGGCCGCTGCCTTTCTCGATGCCTCGTTGAAAAGCGTTTGAAGACGGTCACGATCATCGATGCACGATTTTGCATCGGTGAGCGCTCTCTCGAACGCTTCGCTGCGAAGGGCAGGTTTGCTGTAAGGGCCGAGTCCCGCAATTTTTTTTGAAGTCAGCCGCGTCTTGGTTTTGGTACCCGATTTCGTTTTTACCTCTTTCATCGGTCACTATGAGAGCAGGTAGATGCACAGATGAGAAGCCCATTCGAGCGGAATGGTTAATCCAGTTGATCGATAGCTACGGCTTTGTCGCCAAAACCAGTGGTGAAGGCCCGGGCGCTTCCAGCTTTCGAACTTTTTTGAAACCTGCTTGTTCCAGCCAGCTTTTAATTTCATTGAAGCTGAAGGTGTCGCCTTTTTCGGTGTTGACCAACATTTGCACGGCAAACATCAGTGAGGGTAGCGGTTTGGTGCGATCATCGTTCACCAGCCATTCTGCAATTGCGATCGTGCCGCCGGATTTTAGCGCGCGGAAAATCTTTCTGAGCAACTGACAGCTGCGATCTTCGCCTTCGCTGTGTAAGATGTGACCAAGGGTCGCGATATCATAGCCGCTGCCGAAATTCGTTTCCAACATATCACCCTCGACATAATTAAAGCGATCGCCGACGCCCAACTTCTGTGTGATTCGCTTTGTCGTCGGGATCATTCCTGCCCAATCGACCGCAGTCACGCGCACCCGAGGCGATTTTTGGGAGAGGGCAATGCCCCAAATACCTGAACCTGCGCCAAGATCGAGCACGCGAATTTCGTTCTTTGCCTTCGCTAACTTCAAATGATCGCCGAGCTTCTGCGCAGGCGGATAGCTCATCGGGATGATGTTTTCCACCAGCTGACTGAAGAATTCCGTGCCTTCGGTTTCCTGGTTCACGGCGACGGCCGGACGACCTTCGCGAACGATATCTGACAATCGCAGCCATCGTGAAATGAGCTGGGGCGCAATGGTTCCAAAAAAACCCGCATGCGTTCCCGGTTTTTTGCTTAGAAGAAAGGCGCCGCTTTCGGGTGTGAGCGAATACTTTCCTTTCCGATCTTTCTTTAGAAGACCTAGACCAACAAGCGCATTCATCAGAATCCGCAGAGCCCGCGCTGATGCCCCTGTTTCTTCTGCAACCTGCTCTGGTGTTTTCGCGCCGTCTTCCAACGAATCGAAAACCCTGTTACTCACACCCGCGCTGATGATCAGCGGCGGTGCGTAAGCAAAGCTAAGTTCCATCAAACGTTCAGGCGTGACTTGGTTTTTACCGCGAGTTTTCTTGGACATATCGGATTTGAGGTTTCGAAAACTAAGATCGACAAATAGGATTGGGAATCAATGGTGACCAAGCATTCTTCTGAACTTGAGACGCCGCGCCTCACAGTCTTCTGCAAGACACGCGAAGAAATGGAAGGTGGCGAGCGCGCCGCGCTCGCGCCGTTTGCGGAAAAGTCCGGTGACTCGCGCGGCCGGCAATATTCAGAGCCCAGCCATTCGTTTCGGACGGAATTTCAGAGGGATCGCGCACGCATCATTCATTCACGCGCCTTTCGTCGGATGGAGTACAAGACGCAGGTCTTTTTGAATGGGACCGGCGATCACTTGCGCACCCGGCTGACGCACTCCATTGAGGTCGCGTCCATCAGCCGCACGATTGCTCGCGCATTAGGCTTGAATGAAGATCTCGCGGAAGCCATCGCTCTCGCGCACGATCTCGGCCATTCGCCCTTTGGGCATTCTGGCGAGGAAATGTTGGCCGAATGTATGCGCGATCACGGCGGGTTCGATCACAACCGTCAGAGTTTGCGCGTAGTCGAGCTCTTGGAAACTCCGTATCCGAATTTTCCGGGTCTGAATCTGACGTTCGAAGTGCGGGAGGGTTTGCGGAAACACGAGGTTTTCCATGAGTTTCCAGCGCCAGCAGGAGAAAAATATCACTGCTTGTCGTTGGAGGCGCAGGTGGCGGACCTTGCCGATGAGATTACGTACTACAGCCACGACCTCGATGATGCACTCGATTTTGAAATCTTGAGCGCGGTGCAACTGAAACAAAACGAGATCTGGCGGCGGAGCCATCACGGAGTGCTCACGCGTTACGGAAGCGCGCGAGGGGCTGAGCTGCACAAACTCATCATTCGCGACATCATCGACAATGAAGTCAACGATTTGGTTACGGCCAGCGCGAAAGCGATCGCCGAGTCCGCGGTGCAAACCGCAGACGACGTCCGCCGGCAGCGCGCTCCGCTTATACGTTACAGCGATGAATTGGCTGGAGCCAATCGTGCACTGCGGAAATTCTTGTACCAGAATGTGTATTATCATCCGCGCGTAGCCGAAGTGAATCGGCGGGCCTGCGAGATGCTGCGATGCGTTTTCGAGGCATACCTTGTCGATCCGGACAGGCTCGGCGATGGTGCGACGAGACGGATTGAGAACCAGGGATTGCATCGCACCGTCTGCGATTACGTCGCAGGAATGACCGACCGCTATCTGATGGAAGAATACGAGAGAATTGCAGGGTAGTGGAACCGCGCGCTCTGATCGCGAATCCAAAGCGTCGGCGCACCGGCGCACTCCAAAACGCAAGTGACGAAGCTGCATGTGCAATCACGGTCACGTTTTGGACTGCGGCGCTGCTGCGCCGCTTTTACTCGCTGGAACCTAGTAAGGCTGCCAGTCGCCTTGAGCGTAAACAGTTCGTTGTGCAGATACGCGCTATAGGCGTGCGATGTCTGCTACGCAGCCGCATTGCCGATTTCGTCGCGCAAATATCTGATCAGGAAACGAAGCCGCTGATTGAGAGATCGTTCTTCGAGGACGCGTTGTCGCCGCAACGGATCGTTGACAAATGTCGAGGCCATAAGGTCGGCCAGCATTTCCAAGTCGCGCAATTCGGCAAGATATCGACCTACTTTGCCCGTGAGTCGGCGGCCGTCCTGCTTGAGGCTGCTGTAAAGCTCAAGCACTTTTGCCCCGAGCGCTTCTGTCTCGACCGTCGTCGCATCGGGCGATTCGACAATGTCGATCCTGGCGATCGGAAATGGTGCTTCCTGCTCGAAACCTGCGAAGCGCACACGTTGCAAACCTTGCAGGATCAAATTCGATGTGCCGTCATCGCGCCCGACGCATGCCCGAATTAATCCGGCGGTAGCAACATGAAAGAAATCCTCCGGCGCGTGCCACTCTGGGCAACTCGGCTTGATGAGGGTCACACAAAAAATGCGATGCTGCTCAAGAGCGTGTTGGAGCATCTGCCGATAACGCGGCTCGAAAATGTAGAGCGGCAGTAATGCGTGCGGAAAAAGTACCGCGCCAGGCAGCGGCATTACTGGTAGTTGTTTGGGCAGAATTACGCGTGAAGACATGGAGCTGCTCCGTAAAAGATTATTCCCGCCGTATCAATATAATGACGAATGACGAATGCCCAATGACGAAGGAATGTCGAATGACGAAACCGGGAATGGCGCATTGGTCATTTGTCATTAACCCATCATTTTTCCGACTCCCAGCCTGCGAAGTTGTTCAAGCGAGAGCTGGCCTTCGATGTTCGTGCGTGTGCTGATCGAGGCATAAACAAAGGCCGACCCAGCACGCGCCAGGAGGACGCGCGAAATCGCGCCAAGTTTGCCGATGCCCATGGCGCTGACGGGAATGTCGATATTTTTGTTTGTGATGAAGCTCAACAGACGCGCAAGTTGAACCGGAGTGTCAGTGCGCGTCGCAACCTTAAAAATATTCGCGCCATGCTTCTTGGCGGCTCGTGCTTTCGCCAACAAAATCCGCACAGGCGGTGTCGATTTGAAATTGTGGAATGAAATGATGCGCCGGATTTTTTTCTGATCCGCCAGCTCGAGCAGTGAGCGCAGGGAGAACGCCGAACGCAGTTCCACATCGATATAAGTGGCATAAGGCAAACATCGAGTCAGCAGATCGCGCCGTTTGCGCAGTGACAATTTGTTCGAGCCTCCCTCGTGTGGATGTCGCGCCGTGACGATTAGAGGCGCACGCAACCTCGGCAATTTGTCTTCCCATTTTCGTACATCGCGCGCCAGAGAATCCAGCCGCACCTCGAATACATCGGGCGACCTACGCATTCGCATGGCGCAATTCAGATCCGCGCGCGATGCGATCACGCCGACGACACGCGAGCGCGAAAATCGCGTAGCCCGACTACGAGCGCTCATTGTTTACGACGCATGCCGAAGCATTCTCTCGACGTACTTCGCCAGCACGTCGAATTCGAGATTCACTAAGTCGCCCGTCTCCGCGCGGTTTAGATTCGTGTGCTGCTTCGTATAAGGCACAATCCAGACGGCGAAGCTCTTCGGAAAAATTTCGGCGACGGTGAGGCTGATTCCGTTGACCGCGATCGAACCTTTTGAAGCGATAAAATTGGCGAACTCAGGCGGCAGCTCTATTTCCAATCGGAAGTCGGCGCCACTCGCTTCGAACGCAAGAATCGGTGACACACAATCAATGTGGCCTTGTACGAAATGCCCACCAAAACGCTCGTTCGCGACCATAGCGCGCTCAAGATTTACCAGGTCTCCGCGTCGCAAACGCGTTAGATTTGTGCGCGCCATAGTTTCCGCCAAAAGATCAAAACCCAAAGCGCTGCCACGATGGGAGCTGAGTGTGAGGCAACAACCATTGACAGCCACGCTATCGCCGCGCTGCATATTTTTCCCCAGATGTGGGGCGGCAACTTTCAATTCTCCGTGATCATCATTCGCATTAAGCGCAACCACACTGCCGACTTCTTCGATCAGACCGGTGAACATGACAGAGAGTTGAGTTTTAAGTTTTCAAGAGTCTGCAACTATGCACGTAAGACGTAAGAGTGAACACTTCAGATTTCTTCATTCCGCTTCCATTCGTCGTAAAAAATGCAGCCAGTGATCTTTCAACGTTTTTTCAACGCAACGAACCAAGGCATCCTTGCGGGATCACTGCTTGCAGGTATTGCTGGCGCTGTCTTTCTCAAGGCGGCATCACATTTTCGGTATGACTAGTAGGTCGCATATGGCGCATGGATTACATGCGCGTGCCCAAAATTCCCCGACAAACGCACAGGTCGCGATTCTTTCCGGCATCTTACTTTTATCGGGCGTTGGCGTGTTGATTTTTGAAACCCTGTGGCTGCGGTTGAGTGGTTTGGCGTTTGGTAATTCGGTATGGGCTGCCGCAGTGATTCTTTCCAGTTTCATGGCCGGTCTGGCTTTGGGAAACGCGCTTGCCGCGTCAGCGAGAATTCGACGATGGCGGCCCCTCCATTTATATGCTCTGCTGGAGCTGCTGGTCGCGTTTTTTGGGTGCACAATTGTTTTTGTTCTTCCGGTGCTTGGCGATTTGTTGCGGCCGGTGTGGCAAACGCTGTGGAATTATCAGCCGGCATTGCTGGGGCTACGGTTCGTGGTCTCGTTTTTGATTCTGCTGGTACCGACAACGACCATGGGTTTGACGCTGCCGGTCATGATCGAGGACCCAGTGTTACGACAGACGGAGTTTGGCCGTGCGATTGGTTTTCTTTATGGATCGAACACGCTGGGCGCGATGGCTGGGGCCGTGCTCGGCGAAGCTTATCTGATTCGCGCATTTGGATTGTACGGGACGAGTTTGGCAGCGGCCTGTGCGCTTTGCATTGCTGCGGCAGCTGCCGTGTCAGTGGCGAGATTTGGAGCGCGGCGAGACATGGCCTTTGAAAGCGCCGGTACGTTTGGGCACTCCAAATTTCCATTGAGCTTCGGTGTGGATTATCGCCCACCGTGGCGTTTGCTTTTGGTCAGTTTTGGAACGGGATTAATTCTCCTCGCGCTGGAAGTGATTTGGTTTCGTTTCCTGCGGCTATATGTCGCGTCCTCGCCCACTGCCTTCGCCATCATGCTTGCCGTTGTACTCGGAGGAATTGGAATCGGCGGAATTATCGCGGGCGCGATTCATCGCCGCTCGGATCAGCTGAATCAAGTACTTCCCATACTGTTACTGCTGGCTGGCATTCTGACGTTGCTCTCGTACGTCTTTTTCCCGACTGCGTTGATTCCAGCGCATACAGGAATTTTTAATCTGAACTGGTGGCAAATTGCGCTGCTGTCCCTTGCCTTGGTCTGGCCTGTCGCCTTACTCTCCGGAATTTTATTTCCATCTATCGCAGCAGGGGTTCAGGCGAGCGTGGGAGACCGCATGAACGCCACCGGAATTACGACGTTGTTCAATACGACGGGAGCGGCCTTCGGTCCACTTCTCGCGAGT
>Ga0137418_10002541_pt1 | contig 16198 bp, 11 predicted proteins | sample CZODoug3_1_2_16f_FD_122242 | JGI IMG/M metagenome (GOLD analysis project Ga0137418, IMG submission 122242) | Vadose zone soil fungal communities from Angelo Coast Range Reserve, California, USA - CZODoug3_1_2_16fungal (Hybrid Assembly) | ecosystem: Environmental > Terrestrial > Soil > Vadose... | reverse complement strand
GCGCAGGCTTCTTTAAAGGCCATGGAGCCCGCGATTTTGAAGGCCATTTCCGAGCTGTCTACGTCGTGGTAGCTGCCGTCGACAAGAACCACAGCGACATCAACCATCGGGAAACCCGCAAGGATGCCATTATCCAGAGCTTCGCGGATGCCCGCTTCAATCGGCGCAATGAATTCGCGCGGGATGGAGCCGCCAACAATTTTGTCGATGAACAGGAAGCGGTGATCCTTGTCGAAGCGCCACTTGCCGCCCGGACCGCCGACGATTTCCTTGGCCAAGGCGTCGAGCTCATCCGTCGACATTTCGTGCATGTTTTCGTGTGTCGCGCTGGGCATCGGATGCAAGATGATTTCGCAATGGCCGTACTGGCCGCGCCCGCCGGTCTGCTTGATGTACTTGCCTTCCGCTTCCGCTTTCTTGCGAATGGTCTCGCGGTACGCCACCTGCGGACGTCCAACATTCGCTTGCACGTTGTATTCGCGCAGCATGCGGTCGACGATAATTTCCAGGTGCAGCTCGCCCATCCCCGAAATCAGCGTTTGCCCGGTATCGGGTTCGGTGGACACGCGGAAAGTCGGATCCTCTTGCGCGAGCCGCTGCATGGCCACGCCCAGCTTGTCCTGGTCGGCCTTGGTCTTGGGCTCGATGGCCACGGAAATCACCGGCGCCGGGAAGTCGATTGTCTCAAGGATGATCGGCTTCTGCTCGTCGCACAAAGTGTCGCCGGTATTTACGCTCTTCAATCCAACACAGGCGCAAATATCGCCGGCGTAGATCTCTTCGATTTCCTCGCGCTTGTTGGCGTGCATCTGCAGCAAGCGGCTGATGCGCTCGCGGGTGCGCTTTGCCGGGTTGTAAACGTAACTTCCGGATTTCAAGACGCCGGAATAAACGCGGATGTAGGTCAGGTGGCCAACAAACGGGTCGGACATGATTTTGAAGGCCAGGGCCGAAAAGGGCTCGTTATCGCGAGCACGGCGCAATTCGGTTTCCTCGTTATCCGGATTGATGCCCTCCACCGGCGGCACATCCACTGGCGACGGCAAATAATCCACGACGGCATCGAGCAGCGGCTGAATACCCTTGTTCTTGAACGCCGAGCCCGCCAGCACCGGAACAATCTTCAGCGCAAGCGTCGATTTGCGAATGGACTTGCGCATTTCCTCAAGGGTCAGCGTCTCGCCGTTCAGATACTTGTCGACCAGTTCATCGTCATGCTCGGCGATGTACTCGACAACCTTGTTGCGATGCTCGTCGTAAAATTTCTTGTCGATCGCCGCGCCCTTCAGCGCCGCGGCCACATCCGGCCGGGAATCGACGAAAGCCTTGTCCCACAGCTTTGCGACTTCAAAGATTTCAAACTTCGCGCCGAGCGTCTCTTCCAGCCACACAACAACCTTCTGCTCGAGGAAATCGATGATGCCGATGAAATTGTCTTCGCGGCCGAGCGGAAACTGCAGCGGTACCGGACGCGCTCCGAGCCGCTGCTTGATGGTGCGGATCACATGATCGAAATCCGCGCCCATGCGGTCCATCTTGTTTACAAAGCAAATGCGCGGCACGCGGTACTTGTCCGCCTGCCGCCACACCGTTTCCGATTGCGGCTGCACGCCCGCCACGGAGTCGAACACGCACACCGCGCCGTCCAGCACGCGCAGCGAACGCTCGACTTCCACGGTAAAGTCCACGTGGCCTGGCGTATCGATGATATTGATACGGTATTTCTTTCCGAAGCGGTCCCACGAAGCAGTGGTTGCCGCGCTGGTGATGGTGATGCCGCGCTCGCGCTCCTGTTCCATCCAATCCATGGTCGCCGTGCCTTCATCCACCGAACCGATCTTGTAAGTCACACCCGTGTAGAACAGGATGCGCTCGGTCGACGTGGTCTTGCCGGCGTCGATGTGCGCCATGATCCCGATGTTGCGCGTGTCCTCGAGTTTGAATACGCGTCCCACGGCCCCGGCCGCCTTCTTTTCTGCTGTCCGATTTGCTACTGCTTCTGCCACTTGATCCCCTATCTCCTAAGCCTTACCAGCGATAATGCGCGAAAGCCTTGTTGGCCTCAGCCATGCGATGTACGTCTTCCTTCTTCTTGATGGCCCCGCCCCGCGCGTTGGCCGCGTCGATCAACTCATCGGCGAGCTTGTCGATCATGGTCTTGCCGGCGCGTTCGCGCGAATACTGCAAGAGCCAGCGAATCGCCAGCGATTGCCGCCGGAACGGGTTCACTTCCACGGGAACCTGGTAGTTCGCGCCGCCCACGCGCCGCGTCTTCACTTCCAGCACCGGCTTCACGTTCTCGACGGCCTTCTTGAAAATCTTCAGTGCGTCGTCGTTGCTCTTCTTCGCCACCTGGTCCATGGCGCCGTAAAACACGCGCTGCGCGGTGGACTTCTTGCCTTCCCACATCATCGAGCAGATGAACTTCTCGACGAGATCGCTGCCGTAAACCGGGTCAGTGGCTTGTGCGCGACGGCTGATGATTCCTTTGCGTGGCATGTTTCTCGCTTTGCTCCTAAAATTTTACTGCTTACTTCTGCGCAGCCTTAGGTCGCTTCGCTCCATACTTGGAGCGGCCTTGCTTGCGATTCTCGACACCCGCGGCGTCCAACGTTCCGCGCACGATGTGATAGCGCACTCCCGGTAGATCCTTCACACGGCCGCCGCGCACCAGCACGATCGAGTGCTCCTGCAAGTTGTGGCCTACGCCCGGAATATAGGTGGTCACTTCCACCGAGTTGGTCAAACGCACGCGCGCGACTTTACGCAACGCGGAGTTCGGTTTCTTCGGCGTCTGCGTGTACACGCGAATGCACACACCGCGCTTTTCCGGACAGCCCATCAAAGCGGGCGACTTCGTTTTAACCAGGACCTTCTCGCGGCCCATGCGAACTAGTTGCGAAAACGTCGGCACAGTTTCCCTCTTCTAACCGACCACACTGCGGTCGATGCATCGCGCGCAAAAAATTTTGTGCCCCGGGCATCGCAAAATCGCGATGCGAAGGGCGCGGCTCCCGCAACGCGCGCAGACAAAAATGCGCGAGAGCGCACAGCTTGGCTGAAAGGTCTACTGCGAATCCGGAGGAACCCCCAGCAAGAAACTCCGTACGCATTCCAGAAGGCAGAAATCCGCTTCCGGTTTCGACTCGGAGAGGCTTACTCGGCTTTGCGGGGCTGGCGCCCCATTCCGGCCGCTCTTCTGTCCCATTCCGTCGTACTTTGTTCCGGGACCGAAGATATTCCTTCCAACTACACCTACAGGGTTACAAATATCCCTGACAAACAACGAAGTATAAGGAAAACACCGTAGTCTGTCAAATCAGTTCGCCACAGTGCTGCAAAAAATTCTGTGGAAAACCGGGTTTTGGCATGGGTCTTGCCCAACAGCATCCCTTGAGCAACTAAACCTATCTGTAACAGATGCTTAGAAGCCAAAAACGTCGCAAAACCTTCAGCGCTAGTCTTCTTTGGGCTTCTCGCCGACACCTAAATCACCGTAAGGCCATAGGTTAAAAGCCTTTAGGAGGTCGTATTGACCTTGCGCGCGCAGCATTGTTGCGGTTCGTTCGGCGGGCCACGGACTGGCGAAACGATCGGGGCGATCGGCGATCCAGAAGGCGGTTAGCGCCATCAATGTTGCATTTTGGCTGAGCACATCGGGTTTCACCGCTTCGAGTGCGTCGGCTGCGGAGTGATGCGTGTACTTGTAGTCCGGTGAGTCCTGGTTCATGTTGATGCCGGGCAGACCGGCCATGGAAAACGGCAACGTGTCGGTTCCCGATTCGACTTTTTCGTCTACTTTGATTTGGCGAATGTTAGCGAGGGATTTGGAAAATGGCTGAAAGCTCGCGACCAGATCGTCGCGCCCGCCGAGTTGGAATTCGCTAACTGGCCCTTGTCCTTCGTCCAGAACCAAATCGCCCAGATGATTTGCGAGCTCGGCCTTGTGCTGCTTGATGTACGCGAAGGAGCCGTCGAGCCCTTGCTCTTCTCCGGTGAAGAGCACGAAGCGAATCGTGCGCCGCGGCTTCATTCCCGAACGGACGATTGAGTCGGCGGCTGCAAGCACGCTGGCCGAGCCTGTGCCGTTGTCGGTGCTGCCTTCGGAAAGATCCCACGAGTCGAGATGCGCGCCGACGACAAAAACTTGTTCGGGATTTTCGCGGCCGCGAATTTCGCCGACTACGTTGGCGCTTTCGACGGGTCCGTTGGTGAAAGTGTTTTGAATATTGAATCGCGCGCGGGGCTTTAGTCCGGCATCGACGTACCGCTCAAGTTGGCCTTGGTCTTCCGCAGTCATGGAGACGACCGGGATCGCGAAGTCCGCGTCGAAGCCGAGAATGCCAGTGTGCGTAAGGTTCAGCCCGCTGGCCTTTGCGCCGCCTTGACCGCCGATCACGACGAGCGCGCCTGCTTTTCCCGCAGCGCGCAGAAAGTCGCCGAACTGCACAAAAATCAAGTCAAAACTCTTTTTCGGAGTTCCTTTGGTGACCACCAGCACGATCTTGCCCTTTAGCTTCGAAACGTCTTTTATTTCGCGATCGAGGTCGAATAAATTCACGGGCACGACCTCGCCTTCGATGCCGCTGGCCGGAGTGGAGCCAGTCCAGCCCATGGAATCGACGTGGAGCTTGTGACGGCTCGGAGTCAGCAACTCGGCATCGGCGCCGCCACGCTTCCAGCCGCGCCAGAGTTGCCATTTCTCGGCGTGCACATTTTCCAGTCCGATGGCGCGCATCTTGGCGATACCCCAGTCGATGGCTTTATGCGCTTCCGGCGTGCCGGTGACGCGTGCGCCGACGTTATCGCTCAGCTCGGTCAGATATTCGAACGCGTGCGAGTTCATCATGCCCTCGCCGGCGATTTTGGTTAGCGCGGGCTTCGTGCCGTCTTCGTCGGGGCCTTTGAAGCGCTCGTCGGCCCGTGCCAGCGCGACGCACGACAGGCTAAGACTCAAAACCGACATTCCGACACTCGCTAGCAACGTTCGCATCCGCTCGTCTCCTTCGCTCACACAGCCTAACACGTCAGACGCGTATGGCCGATTTCGGTTTCAGTTGCACGCTTATCACTCCGCGTCTCCGTTGCCCTTCCGCCCTTTCCACGTTCCTTTTCTGAAACCAAGACCTAATCCTTGCTTTACCTCATTTTTCCAACACCCTACACTTCCAACGTGCCACCCGTTAAGCAACTTCCATCCTCGTTTTGTTTGCGCCTGGTCTCTGCTCTAATTTTGATTTGGATTTTCCCCGCCCAAGCCGTGCGATGCCAGGAAACGGTTTCACCCGCCACTAAGCCGGTACAGAAACCTGCCGAACCGTCTGAGAAACAGCCGGAACTCCCCGCGCAGATCGAGCTGCTAGAAACGCGCGTGCGCTTTGAAGCGAATGGCGACAGCCACAAGGAAGTCCACACGCGCGTGCGCATCAACAATGAACTCGGCGCAAGCCAGTTCGCCCGCTTGACCTTTGACTACAATCGTTCGTTCCAGCAAATCGAATTCCCGCTCGTGCGTGTGACGCACTCTGGCGGCGGCACCGCGGACATCCTCCCCAGCGCCGTTTCCGACCAGCCCAATCCTGCCGTAGTGAACGCCCCCGCTTACAAGGACGTCCGTGTCAAATCGCTACGCATCCTAGGTCTTGCGCCCGGCGATACCCTCGAGTACCGCGTCGTGACCACGACATCGCATCACCCGCTCGCTCCAGACATCTGGCTGGATCACACCTTCGACCGCTCCGGTGTTGTCGCAGAGGAATTGTTCGAGATTGATGTTCCCGCTGCCCGGCAAATCCAATTCCGAATCAACCCAGCAACGCCCGTGGCCCCTGCCGAGATACCTGACGCCGGCAGAATCGCTTACCGCTGGCATCGGAAAGCCGGCCAACAAAACAAGTCCCCCGAAGAGTCCTCGCAATCCCAACCGGACGTCGTTCTGACCTCGTTCGCGAACTGGCAACAACTGTCCGATCGTTTGAAAAATTTTCTGAAACCGTCCGGAGAGTTCTCATCGGAGCTTTTCGCCAAGGCTAGAGAATTAGCAAGGGTTCCGAGCTCGAATCCGGCTATCAGGCCGAGCATCCAGGCCGAGGCATTCTATAGCTTCGTGTCTCAGAAAATCAGAACAGTCGACCTCCCGCTTGGCGCAACCGGCTTCAAGACGCGAAATCCTTCCGACGTGCTCGCCTCCGGATACGGCACGCCCGAAGATAAGTACATTCTCTTCGCTGCTCTGGCAGACAATTTTTTCGGGCCCGCACGAGCTGGCCTGATCTCCGCTACTCTTATTGATGACAAGTCAGTTCCAAGTCCAGCTGCTTTCCACCATCTCCTTACGATGTCGGGATATCCCTCGATAAACTTTTGGCTGGACTTAAACACCGAAGTAGCACCTTTCGAGGTAATCCCATCGGAATTTCGGGGCCACAAAGCACTTCTTGTGGGACCCGCGCTAAGTCAACTCTGGCGCAATGTGGACAATGTGTTGCCTTTCCGATCCACTCAAATGGTGAGCATTGACGCCTCACTGGGCACCGACGGAAGCCTTCATGCGAAGGTCAGGTATGCCATGCGAGGTGACAACGAATTGCTATTGCGCGTCGCATTTCACCAAGCTCCGAGGGAGAAGTGGAACGAAGTCGCGCAACTATTGGCGCTTTCCGACGGTTTTCGCGGCAAGATTACGAACGTGTCTGCTTCCGACCCGTATGCGACAAAGGATCCGTTCACGGTCGAATACGAAATTACACAGGCGAAATTTGTGGATTGGTCGAAAAAGCCGGTGCGCATTCCGGCGTTGCTGCCGCAGCTTGGATTGCCTGATCCACCCGGCAAAACCGGTTCGGACGCGGTTACTCATGCAATCGACCTTGGGACGCCCCTGGATGTTGAGACTCAGCTGACATTGCATCTGCCCGCTGGAACGGTCGTGCGGACGCCCACGGGAACTTCCGTCGAGCGGGATTATGCGACCTTCGCGTCGAAATATGAGGTCAGCGACGGCGTTGTCACCGCATCGCGCCATCTGAATTTTTTACTGCGAGAAATTTCTGCTGACCGCGCAGCGGACTACAATACGTTTGTCCATGCGGTGCAAGGAGATGAAGGGCAGCGGTTTACGCTCGAGCGAGAAAGTGCGGCGTCCGAGCACTCGCAATTCCAAACTGCGCGCAAGAAGAACTAAGTTGAGGCAAGAGCCTAAAAAAATACGGAAGCTGCACAATAGCCAGAGAAGAACGTGAATTGCGGCGCTACCTGATCGACATTATCTCTTTTTCTTTCGTCGCGCTGAGATCCTCGATCTTCTTCGTTTCCGCCTGCGACAGTTTCTCCAACTCGTCCAGCCCGCGTTTCTTCTCGTCTTCGCTGATCTTCTTTTCTTTCTCGAGCTTCTCGATCGCTTCCTTCAGGTCGCGGCGAATGTTGCGCACGGCCGTGCGGTGATTCTCCAGAATCTTGTGCAACTGCTTCACTATGTCTTTGCGGCGATCCTCGGTCAATCCGGGAATGGGCACGCGTACGACTTTGCCGTCATTCGTCGGGTTTAGCCCCAGGTCGGAGGTGCGAATGGCTTTATCAATGAGCGGCACCGCGCTCGGATCCCACGGCGAAACCACGATCATCGTCGGCTCCGGGGTCGTCACGGTGCCGAGCTGATTCACCGGCATGGGCGTGCCATGATAATCCACGCGAACGCTATCGAGCAGAGAGGTATTCGCACGCCCGGTGCGCAGCGTCGCTAAATCCTTGCGGAAATCGTCCACGGCCTTTTCCATGCGCGTCTTGGCCGCAGCCATCGCGTCCCTGGTTGATGCAATCGTCGTCATATCCTCATCCTCAAAAGCAGCATCTCGCCCTTACGCCGGAGTCACCGTGGATCCCACCCGCTCGCCGAGCACCACGCGCTTGATATTCCCGTGCGTATTCATGTTGAACACCACGATGGGCATGCCGTTGTCCATGCACAGGGAAATCGCCGTCGAGTCCATCACCTTCAAGCCCTGGTGCAGGACGTCGCGATAGGTGATCTGCTGAAAGAATTTCGCGTCCGCCACTTGCTCGGGATCGGCGTCGTAAATCCCATCCACGCGCGTCGCTTTCAAAATCACATCCGCCTTGATTTCCATGGCGCGCAGCGCCGCCGCCGTGTCCGTGGAAAAATACGGATTTCCGGTGCCCGCGGCGAAAATCACGACGCGACCTTTCTCGAGGTGCCGCTGCGCTCTGCGGCGAATAAAGGGTTCGGCCACCTGCTTCATCTCGATGGCGCTCAGCACGCGCGTATAGACATCCTCTTTTTCCAGCGCGTCCTGCAGGGCCAGCGCATTGATCACCGTGGCCAGCATGCCCATGTAGTCGCCGGTGGCGCGGTCGATCTCAAAACCCTTCTGCCGCGCGCCGCGAAAAATGTTTCCGCCGCCGACCATGATCGCAATCTGCACACCCAACGCGTGCACATCCTTCAACTCGCGCGCGATGGCCTGAATGGTTTCCCCGTGAATGCCGAATCCCTGCGGCCCCTGAAACGATTCGCCGGAAAGCTTCAGCACGATACGGCTATAAACCGGCTCGCTTTTCTTCGCAGGTTTGCTCAAGGCCCGCTTCGCGGCTATCGTTTTTGCCATGATTCTCCGGAATGCGCTCGAAAATCCGTCGGAATTGTAACAAACAATCCGAGGCATAGCACAAGCTCGCCGCATCTTAGATGCCGGGACAAAAGAAAAGAGCGTCCCCCGCGGAACGCCCTTTTCATTAATCGGAACAAATTAGATTGACGCCGATTCCACCGTCGAGCCTGCCGCCCCGCTCACTTCACCAACCTTGAAGCGCACAAAACGCCGCACGGCAATGTTCTCGCCCAAATTGGCGATGGCTTGGGTGATCATTTCTTTGATCGTGACAGACTCATCGCGGATGTAGTGCTGTTCGTAGAGGCAATTCTCCTCGTAGAACTTTTCCATCTTGCCGGTGACGATTTTCTCGATCACCTGCTCGGATTTCCCGGTGGCGCGCGCCTGCTCGCGATAGATGTCGCGCTCCTTCTCGAGCATTTCCGGAGTGACTTCCTCGCGCCGCAGATAGCGCGGATCGAGCGCCGCAATGTGCATGGCAATGTCGTGGCACAACTGTTGATACGCGGGGGTGCGCGCTACGAAGTCAGACTCGCAGTTCACTTCCACAATCACGCCTATTTTCCCGCCGGCGTGGATATAGTGCCCCACCAGCCCTTCGCTCGCTTCGCGCTGCGCTTTCTTCGCGGCCGCCGCCTGACCCTTCTTGCGCAAAATGTTGATGGCTTTCTCGATGTCGCCTTCCGCTTCGACCAGCGCCGCGCGGCAATCGCTGAAGCCCGCGCCGGTGCGCTCGCGCAATTCCTTCACGAGATTTGCTGGGATTTGCATAGCTGGTTGTTGTGTACTCATCCTTTTTCTTTCTTCGCTTACCGCGAATCTCTTATCGGCGCCTGAAAGCAAGCGGTTAGCCGCATTAGATGGGCCTACTTGCAAAACGGCCCGGCGCCTGAGTTGGACCACAGCGCCGGGCCTGTTGAAATCTATGCCAGCGCGATTTGCTTACCGGGATTCCTCATCCGGCGGTACGGTAGTCTCCGCCGGCTCCGGCGTCTCCACCGGAACTTCGCCTTCAACGAAATCGCCTTCTTGCTTTTCGTACTGTTCGTACGCGCTGGTGTCGACGTACTCGACGCCTTCGACCAAAGCCTGGTCCGCGGCGGCCTTTTGATCCGCCACCTGCGATTGCTGATAAATGTTGTGGCCTTCCAGCACGGATTCCGAGATTTTCGAGGTAAACAGGCGAATCGCGCGCAACGCGTCGTCGTTTCCGGGAATGATCCAGTCCACCACGTCGGGGTCGCAATTCGTGTCCACGACAGCAACCACCGGCACGCCCATCCGGCGCGCTTCCTTCACCGCAATCTCTTCCGCGTTCGAGTCAATCACGAACATTGCGTCCGGAAGCTGCGCCATATTCTCGATGCCCTCGAGGTTTTGGAACAAGTGCTTCATTTCGCGGTCCAAACGCGCTTTTTCTTTCTTGGAAAGCTCAGCCATGCGGCCGTCTTCGTTCATGGCTTTCAACAGCTTCAGCCGCTTGATGGATTTCTGCAGGGTCGCCCAGTTGGTGAGCGTGCCGCCGAGCCAGCGGTGATTCACAAAGTATGCGCCGCATTTCTTGGCTTCTTCCGCCACGGCTTCCTGCGCCTGGCGCTTGGTGCCCACAAACAGCACGGTTCTGCCGTGCGAGGAGATTTCGCTCACGAAGCGGCTCGCTTCGCGGAACATCTTGAGGGTTTTCTGAAGATCGATAATGTGGATGCCGTTGCGCTCCCCGAAAATATATTCCTTCATCTTCGGGTTCCAACGGCGCGTCTGGTGGCCAAAGTGAACTCCGGCCTCCAGCAGCTCCTTCATCGTAATTTCAACTGCCAAGTTTCCTCCTTTAAGGATAGCTGCTTGCGGCAGCGGATCGAGTTAGTCGCGATACGCTGCAGAGCAGCCTTCTTGCCGGCAGCTTGCCGGCCGTGATCTCGTCCCGGCGAACCGGAACGGAGCTCGTTAACGCCCCGCAGGGCGTCAAAAAATTAACGCTTCGTGAACTGGAAGCGCTTGCGCGCGCCCTTCTGCCCGTACTTCTTGCGTTCTTTCATACGGGAGTCGCGCGTCAGAAAACCGTTCGTGCGCAGCGAGGGCCGCAGCTCGGGATTGAACTTCGCGATCGCGCGCGCCAATCCCATGCGCACCGCGCCGGCTTGGCCGCCGACGCCGCCGCCGTGCGCGGTCACCACGACGTCCACCTGCTCCGCCATGTTCGTGAACTTCAGCGGCTCGGTGGCGTCATGCTTCCACGCAAAGTTCGGGAAATATTGCTCGACCGTCCGCTTGTTCACCGTGAACTTGCCCGAGCCCGCGCGCAAAAACACGCGCGCGATGGACTCCTTGCGGCGGCCGGTACCGAGAAACCAATTTGTGCCCGCGATGGGCGTGCCCGTAGAACTCAACGATCCTCCTAAATTGCAGACGGTCCTGCATTACAGGACCATAAAATTTCACGCTCGGTTTACCCGCTTGGCGGGGTTGCTCCCTACTCGACGAAGGAAGGCACCGCAACGTGCGGAAAAACACTTGGCGCATACCCACGCCAAACCTGGAGACTGGGATACTGCAGGCTGCTAACCCACCAGAACAACAATCCCCGAATCTCAGTAGCACGGCCTCAGGCTGTGCTGCAAATCTTTACAGCGTCACGGCCTGCGGCTTCTGCCCCGCGTGCCGCGCCAATCCGGCCGCATCTCGATAAATCCGCAGTTTCTTGGCACGCCGCGCGCGCAGCTTGTTCTTCGGCAGCATCCCGAGAACCGCCTCGCGAATCATCCAATCGGCTTTGTTCACGCGCAAACGCTTCGCCGGCACTTCCTTCAATCCGCCGGGATATCCGCTATGCGAATAATACACCTTCTGCTCGACCTTGTTCCCGGTCATGCGCACCTTATCGGCATTGATCACCACAACGTGATCGCCGGAATCCAGGTATGGTGTAAAGCTCGGCTTATCCTTGCCGATCAACATTCTCGCCACTTTGGTGGCCAGCCGGCCCAAAACCTGGTCGGTGGCATCGACCACAAACCAGTTCGCGCCTTCCTTCAGCGCTTCGGCCTCTTCTCCCTTGGCTACGTACGTCCTCATCGCCCTTAGTCACACCTTTCCCTGTAGAGACAAACGTCAATACTAGAGTACACCTCGGGCCCCTGTCAACGCACTTTCGTTCTGGTCGAATGGAAGCATCGCCACGACGTCTGAATGTTTCCGGAACTTAACGCGGCCGCAAACGTACCAAGTGTAGCAGTCCTACTCGGCAGCCCTAAGACAACCCGAAGCGGCGTTGGCACGAGGCCGGTCTAATGAGCTCGTTCAAGAATCAGTTGCGCCAAGTCTTGCGGAGACTGCGGCGTGCGCCGATGTTCACCGCGATCACACTAATCACTCTGGCCGCGGGGGTGGGGGCAAATACGGTCGTATTCAGCGTGCTCGAGGGCGTCCTGCTCAAGCCTTTGCCCTATCCGCACTCCGAGGAACTGGTTGGCGTGTGGCACACCGCGCCAGGCATCAACATCCCGGAACTGAATATGTCGCCATCCAATTATTTCATTTACCGCGAGCAAGGGCACTCCTTCCAGGACATCGGCATGTACCAAGGCGACTCTGTGAGCGTCACCGGAGTCGGCGAACCGGAACAGGTTCGAGCCCTGGATATTAGCGATGGGACTCTGGCCATATTAGGTGTACAACCCGCGCTTGGCCGGCTGTTTCGCCATGAAGATGACGTGCCCGGCGCCCCCGAAACGGTGATTCTGAGCAATGCGTATTGGCGTAAGAAATTCGGAGGCGACCCTGGCGTAATCGGCCGAATGCTAGTTGTCGATGGCAAGGACCGCCAAATTATCGGCGTGCTACCGAAGGGATTTCATTTCCTTGATGGGGAGGATGACGCACTTTTCACGCCTCTCCAATTTGATCGAAACAAGACAAATTTAGGGAACTTCAGCTATGAGGCGCTTGCAAGATTGAAACCTGGCGTTACGCTGCAGCAAGCGAATGCCGATGTTGGACGCATGCTTCCCATCGTGGAGAGTACTTTCCCCGCGCCGCCGGGATTCAGCATCAAGTTATTCCGGGACGCGCGAATCGGCCCCAACGTCCGGCCGCTGAAACAAGATGTGGTAGGTGACGTGGGCAAAGTGTTGTGGGTATTGATGGGCTCCATCGGCATGGTGCTGCTGATCGCCTGCGCGAATGTGGCCAATCTGCTGCTGGTGCGAATGGAAGGACGAAGACAGGAGCTGGCGCTTCGCGCGGCCTTGGGGGCCAGTTGGTGGCGCATTGCTGGCGAGCTTTTGCTGGAAAGCGTGATGCTTAGCCTGCTCGGCAGCGTACTCGGCTTGGGTTTGGCTTACGCCGCCCTTCGCGTGCTGGTCGCGGTAGCACCGGCGGGTCTGCCGCGCATCAGCCAAGTGGGCATCAACGGACCGGTGCTGCTGTTCACCCTTGGCGTATCCCTGCTCGCGAGTTTGCTGTTCGGATGCGTTCCCATCCTGAAGTATGCCGGCGCGCGCCTGACCACGGGAATTCGCGAAGGTGGACGAGGATTGAGCCAAAGCAAGGAGCAGCATCGCGCACGAAATACCCTTGTCGTTGTGCAGGTAGCCATGGCGCTCGTGCTGCTGATCTGTTCGGGCCTGATGATACGCACGTTCCGCGCGTTAGCCAAAGTGAACCCCGGATTCAGCAATGCCACCGAACTGCAAAGTTTCCGCATATCAATTCCCGAGACGCACGTAAAGGAACCGGAACGCGTTATCCGCACAGAAGAAGAGATATTACACAAGCTCGAAGGGATTCCCGGCGTGTCGGCGGTGAGCATTGGCACCAAGCTTCCCATGTCCGGCGGACCCGGGAGCGGCTGGCATGACCCCATTCTTCTCGAAGGGCGCACCTACGCGGAAGGTGAGTTTCCGCCACTTCGTTTGTTCAAGTTTATCTCGCCCGGATTTCTCAAGACTCTAGGGACGCCGTTGATTGCCGGGCGCGAGATAACTTGGACGGATACGTACAGCAAGACTCCCGTGGCCATGATCTCGGAAAATCTCGCGCGCGAATATTGGCACGAGCCTGCCGCCGCGCTCGGCAAACGAATTCAGGTCAGCACCAAAGACGACTGGCGAGAAATTATCGGTATTGTCGGCGATATTCATGATGATGGCGTGAGTAACAAACCGCCCACGGCCGCCTATTGGCCGCTGTTGCAGTCCAAATTCGAGAGTGACGATGTTTCCGTACGCCGGGATGTGACGTTCCTTGTTCGTTCGCCGCAAGCCGGCTCTGAGGCATTGCTAAAGAACGTGCGGGAAGCGGTTTGGTCGGTGGACGCCAATCTGCCGCTCGCCGAGGTGCATACCTTGGGATATTTCTACAGCCGATCACTGGCGCGCACATCGTTTACGCTGGTGATGCTGGGCGTCGCAGGAGCGATGGCGCTGCTCCTTGGCGTTGTCGGCATTTACGGCGTCATCGCCTATTCCGTTTCGCAGCGGACCCGCGAAATCGGCATCCGCATGGCGCTCGGCGCGCAGCAGCCAACCGTCACCGGAATGTTCGTGCGGCACGGATTGCTGCTGACCGGCGTCGGTGTTGCATGCGGGCTAGTCGCGGCCGTGCTCCTGATGCGACTGATGTCTTCGCTGCTATTCAACGTGAATCCCGTTGATCCAGTCACATACGGCACAGTATCCTTCGGACTCGCGGCCACCGCGTGGCTCGCCAGCTATCTCCCATCACGCCGAGCGGCGACCGTAGACCCAGTGGAAGCCTTGCGCGCGGAATAATCATGTCACGTTGCGCGAACGAACGCTCCATTTGTCGATCCGCCTTATGATCTAGGACTCCGACTTCGAGTTCTTTAAGCGAGCCACTTACTTGCAATATGCAAGTCGTGTTATTTTTGGAGAGCTTCCCAACCAAAGGAGAAGGTAGATGGCGACCCCACAGAAGGCTCCCATGAAACTTACGCAAGATCCCGAGGTCGTGACCTGGCCGGAAACGCACTACGTCTTTGTCGAGAAAGTTGGACCGTTTCAAAACACGGCACCACAAGCCTGGCAAGAAGTGCATCCGCTTGTTGCGCGGATTTCCGAACACAACAAAGTTACGGGATACATGAGCCTGTACAAAATAGGGCCAAAGATTTATCGCGCCGGTGTTGCGGTTACCGCTGAACCGAAAAATTTGCTTGAAAACATGAGATACGAGAAATTTAAGGGCGGTAAGTACAGCCGTTTTGTTCTGATTGGCTCTTATGCAAACTTACCAGAGGCTTCTGGCCGCGTTTTTGAGATTGTCGCCGAAAAGAAAATCCAAATGCGCGATGACTTTTGCATTGAAAATTACAAGAACGATCCGAGGACAACGCCAGAGGATCAGTTAGTCACCGAAATCCTAATTCCCACCGTATAGTTCTGCGTGAACATCAAATCGGGCTCACGCCCGTGCCACGGGGGTCCAGACTTGCATCGGGGTTTGGACCCTATTGGCCCAGGCATAATAAGGGATCAATGTCAGCTGTGCCGGGCGCGATTTCGGCGGCGCGGCATCATGCGAGAAATACAAACCACTGCGGTCCGCTGATTCCTGATAGACAGCCCCGGCATGCCGCAGCACCAAAACGCCGCCCAGCAAATCCTTGTCAAATTTCTCCTCAAATCTAGCGCTTGAGCCCTTCTCGGCCTTCAGGGCAACATCCTTCAATGCCACGCCCTCGCCCTGATCGATCTGCTCCATGCAGTACACCAGCGGTCCGCGCTGCACCGCCACGCGGCCGTTGTTCTCGGTTACTTGCGCGTTGGCCTCGAGAATTTGCGGCGCCATGTTGAATTGCAATGTGACCGTATCGCCGCCCGACCAGCGCCGCCGAATCGGCAGATACTGGCCTGAGATCGCGCCTGAAACCGTCTTCCCATTCACGGCAACTCTCGCGGTATTTGTCCACGCAGGGATGCGAACGAACAGCGTGAACTCGACAGGTTCGGCAGGCGCAACTGCAAGCTCCACGCCGCCATCCCAGGGGTAATTCGTCCTCTGTTGAATCTTTAGCCCAGGCCCGTTCTCCAAATGCCAATCGAGCTGCGAATTATCGTACAGATGCACGTAAACACCTTCGCCACTGGTGCTGTAAAAATATCCCGGCAACGAAGCCAGCGTGCGCTCCAGGATCGGCGGGCAGCACGTCGTGTCGTACCATTCGTTGCGAATTTTGTCCCCGCTGCTGGGATCAAACGCCAGCGGATTGCGATAGCAATACAGCGTCCCGTTCAGCGACATCCCCGAATTGATTCCGTTGTACAGGGCGCGCTCGATCACATCCGCGTACTTGGCCTCACCGGTGGCCGCAAGCATGCGCCAGTTCCACATCATGTTCCCGATGGCCGCGCAGCTCTCGCCATACGCCCGCGCATTCGGCAATTCATAAGGATCGCCAAACGCCTCGCCGTCACTACGCGCGCCCACTCCACCGGTCACATACATTTGGGCGGAAACAAGATCCTTCCAGAGCACATTCAGCGTTTTCCAATAAGTTGAATCGCCGGTCTCCAGGTAGTAGTCAGTCGCTCCACAGCACGCGTACATCG
>Ga0137418_10002709_pt1 | contig 16202 bp, 14 predicted proteins | sample CZODoug3_1_2_16f_FD_122242 | JGI IMG/M metagenome (GOLD analysis project Ga0137418, IMG submission 122242) | Vadose zone soil fungal communities from Angelo Coast Range Reserve, California, USA - CZODoug3_1_2_16fungal (Hybrid Assembly) | ecosystem: Environmental > Terrestrial > Soil > Vadose... | reverse complement strand
GAGGAATCTCTTAAAATTCTTGTGTCAGTAGCCTGTCGACCTATCGTTTTACCGCTTCCGCTTTTGTCGACAGTCAAATCGCAGCACATGGAGCACGGGGTTTCTGGCGAATGCCCGACCTATTAGACCCTACGGCGATAAGGGCCCTTTCCGATGCGGGCATTTCCGTAACCGCTGTGATCGCCTTTTGCTTACTCATCTTGCTTATCCCGAGCGGAAGAATTGTTTATCACCGCATCGAACAAGCGCTCGCGAAACTTGCCGGCCGCCGAATCCTGGCATGTTGCGTTCTTTTCTTCTCGGTCATCGGCGTTCGCCTGCTTGCCCTTCCTTTGCTTCGGGTGCCAACGCCAGGAATACACGATGAATTTAGCTACCTGCTCATGGCCGACACCTTCGCACATGGCCGGTTGACAAATCCATCGCATCCGCTGTGGTTAAGCTTTGAAACCTTTCACGTCAACTCGCACCCGACGTATTCCTCCATATATCCACCGGCCCAGGGACTCATTTTGGCGGTAGGCCAATTGCTGGGTCACCCCTGGATCGGAGTCCTATTAAGTAACGCCGCCATGTGCGTGGCAATCTTCTGGGCGTTGCAGGCCTGGATGCCCGCCCGGTGGGCTTTTTTCGGCGCCATTATTACGGCGCTTAAGTTCGGTGTTAGCAGCTACTGGATTAACAGTTATTGGGGCGGCGCCGCAGCCGCAGTGGGAGGTGCACTTGTCTTAGGTGGGCTCGGAAGGCTCCGCAAAGGCGCTAAAGCACGCGACGCGATCTTGTTTGGGCTTGGCATCGCGATCCTTGCAAACAGTCGTCCCTATGAGGGCCTCTTTTTCTGCTTGCCCTCCGCGATCTGGTTCGTTTGCTGGCTGGCGGGGAAGACGCGGTCTAAGGACAGCTTGCGCTTGCGTCTTCGGAACGGGTTGCTGCCTGCGGCTTGCGTGATTGTTCTGACCGGTGCATTTATGGGCTACTACAACTGGCGGCTGACTGGCAGCCCGCTCCTTATGCCGCACACATTGAATGTGCGGACCTATAACACAGCTGCCATTTTCTTGTGGCAACAACCCAAACCCAAACTGCAGTACAACAATATGGCATTTCAAGCTTTCTATAACTGGCAACGCTTGGCCTATCACAGCGATTGGACAGATGCCAAGGGAGCATCCAGGGCAAAAGTGAACTCCCTTGAGATCACCTATTTCTGGGCAGGGGCGCTGCTGGTTTTGCCCGCGCTCCCCTTTGTCCTTCTAGACCGTAAAATGAAGATGCTTTGGGCGACGCTTGCCGTTGGCGCGGCCGCGGTCTTTGCCGTAACCTGGTCACAACCGCATTATGCCGCGCCGCTGACTTGCGTTTTTTACGCCCTGCTGGTCCAAGCCATCCGGCACCTGCGCGCCATGCGCATTTCTTCTCTGCACTTTGGCGTCGCAGCATCGCGCGTGATCGTTCTCCTTCTGGTGCTCGACACCGGAATCCACCTGTGTAACCACGCTTGTGACCCGCGGCCGTTCCCCTGCGGCGGAAATCCGGAACGTGCAGTTCTCGCCGAAAAGCTCGAGCATTTGCCCGGAAAGCATCTCGTCATCGTGCATTACGCGGCGCTTCATAGTCCAGGCTACGAATGGGTTTTCAATGGGGCGGAGATCGACACCGCCAAGGTCCTCTGGGCCCGCGAACTCGATCCTGAACAAAACGCCAAGCTCTTCGCTTATTTCAAAGATCGCAAAATCTGGCTCGTCACCCCCGACTCCGACAACACCTACCTCGAACCCTACACCCCGCCCGGCTCCCCCGCCGAAAGCAATTCCAATGACAAATAACTTCCGCGCTTAGAAATACCTCGTCCTGGCCGTGCTCCACGGCCGTCGTAATCCTCGTGTCCTTGCCGCCCTCCTGCGCGAAAGAGAGTGAATCCGCTCACCGCACTGCCACCAGCAAATTGTTCAGTCCCAACTCAAATGTGTAGTGCAGAAAATCGGTGAAGCCGATCCTGTACAGCATCTGCTGCAGTGCCCCCACTGGAATGCGCTTCTGATGCTCGTCGCTTTCCATTTCGTCGCTCACCAATCGCAATCCGTGCAGCACATTCAATATCGGATCGACCATCGCAGACGGCCATGTCAGAATCAACGAGCCGCCCGGCGCTAAAATCCGGTACGCCTCGCGCAGCACCGGCTCTGGCTCCGGTAAGTGCTCTAGCACCGCCAGCATCAACACGTGATCGAATTGCTCCGCCTCCAGCGGCAACGCTGCCCGAATGTCCGCGCGCACCCGCTGCCATCTGCCCGCTGCGCCATCGCGCACTTGATCGTCCACACCGACACCATGCGCAATACGCTCCGCGGCGAAATCCAGAAACGCCGCGTCCAGCCCGCACCCCAAATCGCAAACGCGCGCGCCCTTGCGGATATGCGGATATGCCGCACGAAACCGCTTTCGCGCAATGAAGTGGTCCAAACCGGTGTAGGACATTATTTCAAGTCGTAGTCGCCGATATACGTTCCGCGGCTAATCCCCAGCATGCTCAAGAAAAACGAAGCAAAGATAATCTGCAAACCCAGAAACAGCCACATGGCCCAGAACAATACTTGCCGAATCTGCGCCAGCGGGCCAAATCCACTGGCCACCCATTGCCATGTCACCCACGCGCAGCCCGCCAGCCCGGCAAAAAACAACACACCGCCCAGCAGCAGTCCCGATTCCAGTGTCACCCGTTTCAGCACGCGCTTCAGCGACACTGTTCCGCTGCGATCGAATCGCTCCGCGTAACTGAACACTTTCGCGAAAGCGCCAATCGAAAGTATCTGCGCCCCCAGCAACGTGAAAATCACGCCAAAAATCATGGTGTGCACGTCCAGCGTAATCCGCGACGTAATCGTGCGCGGTCCCGGCAAGAGCCAAAAAACCAGGAGCAGCCCCAGCAGCACAAACGCCGCCCCAGGCAATACGAACAGCCAATTCGGCGCGTACAACAACATGAACCGCAGGTGCCGCCAGCCATCCCGGAAACTCCGCAAATGCGGCGGCCGACCGCGCTTGTCCGGCCACAACGTAACTGGAATCTCCGCCATCTTCGCGCCGAGTTGCGCCGCCTTGATCACAAACTCCGATGCAAATTCCATCCCCGTGCTGCGCAAATCCATGCGTTCATACACCGCCCGAGTGAACCCGCGCATCCCGCAATGACTATCGCCAATCCCCGCATGAAAAAATAGATTCAGCACGGACGACAGCGCCGGGTTCCCCAAATATTTGTGGTGCCACGGCATCGCCCCCGGCTTGATCTCGCCGCGAAAGCGATTACCCATCACCACGTCATTCCCCTGCCGCCACTTGTCCACAAAACGCGGCACCTCGCTGAAGTCGTAACTGTCGTCCGCATCGCCCATCACGATGAACGCGCCCCGCGCTGCTGCAATTCCCGCGCGCAGCGCCGAGCCATACCCGCGCGCCTCCACGCGCACCACGCGCGCGCCCAGCTTTTCAGCAATTTCAACCGACCCATCCGTCGACCCGTTGTCCGCCACCACCACTTCACCGCGCAGTCCCGCGAGACGAAATGCATCCATCGCTTTCGACACACAAATTCCGACCGAATTCTCCTCATTTAAACACGGAATCACTACCGACACGTCGACGCCGCTCTGCGCGTCTGGAGCAATACTCGCAGCGTTCTCCACCTTCAACTTTCCAGTCTCCCCAGCACTCACTTCGCCGCCTCGCACCCTGGCTACTTCCAGCTTGCATTTTCCCCTGTGCCCATTATCATGGCGAAGTTTCGCAAAGTCCCTGAGACTCTGCAATTGCCGAATCCATCGGACCTATCTTCCACACCCAGCGCCTCTGCGTCGAGCGGCACTTTTGATGCGCGATCCGAGCCGCGCAGCCGCGGCCGCTTACTCAAAGTCCTGGGCATGTGGTTCGGCATTTCCGCCGCCGTCGGAAACACCATCGCCGCTGGAATCGTGCGCGCTCCCGGCGACATCGCGCGGTGGCTCCCAAACATTTATCTCTTCTTCGGCGTGTGGGTCGTTGGCGGACTCTACGCGCTCTCCGGCGCTTCGTCCATGGCCGAACTCGGCGCGGCTATCCCGCGCAGTGGGGGCCAATACAATTTCTCCCGCCGCGCCCTCGGCGAATACGCCGGCTTCATCGTGGGCTGGAGCGATTGGCTCTCCACCTGCGGCACCGCCGCGGCCGTGGCGATCGTAATTGCCGAGTACAGCGGCGAACTGATTCGTACTCTCAACGGGCACGTCAATCTGATCGCCGTCCTCATCATCTTCGGATTTTTCGTTCTGCAGTGGCGTGGAATCAAGTGGGGCAGCGGCACGCAATTGGTCACCGCGGCATTGAAGACCTTCGCGTTCGTAGTCGTCGTGGCGGCTTGTTTTCTTTTTGGCAGACATGCGCGAGTCGCAGCTTCCGTTTCCGCAGCACCAACTCCCTTATCGCCCTCGGGCTGGCCGCTTGCGCTAGCCGTCCTGCTGGGACTGCAAGCCGTCTTTTACACCATCGACGGCTGGGACGGCATCATTTACTTCGGCGAAGAAGTGCGCAATCCCGGCCGCGATATTCCCCGCGCGATTTTCGGCAGCGTCGCGACGATCATGGGCATCTACCTTCTGATTAACGCCGCCGTTCTCTACGTTCTTCCGATGTCTCAAATCGCCGGCAACAATTTCGTTCTCGGCACCGCCGCCGAAAAAATCTTCGGCCCCTACGGCGACACGATCATCCGCGCCATCATGGTCATCTCGCTGCTCAGTTGCCTCAACGCCAACCAACTCTTCTGTTCGCGAACGCTGTACGCCATGAGCTGCGACGGCTTATTTTTCCGCAGCTTTACGCGCGTGAATGCCGGCGGCACTCCTACGCTCTCGCTTTTGCTAAGCACCATCGTCGGCGTGCTCTTCGTGTTGGTGTCTACACTCAAGCTGGCGGGGCTGAGTCCGTTCGAGTTGGTCATCGACATGCTTTCATTCTTTTTTGTCGCTAATTACACGCTGTCCTACTCTTCGCTCTTCGCGCTGCGCAAGAAAGAACCACAAATGGAGCGCCCCTATCGCGCCTGGGGCTACCCGTGGACCACGGGCATCGCACTATTTGCGTCCGCGCTTTTTCTGATCGCGTCCATCGTGCCCGACCTGAAAACGGCTTTGACCACTGGCCAGGTCTGGCCGCCAAGCCCCGCGATGCTTGCTCTGTTCATTCTCCTTCTCAGCTATCCTATGTTTCGGCTGTTGCGATGGGTGACTCGCCGCAACGAAAGCCGAGTGTGACAGACGCTCGCTGCGCTCGCTGGCCGGGCTAAAGCCCGGCCTCTACAAGGCTGCGCGGCGCAGCGTTTACGCCGACACTTTTTCTGCTACCGTTTTCGCTTGCAGGAACAGCAGCAGATAATCTTTTCCGCCGGTCTTCGAGTCTGTGCCGGACATATTGAAGCCGCCGAACGGGTGCGCGCCTACCATTGCGCCAGTACATTTGCGATTCAGATACAAATTGCCGACGTGAAACACTTCCTGGGCCTTCTCCAGTTTTTCCTTGTTGCGCGAATACACGCCGCCGGTCAAGCCAAACTCCGTGTTGTTGGCAATCTCCAGCGCGTGATCGAAATCGCGAGCTTTGATGACCGCCAGCACTGGGCCGAAAATTTCCTCCTGCGAAATGCGCGCTTTGGGATCGACGTCCGCAATAATGGTCGGCTGGACAAAATAGCCGTCTCCCGGAGCGCGGTCGCCGCCGTGGAGCAGCTTCCCTTCCTTCTTGCCCACCTCGATGTAACTCAAGATCGTGCTCATCGCGCTTTTGCTTACCACCGGACCCATGTAGTTGTTGGGATCCTCGCTTGGCCCCACGTTAATCTTCTTGGTCCGCTCCACCAGCTTCTGCACAAAATTGTCGTAAATCTTTTGCGAGACAATCGCGCGCGAGCACGCCGAACATTTCTGCCCCTGATATCCGAACGCAGACTGCACTACGCCTTCCACAGCCGCTTCGACGTCCGCCTCTTCATCGACGATGATGGAATCCTTGCCGCCCATCTCCAGCACGGTGCGCTTGATCCACATCTGCCCGGGCACGGCCTTGCCGGCCAGTTCGCTGATGCGCAGGCCGACTTCTTTCGATCCGGTGAATGCGATGTAGCGCGTCTTCGGATGTTGCACGAGCGCATCGCCGACGGTAGCGCCGGCGCCGGTCACAAAGTTCAGCGCCTCTTTCGGAATACCCGCCTCGTAGGCAATCTCCACGAATTTCGCCGCCACGGTCATGGTGTCGCCCGCCGGTTTCAGCACCACGGTATTGCCCGCGACCAGGGACGCCATCGTCATCCCCGCCATAATCGCCGCCGGAAAATTCCACGGCGGAATCACTACGCCCACACCTAGCGGGATGTAGACGAGATAATTTTTCTCGCCCTTCATAGGCACAACTTTTTGCGGACCGGCCAGCCGCAACATTTCGCGGCCATAAAATTCCAGAAAGTCGATGGTCTCCGCGGTGTCCGCGTCGGCCTCCGGCCAGGTTTTGCCTGCTTCGTAAACGATCAGCGCGTTCATTTCGTATTTGCGCTCGCGCAAAATCTTCGCTGCGCGGAACAAACACTGCACGCGCTGCTCTGCCGGGACCCGCTTCCACGTTTCAAAGGCCTTCGCTGCCGCTTCCACCGCTTGGTTCGCCTGCTCCACGCTCGCGGACTGAAACACCCCGATCACTTGCGACGGGTGCGAAGGATTCGTCGAGGTTTTCTTCTCCGCGGTGATTACCTTCTGCCCGCCGATGTACATGGGGTACTCGCGGCCAAACTCCGCCGCGACTTTCTTGAGCGCTTCTTCCATGCGTTTGCGGTTTTCGGGGCGCGAAAAATCGATGAACGGCTCGTTCACAAACTCCGAAACCTGCGGCTTCGTTTCAGCGGTCGCCATATTCAGTTCTCCTAAGGAGTGCCCAAGTTCCCAATTCTACTGCGCGCCTCGCGGGCGCGACAAGGCGAGCCTAGCGGGATCGGCTTCGCGACTCAGCCTCTTCGGCCCAGGTAGCAAGCCTGCTTCGCGCAGGGGCGGCCCCAATTGGCGCCGACATCGGGGCAAGCTGGGGCGCAGCAGTGCTGCGCCCCTACGAAGCGAGCGTGCCTCGCAAGCAAGGCAATTCAGTTGGGCTTGCGGTCGAGGACTTTGGCGGCGAACTCCTCGGCCGTGGCGGGCAGAGGTTCCTTGCCCGGACCGACAGGTTGAGCGGCCACTGGTTCGGTGGACGGCCCTTCACCCGGTTCATCGTCGGACTCCGCGGAAATGTTTTCCGATTCTTCGTCGAAACGGTCGAGGTCGTAGTCGACGGCTTTAAGGCTGCGCAGCACGAGGCTGCCGATGTAGGCGAGGACCGCGGCTTGGCGTGGCGAGATGCGTCCTTGGGCGAGCAACTTGTACAAGGCGATCAGAGAGTGATTGATTTGCTGGGCACGCTGGAAGTCGCCGCAGCCGTCGAGGAGCTCCGCGGAGAAGTCGACGGATTGCTGCGGCTCGGCGGCAGCGTGGCGAGCGCAGAGCGTTGACCCTGGCGCGGCGGCTGGGGAGCAGCACTGGCGGCCGGTGGGAGAGAGATGCCGGCAGCGCGTTGGAGCAAGGATGGACTGCGTGGTTTTGGCTTTCATGGTCTTACCTTTCTAGGCTGGGCGGGGGTACCCCCACCCGGGTGTTTTTGGAAAAGAGGCTGCAAAGTATTGAAAACAAAGGGAACGGGCACTTAGAAGCGAGGAAAGAGGCGCTAAGCTATTGGAAACACGGGAGTAATGGAATGTAGAGGTGTACCGTCGAGGGGAGTTTCGGCGTTGAAGTCGAGAATTCACGACCCAGCATAGCATACTTCTTTTACTCTGTCAATAGATATTTATATAGTACTAGTATTTCGAGATGGGGCGCAATGATTCGAATGAACCTGCAAACGTAAGAAAAGAAAGGGGTAGAGCTTGCTGTGGGGGTGGACAAGAAAATGGAGGCCCAACAGTTTTTGGGGGGCTTACTTACGGCGGGCTCTCTCTTGAAGTCCGGGGCTTCCACCCAAGAGAACCCACGCAAAAGGGTCAGCGGGGGAAGGCGATTACTTGGTAGGCCTTGGTTACGTTGGCGGTTACGGATTTGGGGAAGTTGGGGTCGAATTGGGCGGCGTATTTTTTGGTGAGGAAGGCGGAGACGGTTTTTTGGGCTTGGTCGAGGGAGGCGCCTTCGGCGTAGACGGCAGCGGTGCGGTCCATCAGGTCCTGAAAATATTGCTTCCATAGCTCGAATCTTAGTTTGCCGTGCATAACGTCGCCGTGGCCGCCGAGGACAGAATGGAAATCGAGTTTTTCGGCGGCGTCGAGGGTTTGGATCCACTCGTAGGGATAGGAGTCGCCCATGAAGGGGGTCCAGCCGTGGAGGGCATCGCCGGTGACGATGACTTTTTCGTTGGGGAGGAAGACGAAGACGTCGCCATCGGTGTGGGCGCGGCCGAGCCAGAGAATCTCGACAGTGCGGGAGCCGCGGCGGAGGATGAGGCTGCGGTCGAAGGTCATGGTGGGGAGAGTGATTTGCATGAGCTTGAGCTCGCCGAAATAGGCTTCGGCCTGGCGGAGATTTTCCTGGATGGCGGCCTTCTGGTCGGCGGTGGGCGCTTTTTCCAAGGCGGTTTTCAGGTTGGCGATTTCCTGGGGCATGGTGACGATTTCGTTTTTGATGCGGGGTATGCCGAGGCGCTGAATGTTTTGACGGGTGGCTTCGGAGGAGATGATCTCGACGCCGGCGGGCCAGGAGCTGGGATAGGCTTCGTTGCCTTGGTAGTGGTCCCAGTGAAAGTGGGTGTTGACGACAAATTTCACGGGCTTGGGAGTGAGTTTTTTGATTTGCTCGATGAGCGCGCGGGCCGCGGAAGGCTTGGAGTGGGTGTCGACGACGAGCACACTGTCGCCGAGGACGATGATGGCGGCGTTGCAATTCACTTTGTAGGCGGGCTTGGCGATGGCGGCGTAAACGCCGTCGGCGATGGGCTTGATGTCGAAGAGGTCGTCGGCGGCGAGGCAGGTGGCTGGGAGCAGGAGGAAAAGAGATAGCAAGAGGCGAGATTTCATGGGCGTCCTCCGGTTGCTAGGCTGAGACCGCGGAGAGAGTACTACAAGGGAAGAGCAGACTAAAAGCGGCGGTTGGGGTCGCGGGGGCGCGCAGACCGGTGAACATTGTTACGTCAATTGAACGGGCCGATAGCGTTTGGTACTATCCGCGCAATGCCCGAAGAGCCCATCGCCCGCAAGGAGAGTGTCGACCGCTATGTCGGCGACTACCTGCGCAAGGCGGAAGTGGCTCTCTATCACATTGTTGCCTTGCTTCTGGCCATCACCGCCCTTGCAACCATCGCCAGCGCCGCGCACACGCTTTGGACGGGGCTCGCGCACTGGACCATCGCCACCGAGACGCTTCGCGTTCTGGATCAATTGTTGATCGTTCTGATGCTCGTCGAGATCCTGCACACCGTGCGCATCTCCATTCGCTCGAATATTCTGCTCGCGGCGGAGCCTTTCCTTGTTGTCGGCCTGATCGCTTCGATTCGTCGCGTTCTGATCATCAGCCTGCAAATGACGGCCTTAACGAGAGAGGGAAAATGGTCCACCGACGGCGCAAGTATTTTTCAAAGTTCCATGATTGAGCTGGCGCTGCTGGTGATCCTTATTCTCGTTTTGGTGTACTCGATCACGCTGCTGCGCCGGCATGCTCCGGCTCCCAAGGAACTTATGGAGGGCTTGCAATGACGACGCGGCCTACGCGCGAGGCCGCGGCGGAAACTTCCCGGGCGCGATTGACGTATCTTGAGTTACAGGGAGGAACCATCCATGTTTTGCGATAAATGCGGGACGGCCATCACCTCGGGTGCGCAATTCTGCAGCTCCTGCGGGAAAGCTGTCGGCGCGGCGCCTATTGCGGCACAGGCTCCCGCGGCGCGGCCCGCCTCCGACGGACGAGTGCAGCGGCACATTCAGCTTCTGGCGACGCTTTGGCTGGTGAATGGCATTCTGCGCTTCGCGGAAGTCGGATCGATTTTCATCGTCGGGCGAATACTGCCTTTCCTGGCAGGCTGGGGAGTCGGCCGGCCGTTCACCAATTGGCCCTTCGATTTTCTACCCTTCGGACTCTATGCGATCGGCTGCTTGCTGGCGCTGTTTGGCGTGGCGCACCTCGCCCTAGCTTGGGGACTGTTTCAACGCGAGCCTTGGGCTCGTACGCTGGGCCTGGTCATCGGATTTCTGGCGCTGCTGCGGCCTCCATTTGGCACGGCACTTGGCATTTACACTATCTGGGTGCTGCTGCCCCAGCAAGCCGCCGAGGAGTATGACCAACTCTCCCGCGCGAGTGTCGCGGCCCGGCTGCAGCCCGGCCGGTAGGCTTAAGGGAGGTTCAACCGCCCGAGCGGGAGCCAGCTCGGAGGCAAAGATATCAGGTGGGGTACTTAGACGCGATGTAGTTTTGCAGGTGCTCGATAGTTTCTTCCTGCTCAGAGACAACCCACTTCACCAGGTCACCGATTGAGATAACTCCGAGCACCTTCTCGTTTTCCACAATCGGGAGATGACGTATGCGGCTTCTGGTCATGATATCCATGCACTGGTCCACGGCTTGGTCAGAGGTCACGAAAATCACTGGGCTTGTCATGATCTCCTTGACCAGGGTCGTCCTCGAAGATCTTCCCTTGAGGATAACCTTCCGGGCGTAATCACGCTCCGAAATGATGCCCACAAGCTTGCCGTCCGAAATCACCAGCAAGGCCCCTACCGCCTTGTCGGCCATTCTTTCAATGGCCTCGTAGACGGTTTGATCTGGCGTGACAAACCAGACTTCGCTCCCTTTGCGTTTCAGAACCGAGCCAACCGTGCCGCTTATTTTGATCATCGTCTGACCACCTCCGATGATGGAGTTTGTATTTGCATTTGCGCGAACCGCCCCATCCGGGCTCGACATCTGGAGCAGTGAGGACAGTGCATTACTAAGACCGAGACGTCCTCGAGTTGAACCAAATGTAGTTTGCTGTCGCAATGGTCATTAGAAAAAGCAACAGGCCTCCCTTGTAAAAGGTCATGTACGAGACAGTGCTGGTGACCATGCTCTTCGGCAGCAACATTCCGAAAGCGCTCCATGCTTTCCACACCAGAGCAACAGCGAAGGAGGCAATGCCGAGCCAGTAGCTCCACGTGACGAGATGTTTTTCCACGGGTGTTTCTCCTCATCTTGGTCTTTGGCAAGGGCCGACAGGGAAGGTTATTGCAGGAAAGTACGCTTTTGGGAGGCCAGAAGTCAACATCGCGAGTCGAATCTTAGGATGACATCGCACAGTTAATACGCATTCGCTAGGTGGAATCAGCGGAGGGCGTGGATTATTTCGCGGGCGGCGTTGGCGCCGGAGGAGCCGGTTAGGCCGTTGCCGGGGTGGGTGGCGGAGCCGCAGAGGAAGAGGTTGCGGATGGGAGTTTTGTAGCGAGCCCAGTCGAGGACGGGGCGCATGGTGAAGAGCTGGTCGAGGGCTAGTTCGCCGTGGAAGATGTGGCCTCCGGTTAAGCCGTAGGAGGTTTCTAGATCTTGCGGGGTGATGACTTGCATGGCTTCGACTAGACCGGGAAGATCCGGCGCGTAGGCGGAGAGCGTTTTTATTACGGTGTCGCCGAGTTGCTTGCGACGGTCGTCCCAATTCCCTTCTTTCAATTTGAATGGAACGAACTGCACGCATGCGGAGAGGACGTGCTTGCCTTCGGGGGCGAGCGTGGGATCGAGGAGGGTGGGAATGGTGATGTCGAGATAGGGGGCGGAGGAAAATTCGCCGTACTTGGAGGCGTCGAAGGCGCGTTCGAGGTAATCGATTTCGGGGCCGATGTGGATACGGCCGGAGAGCGCTTTGAGGAAGCCGTCGGAAGCGACGGCGTCGGTGAGCGCGGGGAAATTGGGAAGATCGCCGAGGGCGAGATGAACTTTGGCTACCGTGCCGTTCGAACGAAAATTTTTGATGCGCTGGGCGAAAGTGGGATCGAGTTGCGACGGGTCGAGGAGATGGAAGAATGTGCGCTTGGGGTCTAAGCCGGAGACTACCGCGCTGGCGGAGATTTCTTCGCCGTTGGCAAGGACGAGACCGGTGACGGCGCCTTCTTTGACGCGGATGTGGCGGACTTCGGCGTCGGTGCGGATTTCGGCGCCGGCTTGGCGCGAGGATTCGGCGAGCGCGCGGGTGAAGGAGCCAAGTCCACCGTGCGGGAAGGAAGCAGAGCCGACGGGATGCGGGTCCGCGGCGGCGCGGAGTAGAAGAACGGCAGTGGAGCCCGCGGACCACGGGCCGAGCGCGGTGCCGAATATTCCGCGCGCGGCGATGGCGGCGCGAAGGAGTTCGGTGTCGAAAAATTCGGCGACGAAATCGGCGACAGCCATGGGCCCCCAGCGGACGAGATCGAACATACCTTTCTTGCCGAGGCTGCGAATGCCGCGGCCGGTCTTCAGAAGATTCCACAAGTCTTCTGGAGAAGGAGAATCGATGGAAGGCGGCGTAGTGGAGAGGAGCTGATTCAGAACCGGGAAGAGATTTTCGAGCGTTTCGGCGAACTCAGAGTATTTCGCGGCGTCTTTCGCAGAGAAGCGGGCGATGCCGCCGGCGGTCTTGGCGTGGCTGTTGTAGAAGGGGAGGGCTTTGCCGTCGGGCGTGGGAGCGAAGAGGCGCGGATTGGGATGCATGAGGTGGCACTCGTATTTTTCGAGCTGCATGTCCGCGGCGATATCGGCGCGGAGCGGACCGATAGTGTGCGCGAGCGTGGAGGCGCGGAAGCCAGGATGAAATTCCTCGGTGATGGCGCCGCCGCCGACGAATTCGCGGCGTTCGAGGATCAAAGGCTTGAAGCCACCTTTGGCGAGGTAGAAGGCGGTGACGAGGGCGTTGTGACCGCCGCCGATGAGGACTACGCGCTGTCCGATGGGCATGGTCAGTTTTTCTCGATCGGTGACGGAGAGGAAGCGGCAACTTCGGCGGGCTGAGAAGCGCGTGCCACGGGTTGAGAGTTGGAAGAAGGTTTTGCGGAGTTCGAACGCGAGGATTTTTTAAAACGCTTGCTCCAATCTCTGAGGATGACTTGGCTGGCAATGCGGCCGGGCGCGCCCATGATGCCGCCGCCGGGGTGCGTGGCGGACCCGCACATATAAAGGTTGTCGATGGGCGTGCGGTAGTAGGCCCAGCCGGGAACCGGGCGGAGGAAGAAAAGCTGCTCGAGAGAAAGCTCGCCCTGGAAAATGTTGCCTTGCGTCAAGCCGAATTCGCGTTCGAGGTCGAGCGGCGTAAGAACCTGGCGGGCGATGATAATTTTTTTGATGTTGGGGGCATGCTCGGCGATGGTGTCGACGACAGTGTCGCCGAAGGCTTCTTTGTGATCGTCCCAGGTGCCTTGCGCGAGCTTGTAGGGCGCGTATTGCACGAAGCAGGAGAGCACGTGCTTGCCGGGTGGCGCGACGCTGGGGTCGGTGAGACTGGGAATGACGATGTCGATGTAGGGCTTGCGGGAGTATTGGCCGTACTTGGCATCGTCGTAGGCGCGCTCCATGTACTCGATGCTAGGGGAAATAGAAATCGCGCCGCGCAGATGCGCGCCTTGGCCGGGCATGGACTTGAAATCGGGTAGCGCGTCGAGGGCGAGATTTACCTTGCCGGAGGAGCCGCGGAACTTGTAGCGGCGGACGCTTTCAAGGAAATCGCCCGGTAGTTCGTTGGCATCGATAAATTTCTCGAAGGTCAGATGCGGATCGACGCTGGAGGAAACGACGCTAGCGGAAATTTCTTCACCGGATTTGAGGGCAATGCCGGCGGTGCGGCCGTTTTTGACGAGGATTTTCTCGACGGAGGCTTGCGTGCGGATTTCTACGCCGAGTTCGCGGGCGGCGGCGGCGATAGCGTTGCTGATGGCGCCGGTGCCGCCGCGGCTGAATCCCCAAGAGCGGAAGGCGCCGTCGATTTCGCCCATGTAGTGATGAAGAAGAACGTAGGCGGTGCCAGGGGAACGGATGCCGAGGAAGGTGCCGATGATGCCGGAGGCGGACATAGTGGCCTTCAAGACGTCGGTCTCGAACCATTGGTCGAGGAAATCGGCGGCGCTCATGGTCATGAGCTGGATTAGGGTGTAGCGCTCGTCGGAGGAGAGGTCGCGAAAACGCTGGCCGAGAAAATAGAGGCGCTGGAGATCTTTGGGGCGAAGCGTAGTGGGATCGGGCGGGATCATGGAGAGAATGGGTTTCACGAAGCGGCACATCGGGGTCATCATCTTGGAGAATTCGTCGTAGGCTTCGGCGTCGACGCGGGAGTGGCGGCGGATTTCGCGCTGCGTGCGGGCATGATCGTTCATGCGCCAGAGGTAGTCGCCGCTGGGCATGGGGGTGAATGTGCCGTCCAGAGGAAGAATTTCGAGGCCGTGGCGGGGCAGATCGAGTTCGCGAATGATTTCGGGGCGCAGGAGCGAGACGACGTAGGAGCATACGGAGAAGAGGAAGCCGGGAACGATTTCTTCGGTAACGGCGGCGCCGCCAAGAACGTGGCGGCGTTCGAGGACGAGAACCTTCTTGCCGGCTTTGGCGAGGTAAGCGGCGTTGACCAGGCCGTTGTGGCCGCCGCCAATAACGATTGCGTCGTAATGCTGAGGCATTCGGGGAGACTCCACGCGAATCCGAAAGCAAAAGTGATGCTTGAGACTCGAAGAGTTTACTGGGATGGGGCGATTTCGTACAAGAGGTTGAAGAGAGAAGAGAAAAACTCAACACAGAGTTCACTGAGGGAGGAGCACAGAGGGCACGGAGAGGTCCGAGAGGTGCAGGCGTCTTGCGAGGGCTGCGAATTCGCACTTATACTTTGTGGGAACGAAGAAACAGATAACGCAGAGACGCTGAGAACGCGGAGTTGCGCGGAGAAGATGAGAGGGTTTGTGCCGGTTGGGACGGCGTTTCATGAGCGGACTTTGGCGCTTTGCGAGAGTTTGAGTTATCGCGAGTGGTCTGGCTATTACACGGTGAGCGTGTATGAGACGCATCACGAGCATGAGTACAACGCGATACGGAATTCGGCGGCGCTGATTGATATTTCGCCGCTGTTTAAGTACCGAGTCACGGGACGCGACGCTACTAAACTGGTGAACCGTGTGATTGCGCGGGACATCGACAAAGTCGCGGCGGACCAGGTGATTTATTGCTGCTGGTGCGATCCCGAGGGGAAAGTGATCGATGATGGGACGATCACGCGGCTGGGCGAGAATGAGTATCGCTGGACGGCGGCGGACCCGAGCTTGCGCTGGTTTCAGCAAAATGCGTTGGGGCTGGATGTAAAGATCGAGGATATTTCGGAGCAGGTGGCGGCGCTGGCGCTGCAGGGACCGACTTCGGGAAAGGTGTTGCGCGCGGTGACGGACGCGAATATCGCCAACTTGAAATATTTTCGCGTGACGCGGGGCAAGATTGCGGGCGTGCCGGTGGATATTTCGCGGACGGGCTACACGGGAGATTTGGGATTTGAGATTTGGATGCCGTGGAAGGATGCGTTGAGGGTTTGGGACAAGTTGGTGAATGAGGGAGAAGTTTTCGATATTCATCCGGCGGGGATGATTGCGCTGGACGTGGCGCGGATCGAGGCGGGGCTGATTTTGATCGAGGTGGACTACACGTCGAGCAAGAAGGCGCTAATTGATTCGCAGAAATATTCGCCATCGGAGATTGGGCTGGGGAAATTGGTGGACTTGAAGAAAGATAATTTCGTGGGGCGCGAGGCGCTGGCGGCGGAGGCGAAAAAGGGCGCGGAGCGGGCGCTGGTGGGACTGGAGATTGACTGGAACGAAGTCGAGGCATTGTACGAACAGATGGAGATGGCGCCGCAGGTGCCGAGCACAGCGTCGCGAGTGGCGGTGCCGGTGTATCGCGCAGGGAAGCAGGTGGGAAAAGCGACATCGACGACGTGGTCGCCGACGCTGAAGAAGATGATTGCGCTGGCTTGCGTGAAGCGGGAGCAGTCGGGCGTGGGGACGACTTTGGCGATCGAGATGACAGTGGAGGCGGTCCGGCGGACGGTTTCGGCGAAGGTGGTGGCGATTCCGTTTTTTAATCCGCCGAGGAAGACGGGTGTGCCGGTGGTGTAGGGCCCCTTGGCACTACTTCCTTGGCGCTAGTTGATGA
>Ga0137418_10002708_pt1 | contig 16206 bp, 15 predicted proteins | sample CZODoug3_1_2_16f_FD_122242 | JGI IMG/M metagenome (GOLD analysis project Ga0137418, IMG submission 122242) | Vadose zone soil fungal communities from Angelo Coast Range Reserve, California, USA - CZODoug3_1_2_16fungal (Hybrid Assembly) | ecosystem: Environmental > Terrestrial > Soil > Vadose... | reverse complement strand
GCTTCAGTTTGCGCTGAAGTTCTACTTCTGACGGTGGTTGGCCAACCGGAAACGACGGGCGCCTCGGTGCCCGTCGTGGTGGTTGTCGAAGAGGCAGCGCTGGTATCGGTCTGCGAAAGTGTGCTTGAGTCCTTTGCCTTGCATGCGGCGGCAAGGACCACGAAGACGATCGGAATGAGCGTTCGCATATGAGCCTGTTGAATTGATGCGAATCACTCTAGCATTTTTGGTGCAAGCGGCCGCAAACAAGAGCAAAGGAAACTCACGTTCACATTACCCGCTGATAACATGGGGCGAGCATGAGCACTCAGGTGATCTTCCTATATGGCCGTCCGGGCGTCGGTAAGCTCACCGTTGGCGAGCTGCTCTCCGCCGACACGGGGTACCGCCTGCTCCACAACCACGCGGTAGTGGATCTGGTGACCTCGCTCTTCTCCTTCGGGTCGCCTCCCTTCGTCGCGCTCCGTGAGAAGCTGTGGCTCGACGCCATCGACGCCTGCATCACCGCGAAACAATCAGGTGTGATCATGACGTTTGCACCGGAATCGACGGTCACTGACGAATTCATCCCGACGCTCAAGAAACGCGTCACCGCCCGGCGCGGCGCGCTTCGCTTCATCGAGCTGCGCTGCGACGACGCCCAACTAGAGAGCCGGCTCACCGCTGAATCGCGCGGGAGATTCGGCAAGCTGCGGGATGTCAATCAGTTCCGTCAGCTCGACAAAGCCGGCGCCTTCGATCGGCCGAAGATGCCCGCCGCTGAGCTTGTCGTAGACACCACCGGCCGCCACCCGCTCGAATCGGCGCAATTGATCGCGAATCATTTGCGTCAGGCTGGGGTGAACCCCCGACGCCGCCGGAAAAGCTCTTAGCCGGGCTGCTGCAAAGCTCTCAGCTCCCTGCTTCAGTATTGTGGATGCTCTCGCAGCGCAACCATCTGTATTCAAAGCAGCCGCCTCTGGTCGCCACCAGAGGATTTCCGTACGTTGGGTCATCAATCAAAGAGACTCATCCCGGTCTCTTCGAGACCAGCTGCCTTACTCATTCTGGGGATTCCTCTATGAAGTGGCGCGCTCTCTCATCGCTGCGATTCCTTCTTCTCCTCGCGGCCCTCTCTTTCACCCCAACACTCCTTTACGCACAGGCGCAGGCAACCACCGGCGTCATTCGCGGCGTGGCCACAGACTCGAGCGGCAAGCCCGTCGCCGTCTTCGTCACGGTCCGCAACACCGAGACGAATTATACGCGCACCGTCAAAGCCAGCGACGAGGGCGTGTTCGTAACAACACTTCTTCCGCTCGGCAATTACAACGTCTCGGCGCGGGCCGTCGGCTACTCCCCGATAAACAAGACGAACATCGGCGTAACTCTCGGCCAGACGGTCGATCTCCCTCTTATTCTCGCGCGCACGACGACGCAGCTCGCGGGCGTCACCGTGGTAGCGCAGGTCCCGACCATCGATCCCACGCTCTCGGCGGAAGCAACGCATCTACCCGCTGAGGTCGTTGGCGCGCTGCCAAATAACGGGCGCAACTATCTCAACCTGACACTGCTCACGCCAAACGTTGCGGTCACGCAAGGCCCCGACGGCGACGTGCTGAGCATCGGCGGGCAGCGTGGCATCCACAACAACGTCTCGGTCGACGGCGCCGACTTCAACAATCCGTTCTTCGGCGAGCAGCGCGGTGGGCAGAGACCGCCATTCACTTTCAATCTCGACGCCGTCCGCGAGATGGTGGTGGTCGCGCAAGGAGCGAACGCCGAATTCGGAAGATCGAGCGGTGGGTTCGTCAACGTCATCACGAAGAGCGGCACCAACGACTTGCACGGCGCCCTGCACTACTTCGGAAAGGCCGGAGCGTTGTCCTCGGATGCGGCGCACGCGAACCTCACGCTCAAGCCGGACTTCTCACAGAATCAATTCGGCGGTTCGCTGGGCGGCCCGCTTGTAAAGGACAAACTCTTCTTCTACGCGGCCTACGACCAGCAGGTTTACTCAGAGGTGAAGCAGAAGACACGTCCGACGAGCCCCGCGCTCGACTCTCTCAAGACCTATCTCGCCACCGCGTTCAGTGGCGCCCTGGCTCAGGACTTCGGCCCAATAAGTCGCACAAACGACGCGCAGGTGGCGATGGTGAAGCTCGATTGGCGCATCAACGAGGTCCACAACGCTCAGCTCAAGTACAACTACACGAATTCGAAACAGGACAACGGCACCTTCGACGTCGATACCTGGGCACGCAGCGCCAACGCGATCGAGAAGGATTTTTCCAACGCGGTCAACGGCAGCCTGGTGTCGCATTTGACCAACACCATCGACAACGAGTTCCGATTCCAGTTCGCCCGCGAGGACAGGCCGCGCCCCTATTCGGGGCCGCTCATCCCGGGACAAAGCCGTCCGTTCTCCGACACAGGAATGGATTTCGCCTCGGGGTTCCGCTTCGGTGAGCCGTTCTTCATTCCGGTGAAATCGTACGACACCCGCGTTCAGGCGCTTGACAACGTTTCATGGGTGAAAGGAAACCACATCTTCAAGACGGGCTTCGAGTACAATCGGACGGCCGAGCATCAGACGTTCATTGGTTTCGCGAATGGGCGGTTCATCTTCAACTCGGTGACGAGCTTCGAGAACTACGTAAGGTTCGGAAACAATTACGTCGAGTGCAGCACCGCTCTTGGCGTACAGGTGAGCACCTCGCTCACGGGCGCCTGTCCGGTGGGGACGTCGATCTCGGGCCCGGTTCAGCTCTATCTCCAGCAGGCCGGAGTGAATGGTCTTTCGGTGGAAGCCTCAGGAACCCAGGTCATTCCGCAGCAGGATATCGGCTTGTTCATACAGGACAACTGGAAAGCTACGCCCACCCTCACCGTGAATTACGGTCTCCGTTGGGAAGGACAGAAGGAGCCCGATCCCATAACGCCGCCATCGTCAGTTTTCTTCTCAGGTTTCATCGGAAAGACCGTGACAAACTCGGCCGGCACTTTCGCGTTCCCCTCGAACGGGAACATTCCGTCTGACTGGAAGATGTTCCAGCCGCGGCTTGGCATTGCCTGGGATGTGAACGACGACGGAAAGGATGTCGTGCACGCAGCGGCTGGAATCAACTACGCGCGCATTCCCGGGTTGAACCTCGCCAGCGCGCGCAGCACCAACGGCTCGATCGGGCAAACGATCTTCCGTAATAGTGCGCTCACGGGGATTCTCGGTCCGCCTCCGCCTTACAACTCACTGCTGCCAGCGCCCGCTGGTGCTCCGTTCCGCCCGGACATCTTCGTCTACGACGAAAACTTCAAGAATCCACGGACGATGAGCGCTTCGATCGGGTACGACAAGGAGATTTTCCATAAACTGGCAGCGTCCATAGAGTACATGTACGCCAAAACCGACAATCTCACCCGCTTCATCAACCGCAACGACGCGGCGTTCGGCTCTCCATGGACCAGTGGACTCAATGGCACGGCTAACGGAGTGGGCGTTCTCACCACCATCGAGAGCTCAGCCAAGTCACGCTACCAGGGGGTTACTCTCGGGCTTGGCAGGTTGGCTGACCCCGATTTCCAGTACGAGGCGAACTACACGCTGTCGGTCGACAAGGCGGACGATGACAACGAGCGCGATCCTTTCAGCTTCCGCTACGCTCGCGCCGACAGGCTCGATCGGGAGTACAACTACAGCGATCGCGATCAGCGCCATCGCCTGAACCTGTGGGCGCTTTACCACTTCCCGTTCGATATCTACGGCAACACTCGCTTCTCATTCTACTCGGCGCAGCCGACATCGGAGAAGTGCATCAACAACCAGCCGAGCGGGCAGCGGGCGACATCGCCGACGGACAGAATCTGCGCCAATGGAACGATTCTGCTCCGCAATACGATCCGGCGCGACAATGCCTTCGCCAGCTGGGATATCCGGTTGTCGAAACCATTCCGTTTGAGAGGGAGCGGTCAGCTCGAGGCGCTGGTTGAAGTATTCAACGTTTTGAATCGCGACAATTTCCGTGATCCGTCGTCGGCGTCGCTGCTGTTCAACTTTGACGGGACGATTCGCAATGGGCTCGGCGATCCGAGACAGATTCAAGTCGGGGTGAGGTACGGTTTCTAAGTTCTCGGCGTAGGGAACTGTGAGCCGGATCGAACGGGACGAGCATCGCTCGTCCCGTTCGTGTCGGGAATACTGAAGCGGGGAGCGGTCGGCTTTGCAGCTGATCGCCGGGATCTTTCATACTGGCGGTCTTGTATTTGAAGGGAAGAAATCAGCACTGAAGCACCGCAGCATTTCGACGCTGCGTGGGAGGCAGCATGATTCAGGCTCAAGAGGTTGCTCCGCTCGATACCATCCGTCGCAAGCCACGCGATGATGAGGTGGACGCCTATGGCATAACCCATCGCGGAAAGGTTCGCGCCGAGAATCAGGATCACTTCGTGATCGGCTCCCTCCGCAAGCGCATCGCCATTCGACAGTCGAGTGTTCCGCTCGAAGAGATCCCGCTCGAGGAGGAGCGCGTCGCTTCGTTCATGATGGTCGCCGATGGCGTGGGCGGAGGGTTGAAGGGCGAGCAGGCGAGCCGGATGGCTCTCGAAATAGCGACGCGGTACATCGCCGAGGGCGCTCGTTGTTACTATCGGTTCGACGAAGAAGGGGTCGACCTCGTCCAGGCACTCGAAGAAGGCGCGAAGAGGTGCCACGAGGCGATTCAGGAGCGCGCCGAATCCGACCCTGATGCAGCCGGGATGGCAACGACGCTCACGCTGTTCTTCGCGGTGTGGCCGTGGTACTACATTCTTCAGGTCGGAGACTCCCGCTACTACCAGTACCGCGACGGCAGGTTGACTCAGATTTCGCGGGATCAGACGGTCGCCCAGGAGCTGGCTGACCAGGGAATCATGCCCAGAGATCTGATGAGCAAATCACCTTTGACGCATGTCCTCTCCAGCTCCATCGGCGGACGCCAGACGGCTCCCGTCGTCACCCGTCTTCCGAGTGCCTGGGGCACGATCCATCTCCTCTGCAGCGACGGCCTCACTCGGCACGTTTCAGATGAACGCATCGCCGAGCGATTGGGCGATGGAATCGGCGCGTCAGGTTTGCGAGCAGCTTCTTCAGGACGCGCTCGATGGTGGGGGTAGTGACAATATCACCGTCGTGGTTGGACGGGCGGTCGCCAAGAAGGAGACGTAATTCCCTCGAACGGGACGAGCGGCGCTCGTCCCGTTCTGTTCGAGAATACCGAAGCAAGGAGCTGAAAGCTTTGCCGCTTATTTGCTGGGAGCTTTCATACTTGCGCTCCGGGATTTCGCGGCGGCCGGACGTCCACCAAGCTTGTTCAGTAGGCCGTGTAGCATCCTCCTCACCTCAATGCATTCCCTCAGAAGAGAGTCGGCATCGCTTGGGGACATCGCACCGATGTCACGAGCCAGGATCAGATGGTACTCCAGTTCACAACCCGAGTTGAGCGCGATACGCAGGAACCGCGCAAACTCCCTTTCGCTTTCCTGGCGTCTTCCTTCAACGATGTTCGCGGGGATGGACATTGCCGCTCGAATTATCTGGCCGCGCAGTGATTGGTCCTGCGACCGACGCATTCCTGTAGCGACACGATGTGTATGCACGGCCAGTGCGTGCGCCTTCCGCCAAACATGCAGTTTCTTGAAATCGCTCACACCTAACGGTGCCCTCGAAAGCCTGAACGACGTCCATCGTTTCATTCCAGCTGTCGTCTCTTCACTTTCGCTGCAACGGGAATCGGTCTGCCTACCTGGAACGCCACCGGAAGAGCTCCTAGCCAAGCAGCTGCAAAGCTTACAGCTCCCTGCTTGGGTTCTGTGGGTACATCTAAGCACCGCGATCTCTCCCGATGTATTGTGTTACGTGTCCTCGATAATCACGAAAAGGAAAGACAATGGTGGAGATCTCAATCGAAGGCGACCGCGTTCATTTCGACGTCGAGGGCCTCGATAAGTTTTGGGCGTTCAGGAGCCGACTCGACATTCCGCTCGCGCACATCCGCGCGGTTCGGATCGACGCGGAGGCGGCACGGGGATGGTGGCACGGTCTGAGGATCATGGGATCCAATATCCCCGGCGTCCTGACAGCTGGCACCTTCTACCAACAAGGTGGGATTGTCTTCTACGACGTTCATGATCCGGAGCAAACGATCGTGCTCGAGCTGGAGCACGAGACGTACAAACGGCTGATCGTGGAAGTCGAAGATCCGCAGAAGACTCGGATAATGATCGAGCGAGCCTTGAAGACCACCAAGAGTTGATTGTTTCCGAACTAGAACGCCATAGGAAGAGCTTCGAGCTAAGCTGCTGCAAAGCCTTCAGCTCCCTGCTTCGGTATTCTGGATGCGTCCACGCGAGCTACTCCCTCCCGAACGCCCGCTGGAGGATTCCCTGAGCCTCCGCCTGGATCCGTTTCAAGTGGTCCGCGCCGAGAAAGCTCTCCGCGTACAACTTGTAAATATCCTCGGTCCCAGACGGCCGAGCGGCGAACCAACCATTCCCGGTAACGACCTTCAATCCGCCGATCGAATTGGTAGTGCCCGGCGCCGTCGTCAGGATGCTGACGATCTTCTCGCCCGCGAGCTCTGACTCTTTGATATCTCGCGCGGACAACCGAGCCAGTACCTTCTTTTGCTCAGGCGTCGCGGGCGCATCGATCCGCTCGTAAACGGGATCCCCGAGCTCGCGCGTGAGGTCCCGGTACAACTCGCCCGGATCCTTTCCCGTGACCGCCGTCATCTCCGCCGCGAGCAGCCCCATGATGATCCCATCCTTGTCCGTCGTCCACGCGCTTCCATCTCGCCGCAGAAACGACGCACCCGCGCTTTCCTCACCCCCGAATCCAAGCGAGCCGTTCACCAGCCCGTCGACGAACCACTTGAACCCAACGGGCACTTCCTTGAGTGTGCGGCCGAGGCGGGCGGCTACGCGATCGATCATGCTGCTGCTCACAACCGTCTTTCCGACGGCGGCAGTCGCCGGCCATTGAGGCCGGTGCGTGAAGAGGTACGAGATCGCGAGAGCGAGGTAGTTATTGGGATTGAGAAGGCCCCTGCTCTTCGCAACGATGCCGTGGCGGTCGTGATCCGGGTCGCACGCCCACGCGACGTCGAAGCGATCCTTGAGTCCGATCAGCCGCTCCATCGCGTAAGGCGAAGAACAATCCATTCTGATCTTGCCGTCCCAATCCACAGTCATGAAACGAAAGGTTGCGTCCACGACGTCGCTCACGACCGTCAGCGGAAGGCGGTACCGCTCCGCGATCATCGGCCAGTAGCGGACGCCGGCCCCCCCGAGTGGATCGACGCCGAGTTTGAGGCTGGCGCCGCGGATCGCATCGAAGTCGATGACGGTCGCGAGATCACCGATGTAGGCGTCCATGTAGTTGTGCCGGTGCGTCGTCGCGGCACTCTTCGCATTCGCGAATGGAATGCGGTCGATGCCTTTCAGGCCGTCCATCAGAAATTCATTTGCCTTATCCTGAATCCAGCCGGTGATGCTGGCATCTGCGGGCCCGGCAGTGGGCGGGTCGTACTTGAACCCACCATCCTCCGGCGGATTGTGCGACGGTGTGACGACGATGCCGTCGGCCAGCCCCTGGGTTTTACCGAGGTTGTAACTGAGAATCGCGTGCGAGACAACGGGCGTCGGTGTGTAGCCGTCACGATCGTCGATCATTACCTCCACGTCGTTGGCCGCCAGAACTTCGAGCGCCGAGGCGAACGCCGATTCCGAGAGGGCGTGGGTGTCAATGCCGAGAAAAAGTGGACCGTCGATGCCGTTCTGCTGGCGATAGAGGCAGATCGCTTGCGTGATGGCGAGTATGTGCTCCTCGTTGAACGAGCGCCCGCTGGATGTTCCGCGGTGCCCCGACGTCCCGAATGCGACACGCTGCACGGCGATCGCGGGATCGGGCTCGAGCGCGTAGTACTCGGTCATCAGTCGCGGAATGTTCGCGAGTATGGATTCGGGCGCCGGCTTGCCGGCCAACGGGCTAATTGTCATTCTGATTTCTCGCCTGAATTGTCACTCTTCTCCGGTAGAATGGATCCAGTCAGTGCAAAAAAGAAGCGCACCCTTTTCGGGTGCGCTTCAGCCGAGGCCGGAGATTGCTACTTCCAGGGATTGACTGTCTGGTCTCTCACTAGAAAGGTTGCCACGAGCGTACTGTGTTCGACACGAGCGATTCCCGCCGCCGTTCTATTGGCGGCCGAACCATAGTGCGCCAAAGTGATTGGGTCCGTACGCGTTGCAAGATTGTCGAGTGCCGCCCAGTTGGCGTAGGTCAAGGTATACGCGACGTTCCAATCGTCGGGGTTATCCTGCGTCGGTTTGGTCGCTACTGAGTAGTTCATCAAAATCCCCTGACGTTTCTCCTCGTCGTAAACCGGCTTCTGGTGCTGGCGGACGTCTTGCCAAAACTGATCGGCGTGCCCCGGCTTGATGTGGAGCAGTACGATCCGCGTGACTGTGCCGGGCGTTGTGTTCGGTGACCCCGGCTGAGCAACGGCTGGAGCCGCGCAAAGCGCAATGGCGAGCGCGGCGGCTGCGATGGGCTTGTGCATAGTATTCCTCGTGACGGGTGGTTTACGAAGAACATGCTTTGGCACCCACTTTAAGTCATCCCGGGGAGTGTGTCAATCGAACTCTCTCGAGACGGATGCTGTAATACGGCGGACAGGTCGGTAGCCCTCTCGCTGTCGCGAATCCACTGTTAGAGTAATTTTTCACAATGAAATTTCGTGTCTCATTCCGCGAGCCGATCAACGGCATGACCCACCTTGTGGGTGCGGTGTTGTCCGTCGTCGGACTCGTAGTGCTGCTCGTGATAGCGATCGAGAACCGAAGCACTCGGCAGATCGTCGCATTTGCCATCTTTGGCGGCAGCCTCGTATCGATGTACTGCGCCAGCGCGTTCTATCATTCGCTGAAGGTTTCCGAGCGCGCCGTCGGGCATCTGCGACGCATCGATCACATGATGATATACATCCTCATCGCCGGATCGTACACGCCGATATGCCTGGTGCTGCTGCGAGGCCGGCTTGGCATCGGGCTGCTCGTTGCGGTCTGGTTGATCGCCGCGCTGGGGGTCTTTCAGACGGTGGTGTGGATGCACGCGCCACAGTGGCTGTCGACCGCGTTGTATATCGGGATGGGGTGGATCGCCGTGTTCATCGTTCGCCCTCTGCTGGCGGCCGCCCCTCCAGGTTTCTTCTTCTGGCTCCTTGCTGGTGGAATCATTTACACACTGGGCGCCGTGGTACACGCCACCAAGTGGCCGCGAGCGACCACAGGCGGAACAGGGCGAATCCTTGGCTCACACGAGATCTGGCACTTGTGCGTGATGGGCGGGAGCTTCGCGCACTACTGGGCAATGCTGGCGTACGTATCGAAAGCAGTCTAGCGGTCAGGGAGCAGAGGCAACAATTTGCGAGGTTCATCGACAAACAATTTGCGGGGTTCATCGATATGAGAATCGATCAGGTTGTCTCATTCGCAATTCTGTCGTTGTCAATCGGTGCTTGTGCAAAGTCCGACACGTCATCGCATACAGACACGGCTGCGGTTGTCACCAACATCGGCCGTCCAAAAGTCGACACCACGGCAGCCAGCACCGCGCCGATGACACTCAATCTCTCCTCATCTGCGTTTGCCGCGAATGGGTCAATACCGACCAAGTACACCTGCGAAGGCGCTGGCGCCTCGCCACCGCTCGCGTGGTCGGGCTCGCCGTCGAGCACGAAGAGCTTAGCGCTCATCGTCGAAGATCCAGACGCACCCGACCCGGCTAAGCCGACGCGCGTCGTATCTCACTGGGTTGTCTACAACATTCCCGCCACGACATCCGCGCTGGCCGAGAACGCGTCGAAGTCTGGAATGCCCGCTGGCAGCGTGCAGGGGGTGAATGAAGGAAATAAGCCGTCCTACATGGGGCCGTGCCCTCCCATCGGAAGCCATCGGTACTTCTTCAAGCTGTACGCACTCGACACGGTACTGACCGGGCTCAAGAATCCCAAGAAAGCGAACCTCCAGCAGGCAATTCAAAAGCACGTCGTGGACTCGACCCAGTTGATCGGTACCTACCAGAAAGCGAAAAAGTAGACGGAGAGGCCGAGTATGGATCGGAGAAGAACTAGCCCTTGCGGCTGATGCACCTTGGACGGATTGCGCTGCCCTATTTGCTGGCCGCTCTATCGGCCACCGCGGTTTCGTCCGCGACCGCGCAACAACCTGCGCCCCCCGACTCGGCAAAGCCGGCCGTCAAACTGCGCGTATTCCTCGATTGCGGGTTCTGCGATTTCGATTTCATGCGAACGGAGATCGCCTTCGTTGACTACGTGCGTGATCGTCAGGATGCGCAGATCCACATCCTCGTCACGAATCAGCAAACTGGCGGCGGGGGAACCGAGTTCACTCTGCATTTCATCGGGCAGCGCGAGCTCGCGAAGCTCGCCGACACGCTCGCCTATGTGTCGCCCACGAACGCGAGCCCGGACGACCTGAGACACGGCCTGGCGCGAACGATCAAGCTGGGGCTGGTCAGATTCTATGCGCATCTCGGTCAGGGCGATCGCTTTGACGTCACCTATACGGCGCCCACCGAAAAGGCGGGCGCGGCCGCGTCAAGCAAGGATCGCTGGAAGTTGTGGGTATTCAGGCTCTCGGCGAACGGATTCGGGAGTGGTGAGAAGAGCGACAACTTCGTGAACCTCAACGGATCCGTCAGCGCCAACCGCACGACGGAAATGTGGAAGACAGTCCTCAGCGTGAATGGCAACTACGGCCAGAGCCGCTTCATTCTCAGCGACGGCAGCAAGTTCAACAGCTACTCGCACAGCTACGGCTTCAACGACCTGATCGTGAAGAGCCTTGGTCACCATTGGTCGGGCGGACAACGAGCGTCATGGACTTCGTCGACGTTTCTCAATCAGCAACACGCGATCCGATTCGCTCCCGCGGTCGAGTTCAACTTCTTTCCCTACTCACAGTCGACCAGGCGGATGCTCACGCTCCAGTACTCGCCCGGCATCAATTTCTTCAGGTACCAGGACACCACGATCTTCGACAGGATCCGTGAAGTGCGTGGCGATCAGACATTGACGGCGTCGATCGACCTGAAACAGCCATGGGGATCGGTCAGCAGCTCGCTCGAAGGCGCGGCTTATTTCGACGATTTCACCAAAAGGCATCTCGTTTTCTTCAACAGTCTCGATCTGCGCCTGTTCAAGGGGTTCTCGTTCTTTTCGTTTGGCCAGCTGTCGTTCCTCCGCGACCAGCTCTACCTGCCGCGCGGCGCTCTGAGCGATCAGGATCGGCTCCTCCGCCAGCGCCAGCTCGCAACATCGTACACCTATTTCCTCAACCTCGGCCTGAGTTACAGCTTCGGCTCGATCTTCAACAACATCGTGAACCCGAGGTTCGGAGGAACGAGCGGCGGCTTCACGATCATCAACTAGGGTTGCGGCTGTTCCGGGCACGCTCCGGCCCTCAAATCATTGTCCTCTTTACTTTCGCGGGGCGCCTGCCTATCCTTGGCGCCATGAGCTTCTCCTTTAACGCGACCTACTATTACGTCTTCTTCGGTTACAACCGATGGGGGCCCCGGTCACGCGTGCAGTAGAAAGACGCAGCTCACAAAGACTCCGGGCCCCCGCCAATCGCGGGGGCTTTCTCTTTTCAGAGATCCCCGCGCTGAACGGCAGCCCTCTTCGTTGACATTCATCTCGGGGCAGTCATGCTGAAATCGCAAGGTTTGCACAGGAACGGTACGGGACCTCACGCGTCCGGCGAGCGGCCAGCGCGCGACCTCACCATGCGGGTCGCATTTCAGGGCGATCGTGGCGCGTACGCCGAGAGCGCGATCGCGCAAATATGGCGGCACCCGGTCGAACAGATACCGGTTCCGACGTTCACTGGTGCCGTGCGCGCCGTGCACGAGGGCGACGCCGATGCTTGCGTGATTCCAGTCGAGAACTCCACCATCGGGAGAGTGGACGCGGGGTGGCAGGCTCTCTCCGCCTATCCTGATCTGCGGACAATCGGCGAGACGCTCGTCCCCGTGAGTCACTGCCTGCTTGCTCCCAAAGGCGCGACACTCGACGGACTGAGCATGGCCTCGAGCCATCCAGTCGCGCTTGCCCAGTGCAGCCGCTTTTTCGAGACCCACCGGTGGATCAAGCCGACCAAGTCGTTCGACACGGGTGGTGCCGCGCGCGAAGTCGCGGAGCGTGGAGACATTTCGCGCGCGGCGATCGCGAGTCGCGCCGCGGCCCGATGTTATGGGCTGGCCGTGCTCGAGGAAGGCATCCAGGATCAGCGCGACAATCACACGCGATTCGTCGCCGTGGTCTCCGAGCGCTCCGGCCTGTGGCGACGCACGCATGCAATTCGCGGAGCCACTTCGGTCGTGGAAGATGATCCGCAGCAAATCGCCGATGCGACGCGCGAGCTGCTTGGACAAATCGTCGAGCGGAACTCCCTCGAAGTCGAGGAAATCGTCAGCGTGTTCTTCACCGTCACGCAGGACCTTAGATCGGCTTTCCCGGCTTTGGCCGCGCGCGAGATGGGCTGGGTTGGTGTGCCGCTACTCTGCGCGAGCGAGATTCCCGTGGAGGGATCGATGCCGCGCTGTCTCAGGACACTCGTCCAGGTCGAGCTGCGCGCCCCGCGTCGACTCGAGACGCATGTCTATCTCCGAGAGGCAGTTGCGCTGAGGCCCGATCTGGCGAGTAGAACGTCAAAACGCTGACTGATGTCCCCTACCAGGACTCGATCGGCAGGTACGCCGATGTCGGCAATTCGGCCGCCGCCGGCTTGGTGCGCACATACGGGTGTCCAGACAAGGTCGGCTTGAGCGATCGCGTTCGGGTCGTTGGCGAACTGGCCCTGGTGCAGCCGAGCGTCGCGATAGTCGCGGCGAGGACGAGAACGAATGACCAGCGTATGGCGATGCTGAGTATCCTCACTTCTTCTCCGGAATCAGAGTCGCGGGAAATCTCACCGGGGGGCGTCAGAGAGCCGTCAGGCCGGCTGAGACCCCCACGGCCCGGTAGGGCCGTCATCGTCAGAACGGTGGGGAGGGAATCGCGGTATTGCTCGGCCTGTTGCCGTGACATACGTTTAAAACAGGCCCCCGAGCTCGTACGGGATTCACCTCACCAGCCCGTGCTTTCCTTTCCGGTTCCTGCGGAAGATTCAGGCGCTCCTGGCGACGCCGGGCAAGCGAGACGCGAGGATCGAGATGGCGGAAATGCAATCAGCCGCAGCCACAAAGGTGGCTCCCACCAGGCCCTCTCCCATTCCCGATGAGACCGCGCGACTTTTTCAGGTCGCGCTTCACGATGTCGTCAGAAGCAGTGTTTTGTCGATGACCGAGCTGCGCGAGTGCGTAAAAGCATGTGTGTGCTCTCTCAGGGATTCTCAAGTGGGCCCCGCACAAATGATCATCACCATGAAGGCATGTGCGAAGGAGGGTAATCGTCGCTACCCAATGGTCCTCAACGAGCACGAATTGTCGAACGCGGATTTTCTGATGGAACAGATCATCAAATGGTCGATCGTCGAATACTATAAAGACGCGTAGTCCGCACCAAAGCGCGTGTCCCGGGCAGTGCGTTACACACCAGAACGCAATCGATCCCGCATGCGAAACACAGCAAGGCGCTTCTGGCGACGCCTCCTCTCTTACAAGGCGCCGCAGATGTCGTATCCCGAGGATGGAAATCTCCATCCGCTTCCTGAAGAGCTTGATCGCGCTCTTCGCCGAGCGACCGACCGGACATTGGTCGCGCTCACCTCACTGCGAAAAGCGGTGCGTCAGCACGTTCACGATGAGCGCGAGCGTGGCACCACACTTCCCCAGATCGAGCTCGAGCTAAGGGGGATCATTGCGCGCGTGCTGAAGGATGCGGAAGGCAGGGACAGCGTCGACGGGGAGCGCGAGACTCTCGCCAATCAGATGCTCAAGTGGAGCAAGGGCTTTTACAACCAGGAAAACTGAACAGCGAGCAGCGGACTTGCTGGACCACCAAATGATGAGACTCAGGTGGTTTTACGCGGCCGTGATCTGTCTCGTAGCAACACTCACCGCGGCTCCGTCCCAGGCGCAGGGATATCCGTTCAGTCAGAGGGGCAGCGTGACGCAGAATGTCGCGTTCACCACGATCGCGGTTGCGTACGGACGCCCCGTTGCGCGGGGACGCGCGCTCTTCGGTGCCCTCGTCCCGTGGGACAGCGTCTGGCATCCCGGCGCGGATTCGGCGACGCGCATCACGTTCAGCCGGGACGTGCTGGTGGAAGGGAAACCACTCCACGCGGGCGAGTATTCACTCTGGCTGATACCGCGCGAACGGACGCCGTGGACCGTCATTTTCAGCCGAGCTGCGCACGTGTTTCACAAACCGTATCCGGGCGCGAGTTTCGAAGTACTCCGCGTGGACGTGACGCCGGAGCAAGCGGCACAAATGGAATCGTTCGCGATCTACTTCCCATCGGTGCTTCGTGACGAAGCCGTAATGCAACTCCACTGGGGGACGACCGCGGTTCCGATCCGCATCAAGGCGCCTTTTCAGCCGCGCGACTAGTCGACTCGTAATCCCGTGATCATTCCAGGCACTGTAAAGATGGCAGCAACCCGGAGCCATCAGCCGTAAAGCCGACAGCCCCGAGCCGGTAGTCGTAAGTTGTAGTTAAAAGCCCGTAAGATTCCCTCAGCGCCTGGCGTTGGGATCGTTCATTCCGCCGCTGGTAGTTCCGGTTCCTGATGCAGCACGAGCGCGATCGTCTGCCGCAGTGGCGTTACCCGTGCTGCGATTGCCGGGCGAATTCGTGGACGATGACGCGTAAGTCTCCCGTATCACAGTACGATCTCGTCCGCGGAAAAGTGCGACCAGGATGAGCAGAACCACTACGACGGCTGCGATGATCCCCCACGTTCCACCCGGGAATGTCCGGGTCGTCGTGCTGACATCAGTAGCCGTGGTGGTGATTGATCCGTCCGTTGTCGTCGTCGGAGTCGTCGCCGTGCCCGTCGTGGTGGGCTGCGTTCCCTGTGTCGTGGGGGCTGGTTGCTGTTGGTCAACGCTGCCCGCCGTTCCGGCTGCAGCCGGTGGCGTGGTTTGGGCATTCGTGTTTTGACCGTAGCTATTGACGGCAAAGAGGCACAATGTCGCCCCCGCCAATCCTGCCATCAGCCGAAAGCGTGCGTTAGACATAGTTCACCTCAAGTGGAGTGTTAGCTCGTTTTGAGTTCACCGGGCACGTCAGATATTGGCATGAGTCACGCCAGCCGCGCCGTAACAGCAGAGCTTTTCTGGCTTGGAGTTGGTTAACGTCGGTAAATAGCGGGATAGCTACTTACGCTCGACCGAGCTTCGCCCGTCAGTTCCAAGTGAACGTGACAACCGAGACGGCCGGCAGAGAGTAGGAGAACGTCCTCCCTCTCGAGCGAACCAGGATGGTTTGCTCGTGATCGGCGCTGTTGAGCACGATCAGCACCTTCGAGTTGTCGTCAGCATTGCGGAACGCGACGCTCGACAGGCTTTGATCGCCGCCCTCCGACGCGATCCGGAACGCGCCGGGCCTGACGAACTTGCTGGCGTGCGCCAGCGCGTAGTACTCCACATTCCCGGTGTACTTGCCCGTGACGGAATTGATCGTGACCACGCCACGACAATTTCCGCAGCCGCCGAGGTGCGGGCCGTAATTCTCGTTCAGCGCGAGATTCCAGAGCAGAACGCCGCGTGCCCAGTTCCGCGTCGCACCGATGATCAGTGTTTGAACGAACCACTTGAGATTGTCGGCGAACTTCGGACTCCACTCGCCCCCTGAGCACTCCGAGAAGTAAGCATCCTTCTCGGGATGCGCATCGTGAACAGTGGATTGCGCCGAAAGGTCGCCCGCGTAGCAGTGCCACGCGACTCCCTGCACATATTGCCTCGCGTTCGCGTCGGCGAGCACATCCAGCGGCTGCCGCGGAAGATCCCAGTTGTGATCCCAGTCCCAGATCAGCGCATGCACTCCCGCGCGGGCGAAGCGTGGGCCCAGGTGATCGCCGATGACGCGTGCTCTCGCCGCAGCATCCAGGCGCATCCCGGGATAATTCGCGGGCTCGTAATTCGGTTCGTTCTGAAGCGAGATCGCGTAGACACTAACTCCTTCTGATTCGTAGGCACGAATGAACTTCACGAAGTAGTCGGAGAA